>Ga0308167_1000036_pt1 | contig 339042 bp, 314 predicted proteins | sample PhyCR1_2_FD_202138 | JGI IMG/M metagenome (GOLD analysis project Ga0308167, IMG submission 202138) | Phyllosphere microbial communities from UC Gill Tract Community Farm, Albany, California, United States - DLSLRC.R1 | ecosystem: Host-associated > Plants > Phyllosphere > Unclassified | place...
CAACAGTAAAGGGCCGGTCGGAGAGGCTCCCGACCGGCCCTTGTCCCTTGCACCAAGAGTGTCCTGCAATCACATGCGGTGTATGCCACAGCAAACATTCACCGTGCGATCACTCTATAACGGCGAGGTAACGAATGCAACGGTTTGGTCACGGAAATCTCGACGGGCCTGCGCAGCGATCCGACTGAGGGCAGGCGAAGATGGTGATGTCTCCTGAACAGGGGACGACGCGCTCGCCGCCGACAGCCTTCCCATTCGCTCTCATGCGCACCCCGACACCGGAGACACACGATGAACCCCGAGATCATCACCTTCCTCATACTCGGTGCGGCCGTGATCGCGTTCGTGTCGAATCGCATCCCGATGGTCATCGTCGCGATGGCGGTGCCCATCGCTCTGTGGGCGACGGGAGTGCTCTCGCTCGGCGACGCCTTCGCCGGGTTCGGCGATCCCATCGTCCTGTTCATCGTCGCTCTGTTCATCGTCAGTGAGGCGCTGGATGCCACGGGCGTCACGTCGTGGGTGGGACGGCAGCTCATGCGCCGCGCCGGCAAGAGCCGTTCGCGCCTGCTGCTCATCGTGTGTCTGCTGGCCGCCGTGCTGTCGGCGGTGATCAGCATCAACGGTGCCGTGGCTGCCCTCCTTCCGATCGTGGTGCTCGTCGCGGTACGGGCAGGCATCGCGCCGTCGCGGATGCTCCTCCCGCTCGCATTCGCCGCCGGAGCGGGGTCGCTCCTCACGCTCACCGGAACGCCGGTCAACATCCTCGTGTCCGAGGCGGCTGCGGAGGCCGGTGGGCGTGCGTTCGGGTATTTCGAGTTCGCGATCGTCGGCATCCCGATGGTCGTCCTGACGGTCGTGCTCGTGCTCGCGCTCGGAGACAGGCTCCTGCCCGAGCGCGTTCCGGACCGTCTCGAGGAGCCCGCCGACCCGAGTCACGATGCACGCGCCTGGCGCGAGACGTATGACGTCGCGCTCGATACGGGCAGCCTCTTCACGGTCGGCGAGGGCGTCGCAGAGGTGCTCATCGGGCCGAGGTCGAGCCTGATCGGTCGGGTCGTCTCGCCCGGGATGACGACGCGACAGGAGGACCTGGTGATCCTCGCGCTCCGGCACGGCAGCCGTCCGGGCGATGTGGGCGGAAGGGCGACCGGCGCGGTCACGCTGCAGGCCGGTGACTCCGTGCTCGTCCAGGGGCCGTGGGAGGCACTGCACCGGTATACGAGCTCACCCGATGTGATTCCGGTCAGCTCACCCCAGCAGATGCAGCGGACAGTGCCGCTCGGCCGGGGTGCGCGGCGCGCGCTGGTGATCCTCGGAGCGATGGTCGTGCTCCTCGCCACGGGTGTCGTCCCGCCCGTCATCGCTGGCCTTCTCGCGGCCGGTGCCCTCATCGTCACGCGGGTGCTCACCGTGACGCAGACCTTCTCGGCGATCTCGTGGCCCACTGTCACGCTCATCGCCGGGATGATCCCGCTGTCATCGGCGTTCGTCTCCACCGGCGCCGCCGATCTCGTCGGCGACGCGGTTCTCCAGCTGGTCGGCAACACCTCGCCCCATCTCGCTCTGCTCACCATCTGCGTCGCGTCGGTGATCCTCGGGCAGTTCATCTCGAACGTGGCGACCGTGCTCGTCATCGCGCCGATCGCGGTGTCGGTCGCATCGAGCATGGGCGTCAGCGTGCAGCCGTTCATGATGGCGCTCACGGTCGTCGGAGCGGCTGCGTTCCTGACGCCGATCGCGACACCCGTGAATCTCATGGTCATGCAGCCCGCCGGCTACCGATTCGGTGACTACTGGCGTCTCGGTCTCCCACTCGTCGCGATCTACGTCGCCGTCGCGGTGCTCTACGTCCCGCTCATCTGGCCGTTCTGACTCCCGATCACGCGGCATCACCGCACGAGGTGCGCGAGTTCCGGCCGACCGCCCAGCCGTGCCACGGTCGACGCGGCAGCCCGTGCAGCGAGATCCGCGACGCGATCCATCGACCACCCGTTCGCGATACCCCGCAGGAGTCCCACGAAGAACGCGTCGCCGCCTCCCGTGCGGTCCACCACGGTCTCGTCGTCGTCATGTGCGCGGTAGGCGCTGCCGTCCTCCCAGACGACGAGGTCGCCTTCGCCTGCCACCTCCACGGCCGCTATGCGGGGTCCGCGAGCGAGCAGCCACCGGCACGCCTCGTGAGCCGAGTCCAGGTTCGACACGGCGATCCCCGTCAGTCCTTCGGCTTCCGTGGCGTCGGCACGCACGACGTCCGCTCCGGCGAGCAGTTCGTCGCGAACCTCCGGCTCGGGCGCTCCGTCGAGCGCCACCGTCGCGTCCGCTCGTCGCGCGATCATCAGAGCGGCCGACAGTGCATCGCCCGGTTGCTGAGACTGCAGACAGATCGTGCCTGCACGGCTGACCGCGCTCGCCGATGCCTCGACATCCGCGACGGTCAACAGCGACGTCGGCGGGACGTGCTCGAGCAGCATGCGCCGCGATGCCGGATCGACGACGTCCACCAGCACGGCCGAGCCCCCGCGCCGCACCACCCCGCAGACATCGATCGCGTCGTGCAGCAGGGCGGTGACGAGCCGCTCTCCGATGTCGTCCTCTCCGACCACGCCGACGATCGCGACCGAACCCCCGAGCTGACGAAGGCCTACGGCCTGGTTCGCGCCTTTGCCGCCGAGGAGCCGTCGCAGCTCCGACACGCTGACGGACTCATCCGGCTCGGGGAGCGCATCTCCCCTGAGGACCAGATCCTGGGCGATCTGGCCGCACACCGCGAAGCGGTCTCTTCTCTCCGACATGGGTGCGCCGCCCTTCGACCATCGTGACAGCACGAGGCTAAGCGTCGACGACGCCCACCGAGAGGGCATTGCGCGAGCGGGGCGCCGCTGTTAGCCGCGATGTCGAGCGAGATGCTGCCGGTCATCACCCATGCGCGTGGTTCGCTCCGGGCTGGGGGATGCGCAGCACCACGTTTCCCCTCTTGCGGCCGGTGTCGACATAGCGGTGCGCCTCGACGATGTCGGCCAGCTCGAAGGTCCTGTCGATGACGGCCCGGAAGCGACCGGAATCCGCGAGGCTCACGAGGTGGGCGAGGTCCTCCGCGCCCGGCGTGCCGACGTTCCAGGTGACGAGCTTTCCCGACCGGCGAGTGTGCCCGCGGCTCGTCAGCATCGACCGCAGATCGCTGATGACGAGCAGCAGTGCACCGCCGGGGTTGATGAGTGTCTTCACCCGGCTGAAAGGGGCATTGCCGACGCAGTCGACGATCACGTCGTACGTGTCGCCCCCCGCCGCGAACTCCTCGCGGGTGTAGTCGATGACCCGATCGGCGCCGAGGGACGCGACCAGTGGGACGTTGCCGCCGCTCGTGACGGCGGTGACGTCTGCTCCGAGCTGCTTCGCGAGTTGTATCGCGGCAGTGCCGACCGCGCCGGATGCTCCGTTGACGAGCACGGAGGTGCCGGGGCCGATCGCGACCTGGGCGAAGAAGCACTGCGCGGTGATGCCGCCGAACACCAGCGTCACCGCCTCTTCGAAGCTCATCGTGTCGGGAGCTCTGGTGATCGGGCCGTCGGCAGACAGGCGCACGTACTCGGCATGACCGCCGAACGCTCCGCCGGTCGAGGCGATCACCCTGTCGCCGGGTGCGAAGGCGGTGACGCCCGAGCCGACAGCCGCGACGACGCCCGCGGCATCCATGCCCAGGATCGGCCGACTGGGACGGAACACGCCGAGTCCGACTGCGGCGAGCACCCCGAGGCCGGCCGGGATGTCCCGAGCGCGGGCGCGATGATCGCCGACGCTCACGGTGCTCGCGTGCACCCGGATGAGCACATCGCCGGGCCGGGGCGTGGGGACCGCCCGCTGTTCGAGGCGGACCTCCTCAGGGGCGCCGAAGCGGTGGTAGACGGCCGCGGTCATGGTCGTGTCAGTGGTCATGTCTCGATGCTTGTCGTCCCGGGGATGCTCGTCATCGGCCAGGAAGCCCGGATCCGCTCGGCCGAAAGTACGGTTCCGAGTCCGTGCTGACGGCCGATGCCCCCGACTGTCGATGAGACGAGCATCGAGACATGTCGCAGCAGATGAAGGCCGCCCGATCGACTCCCGAGCAGAAGGAGCGGCGTCGGCGATCGAAGAGCGGGTGGCCGGCGATCACCGGCCTTCTGTTGCTCAGCGTGCTTCCCGTGATCGGTGGAGTGCTTCGTCTGCAGGAGGTGAGCGGGGAACCCGTGAGGACTCTCCTCCTGGCGTCGACGGTCGCGATCGTCGCGCACATCGTGGCGATGACCGTCTACTGCGTTCTCGGGGCATTCCAGTTCTCACCCGCGCTGCGAACGCGGCATGCCTGGCACCGCGTGGCCGGCCGCGTGCTGATTCCCGCAGGATTCGTCGCGGCCCTCTCAGCGGCCTGGCTCGCGGTCTTCTTCGGTGGTCCACCGGATGAACTCGCGCTCGCGATGGTTCGTCTCGTCTTCGCCGTGGCGATGACCCTGTTCCTCGTGCGGGGCGTGATCGCGATCACACGACGCGACTTCGTGGCGCACGGGGCCTGGATGACCCGCGCCTACGCCACCGCCGTGTCGGGCGGAACCCAGGCGCTCGTCTTCGCGCTGTGGACGATCCCCCTCGGTGAGGTCGACGCCTTCGGTGAGGCATGGCTCGTCGCCGCCGCGTTCATGATCAACAGTGCCGTGGCGGAGCTGCTCATCCGGCGCCGCTCTCGCCGGCGGACGCGCGGGGTGTCGCGCCGTGGTGCGCTTGTATCATGACAGCGTGACCGGGCTCGTGCGTTCCGTGTGGAGTGCGCCGAGCGCTGTGCCCCCTCCGCCGTCCCGAGTCTGGCGGGATTGGGTGCTCCTGGCCCTCGTCGCCGTCCTGGCCGTGGTCGAGGGCATCGTCCGCACCGACCTGACGCAGCCGCTGTTCGCGGTGATCGCCCTCCTCGTCGTGCTGCCGACCGTGCTGTGGCGCCGCACGAAGCCGCTTCTCATGCTCATCATCGTGATGGTGCCGGTCGATCTGCTCCTGCCCGACTCGGCGCTGTACTCGAGTCTCTTCGTGATGGTGAACGTGTACGCCGTGTACCGGTGGGGGGCAGGTCGCGACCTCGTGATCGGGTCGGCCATCCTCCTGGCGAGCCTCGCGCTGACATTCGTCCGCGGGGAAGGCTTCGATGAACTCGTCGGGGGGTTCGCGCTGCTGCTGACGGTCGCCCTGTTCGGCATCGCCTTTCGCTACCGGGCGGGATCGAGACGACGAAGCCTCGACCGGATCCGGATGCTGGAGCGCGAGCACCTGGCTCGCGACCTGCACGACACGGTCGCCCACCATGTCTCGGCGATCGCGATCCGCGCCCAGGCGGGCATCGCGGTGGCCGGGCGGGACTCGCGCGCAGCGCAGGATGCGCTCGGCGTGATCGAGGCGGAGGCGGCCAGGACGCTGAGCGAGCTGAGGTCGATGGTGCGAGTCCTGCGGCAGGGCGAGACGGCCGAGCTTGCGCCGAGCGCGCAACTGGACGACATCGCGCAGCTCGCCGGAACGCGGCCGGGCGGAACGGTCGTCGTCGTCGAGGTCGCGCGCAACGACGACAGCATCCCGCCACCCGTGGCTGCCGCCGTCTTCCGTCTCGCGCAGGAATCGGTGACCAACGCCCTCCGTCACGCGCGACAGGTCACCCGCGTCGACGTCCGCGTGGAGGCAGACGCGGGTGGTGTGCGCCTGAGAGTGACGAACGACGGAGACGTGGCCGCGTCGCCGACTCCCGGCTTCGGCACCATCGGCATGAGGGAGCGTGCTGCCCTCCTCGGCGGTGCCTGCGAGGCGGGTCCGGCGTCAGGCGGCGGATGGATCGTCAACGCGGTGCTGCCCCGCGCCGGGTGGGCGCCATGATGATCCGAGTGCTCGTCGCCGACGATCAGGAACTCGTGCGCACCGGACTGAGCATGATCCTCGGCGCCCAAACCGACATCGAAGTCGTCGGTCAGGCGGCCGACGGCACCGAAGCGGTCGCCCTCGCCCGCAGTCTGCGACCGGACGTGTGCCTGTTCGACATCCGGATGCCCGGCCTCGATGGCATCGAGGCGACCCGGATGCTCGCCGGCCCAGGGGTGCCCGATCCCATGGCGGTCGTCCTCATCACGACCTTCGACCTCGACGAGTACGTCTTCGCGGGATTGCGGGCCGGCGCCAGAGGGTTCCTGCTCAAGGACGCCGGGTCGGAGCTGCTCGCCCAGGCGATCCGCGCCGCAGCGAGCGGTGATGCCCTGATCGCCCCCAACGTGACGGTGCGCCTGCTCGAGGCCTTCGCCGGATCGGCCGCCGCCGCACCATCGCCGCCGCCGGTCGAGTCGCTGACCGAGCGCGAGGAGCAGGTGCTCGCGAAGGTGTCTGCGGGTCTGAGCAACGGCGAGATCGCGCGCGAGCTGTTCATCACCCTCAGCACGGTGAAGACGCACGTGGCGAGCCTCATGACCAAGCTCGGGGTCCGCAATCGCGTCGAGATCGCGATCTGGGCGCATCAGACGGGGCGCATGAGCCCGCGAGCCACGGGCGAGGAACACCGGAATCGATGACGGCCGGGACGCGTCGAGGCAGTCCGCGATACGCCGCAGCCACCACCGCATCCCGGTATATCGGAGTTGTATACCGGTTGCCGCGTAATCCCCCCGCCTTTTCCTGATCTCTTAGATGTGTCGCATTGGGAGCGACGCGAATCGGATGGGGAGAACGATGACAGGGGAGCGTGGTGTCGTGCGTGCACGGACGAAGAGGATGAATGAGGCCAGGAGAGCCGGGGGAGCGAGGCCGCGACAGCGCGGCATCGTGGCGATCATCGTGGGGATGGTCTTGGCGATCGCGGGGCTGCTCGGCTCCACCGCACCCGCGATGGCGGCTCCGTCCGTGACCTATCCGGGGGCGATCGGCAGCGTCTCGCTCGAGAACGAGAACGGCGGTGGTCCGTTGGTGCAGTGGCAGACCGTGCGGATCACGGGCGAGTGGGCCGTCCCGACCGGGGCGCAGGCAGGGGAGACCTTCGGGATGACCCTGCCCGCGGAGTTCAGTCGTCAGTCGGCCGGTGAGTTCACGATCACAGACCCGGCGACGGGTCTGGTCATGGCTAACTGCGTCGTCGCTGCCGGGCAGGGGCCGGACATGGTGTGCACTCTGACCGCAGCGGTCGGCGGCCTCGAGGAGGTCGGCGGCTCGTTCTGGATGGAGGCGCGGGCTTCGCAGTCGACGACCAGCGAGACCGTCGAGTTCGACCTGGGTGACACGATCGAGATCGTCGACCTGCCCGGTGACGGCGGAGTAGTACCGGGAGATTCGGCGGAAGAGGACGAGCCCTACAAGTACGGCGGCGAGACCGCGACCCCTGGACTCCTGAAGTGGGTCATCGGTATTCCGAGCGGCTATGTCGACGACGGTGCCTTCACGATCGCCGACACGCTCGACGCCGGCCGCACCGACCATCACTACACCGGCGACGTCCGGCTGAGCCGGCGGGCCGTCGAGAACGGTGCACAGGTCGGCGACTGGAGCGAGGTCGACCCCTCTGCGTACACGATCGACATCGCCGGCGACGGACAGTCGTTCGAGTTCGCTGCATCCGGTCTGCCGACGGGCGGATTCGCGTATGAGCTGCTGTATTACACGCAGGCCGACGCGCCGGTGTCCGAGGGAGATGTCTTCGGCAACCACGCGATCGTCAACACGTTCGCGACCTCGGCGACCCACACGGTCGTCGAAACGGGTGGTGGCGACGGCAGTGGTGTCTCGTACACGACGTTCGGCATCACGAAGGAGCTCACCGGCGCGCAGGCGGATGCCGCTCGGGATGCGACCTACACCGTGCGCTATTCGGTCGAGGGTTCGGATGCGGCAGCCACCACGATGACGGTTCCGGTGGGGGAGTCGGTGCTCAGCGGACGTGCTCCGCTCGGTTCGACCTTCATGATCGAGGAGATCGATCTGCCTGAGATCCAGGGGGTGACCTGGGGTGAGTGGACGATCACCGGCGACGGCGTCGTCGACGTCGGAGACGGCACCTTCGAGGTCACGCCGGAAACCACGGCCGGTATCGAGCTCACCCTCACCAACATCGCCAACCCGGTGCCCGTCGTGACGCCGACGCCGACGCCGACCCCGGCCACGCCGGTTCCGACCCCGACCCCGACGCCGGTCGCAACTCCGGCACCGACTCCGGCGCCGACGCAGACCCCGGTCGCGGCTCCCGGCGAGCTCGCTCTGACGGGAGGCGAATCGGGCGCGGCATTCCTGTCGTTGGCGGTCGCACTGATCGTCGGTGGCGGACTGGCCACCGGAATCGCCGCCAGGCGCCGTTCGAGCGCCGGACGTCGCTGACCCCGACACGCACGGAAGCCCACTCGCGTTCGGCGAGTGGGCTTCCGTGCGTTCGACGTCGTTGTCTCAGCGGATCGCGTAGACGGCGCTGCCGACGATCACCGCGACGATCGTCGTCCAGCCGATGATCGCGACAGCCTGCCAGATGAGGATGCGGACCTTGCCGACACCCGCCGCGGCGAGCATCGTGGCGGTGAACTGCGTCGGCAGCAGCAGCGGACCGAGCAGGCTGACCCCCGGCACGCCGTAGCGCTCGAACGCCCGCTGGAACTTCTCGCGGCGGGCGCCACCGCGGTCGGAGTCGATCGTGTCTGCGGGTGCCGCCTCGACGGCTCCGCCACCGGCCGCAACGGCCTGCCGGCTGCGGGACCGGTTCACGATCGCGGTGCGTGCACCGGAGCTCGCGATGACGAGCACGGCCACGCAGAGGAAGTTGCCGACGATCGCCGCGACGGCCGCGATCACCGGATTGATGCCGCCGATGATGCCGATCGACACGGCTCCCTCGCCCTCGATGAAGGGGATGGCGCCCGCGAGGGCGACGATGAGCGGCTGAATGAGTTCAGGCACCTGGGCGACGAAGCCCTGGAAGGTCTCGATGAGATTCATGGGTGGCTCCTGCCGGTCTGAGCGACGGTGTCTCCGTCGCGATGCATCCAGTCCACCGTCTGGCGTCGCGCTGCGGCAGTGCCGAACCGTCACTGCTTTCCGGGTGGTTCGCCCGCGGCATCCATGACATGTGTCACGCCCGTATCGTGGGGGCATGCGCAGCACTTCTCCGGTCGTCGATCCTGCCGACGACCCACCCCCGGGAGCCCGCCAGCTCGCCCGAGGCATCACCGCGACCTGGTGGTACACGGTGTCGGCCGTGGCCTTCCTCGAGCTCTTCCTGGTGCTGGTCTGGACGCTGCAGGCGCTCGCCGTGCCCGGCGATGCGACGGCGGCGTTCGTCGTCGGCGTGGGTGGCCTGCTCTGGTGGGGCTCCACCATCGTGCTGCTCGCGGACTATCGCCACCGGCTGGATGCCGAGCCGGGCATCGCGTGGACGCGCATCGCCCTTCCGCTGCTCATCGCGGTCGGCTACGGGATCGCGGGCGGCCTCGTGCTCGACAGCTGGCTGCTCGCGCTCATGCCCATCGCTCAGTCGGTGCTGCTGCTCAACTGGCCCAAGGGGGTGCGCCTGCGGATGGTCGTCCTGACCACCGTGGTGCTCGTGCTCGTCGCCGTCGCCGACGCCGCTCGGGGCGCGACCGAGATCGCGCTCCCCGGCTGGATCCCTGCGCTGTACGCGATCCTCATCCCGGCGATGTCGGTGAGCTCGCTGTGGTGGTGGGATGTGCTGGTCACCGTCGATCGTGCGAGGGCGTCGGAGGCCCGCCTCGCCGCGACGCAGGAGCGTCTGCGCGTGGCGACCGACGTGCACGACCTCCAGGGGCACCACCTGCAGGTGATCGCGTTGCAGCTCGAACTGGCCGAGCGCCTGATGAGGATCGATCCCGACGCCGCTCTCGAGCAGCTCCGGGCCGCCAGGGTCAGCGTCGACGAAGCCAGGCAGGGGACCCGAGATCTGGCGACGCGCTTCCGCTCGGTGCCGCTGGGTGACGAGGTGGCGAATGCCCGAGACCTTCTCGCCGCGGCCGGACTCTCCGTCGAGGCCGACATCGCACCCGACGCCGATGAGGCGCCGTCATCGGCTCTCGGTCCCGTCATAAGGGAGACGACCACGAACGTCCTGAGGCACGGGGCCGGGCGACGGGCTCGGCTCGACCTTCGCAGGGTCGACGACGGGTGGCGCTACGAGGTCGCGAACGATGTGGTGACCGGCGTGGCGACACACCCCGTCGGGTCGGGCCTCGACGGAGTGCGACGCCGGATCTCGGAGGCGGGAGGAACCCTGGAGATCCGCGAGGATGCCGACGAGTTCATCGTCTCGGTGACGGTTCCGCGATCCGATGTGTCGACCGCAGATGGGCAGAGCCGATGATCCGTGTGCTCCTCGCTGACGACGAGGGGATGATCCGTTCGGCGCTCGCCGCCCTGTTGCGTCTGGAAGGAGACATCGAGGTGGTCGCCGAGTGCGCCGACGGTGAGCAGGCGCTCGCTGCCGCGCTCGCTCTGACACCCGACGTGTGCCTGCTCGATCTCGAGATGCCCGGTCTCGACGGTGTGGAGGTCGCGGAGCGATTGAACCGAGCCATCGTCACGCGCTGCGTGGTGGTCACCCGTCACGCGCGTCCCGGGGTGCTTCGGCGGGCTCTCGCATCGGGTGTCGCGGGCTTCCTGCCGAAGTCACGAGGAGCGGATCAGGTCGCCGATGTCATCCGCAGGGTCGCCGCGGGTGCCCGCTACGTCGACCCTGAGATCGCGGCCGACGCGCTGAGCGACGAACGGTCGCCCCTCACGGATCGGGAGCTGGACGTGCTCCGCGCCGGGCGCCGCGGTGAGACGACGACCCAGATCGCCAGGACCCTCTCGCTCGCGCCCGGCACGGTGCGCAACCACATCTCGGCGGTGCTCGCGAAGCTGTCGGTCGGCACCCGCCAGCAGGCGGTGCTGATGGCCGAGGAGCGCGGCTGGATCTGACTGCGCGGACGCCTGACCCGTGAAGCCCGGAAGGGCGGGTGGGGCCGTGGGAGTTGCCCCACCCGCGAGCCGCTCAAAGGGGAGAGTGCGGCTCAGACCCGAAACCGGCTCGTATCCCCCCAGGCCGACTTCAGGTCTCGTATGCAAGACCCCGAACTAGACGGAAAGTGACGCGGGCGGGAATTCTTTCTGGAACTCCGTGGTCGTCAGTGCATGTGACGCGCGTCGTCGTGACGGTGGTCGTCGTGCACGTGCTCGTGGTCGTGGTCGTGGTGCTCGTCCTCGAGGATCATGCCGATCGAAGTGGCACAGGCGTCGCCCTTCCAGGCTTCGAGACCCTCGCGTACCGCGAAGACCGCGATGACGAGCCCGGCGACGGCATCCGCCCACCACCACCCGAACAGGCTGTTGACGCCGAGTCCGATGAGCACGGCGGCCGAGAGGTAGCTGCAGATCAGCGTCTGCTTCGAGTCGGCGACGGCCGTGGTCGACCCCACCTCGAGGCCGGCGCGTCGCTCGGCGAACGACACGAGCGGCATCACGATCACACTGACCGCGGTCAGCACGAGACCGACCGTGCTGTGCTCAGGCCGATCACCGCCGAGCAGCGACAGCACCGACGACGTGACGACATAGGCCGCGAGAGCGAAGAACGCGACGGCGATGACACGGAGGGTGGGCGTCTCCCAGCGCTCGGGGTCGCGTCGCGTGAACTGCCAGGCCACGGCCGCTGCCGAGAGCACCTCGATGCTCGAGTCGAGCCCGAACCCGATCAGCGCGGCCGACGATGCGACTGACCCTGCGGCGATCGCGACGGCCGCCTCGATCACGTTGTAGACGATCGTGAACGCCACGATGAGGCGGATGCGGCGGTGCAGAGTCGCGCGTCGTTCGGCGGTGAGAGTGCTCGTCGACATCAGCAGCTGCATCCTTCGCCGTCGCAGCAGTCCGGTTCGACGATCAGCGTGATGCGCATGAGCTCGTCGAGCGCGGTCGCGAGATGCGGGTCGGCGAGCGCATAGCGGCTGCGGCGTCCGTCCTGGACGCTTTCGACGAGCCCGCATCCTCGAAGGCACGCGAGATGGTTCGACAGGAGCTGTCGGCTGACCCCGAGCTCGTCCGCGATGTCGGACGGGTACGCCGGCGCCGCTCGAAGCGCCAGCAGGATGGCTGCGCGCGTCGAGTCCGACAGGGCATGACCCAGGCGGGCGACGGCGGCGGTATGGGTGGGCGAGGCGGCGAGGGTCACGATGCAACTGTACAGAAAAGCGTGAATTAAGAGAATCGTGAATCTATGGTGACGCGCGGCAACATCCCCGACATCTTCGCTCGGTACCGTGAATCGGGCGGCGACATCGGATCGAGAGGGCGACATGGGAGTGACGGTCGAGCGGGTGACATGGTCGCATCCGGATGCGGAGCGGCTCAGGGCCGCGCAGCGCAGCGAACTCGATGCGCGGTACGGCAGCGACGACCATGAGCCGGGCGTCATCCCCTCGGCGGACGACGTGCCCGTCTTCCTCGTCGCACGAGAGGAGAGCGGGCTCGCCATCGTATGCGGCGGTCTCCGACCCCTCGATCCGGCCGTGCTCGGAACCGACGTCGCAGAGATCAAGCGGATGTACGCGTCTCCCTCCGCGCGCGGGACGGGCGCAGCCGTGGCGCTGCTCCGCGCACTCGAGGGAGAAGCGCGCCTGCTCGGCATCCGGTCCCTCGTGCTCGAGACGGGCACCGCTCAGCCGGATGCCGTGCGCTTCTACGAACGCGAGGGCTACGGACCGATCCCGCTGTTCGGCCACTACATCGGCAGCGGTCTGTCCCTGTGCTTCGCCAAGTCTCTCTGACCTGGCCGAAAGGCGATCAGCGCGCAGGTGCGACGATCGCCGCGGACTCGGGTGCGAGCACGATGGTCCGCGCGATCGTCCGCACGGGCGCCGTCTCCAGCAGTATCCGCGAGTCGGGGGCGAGATCGAACTCCACCTCCTGCTCGGCGAGATTCACGAGCACCGACACCTCGCCTCGTTCGATCCGGTAGGCCCGTTTCTCCGGTGCGCCCTCCGTCTTCGACACGATGACGTGGTTGTGCGACATCTCGGGATCGGTCAACTCGGGCACCTCGCGCCGCAGGGCGATCAGGCGTCGATACAGATCGAAGATGCGGGCGTGCGATGCCGATGCGAGCTCGCTCCAGTCCAGCCGCGATCGCTCGAACGTAGCCGGGTCCTGTGGGTCGGGCACGGCGGCCGGGTCCCACCCCATGCGCGCGAACTCCGCGATCCGCCCCTCCGCGGTGGCTTTCGCGAGCTCCGGTTCTTTGTGCGAGGTGAAGAACTGCCACGGGGTGGACGCAGCCCATTCCTCACCCATGAACAGCATGGGGGTGCCCGGTGCGGTCAGGGTGAGAACCGCGGCGACGGCGAGTCGATCGGAGGAGAGCGAAGCGGTCAGCCGATCTCCCGCTGCACGGTTGCCGATCTGGTCGTGGTCCTGCGCGAATGTGACCAGTCGCCAGGCAGGGACGCTCGGCGGCAGCGGCACGCCGTGCGTGCGCCCGCGGAACGACGAGTACGTCCCGTCGTGGAAGAACCCGGTCTGAGTGACCTTCGCCAGCGCGTCCGGCGCGGCGAAGTCGGCGTAGTACCCGTCGGTCTCGCCGGTGAGCGCGACGTGCACCGCGTGATGCCAGTCGTCTGACCACTGCGCGGTGAGGCCGTTCCCTCCCTCCTCGTGGGAGAGGACCATGACCGGGTCGTTCAGATCCGACTCGGCGATCAGGCTCAGCGGGCGATCGACCTCGCGAGCGAGCGCATCGACGCGCTCGGACAGCTCGTGCAGGAGGTGCGGGGTGCTCTCGTCGTGCAGTGCGTGCACGGCGTCGAGCCGCAGACCGTCGACGTGGAAGTCACGGAGCCACATCAGCGCGTTCTCGATGATGTACTCGCGCACGGCCGGCTCGTCGAGGTTCACCGAGTCGCCCCACGCCGTGTGCCGGCCCTCGCGCAGATACGGACCGAACTCGGGCAGGTAGTTGCCGCTGGGTCCGAGGTGGTTGTAGACGACGTCCTGGATCACCGCGATGCCGCGTGAGTGGGCGGCGTCGACGAACCGCTGATATGCGGCGGGTCCGCCGTACCCCTCATGCACGGCGTACCAGAGCACGCCGTCGTAACCCCAGTTCCAGTCGCCGCTGAATGCGTTGACCGGGAGCAGCTCGACATGCGTGATGCCGAGTTCGACGAGGTGATCGAGATGCCCGATGAGCGCGTCGAGCGTGCCGTCCGGTGTGAATGTCCCGACGTGCAGCTCGTAGATCACGCCACCGTCGAGCGGCGCACCGCGCCAGTCCCCGTCGGTCCACTCGAAGCGGGCCGGATCGAAGAGAGCCGAGGGCCCGTGCACGCCCCGCGGCTGCCGCAGCGACCGCGGATCAGGGCGCAGGTCGTTGCTGTCGCCGAGGAGGAAGCCATAGCGCTCGCCCTCGGACATCGCCACATCGGTGCTCCACCATCCCGAACCGTCATCAGCCGACGTGAGGTCGTGCTCCGAGATCGTGGTGCACGCGGGTGTCAGACGACGCAGCCGCACGCTGTCGGCGCGGGGAGCCCAGACCGAGATCATCGCTCGTCCACCAGCAGCGCGACCGGATACGTGTCGAGCAGGTCGGCCAGCCGGATCGGACCGCGGCCGAAGCGGCGACCGGTGATCGCGTCCGTCGCCGGCAGTTCGCGGCGCAGCAGCACGGTGTCGCCCCATCCGCCGCGGCGCTCGAGTCCGACGGGCAGACGCGACGCCACCGCCAGCACACCGCCCCGGTCCATCGCGACCACATGATCCGACGCCTCACCGGCGACACCGCCCGGGCGATACCGGTAGAAGAGCTCGGGGTTGTCCCGGCGCAGACGCAACGTGCGCGACGTGACGAGCATCTTCGCGAGGCCCGAGTCGTCGATGGGAGGAAGGATGCCGCGAGAGACGTCGGCATCGAGTCGACCCAGCATCGCCGAACGCGCTGCGAAATCGACCGGCCGCCGGTTGTCGGGGTCGACGAGCGAGTGGTCCCACAGTTCGGTGCCCTGGTAGACGTCGGGCACACCGGGGGCTGCGAGCTGCAGGAGCTTCGCGGACAGCGAGTTGACTCGACCGGGGTCGACGATCTCTCCGACGAATCCCTCGAGGATCGGTCGAGCCCGCCCGTTCGCCGCCTCGGCGATCGCTTCGACGCCCTTCTCGAACTCGAGGTCCGGATGCTGCCATCCGGTCGACTCCGCAGCCTCGCGCGCGGCCTTCAGCCCGTAGGCGAGCAGGCGCTCCGACGAGATCGGCCATGCTCCGACCGCGGCCTGCCAGAGAAGGGAATCGAGTGGCCCGTGTCCTGTCGAGGCGACGGCACGGAGCTCGGTCAGCACCTGCGCCCAGCGGTCCGGAATCTCGGAGAGCACCGACAGACGCGCACGGACGTCCTCGGATCGCTTGGTGTCATGGGTCGACAGAGCGGTGAGCGAGTGCGGCCACGACGCGAGCCGCGCCTGCTGGGCGTCATGGAACTCGTCGACCGAGACGGAGGCGATCGAGGGATCGCCGCCGACCTCGGTGAGGGTGCCGAGGCGGGTGTGGCGGTAGAACGCGGTGTCCTCCACGCCCTTGGCCATCACCGCTCCCGTCACCTGCGGAAAGCGCTGCGAGACCTCGAGCGAGGTGTCGAGCAGCAGGGGCGTCAGCTCGGCGATCGATCCCGCGAGGTCGGGGCGGCGCCGTGCGGCGTCGTCGATCGCGTGCTGCAGATGCTCGCGTCCCGCCGGGAGGTACGACCGGTAGACCGGGAAGCTCGCCACGATCTCGGCGAGCGCGTCCTCGGCGCCGACCACGCCGAACGGCAGAGCCCTGACGAGGCGTCGCACCTCGGACTGCAGGAGGTCGTCGGCGATCATCCGCTTCGTGGAGTGGATCAGGTCGGCCCAGGACTTCGCGGCCGGCAGACCGGTCTCGTCCCGCAGCCGCGAGTCGAGGAGGTCGAGGGCTGCGACTCCGTCGCCGTCGATCAGCACGCGGTCGATCTCGCCCATCGCGTCGTAGCCGGTCGTGCCGTCGGTGCGCCACCAGGACGGCAGCTGCTCACCCGGTTCGAGGATCTTCTCGACGACCGTGTACGCGCCGCCGGTGATGTCGGCGAGTCGCTCGAGGTACTCGCCGGGATCCGTCAGCCCGTCGGGATGGTCGACGCGGAGTCCGTCGGCCAGACCGTCGGTGATCCACCGGGCGATCTCGCGGTGCGACTCCTCGAAGACATCCGGGATCTCGACGCGGATGCCGGCGAGCTCGGACACGGCGAAGAACCGACGGTAGTCGAGGTCGGTGTTCTGGTCCTCCCAGAACCGCAGCTCGTAGTGCTGGGCGTCGAGGAGGGCAGGCAGATCGTCTGCGAGCTCTCCCGATCCCGGTGCCAGGGGAAGCACGTGGTCGAAGTACGACAGCGTTCCGTCGGGGGCATCGTCGGCCGGGGTCGTGTCGACGACGATCTCATCGGCTGACAGCACCTCCGCGAGCGACGACCCGAGGATCGGCAGTCGCACCCGTCCGTCGGACAGTCGCGGGTCGACGTCGAATGCCAGCGCATGGCGCGATGAGCGCCCGAGTCGCAGCAGATCCCACCACCAGAGGTTCGCGCGCGGGACGGCCACGCCGACGTGGTTCGGGACGATGTCGACGAGGACCCCGAGCCCCGCTGAGCGGGCCGCGGCGGAGAAGCGCTCGAGCCCCTCGGGGCCACCGCGGGCATCGTCGACCCGGGAATGATCGACGACGTCGTAGCCGTGGTCCGACCCCGGCACGGCCGCGAGCAGCGGTGAGAGGTACGCCCACGAGGCACCCAGCTCGGTGAGGTACTCCGTGATCGATGCCGCGTCGTCGAGCGTGAAACCCGCTCGGATCTGCAGACGATAGGTCGAGAGCGGGCGGTGGGTCATCGAGGCAGCTCCGGGGTCGGGGCGGGTGACGGAGCTTCGGCGCGCTCGGTCTGGATGCGCAGCGAGGCCTCGACGGAGTCGTCCGTCGGCACCTCGGTCTGATCGACTTCGCGCAGCACCAGCATCGAGTTGGCTTCGAGGGTCACCGGAGCGCCGGCGTCGATCGCGTCGCCTCCGGCACGGTCGCCGGCGGTGTCGACGGCGACCTCCCACGCACGCCCGTGGCGCTCGTCGGGGAGCACGGCGTCGATCGCCTCCGTCCCGCTGTGGAAGTAGACGAGGAAGTTCTGATCCGTCACCGGCTGTCCACGGCGGTCCTTCTCGCGGATGCCCTGTCCGTTCAAGAACATGCCGATCGCGAGACCGAATCCGGAATCCCAGTCCTCGGGCTCCATCCGGCGGCCGTCGGGTCGCAGCCAGACCACATCCGGCACTCGTTCGCCGTCCTCCGACCGCACCGGCCGGCCGTCGAAGAACCGGCTGCGGCGGAACGTCGGGTGCATGCGGCGCAGTCTCGCCACCGCTGCCGTGAACTCGACGAGAGGACGATCCGCCGCCTCCCAATCGACCCAGGTGAGCTCGTTGTCCTGCGCGTAACCGTTGTTGTTGCCGTCCTGGGTGCGACCGAGCTCGTCGCCGTGCGCGATCATCGGCACTCCCTGCGACAGCAGCAGTGTCGCGAGGAAGTTGCGCTGCTGTCGGGCGCGGACGCGGTTGATCGTCTCGTCGTCGGTGGGCCCCTCGACGCCGTTGTTGCTCGAGCGGTTGTGGGATTCGCCGTCGTTGTTGTCCTCGCCGTTGGCCTCGTTGTGCTTCTCGTTGTACGACACGAGGTCGCGCAGCGTGAAGCCGTCGTGAGCGGTGACGAAGTTGATCGACGCCACGGGACGCCGACCGGAGTGCTCGTACAGGTCGGCGGAACCGGTGAGACGCGATGCGAACTCGCCGAGCGCCTGCGGCTCACCGCGCCAGAAGTCGCGCACGGTGTCGCGGTACTTGCCGTTCCACTCCGTCCACTGCGGAGGGAAGTTGCCGACCTGGTATCCGCCGGGGCCCACATCCCACGGCTCGGCGATGAGCTTCACCTGCGAGACGATCGGATCCTGCTGCACCAGCTCGAAGAAGGCCGCGAGACGGTCGACGTCGTAGAACTCGCGCGCGAGAGTCGAGGCGAGATCGAAGCGGAAGCCGTCGACATGCATCTCCGTGACCCAGTACCGCAGCGAGTCCATGATCAGCTGCAGCGCGTGCGGGTTGCCGGCGTTGAGGCTGTTGCCCGTGCCCGTGTAGTCGGTGTAGTAGCGACGGTCCTCTTCGAGGCGGTAGTACGCCTCGTTGTCGATGCCCCGCATCGACAGCATCGGCCCCATGTGGTTGCCCTCGGCGGTGTGGTTGTAGACCACGTCGAGGATGACCTCGATCCCCGCCGAGTGCAGTGCGCGCACCATGGCCTTGAACTCCTGCACCTGCTGACCGTGCTGCCCGCTGGAGGAGTAGTCGTTGTGCGGCGCGAAGAAGGCGAGCGTGTTGTAGCCCCAGTAGTTCGTGAGGCCCTTCTCCTCGAGGGTCGAGTCGTAGACGAACTGATGCACCGGCATCAGCTCGATCGCGGTGACGCCGAGGTGCACCAGGTGCTCGATGACCGACGGGTGGCCGATGGCCGCATACGTGCCCCGCAGCTCCTCGGGGATGTCCGGGTGCAGCTGGGTCAGTCCCTTGACGTGCGCCTCGTAGATCACGCTCTGTGCGTAAGGGGTCTTGGGCAGTCGGTCGCCCGCCCACTCGAAGAACGGGTTCACGACGACGCCCTTGACCATCGTCGCGGCGGAGTCTTCATCGTTGCGGGAATCGGGGTCGCCGAAGTCGTAGCCGAACAGGGGCTGCCCCCAGTCGACCCGGCCGGCCACGGATTTCGCGTACGGGTCGAGGAGGAGCTTGTTCGGGTTGAATCGCTTTCCCTGCGCGGGGTCGTACGGTCCGTGCACGCGGTATCCGTAGAGCTGTCCGGGCTGCACGGAGGGCAGATAGCCGTGCCAGACGAACGCGTCGACCTCTTCGAGCGGGACGCGCTCCTCGCTGCCGTCGTCGTCGAACAGGCACAGTTCGACCTTCTCGGCGCCCTCGCTGAACAGGGCGAAGTTCGTGCCCTGGCCGTCGAAGGTCGCGCCGAGCGGGTAGGGGGAACCGGGCCAGACCTCGTGGCTCACTGAGCGCGCCGCTTCGAGACGGCGCGGTGCAGGACAGTCCTCACCGCGTCGTGGAAGTCATGCACCTGAGCGATCTCGTCGGCGTGCGGGTAAGGGTGGCCGACGTAGCAGACGAAGACAGGATGCACGTGCTCGACGTATCCGACGGGGCCGTCGTGCAGCACGACGTAGCGATCGAGGTCGACACGCTCGTAGAGGGGTTCGGCCGGCGTCGAGGCTGTCGTGGGAGCCTGGCCGTCCGCGGGCTTGTGGTCATGCGCGGTATGGGTCTTCGCAGTCATGAGGGCTCCTGTTCTGTTGATGGGGTCCACGCTAAGAGATACGAGTTCACAGCGGAACACCATTGCCTCCGCGCGATGAACGCGCTATGTCGTAAGACGCGCATCCTGATCGTGAAATCACCCCGCGCCCACCTGCGACAATGGAAGCCCCGTGCCGATCCCGAACCGAGGAGCTCCCGTGCAGTACATCTCCACCCGAGGCGGCATGCAGCCGCTGCCGTACTGCGAGACCCTGCTCGAGGGGCTCGCGCCCGACGGAGGACTGGCCGTCCCCGAGACGATGCCCACGGTCGACGGAGAGACGCTCGAGCGCTGGCGTGCCCTGACGTATCCGCAGCTCGCCACCGAGGTGCTCGGTCTCTTCGCCACGGACATCCCGCGGGCCGATCTCGCCCGCATGACGGAGGCCGCCTACGAGCCGTTCCCTGAAGAGGTCGTGCCCCTGCGGTCGATCGGCGACGATCTCACCCTGGTGGGTCTCTCCGAGGGGCCGACCCTCGCTTTCAAGGACATGGCCATGCAGTTCCTCGGGCAGGTCGTCGAGTACGCGCTCGAGCGCAAGGGCTCTGTCCTCAACATCCTCGGCGCGACCTCGGGAGACACCGGCTCGGCTGCCGAGCACGCTCTTCGCGGCAAGGACCGCATCTCGGTGTTCATGCTGTCCCCGAAGGGGCGCATGAGTGCGTTCCAGCGCGCGCAGATGTTCTCGCTCGACGATGACAACATCCACAACATCGTCGTCGACGGCGTGTTCGACGATTGCCAGAACCTCGTCAAGTCCCTCGCCGGCGACCTCGACTTCAAGCGCGCTCAGCACCTCGGTGCGGTCAACTCGATCAACCTCGCCCGCATCACCGCCCAGGTCGTCTACTACTTCTGGGCGTGGCTGCGTGCGACGGACGCCGGCGGATGGACCGAGGTGTCGTTCACGGTGCCGTCCGGAAACTTCGGCAACATCCTCTCGGGGTTCTTCGCGAAGGAGATGGGGCTGCCCATCCGTCGCCTCGTGCTCGCCGCCAACGAGAACAACGTGCTCGACGAGTTCTTCCGCACCGGCGTCTACCGGCCGCGGAGCGCCGCGCAGACGCTCGCCACCTCGAGCCCGTCGATGGACATCTCGAAGGCGTCGAACCTCGAGCGCTTCATCTTCGAACTCGTGGGTCGCGACGCGAGCCGCGTCGTGAAGGCCTGGCAGGAGCTCGACACCCAGGGTTTCTTCGATTTCACCTCCGATCTGGCGCGTTTCGTCGAGGAGTTCGGCATCGTCAGCGGCACCTCGACGCACGACGACAGGCTCGCGACGATCAGGTCCGTCTACGAGGCGACGGGGGACATCATCGACCCGCACACTGCCGACGGAGTCAAGGTCGCTCGCGAGAACGTCGAGCCCGGCGTGCCCATGCTCGTGCTCGAGACGGCGAAGCCGCAGAAGTTCGCCGAGACGATCCGCGAGGCGATCGGCGTCGAGCTCGAGTACTCCTCAGAGCTGCGCGCGATGCTCGACGCTCCGCAACGCAGGACCGAGATGGCCGACGACGAGCACGAGCTCCGAGCGTTCATCGAGGCCGAAGCCCTGCGCTGAGCGACTCACTCGGGGTCGCCGTGCAGCATCCAGGGGACTCCGAAACGATCGACGAGCATTCCGAACGTGCCGCCCCACGGCGGGGTGTCGAGCGGCATGGTGATCGCCGCACCGTCGGACAGGGCGTCCCAGACCTGTTGCGTCTTCTCCTGCGAGTTGCCGCTGAGCGAGACCGAGAATCCCTGGGGCGGCTCGAACGGGATGCCGTCGGGGGTGTCTGAGGCCATGAGCACCAGGCCGTCCGGCGTCGTGAGCTGCGCATGCATCACGAGATCGTGCTGATCCGGGTTCTGGACCATGTCGGGGAACTCGCCGAACACGTTGATCTCGAGATCACCACCGAGCACGCCCTGATAGAACTCCATCGCCTGTCGCGCCTCGGTGCGGAACGAGAGATAGGGATTGAGATTGGCCATGACTGCCCCCAGCCTTGTCAGGCGGGGCCGCCGTCGGTCCCGCTGCGGCTCATTCTGCGCCGGGGGTCGGACATCCGCAAGAGCGACGTCGCGCTCAGGTGGGGAGGGCCTTCACCGCCGCCGTGAGGACCTGAGGCACCGTCGGCACACCTTCGGCGCGGAACACTTCTGCGCCCGAATCATCGCGGATGATGACGGTCGGGGTGAAGCGGATGTCGAGCGCCTCCGCGGCATCCGGTTCTCTCGCGACGTCGATCTCGGTGACGGTCGCGTCGGGAAGGTAGCGCACGGCGTCCTCCACGACCGAGCGGGTGCGCGAGCACGCTCCGCAGAACGCGGAGGTCACGAGCGTCAGTTCCATGGCTCTCCTCTCGGCTCTCGAGGTGCAACCGCGCACCGTCTCGCGGTGTTCCCGAGCCGCGATCAGAACGAGGTGCGCTTGACGAGGCCCCGGTTCGTGCGGATGTGCTCGTAGTCCCATTGCACGACCCGCGACTCCGACAGCCAGACGGCGAGCCGGTCGGTGTCGATCTCCGAGGCGGAGGTGAATCTCGCCTCGGCGGCCTCGAAGGATCCTGAGGCGACGAGTCCGGGCTCTGCGAACGACTGGCCGCTCCAGAACATCAGTCGGACGGCATCCTTCAAGCGGTCGTATCCGACGATCGGATTGCCGTCGAGGAACCAGACCGGGTGCGCGTGCCAGACCTTGGCGGCGGCGTCGGGGAGTGCTCGGTCGATCTCGTCCGCGAGGAGGTCGCAGATCAGCCGATCCTCCGAGCTGAGCCTGCGGTGGTAGTCGGCGATCTCAGGCGCACGGGTCATGCTGCGAGTATGGCGCGTGCGACGGCAGACGTCGAGAGAGTCACACGGAAGACGTGGTCGCGCGCGGATGCAGCAAGCCGGAGATCGCACCCAGAGCAGCTCCGACGAGGGTGTCGACGATCCTCTCCCCGGCGACGTCCATCGAACCGATCTCGCCCGTCGCTGCGCCCGTCAGCAGAAGCACCAGAGGGGTGATGAAGACGAGCGCGAGAGCGTAGTGCCTGACGACGACGAGCTCGATCGTGAACTGCAGCGCGCCCAGCAGCAGGGCGAGCCACAGCCCCGACGGATGCAGCAGCGCGAGCAGCGCGTACACGCCGGCCCCGACCACGGTTCCGAGCATGCGATGGAGTCCGCGCTGGACGGCGGCGCGACGGGCGGCGGCCACGCCGATCACCGCCACCGCCGACCCCACGATCCAGTACGTCCGGGTGGGGTCGATCACCAGCCCCAGCAGGACGCCGATGACGGCGACGATCGCGACCCGGATCACGAGCATGCGCGAATCGGGGGTGAATGCGGGGCCCGGGAGCAGCTCGCTCAGCGGCCGAGCGGAGATCGAGCGCGCTCGAGGACGCAGAAGCGGCGCCATCGCGACCAGATAGGAGAACACGCAGCCGGCCGCGAGTGCCCCGAGGTAGGTCAGCGGTGCCAGGGGCGAGCTCGCCACGACGTGCGCCGACAGACCGAACACCAGCACGAAGAAGAGCGGTCCGGGCGGTCCGAGCCGGAACCCGAACGCCAGGGCAGCGCTGACGACCGCGACCACCACGACGCCGATGCTCACGAGCCAGGCGTTGGCGGAGACAGCCACTCCGAGAGCGGCGCTGACGATGAGGCCCGCGGCGACGAACGGCAGGATCCTCGCCCGATCGATCACCGGTGCCGTCCCGGCGAAGAGGACCGTGAACGCGCCCGAGGCCGCGACGTAGCCGAGCGACGCCTCGCCGAGCACGGTCATGACCGCTATCGGTACCGCGATGCCCAGCGCCGCTTGGGTGGCGAGATGCCAGCGCGGACCGCGCTTGGGCGCCAGGGCGAACAGGCTCATCCCTCCATTGTCTCGCGGCGCCGGCGCTGAGCAGGACGGACGTCGACCGGAGTGCGGCGAGCCGGCGGGAATCGTCCCCGGCGATACGATGGCCGACGTGACGGAACCTCGACCGGGAATCGCCGAACGGCTTTCGCAGATGATCCAGCTGCCGACCGTGTCGGCCGAGGTCGAGGAGCGCGGAACCGAGCCGTTCGAGTCGTTCGTCGCCCTGGTCGCGCAGCTCTACCCGCTCGTCCACGAGCATCTCGCACTCGAACGGCACACCGATTTCGGGCTGCTCTTCCACTGGACGGGCAGGGACGCCGGCGCTGCGGGGCCGGTCGTGCTGATGGCGCATTATGACGTCGTCCCCGTCGACGAGAGCGACGCATGGACGCATCCCCCGTTCGAGGGCGTCATCGCCGACGGAGTCGTCTACGGTCGTGGTGCTCTCGATGACAAGGGTCCGCTGATCGTCGTGCTCGAGGCGGTCGAGAACCTGCTCGCCGACGGGTTCACCCCCGCACGGGACGTCTACCTGTCGTTCGGGGGCAATGAGGAGACCTTCGGTCGAGCAGCCGAGGAGATCGCCCGCGTCCTGCGCGATCGCGGCATCATCCCGTGGCTCGTGGTGGACGAGGGCGGCGCCGTCGTGGATGCGCCGCTGCCCTTCGTTCCGGGACGGGCGGCGATGATCGGCGTGGGGGAGAAGGGCGTCATGACGCTCACGCTCTCGGCGCGTGGTGAGGGCGGTCACGCCTCGGCACCGCCCGCTCTCACAGCGGTCCGGCGCGTGGCGAGGGCCGTCGATCGGCTTGGCCCCCGCACGTTCCGACCGCGTCCGTCGAAAGCGATCGGACGGATGCTGTCGCAGCTCGGAGCTCAGACTCCCGGTCCGGCAGGGCATCTGCTCAGGCTGCTCGGCTCGGCCCCGCCGGTCACCGGCCGGCTGTTCGCCGCGCTCGGCGGCGAGCCCGCAGCACTCGTGCGCACAACGGTGGCTCCGACCATGCAGTCGGGCGGCACTGCCGCGAACGTCCTGCCGTCGCAGGCCTCGGCGACGGTCAACCTGCGCATCGCGCTGGGTGAGACGACGCAGCAGACGGTGCTGCGGGTGCGTCGGCGCATCCGGGATCCGCTCATCACCGTATCCGTCGAGGAGGCGAGCGAGCCGTCGCCCGAGTCCGCGACCGACAACGCCCAGTTCACGCTGCTCGCCGACGCTCTCGCCGTCTCTCACCCGGGAGTCCCCGCGGTCCCGTACGTGATGATGGCGGCGACGGACTCCCGCCACTTCCACCGTTTCGCCCCCGCCGTCTACCGCTTCGCGCCGCTCGAGATGTCGAACGCACAGCGGGCGTCGATCCACGGCGTCGATGAGAACGTCGAGATCGCCGCGCTCGAGCGGGGGGAGCGGTTCCATCGGGCGCTCCTCGAGCGGCTAGGGTGATCTCACCCCTCCGCGGGCGCTTCGGTGCCCGATCCAGTCCTTTCATCGAGGAGCCGCGATGACGCGCACCCGAACTCTGGGAACCCTCGCCACCGTCGTCGGCTTCCTCGCCTTCGTCGAGTTCACCAGCGGCGTGCTGCAGGGCTACTACACGCCCATGCTCACGGACATCGCGCGGCACCTCGGCATCCACGACGCCGATGTCAACTGGCTCGAGGGCACGCAGCTCATGCTGTCGGCTCTGGTGGTGCCCGCTTTCGCGAAGCTCGGCGACATGGTCGGCCACAAGCGGATGCTGCTCATCTCGACGGCGCTCACCGCCGCGGCGGCGCTCGTCCTGCCCTTCACCGATTCGTTCCCCGTGTTCCTGGTCGGCTGGACGCTGATGGGGTTCTACGTCGTCTGGCTGCCGCTCGAGATCGCGCTCATCTGGTCGCGCTCCCGTCGCATGGAGGGGCGTTCGTCGATCACGGCGAAGGCCGCGGGACTCCTCGTCGCGGCGCTCGAAGGCGGCGCGATCATCGGTGCGCTCGTGGGCGGAGCCCTGATCGATGTCCTGCCCCTGACGGTGGTGCTGCTCATCCCCGCCGTGCTCATCGTCGTGTGCTTCTTCGTGATCCTGTTCGGGGTGAAGGAGTCTCCCGATCCGACCGGCGGTGTCTTCGACACTGTCGGCGTCGTGCTGATCTCGCTCGCCCTGATCTGCTTCACCGGGGGTCTCAGCATGCTCCGTCTCGAGGGCGGACTCGTCAACCCCTGGTCCTGGGCCGTCGTCGTCCTCGGCCTTCTGCTCGTCATCCCGTTCGTGCTCTGGGAACTGCGCTGCGACGACCCGCTCATCGACGTGCGCATGTTCCGCTCGCCGGCACTCGGCCCGGTCTTCCTCACCGCCGGCCTGTTCGGGGTGAGCGTGCTGGGTGCACAGGCGCCGCTGTCGACGTTCGCCCGCACCGACCCCGGTGTCTACGGCTACGGGCTCGGAACCACGGGTTTCGCGACGTCCCTGATCATCGGGCTCTACCTGATCGCGATGATCGCGGGAGCCCTGCTGTTCCCGCTCATCGCTCGCCTGCTGACTCCGCGGATCACCCTGATGGGCGCATCTCTGCTCGTCGGCATCGGCTTCCTGCTGTTCCTTCCGTTCCACGATTCGTACGCCCAGGTGGTGACCAACATGGTCATCGTCGGCCTCGGCTCGGGTGCTCTCGTGGCCGCCCTTCCCGCGGCTGCGGCATCGGCGGCTCCGGCGACCCAGACGGGCGTCGCGACAGGCCTCACGAACTCGGTCAAGACCGTGGGCGGCGCGATCGCCTCGTGCATCTTCGGGATCGCGCTCCTCAACGGCGTGAGCGGGGCGGTCGAAGGCACTGCGGGATCGTTCGCCGGGTACATCACCGTGTGGGTGGTCTGCGGTGTGACCGCGCTGATCGCCGCCGCGATCCTCGTCTTCGTTCCGAAAGAGGCCTTCACCGACCGCACGGATGCCGAGGCCGTCGCCGCACCCGTGGTCTGAGCTGCGGGCGGCCGGCTGCCGGTGTCAGTCGTCAGTCGCGGTCGAGGCCGAATGAGCGCTTGACGACGGCCTGCATGTCGCGGTCGAGTCCGTCGATCCGCGTGTTCACGGCATCGAAGCGGGCGTTCATCTCGCCCCGGAGTCCGCCGATCTGTGCGTTCATCTCCCCGCGCAGCCCGCCGATCTGCGCGTTCATCTCCCCTCGCAGCCCGCCGATCTCCCCGCGCAGCCCGCCGATCTCGGTGCGCACCACGCGGATGAACAACGTCGAGACGACCGTGAGCATGCCGAACATGAGCGCGGTGAAGCACCCGATCATGGTCCAGATCTGAGCGTCGTTCATGAGGTGCACCGTGTCATCCTCGCATCGTTCCAGACGAGGAATCGGAACAGGCGTCGCTGTATACCGCCATCCCGAGCAGTGGGAGGAACTCGTGTTCCGGCCTCGGTGTGCAGGAGAGCCGGGCTCACCCGCCGCAGAGCGCGCGCGTCACTCGGACTCGCGCGGCGGGTTGTGCATGAACTCGATACGGATGCCGTCGGCATCCTCCACGAACGAGGCGTAGTAGCGCTCCGTGTATCGCGGATATTCCTTGGGCTCGCGCACGGCCGACCATCCCGCATCGCGCGCGACGGCGTGAAGGCGGTCGACCTCGTCTCGCGTCGACACCGAGAAAGCGATGTGCTGCCATCCCACGCGGCCGTGACGATGGGGCCCGGATTCCTCATCCCAGGCGTACAGGATGATCTCGGTCTCGTCGCCGTTGTGCCACGAGATCGAGTGGTCGTCCTCGCCGCCGCTCTGATAGCCGAGGGCCGTCAGCACGGGATGGAACTGCGCGCGACCGCGCTCCAGCTCGTTGACGGTGATGCCCAGGCGATCCAGAAGAGCCATGCGTCCAGTCTTCCAGTCGGCGCCCGGATCGCACTAGTGCGGAGCGTGGTACTCCGCTTCGCCCCGCTTCCAATAGCCCTTGACCACCGCGTTCGCGGAGTCGACGCCCCACCGGCTGAGCAGCGCGCGCCCGGGCTTCACGACCGACTGCTCGGCGGCGATGAACACGAACGGGTCGTCGCCGACCGAATCGTCGGCGGTCAGGCGGTCGAGGAATGCGATGAGGGCGGAGCCTTCGGCGGCGTCGCCACGGTGCAGCCATTCCACGTCGACCGGGGTGTCGATCTCGATCTCCCGGCCGACGGAGGCCGTCTCGATCACGATGCGGGCGGGCACCCCGGCGGGTATCGACGAGGCGAAGCGTCGGATCGCCGGGATGGCGGTCTCGTCTCCGACGAGAAGCCAGGATCCGGGGCTGCCGCTGAGCACGGCCGAACCGCGGGGGCCACCGACTCCGATCGATGCACCCAGCGGAGCGATCGCGGCCCACGGGGCGCCGACCCCTGCGTCGCCGTGCACCGCGAACTCGACGTCGAGCCAGTCGTCGCCCCAGGCGAGAGGTGTGTACTCGCGACTCGGCGCCTCCCGCATCTGCTCGAGGGACTCCACGGGACCGGACGGGAAGAAGAGGCGCATGTGGTCGTCGGAGCCGGGAGAGTCGAAGCCCTCGAGGTCACTGCCACTGAGCCGGACACGCACGTAGCCAGGGGCCAGCCATTCCCGGGCGGTCAGCGTGACGGTGCGGAAGCGCAGATCGAGGCCGCGGCGCTCGATGGAGAAGCGGGATTTCGTATCGCTCATAAAGTAAGGCTAACCTATCTTGGAGGTGGAGTTAGGGCATCCTAAGTCCGCCGTTCCCGCGCCGTTTCCGCGCACTCATCACCGCAGAACAGGAGTCTCTCCATGTCCATGCCCAGAATCCTCACCGCTACGAGCGTCGGTCTCGTCGGCCTCCTCACCCTCGCCGGCTGCGCCTCCGGCTCCGACGCCGAGCCGCAGGGGACCGCAGCCGCAGCGGACTCGGTCACCGTCGAGGACAACAGCGGATCGCACGAGATCGCCACGCCCCCTGCATCCGTCGTCGCACTGGACAACCGCACGTTCCAGACCCTCTCCGACTGGGGAGTCGAGCTCTCGGCCGGCGCTGTCGCGCTCATGCCGGACACCGTGTCGTACCTCGACGACGAGTCGATCGTCGACATCGGCCTGCACAGCGAGCCCGACCTCGAGGCGATCGTCGCCGTCGAACCCGACCTCATCATCAGCGGCCAGCGATTCACCCAGCACAACGAGGCGATCGCCGAGCTCGTGCCGGACGCCACGATCATCGACCTCGAGCCGCGCGAGGGCGAGCCCTTCGACGAGGAGCTCAAGCGTCAGACCACCGTCCTCGGCGAGATCTTCGGCAAGCAGGACGAGGCGCAGGCGCTCGTCGACGATTTCGACGCGGCCGTCGAGCGGGCTAAGGCCGCATACGACGACGCCGACACCGTCATGGCGGTGAACACCTCCGGCGGCGAGATCGGGTACCTCGCGCCGACCGTCGGGCGCTCGCTCGGACCGATCTACGACATCCTCGGTCTGACGCCGGCGCTCGAGGTCGATGACGCCTCCGACGACCACCAGGGCGACGACATCTCCGTCGAGGCGATCGCCTCCTCCAACCCCGACTGGCTTCTCGTGCTCGACCGCGATGCGGTCTTCGCCGCCGAGACCCCCGACTACGTGCAGGCGTCCGAGATCCTCGAGAGCTCGGAGGCGCTCGCCGGCGTCACTGCCGTCGCTGACGAGCAGATCGTCTACATGCCCACGGACACCTACCTGAACGAGGGCATCCAGACGTACACCACGTTCCTCGAGGACCTCGCCGACGCGCTCGAGGCCGCGCAGAAGTAGGGCCGACCGGCGGCATCCGCTCCGAGCGGATGCCGCCGTCCGGCGTCGCATGATGACCCGCACCCACACCCGCACCGCATCCATCGAGTCGCCCCGCTCCGTCGGGCGGCTCTTCGACGTGAAGCTGCTCGTCGGCATCCTCGTCGTCGTCGCACTCCTCGTCGTGTCGCTCTTCACGGGTGTGTACGACATCGCGGGGGCCGCGGACGGCGCGGAGATGTTCCAGATCACCCGCGTGCCGCGCACGATCGCTCTCGTCCTCGCGGGAGCCGCCATGGCGATGGCCGGACTCGTGATGCAGCTCCTCACCCAGAACCGCTTCGTCGAACCCACGACCACCGGCACGACCGAGTGGGCAGGGCTCGGTCTGCTGACCGTCATGGTGCTGGTGCCGAACCCGTCGATCCCGTTGAGGATGACGGGCGCCATCATCGCCGCCTTCATCGGCACGATGGTCTTCTTCGCATTCCTGCGCCGCGTCTCCCTCCGGTCGTCGCTCATCGTCCCGATCGTCGGGATCATGCTCGGTGCCGTCGTCGGATCGGTGTCGACGTACTTCGCGCTCGTCACCGACTCGCTGCAGGCGATCGGCGTCTGGTTCGCCGGCAGCTTCACGTCGGTGCTCCGCGGGCAGTACGAGATGCTCTGGATCGTGGCGGTCGTCGGGGTCGTCGTCTTCATCGTGGCGGACCGCCTCACGATCGCCGGACTGGGGGAGGAGATCGCCACCAACGTCGGCGTCGACTACAACCGCGTGATCCTGCTCGGGACCGTGCTGATCGCCGTCACCACCGGAGTCGTCACGGTCGTCGTCGGCAACCTCCCGTTCCTCGGACTGATCGTGCCCAACGTCGTCTCGATGGTCCGAGGAGACGACCTGCGCAGCAACCTGCCGTGGGTGTGTCTGCTGGGCATCGCGATCGTCACGGTCTGCGACATCATCGGCCGCACGATCATCATGCCGTTCGAGGTCCCGGTCTCGCTGATCCTCGGGATCGTCGGCGCGATCGTCTTCATCCTCCTCCTGCTGAGGCAGCGTCGTCGTGGCTAGCGCACTCGCGGTCGATGCCCGCACCTCCGGATCCTTCACATCCGCGCGTGCGCGCCGTCGCTACGCCCTGGTGCTGGGCGTCCTCATCGTCCTCTCCGCGGCCTTCGCCTTCGCCCTGCTCGCCTGGGACAACCCCATGCCGATCGGATCGCCGGGGTTCTGGCGCATCGCGAAGCTCCGCGTGACGAATGTGACCGTGATGGCAGTGGTCGCGGTGGCGCAGGCGATTGCGACCGTGAGCTTTCAGACGGTCACGAACAACCGCATCATCACGCCGTCGATCATGGGGTTCGAATCGCTCTATCGGGTGGTGCAGACGACTACGGTCTACCTGTTCGGCGTCGCAGGGCTCGTCGCGATCCAGGGCGTCTGGCAGTTCGGCCTGCAGGTCGTCATCATGGTGGGGCTCGCGATGGCGCTCTACGGATGGCTGCTGTCGGGGCGCTACGGAAACCTCCAGATCATGCTCCTGATCGGGATCATCATCGGCGGCGGACTCGGGGCGATATCGACCTTCATGCAGCGGCTGCTCACACCGAGCGAGTTCGACGTGCTGGCGGCTCGCCTGTTCGGCAACGTCTCCAACGCGGACGCGTCCTACCTGCCGCTCGCGATCCCGCTGTGCGTCGCCGCGTCCGCGCTGCTGTGGCTGCGGGCACGGCGGCTGAATCTCCTCGCGCTCGGACCCGACGTGTCGCGCTCGCTCGGACTCGACCACAAGCGCGAGCTCTATGCCGTGCTCTTCCTCGTCGCCGTGCTGATGGCGACCTCCACCGCGCTGGTGGGCCCGATGACGTTCCTCGGCTTCCTCGTCGCGACCCTCGCGTACCAGTTCGCCGATACATACGACCACCGGCTCATCTTCCCGGTGGCGGTGCTCACCGCCTTCACGATCCTCGCCGGGGCGTACTTCGTCATGAAGAACGTCTTCTACGCGCAGGGCATGGTGTCGATCCTCATCGAACTCGTCGGAGGAACCGTGTTCCTCGTCGTCATCCTCAGAAAGGGCAGGCTGTGATCACACTCGACGGCGTCCGCCGCGACTACAGCGACCAGGTCGCGATCGGCCCTGTGGACCTCCGGATCCCCTCCGGCGGCATCACGGCACTGATCGGTCCGAACGGCGCGGGAAAGTCGACTCTGCTGACGATGATCGGCCGGCTCGGCGGCATGGACGCCGGAGCGATCGAGATCGCCGGATACGACGTGGCGACCACGAAGTCGAAGGATCTCGCCAAGATCGTCTCGGTGCTGCGGCAGGAGAACCACTTCGTCACCCGTCTCACCGTGCGCCAGCTGGTGGGCTTCGGGCGCTTCCCGCATTCGAAGGGCCGGCTGACGCGCGCCGACGAGGAGCTCATCAGCAGAGCGATCGACTTCCTCGATCTCGGGGACCTCGAAGGTCGATACCTGGACGAGCTCTCCGGCGGCCAGCGACAGCGAGCCTACGTCGCCATGGTCCTGGCGCAGGACACCGAGTTCGTTCTGCTCGACGAGCCACTCAACAACCTCGACATGAAGCACGCCGTGCAGATGATGAAGCACCTGCGCCGGGCGTCGGAGGAGCTGGGGCGCACGATCGTCATCGTGCTGCATGACATCAACTTCGCGGGGCACTACGCCGACCACATCTGCGCCATGAAGGACGGAGCCGTCATCGAGTTCGGGGCGCCCGCCGAGATCATGACCGGCGACGTGCTCACCCGGGTGTTCGATACGCCCGTGCGGGTGGTCGAGGGGCCGTCCGGTCCGTTGGCGGTCTACTACTGACGCTCAGAGCTCGACGCCGTGGTCCTCGTCGTTGACGCCGGTGTTGTGGCCGCGCCGGGACTCGTAGCCGATGAACCAGCCGAGCCAGACGATCGCGGCGAGCAGGATGCCGAGCCAGACGTTCTGGAAGATCAGGCCGATCACGACACCGACGATGAGCAGCCCTGCCGTGACGGAGAAGCGGAGTGCGTTGCGGGACATGGCCTCAGCCTAGGGGCGATCCGCGCCGTGCGGCAGGGTCAGCGACTCCGATGATCTTCGGGGGAGAGCCGCGGCCCACGACGGGGTTCGCTCACCCTGCTCGCGAAGATGAGGCGGATCACTCGCTGCCGGTGGCCGGCCCACGGGGCGAGCAGCTCGAGCATCCCGTCGTCATCCGTGCGGTGGCCCGTGAGGGCATAGCCGACCTGATGGGCCAGGTGGTAGTCCCCGACGCTCACGGCGTCAGGATCGCCGAGGGCTCTGATGCGGGTCTCGGCCGAGGTCCAGATGCCGACGCCCGGCAAGCTCGTCAGCACGCGATCGCGCTCCTCGCCGGTGGGGGCGGCCAGAAGTGCGCGCGAGACGCTCTCAGCGCGCTCGGCGGCGCGCACGACGGTCTTCGACTGCGGCGGCTGCACCGCGACCCGGTGCCAGTCCCACGACGGGATGCGGCGCCACTGCGCGGCGGTGGGGGCGGTGTACATCGGCCTCGGGGTGGGACCGGGTGCGCGCTCGCCGAACTTCGTGACGAGCTGTCTCCATGCGCGGAACGCCTCGAGGCCGGTCACCTTCTGCTCGATGATCGCGCACGCGAGAGCGTCGAACACGACGCCCGTGCGAGCCAGGCGGATGCCGACCGACCGGCGTGCGACGTCGGCGATCAGCGGATGATGGGAGGGATCGAAGCCGGTGGGGTCGTCGTTCGCGCCGCACAGCTCCGGGACGCTGTCGAGCGCGTGCTCCGCTCCGTCGCCCCACGCCGTGGCGATGATCTCGGCGCCGCGGGCGCGCAGCGCGAGTGCGGCAGGACCGAGCGGCGTTCGCAGCGTGCGCCAGATCACCGGGCCGTCGAACACCATGGTCGGGTCGCCGGGCCCCCGTCGCAGCATGCCCACCGTCGCGCGGAGATCGACGGGTGCGGCCGGCCGATACACGGTCTCGCGCGGCGCGCCGCGGGAGGCCGCATCGGCGGCTCCGGCATCCGCGGTCAGGGTCATGCGCCCACCATACGTGGCGGGGCTGACACTCGGATCAGAAGCGGTCGGGCGAGGGCGTTCCGTGGCCGTAGCGGATGACGACGTCGGCGTGCCGGTCGAAGCGGTAGCCGATGCCGCGCACGGTGCGGACGATGTCCTCGTAGCGGCCGAGCTTCGCGCGCAGACGCCGCACGTGCACGTCGATCGTGCGCTCGCCGGGAGTCTCGTCGTCCTGCGCCTGCCAGAGCGCGGAGACCAGCTCGCTGCGCTCGATCGTCCGTCCTTCACGGAGCACGAGGTACTGCAGCAGCTCGAACTCCTTGTAGGTGAACGCCGCGGACTCGCCGTCGATCAGCACGCGCTTGCGCGAGATGTCGACCACGACGCCGCCTTCTTCGTCGGTCGCCTCCTCTTCGGCAGCGGCCTTGGTGCGTGCGATCGCACCCGGCTCGTGCAGTGCGAGACGGACGACGTCGAGGTCGCGGCCGCCGGAGCCGTGCGGGGCCAGGGCGACGGTGGCGTGCGTCTCGGCACCCGGTGCGAGCTCGGCAAGGGTGCGGCGCAGAGCGTCGACCAGGAGCGGGAGGCTGACGCCGGCTTCGGCCGCCTTGATCTCGTCGAGACCGACGTAGAGGGCGAATCCTCGCGGCGAGCGGACGGCGGGAAGATCTGCATCGAGCGGTGCGGCGGGCTCCGACGAGACGGTGCGGACGGCGGTGGCGGCGGCGGGACGCTCGAGAAGTGCGATGTTCGACATGATGATGTAGTCCTCAGGACGTGAGCCGGAAGAAGGCTCTGATGCGTTGCATGAATGACCGGGCGAGCCGGGAAGCGAGCACGGGGTGGGTGCTCGGAGACCAGTCCTCGCAGATCGCGAGAAGTCAGGTCAGACGGAGTGGCTGTTCGTTCAGCGACACATTCGGCAACACATGCCAACGCGACCGGGCATCATCATCCCGGCAGTCCTGTTCGCCTCCTGGGCGGACAAAGGGCTTGCGTTGGTAGTCATGGGGGGATTATGTCGGAAGAAGTCCGCGCGTGTCAAAACGGCCGCCGGCCGGGGAGCGAGGCGTAACGTGGAGAAGGTGACCACTTCGACCCTCGCTGCCGGCTTCATCCTCACTGATGAGAAGGACGCCTCGCGGTACACGCTGACGCGCGACGGGCAGCTCGTCAGCGTGCTCGACTATCGCGACGACGGGAACACGATCGCCCTGACGCGAGCCTTCACCATCCCGACTTTCCGCGGCCACGGCTACGCGGGCGTCGTCGTGGAGGGAGCGGTCGCCGAGATCGAGGAGCGCGGAGATCGCAAGGTCGACGCCGTGTGCTGGTATGTCGCCGACTGGTTCCAGGCGCATCCCGAGCACGCGTCTCTGCTGCGCTCGCGCTGACGCATCGACGTGTGACGCTGTGTTACGCGGCGTCATTCCTCCGGTAATATGGATGCTCTGCTCAGCCCCGTCGGCTGAGGTGGTCAGGCGCTGACGCGCGCTGGTCCGAGGCTCGAAACCTCCGGCATCGTCCCCGACACCGGAGGTTCTTCCATGTCATCGTCCCTGCGCGCCCGCCCCCAGACACGGTGGTGGGCGCTCGTCGTCATCTCCCTCACGCAGCTGATCGTCGTCCTCGACGGCACCATCGTCAGCATCGCCCTGCCGCAGGCGCAGGCATCGCTCGGTCTGAGCGACGGCCAGCGTCAGTGGGTGGTCACGGCCTACGCCCTCGCCTTCGGCGCGCTGCTTCTGCTCGGAGGACGCATCGCCGACTACCTCGGTCGCAAGCGCACCTTCATGATCGGGATGGTGGGCTTCGGCGCGGCGTCCCTGTTCGGCGGCCTCGCGCAGTCCGGCTGGGAGCTGATCCTCGCGCGCGGCCTCCAGGGGGTCTTCGCCGCGCTCCTCGCTCCCGCCGCCCTCGCTCTCCTCACCGTGACCTTCCCCTCCGGGAAGGAGCGCAACACGGCGTTCGCCGTCTTCGGGACGGTCGCAGGAACAGGAGCGGCCGTCGGTCTGCTCCTGGGCGGATTCCTCACGGAGTTCACCGATTGGCGCTGGTGCCTGCTCGTCAACCTGTTCTTCGTCGCGATCGGACTGATCGGCGGAGCGCTCTTCCTGACGGAGAGCAAGGCGGACGGCGACAACCGCTACGACGTCTGGGGCGCGATCACCGTGACCCTCGGTCTCGGCTCCCTCGTCTACGGGTTCAGCCTCGCCGAGAACGGCTGGGGCGACCCGCTCACCATCACCTTCCTCGTGCTCGGAGTCGTGCTGCTCGCCGCGTTCGTCTGGGTCGAGAGCCGCGTGGCCCAGCCGCTCCTTCCGCTGCGGGTCGTCGCGGACCGGGTCAGGGGTGGTGCGTTCCTGATCCAGGGCGTGGCCGGAGCGATCATGATCGGCGCGACGCTCTACCTGACCTTCCACCTGCAGTTCGTGCTCGGGATGGGCGCGCTTCAGGCGGGCGCGGCGACCCTGCCGCTGCCGATCGCCACGATGATCATCGCCCCGATCGCGACCAAGCTGCTCGGAGTGATCGGACCGCGGCCGATGATGATCGTCGGACCGCTCATCGCCGCGGCGGGTCTGTTCCTGTTGTCGGGCATCACCCCGGACGGCGCCTACCTGGTGCAGATCGCCCCGGCGCTCGTGCTGCTCGGCGTCGGCATGGGCTTCGTCTTCATCCCGCTGCAGAACCTCGCTCTCACCGGAGTGGCTCCGCACGACGCGGGCATCGCGTCGGCAGTCGCCAACTCGGCCATGCAGATCGGCGGATCGATCGGCCTGTCGGTGTTCACAGCCGTGTACGCCGCGTCGGTCGGAGGGCACGCCCAGGCGGATCTCGACCCCGGGCAGCTGACCGACGCTTACGGCTGGGTCTTCATCGTCGCGTCGATCCTCATGCTCGTCGCCGCCGTGATCGCCGCGGTGATGGTGCGGGGCACGAAGGACGAGCTGATGCCGGCGCAGCCGGGACTGGCCGTCGCTGCGCACTGACGTCGTCGTGGCGTCCTCTCTCGGCCGGATCGCGGAGATCTCGATGCGGGGAACGGGCGCCACGGCACGCCTCGGACCGAATGTCGGTGGGGGTTCGTAGCGTGTGAGTATGCGAATTCTGCACACCTCCGACTGGCACATCGGCCGCACCTTCCATGGCAACTCGACCATGGACGCGCTGGCCGAGGTGCTCGGGGCGCTCACGGCGCAGGTTCGCGACCACGCGGTCGACGTCGTCATCGTCGCCGGCGACGTGTTCGACTCGGCGACCCCCGCCGGCCCCGCGTACACGCTTCTCGGTGACGCTCTCGTGGCGCTGCACGAGACGGGGGCCCGTGTGATCGTCACGAGCGGCAACCACGACTCCGCCGCGCGGCTGGGGTTCCAGGCGCGACTGCTGCGTGACGGCATCCATGTGCTGACCGATCCCCTCGCGATCGGCACTCCGGTGACACTGACAGACGCCGACGGCCCCGTGCACTTCTTCGGCATCCCTTACCTCGAGCCCGCCATCGTCCGACAGCACTGGAACGGGGCCGAACTGCGCACGCAGGCGCAGACGCTGGCGCACGCCATGGACCTCGTACGGGTCGGTATGAATGAACACCCCGGCCGGTCCGTCGCGATCGCCCACTGCTTCTCCGCCGGGGTCGACGCCACGGTGGGCCTCGAGCGGGAGGTCCGGCAGGGCGGTCTCGACGTCGTGCCGTTGACCGTGTTCGACGGTCCCGACTACGTCGCCCTCGGTCACATCCACGGGCGCCAGCAGATCAGCGAGCGCGTGCGCTACTCGGGCGCCCCCCTGCATTACAGCTTCGGCGAGCAGAACAAGCCGCGCGGGTCCTGGCTGGTCGAGCTCGACGCGACCGGACTGGCATCGGTCGAGTGGCTCGAGCTCCCCGTGCCTCGCCGTCTCGTCACGCTCACGGGCACCCTCGAGGAGATCCTGTCGACCGAGAACGTCGCCGCTCACGCGGAGGACTGGGTCTGCGCGGTCTACACCGACGCGCTCGCCCAGACAGAGCCGATGCGCCGACTCCGTGAGCGGTATCCGCACTGCGCGATGGTGCAGCATCAGCCGTCCCAGACCTCGGAGACGATCGAGCGGTCGTACGTCGAGAGATTGCAGGGTGCCGTGACCGATCCTGAACGGATCGAGGCCTTCCTCGAGCACGTCCGCTCAGGACACGGGGCGACCGAGCGCGAGGCCGAGCTGATCCGCGAGGTGCTCGATGACCGAGTTCGTGCAGAAGCCCTCGTCTAGTCCGGTGGCCGCTCGACGCGAAGACTCTCCGACAGCGAAGGAGGCGCTCTGATGCAGCTGCACCTCCTCGAGGTCGAGGGCTTCGGGCCGTTCCGCGATCGTCAGGTCGTCGACTTCGACGCCTTCGCAGACGACGGCATCTTCCTGATCGCCGGTCGCACGGGAGCAGGCAAATCCAGCATCCTCGATGCGGTCTGCTTCGCTCTCTACGGTGGGGTGCCACGGTACGAGGGTGGCGAGAAGCGACTGCGCAGCGACCACTGCGAGCCCGACGACGTCACCGAGGTCGTCGTCGAGTTCAGCACTCCGGCCGGCCGATACCGGGTCACACGTTCGCCCGAGTACGAGCGGCCCAAGAAGCGTGGCGGCGGGATGACGGTGCAGTCGGCAGCCGTGCAGCTCGACACGCTGGTCGGCGGCGAGTGGATCGGACTCGCTGCGAAGGAGCGCGAGGCAGCCTACGAACTCGACGAGATCCTGCAGCTCAGCCGTGAGCAGTTCCTGCAGGTGATCCTGCTCGCGCAGAACCGCTTCTCGGAGTTCCTGCTCGCCGGCAGCCGTGAGCGGCAGGCACTGCTGCGGCGGCTGTTCGGCACCGAGCGGTTCGAGGACGTGCAGACACGTTTCGACGAGCGACGCAAGGCGGCGGAGCGGTCGCTCGGAGCCCGTCTCGCCACCGTGTCAGTCCGCCTCGACGAAGGCGAGCGACTGGTCGACAACGCCGACCTCGGGCATGACACCGACGCGCAGGGAGGCGACACCGCTTCGAGTGAGTCCCTCGTGATGACGACGGACGAGCGTCTCGACCGTCTGCGTCGCGCTCAGGCTCGAGCGGACTACCGCGCCGAGCGTCGCGCGGCGGAGCGTGTCGACGCCGAGAAGGAGTCGGATGCCGCGGATGCGGCGCTCGCGACGCTGCGAGACGAGCAGAGGGCGCAGATCGAGCGCGATCGCGCCAGGGCAGCGCTCGATCGTCTCGAGGCCGAGGAGCATCGGATCGCGGACGCGCGGACGGAACTGTACGAGGCTCGGACTGCTGAGCTTCTTCGGGGCCCGATCACGGCCGCGGCGACGGCGTCTTCTGCGCTCGATGCGTCGATCGAAGCCGAGAAGCGCGCACGCGCCGTGTGGGCGGCTCACGACATCGTCACGGACGATCTCGCGGAATGGGCGGCTGAACGCACCAGGCAGACGGGCGCGTGGCAGAGGGCGGCGGAACTGGAGGGTTCCGCATCCGCTCTCGACGCCGAGCTCACCGCGGCCGCGGATGCCGTGGCGGCGGCGACCGCGCGGATCGAGGCCGCGGAGGCCGATCGCGTCGCTCTTCCGGGACAGCTCGAACAGCTCACTCTGGACCGCGACGCCGCGAGGCAGCGTGCCGATCGCGTCGCGGATCTGGCTGCAGCGCGAGATGGTGCCGCCGTGCGGCATGCGGCGGCGCTCGAGGCGGAACGCCTCCGCGTCGCGCACGGCGGCGCGGAGCGAGAGCTCGCTGAGGCCAGCGCCGCGCTCGCCGCGGCCCAGACGGCGCTGGCTCAGCTCAGACAGCGGCGCCTCGACGGCATCGCGGGAGAGCTGGCGGCTTCCCTGCAGGACGACGACGCGTGTCCGGTATGCGGATCCCCCGAGCATCCCGCTCCCGCCGTGCACACGGATCCGGTGTCCGCCGACGACGTCGACGAAGCCGAGACCGAGCGCGACATCATCGCCCGGCGTGAGCGGGACGCCGCCGAGCACGTGTCCTCGCTGCGTGCGGATCTCGCCGCCGCAGTCACCCGGGCCGACGGCCGAGCAGTCGATGAGGCGGCCACAGAGTTGCACGACGCGACCGCCGCACACGCGGAGAGCGTCGAGGCCTCGCACGAGCGGACGAGGCTCGAACAGCGGCGCGACGCCCTGATCGAACGCATCCGGCGGCTCGAGATCGATCGCGAACGTGACTCCGCCGCGCTGGCCGCAGCCCGCGAGGAGCACTCGCTCGTGGCTCAGCGCATGGCCGAGGCGCGTCAGGCGATCGCCGACGCGAAAGGACCGTTCGACTCCGTGGCAGCGCGGCTCGCTGCAACGCTCGATGAAGTTCAGGCTGCTCTCGCGCTGGTCGAGGCGTCGGCCGAACGTGAGCGCAGAGCAGAGGCGGCGACCGCGGCGATGCTCGAGCGGGACGCCGCACTCGCCGCGTCCGAGTTTCCCGACGTGGCCGCTGTCGAGCGGGCGCTGCGCTCCGCCGCTTCCCAGGCGGCGCTCGAGAGCCGGATCACGCAGCATGCCGTGCTCAGAGAGAAGGAGCGCGCGATCCTCCTCGACCTCGAACTGCGCACGCTGCCCGAGGAGCCGATCGATCTCGATCCCGCCGAGCTGAGGTCCCTCGCCGCTCGGCAGCGCTGGTCGGCAGCGGTCGACGAAGCCGGGCGAGCTGCCGCCGTGGCGGAGCAGCTCGCGGCACTCATCGAGGCCGCCGCCGCCGAGCACGCGCGCACCGCGGAGGACGCCGCCGAGTACGAAGTCCTGCAGAACCTGGCCGACACCATCGCCGGGCGCGGTGCGAACACGCGCAAGATGACCCTCGAGACGTTCGTGCTGGCCGCGGAGCTCGAGGAGATCGTCGAGGCGGCCAATCGACGCCTCGGTGACATGTCGACCGGGCGCTACCAACTGCGTCACTCCGACGCGCTCGCCGCGCGCGGAGCGGCATCCGGGCTCGGGATCGTCGTGTTCGACGCATTCACCGGCCAGACAAGGCCAGCGCAGTCCCTGTCAGGAGGCGAGACGTTCCTGAGTTCGCTCGCCCTCGCTCTCGGACTCGCCGAGGTGGTCACGGCGCGAGCCGGCGGCATCCGTCTCGACACCCTCTTCATCGACGAGGGGTTCGGATCCCTCGACGGCGACACGCTCGACGTCGCTATGCGCACCCTCGACGAGCTCCGACAGGGCGGTCGCACCGTCGGGGTGATCAGCCATGTCGAGGCGATGCAGGAGCAGATCCCCGCGCAGCTCTCCGTACGCGCGACGCCGAACGGGCCGAGCGTCATCGAGACGCGCTGAGACCCCGCACCGACGCGGTGCCCGTCTCAGACGCCGTACTCCCGACGGATCACCTCACGCAACTGCACGCTGCAGCGGGCGATCGCCTCGCGGAAGTCGACGAGCGCACCGTCCTCGGCTCGATCGGAGATCGCGCGGAAAGCACGGATCGGCACCCCGAACTTCCCGGCGACCCAGATGTACGCATAGGTCTCCATGTCGACCAGTCCCGCACCGGACGGCCGGATGACGGCCGTGATCCCCGCATCGCCGACGAAGCTGTCTCCGGTCGCGATCAGCACACCCTCGCGGCCCGTCGACACGCGCGCCGGCAGGGACACGTGCTGCCCTGCGACACCGTCGAGGTCGAACACGTCATGCTGCAGCGCGCTGCCGATCTCGTGGACCGTCGCCTCGAGTTCAGGGTCGATCCCACCGGCGGTGCCGACGACCACGACCTCGGAGTACTCCTTGGCGTCGAGCGCACGGGTCAGGGCGTAGACGGCCTGCATCTTGCCCTCGCCGGTCACGAGCTGGTCGAATCCCTCGAGCTCCTCCGGGAACGCTGCGAGTTCGGAGGCCATGGCTGCGACGAGAAGTTTCACTCCGCCATCCTCTCAGGTGCATCGGCCGCCGCGAAGTCACGCGCGTGCGATCCACGTCATCTCGATGTAACACTGGAGGAGGATACTGACGTCGGGTAGACCGGAGGAACACATGACCCTGCAGCAGCAGATCTCTGAAGCGCTCGGCGTGAGGGCCGAGATCGACCCCGAGATCGAGGTGGAGCGCCGCGTGCAGTTCCTCGTCGACTACCTGCGCACCACCGGCGCGAAAGGTTTCGTGCTCGGCATCTCGGGCGGTCAGGACTCGACACTCGCCGGTCGTCTGGCGCAGCTCGCCGTCGAGCGGGTGCGAGCAGAGGGCGGGGAGGCGAAGTTCCTCGCCGTCCGGCTGCCGTACCGCATCCAGAAGGACGCGGCGGATGCCCAGGCAGCACTCGAGTTCATCGAGCCGGATGCGTCGGTCGAGGTGAACATCCAGAACGGCGTCGACGGCGTCGAGGAGGACATCGAGTTCGCCGTCACGAGCGACATCAGCGACTTCAATCGCGGCAACATCAAGGCGCGAGTGCGCATGGTGACGCAGTACGCGCTGGCCGGCCACGACGGTCTGCTCGTGATCGGCACCGACCACGCGGCTGAGGCCGTGACGGGCTTCTACACGAAGTTCGGCGACGGGGCCGCCGACATCCTCCCGCTCTCCGGACTCACCAAGAGGCAGGGGCGTTCGCTTCTCCTGCTCCTCGACGCTCCCGACCAGCTCGCCTACAAGGTGCCCACCGCCGATCTGCTCGACGGTCAGCCCGGTCGCGCCGATGAGGACGAGCTCGGACTCACCTACGAGCAGATCGACGACTTCCTCGAAGGGCGCCAGGTCGACCCGGAGGTCGCCGGGCGCATCGAGTCGCGCTATCTCGCCACCCAGCACAAGCGCAACCTGCCCGTGACGCCCGACGACTCCTGGTGGCGCTGAGCGGCCCATCCTGATCCCGTGTCGGATGCCGCGGCTAGTGTCGAAGTGTCCGACAGAACGGGAGCATCGTGCGGATCGACACTCAGGCGCAGCGCGTCATCTGGAGCGCGAGCGACCTCAAGGCGGCCGCCGAATGCGAGTTCGCGTGGTGCCGCGCGATCGACGCCAAGCTGGGGCGGGTCCCCGCGGTCGACGAGCCCGAAGACGCGACGCTGGCGCGGGCGGCGCTGCTCGGAGACGTGCATGAGCGGAACGTCTTGGCGCGCTATCTCGATGATCTCGGCGCCGATCGGGTGCATCTCGTCGAGAAGGTGTCGTCCGTCGACGCAGTTGCCCTGGCGGCGGCGGTCGAAGAGACGGTCCAGGCACTCGGCTCCGACGCTGTCGTCGTCTTCCAGGCGGCTTTCGCTACACCCGAGTTCGTGGGATTCGCAGATTTCCTGAAGCGCGACGACGACGGTCGCTGGCGGGTGCAGGACTCGAAGCTCGCCCGAAAAGCGCGGGTCACGGCCCTCATGCAGCTCGCGGCATATGTCGATCAGCTCGATCGGCTCGGCATCCCACGATCCGACGAGGTCGACCTCATCCTCGGCGACGGCTCAGTGAGCACCCACTCCGTCGACGACCTCCTCCCGCTGTTCCAGGTGCGACGGGCGCGTCTGCGCGCGCTCATCGCAGATCGTCGCATCGACGACGGTTCCGCCGGGGCGGCGCTGGCGTGGGGCGACGACCGCGGCGATCTCGAGGTCGTGGCGTGCGGGCGCTGCGCCACCTGCGAGGAACAGGTGATCGCGCACCGAGATCTCCTCATGGTCGCCCGCATGCGGCCCGTGCAGCGTGCGCGACTGAGAGCCGCCGGCATCGAGACCATCGACGCCTTGGCAGAGGCGCCCACGCCCCCTGACGGCATGAACACCGACACGTTCGAGACTCTGAGGGCACAGGCCCGACTGCAGATCCAGGCGGATGCCGACGGTGCGCCGACCTACGACGTGCACTACGCGGCCGCGATCCATACGCTCCCGGTGCCGAGCCACGGAGACATCTTCTTCGACTTCGAGGGTGACCCTCTCTACACCGAGCCGGCGCCGGACGGTCAGGCTCACTGGGGGATCGACTACCTCTTCGGATGGGTCGACAACTCCGATCAGTACACCGCGCTCTGGGCACACGATTTCGCGGCGGAACGCGAGGCGTTCGAGAGGTTCCTCGACTTCGTGAAGCTGAGGCGCGCGGCTCATCCGGGCATGCACATCTATCACTACGCCCCGTATGAGACCTCGCACCTCGTGGCCATGGCGGCGCGGCACGGCGTCCGTGAGGGTGAGATCGATCGACTGCTGCGTGAAGGAGTGTTCGTCGACCTGTATCCGCTCGTGCTGCGGACCGTGCGGGTCGGCACGAGGTCGTACTCCATCAAGAAGCTCGAGCCTCTCTACATGGGCGCGGATGTGCGCACGAGCGACGTCCAGAAGGGCGATGACTCGATCGTGCAGTACGTCGCGGCTCGAGAGCTCGCGGCGGCGGGGGAGCAGGAAGAAGCGGATGCCGTGTTCGCCGACCTCGCCGACTACAACCGCTACGACTGCGTCTCCACCCGGCGCCTCCGCAACTGGCTGATCGACATCGCGAGGGCTGAGGGCGTGAATCCGGCACCGCCGGATGAAGCGGACGAGGTGATCTACGAGCCGTCACCGCGCTCTGTGTCACTGCTCGCCGATGCGGAGCGCGCGGTCGACGCAGGCGACGACGGTCAGGTGCATCGCATCGCGGCCGCGGCGATCGACTACTTCCCGCGCGAGGCGAAGAGCTTCTGGGTCTCGCACTTCCAGCGACTGCGCGAACCCGTCACGATGTGGGACGGCACGCGTGACGTCGTGCGCATCGACCGCGCCTCATCGCGCGTGCAGAGGGACTGGAGCATCGGCGAGGGCCGACGGGTGATGTCGCGGGACATCGAGATCCGCGGCGAGGTGTCGCCGGGCACCACTCTGGGCGCCGGGGCGCAGCCGTTCGCCCTGTATCCCGTGCCGGCTCCCTTCGACACCGAGGCACCGTCACGAGCGGTGCATGTCCCTCACACCGTCACGGTCGCCGAGGTGCTCGACGACGGCTACCTGATCACCGAGACGGCGATCCAGGGGCAGACCTGGGACGAGCTTCCCCTCGCTCTCACTCCGGCTGCGCCGCCACGCGTCGTCTCGCTGCAGGGCGCGATCGATGAGTGGGCGGACTCCGTCCACGCGGCCGCCCCCGGGTTCCCGCGTGACGCGGCCACCGACGTGCTTCGTCGCATCCCTCCGCGCACGCTGTCCGGTCGTCCGCTGCCCGAGCAGGGCGACGACGTGATCGACGCCATCGTCCGAGGCGTGCTCGATCTCGACCGCAGCTACCTCGCCGTGCAGGGCCCCCCGGGGACCGGCAAGACCTACACGGGCTCGCAGGTGATCGCCCGGCTGGTGAAGGAGCACGGATTCCGGATCGGCGTCGTGGCGCAGTCCCACGCGATCATCGAGAACCTCCTCGAACGAGTCGTCGCCGACGGTGTGCCGGCGAGTCAGGTCGGCAAGGCTCCGAAAGACCCCTCCGTCGAGCCGGGCTACACCGTCATCCCCAAGAACGGCATGGCGTCATTCCTCTCCGAGCACACCGAGCACGGTGCGGTCGTCGGCGGCACAGCGTGGGACTTCAGCAACACCGCCCGCGTCGAGCGCGGAGGGCTCGATCTCCTCGTGGTCGACGAAGCAGGGCAGTTCTCGCTCGCGTCGACGATCGCCGTCGCGGCCGGAGCGAAGAACCTGCTGCTCCTCGGAGACCCGCAGCAGCTTCCTCAGGTCAGTCAGGGCGCGCACCCCGAGCCGGTCGACACCTCGGCGCTCGGCTGGGTCATGGACGGCGACGCGGTCATCAAGCCCGATCACGGCTACTTCCTCGCGAGATCGTGGCGCATGCATCCGTTCGTCGCGGCCCCGGTGTCCAGGCTCGCGTACGCGGGCCAGCTCGCCTCGGCACCTGGAACCGAGAGGCGGTCGATCGACGGCGTCGACGCGGGGCTCCACGTCGTCCCGCTGCGGCATCGAGGCAACGCCACAGAGTCGCCGGAAGAGGCGGCCGAAGTGGTGGCGCTGGTACGCGGTCTCGTCGGACGCACGTTCACCGACAATGATGCGGAGTCCACGGCGCGCCCCCTGGCGCAGAACGACATCATCGTCGTCGCGCCGTACAACGCCCAGCGTCAGACCGTGCACGATGCGCTCGCCGCGGCGGGCTTCCACGACGTCCCGGTCGGCACGGTCGACAACTTCCAGGGCAAGGAGGCGGTGGTCTCGATCACCTCGCTCGCGGCGTCCAGCGGACGCGATGCTCCGCGAGGCCCGGAGTTCCTCCTGCTGCAGAATCGGTTGAACGTGGCGATCTCGAGGGCGCAGGTCGCGGCGTACCTCATCCACTCACCGGCCCTGCTCGACGATCTTCCGCGCACTCCCGAGGGGGTCGCTCGGATGAGCGCCTTCGCGCGTCTGGTCGGAGCGGCGAGCTGAGGTCGCCGTCGGCAGAGGAGAGCGATGACTCACACGATCGATGATGTCCTGCGAGCCTCGGCCGCGTGGGTGTGGTTTCCCCGCGGCAGCGAGCAGCAGCGGAGCCATCTGCAGCTGGTGCGGTATCCGACGCGATTCGGTGGCGGAGTGCGCGGCTCTCAGGTCGACTCGGATGCGGATGCCGCAACCGTCGTAGAACACGCCATCGACCGCACGAGGGCGTGGGACGAGAGCGAGCTGCGGTTCTGGACCAACGCGTCCGACCGCCCCGATCTCGAAGCCGAGCTCCGCAAGCGCGGAGCCGAGCACATCGACACCGTAGCCGTCTTCGCGAGCCGGATCGACAGCGCCACGATCGACAGCGCCGCGAGCGATGTCCCGCCTGAAGCCAGGGCGGAGGTCGTGCGAACGCTCGAGCAGGTTCGCGAAGTCGACGCGATCAATGTGCCGGTCTGGAAGCAGCAGCCGCTCGATGACGAAGGCCTGCGCATCGAACTCGACGAGATCACATCGGCGTACGACGCAGGCACGCAGGTGCGTGTTCTCGCCCGTCTCGGCGCGGACGGCGAGGCGGTCAGCACGGGCGGCTGCACGATCGTCGACGGCTTCGCACGCCTGTGGGGAGCGGCGACGATCGAGCAGGCACGGGGACGAGGAGCCTACCGTGCCGTCCTCGTGGAGCGGCTTCGCCAGAGCGCGGCACGGGGAGCGACCACGGCGCTGGTGAAGGGGCGCACCGCCACCTCCGCGCCGATCCTCGCGCGAGCGGGTTTCACGAAGTACGGCGAGGAGCGCTGCTACCTCCTGAGGGCGTGAGTCACACGACGCGGCTGCTCGAGCGCGGTCAGGCGCCGGTGCCGCCGAGTTCGTCGCGCACGATTCGCGCTCCCGCTGACAGGGCGCTCATCTTGTCGAGAGCGACGCGCCTCGGTAGGGGCGCCATCCCGCAGTTCGAGCTGGGGATGAGCAGGTCCGCACCGACGAACTCGAGCGCGCGCCGCAGGGTGTCGGCGACTTCTTCCGGAGTCTCGATCTGCTCGCTCGCGACGTCGATCGCGCCGAGCATCACCTTCTTGCCGCGGATCAGCTCGATGAGGTCGAGCGGCACGTGGGAGTGGTGGCTCTCCAGCGAGACGATGTCGATGGTGGATCGCTGCAGAAGGGGGAACGACTCCTCGTACTGCCTCCACTCGGCTCCGAGAGTCGCCTTCCAATCGTTGTTGGCCTTGATCCCGTAGCCGTAACAGATGTGGACCGCGGTCTCCGCACGCAGTCCTTCTGCTGCCCGCTCCAGAGCAGCGACACCCCAGTCCTTCATCTCGTCGAAGAACACGTTGAACGCGGGCTCGTCGAACTGGATGATGTCGACTCCGGCTGCCTCGAGCTCTTTCGCCTCCTGATTGAGGATCGTCGCGAACTCCCATGCCAGCTTCTCGCGGCTGCGGTAGTGGCGGTCCGACAGCGTGTCGATCATCGTCATCGGGCCAGGCAGCGCCCACTTGATCGGCTGGTCGGTCTGCTGGCGCAGAAAGGCCGCGTCGTCCACGAACACGGGTGCGCGGCGGCTCACTGCGCCGACGACGGTCGGCACGCTCGCGTCATAGCGGTCGCGGATGCGGACCGTCTCCCGATTCTCGAAGTCGACTCCGTCGAGATGCTCGATGAAGGTGGTGACGAAGTGCTGACGGGTCTGCTCCCCGTCGCTGATGATGTCGATCCCGCGTCGACGCTGCTCGTGCACTGCGGCGCGCAGGGCGTCATGCTTGCCCTCCACGAGTGCATCGCCCTGCAGCTCCCACGGCGACCAGAGGACTTCGGGCCGGGCGAGCCACGCAGGCTTGGGCAGACTTCCGACGATCGAGGTGGGGAGGAGTTCTCGCACGGTCGACGATCCGCGGCCGGTCATCGGACCGCAACGGGGGAGGCGGACGCGGGGGAGGACGGAGCGGGATACCCGGCAGCCCACCGGTCCAGCACCGTCCGGTGCGGCGTGACGAAGTGCTCATCGGCGTAGCGTCCCTGCACGACGGCGAGCTGGCTGCGCTCCTCGCGGTCGTACGTGATCTCCGTCTGCTGATAGTCGTCGTGGGCGAGGCTCGGACGGTAGACGCTCTCGGCCGGCGCATTCGCGTTGTAGATCTCAGGCCGGTAGATCTTCTGGAAGGTCTCCATGGTGCTGATCGTGCCGATGAGCTGCAGATCGGAGTAGTCGCTCAGGAGGTCGCCGCGGAAGTAGAAGGCGAGGGGGGCGACGCTGCCGCGTGGCATGAAGTAGCGGACCTGCAGCCCCATCTTCCCGAAGTACTCGTCGGTGAGCGAGAAGGAGTCCTGCACGTACTCGGCGCCGAGCACGGGGTGGTGGTTGCCGTTGCGCTGATAGGTCCTGCTGGTCGAGACGCTGATGCAGATCACCGGCAGGGTCGAGAAGCGCTCCTGGTACGCCTCCGACTCGAGGAAATGCTGGAAGAGCTTGCCGTGCAGCACGCCGAAGTCGTCGGGAGTGGAGAATCCGCCGGCGGCCGCGCTCGCCGCAGGCAGGACGACGCTGAAGTCGTAGTCGCGGAGGTAGGAGGAGAAGTTGTTTCCCACGATCCCATGGTGGCGTTCGCCGGTCAGCCGGTCGACGATGTGGACGTCGAGCACCTCGAGCACCGGGAACTCCTCGTCGTTGCCATCGGCGAATCGCAACTGCACCGAGACGATGTCGAGCTCGACCGTGTAGCGCTCGTCGCCGCCCGCGAGGTCGTTGAAGCGACGGTCGATCATCTCCAGGGCGTTGCGGAGGTTCTGCTGGCGGCGCTCGCCGCGCGCGAGGTTGGCGAAGTTCGTGGTGATGCGCGAGCTGTCGGACGGGGCATAGTCCTCGTCGAAGCGAGTGGTCGTGATGCTGAACGTAATCTCGTTCGCCATGAGGGGCCAATCCGGGAGAGGGGAGGCCGATCTGGCCTCGCGAAAGCGGTGATCTCATAGTGCAGCGATGCCAGAGCTATCGGGTAATTCGGCTCCGCTATGCGGTGATATAGCCTTCTCCTATGCCCAGACGGTCGAGCGGGATCACACTGCAACAGCTCCAGTACTTCATCGAGGTCGCTGCGGAGGGGTCGATCACCGCGGCGGCCGACGTGCTCTATGTCGCGCAGCCCACGATGTCCGCGGCGATGAAAGACCTCGAGAGCCGAGTCGGACGCGATCTGCTCACCCGGTCGGCGCGAGGGGTGACGCTCACGAGCGACGGCACGGAGTTCCTCGGGTATGCCAGACAGATCGTCGAGCAGGCCGAGCTTCTCGAGCAGCGCTATCTCGGGCGGCCACCGTCGCGCCGCCTCCTCGGGGTCTCCACCCAGCACTACTCCTTCGCCGTCGACGCATTCGTGCGGATGGTCAAGCGCTCGAGCGCCGCCGAATACGAGTTCTCGCTCCGCGAGACCCGCACGTGGGACATCATCGAGGATGTGCGGACGCTCCGCAGCGAGCTCGGCATCCTCTTCCGCAACGATTTCAACCGCAACGTGATCGACAAGCTCCTGCGGGACTCGGGTCTCGCATTCCATCCGCTCTTCATCGCCGAGCCGCACATCTTCGTCTCACGGCGGAACGCACTCGCGTCGCGAGACCGTGCGACCCTCGAGGATCTCGTCGGCCTTCCGCGTCTCACCTTCGACCAGGGCGCGAACAACTCGTTCTACTTCGCGGAGGAGATCCTCTCGACCCTCTCAAGTGCGCGGGAGATCCGGGTCTCCGATCGAGCGACGATCTTCAACCTGATGATCGGTCTCGACGGATACACGATCTCGACCGGCATCATCAGCGACGATCTCGATCCCGAGATCGTCGCCGTGCCCCTCGACGTCGACGAGCGCATCGAGATCGGCTGGATCGGACGCACGGCCATACCGCTCACCGAACAGGCTCAGCAGTACCTCGGCGAGGTGCGAGACGTGGTGGCGAGCTTCGGCGTGCCCCTTCTCGAGGACGAACCGCGCGAGCCGGAGATCCGTCAGACGGTGCCGTAGAGCCGATCGCCGGCGTCGCCGAGTCCGGGCACGATGTAGCCCTTCTCGTTGAGGCGCTCATCGAGAGCCCCGAGCACGATCGTCACATCGCGGTCTCCGACGAGCGCCTCGATGGCGGCGAGGCCTTCGGGAGTGCCGAGCAGGCAGATCGCCGTGACGTCCTTGGCCCCGCGGTCGAAGAGGAACTGGATGGCGGCAGCCAGCGAGCCGCCGGTCGCGAGCATCGGATCGATCGCGAAGCACTGACGATCGCTCAGGTCGTCGGGAAGGCGCTCGGCGTAGGTGGTCGGCTCGAAGGTCTCCTCGTCGCGGACCATGCCCAGGAACCCGACCTCTGCCGTCGGCAGCAGCTTCACCAGGCCCTCGAGCATGCCGAGGCCGGCGCGCAGGATCGGCACGACGATCGGACGGGGCTCCGAGATCTTCACGCCCATCGTCGTCGTCACGGGAGTGGTGATCTCGACCGGACTGACCTTCACGTTGCGGGTCGCCTCATACGCGAGAAGCGTCACGAGCTCTTCGGTCAGCTGCCGGAAGACGGGCGACGGGGTGCGATGGTCGCGCAGCACCGAGAGCTTGTGAGTGACGAGAGGGTGGTCGGCGACGTGGACACGCATGGATACAGGCTAATGCGCCGGGGGCTCCGGTACGACATCGGATGCCGTCGTCTGCCCGAGCGGCTGTCGTAGGCTCGACGCATGACCGCCTCCGACGCCCGTGCGATGCGACGCGCGCTCGAGCTCGCGGCCGAGGCGTCGGCGGCCTCGGAGATCCCGGTCGGCGCGGTGGTGCTCGACGCAGAGGGCCGGATCATCGCCGAAGGACGCAATCATCGTGAGGCGACCCACGACCCCACGGGGCACGCCGAGATCGCGGCGCTGCGGTCGGCCGCGGCGTCCGTCGGCTCGTGGAATCTCGACGGCCACACCCTCGTCGTGACCCTCGAGCCCTGCATCATGTGCGCGGGGGCGATCCTGCAGGCGCGGATCGGCCGCGTCGTCTTCGGCGCGTGGGACGACAAGGCGGGGGCCGCCGGCTCCATGTACGACGTGCTGCGCGACCGTCGGCTGCCGTACCGCGCCGAGGTCGTCGGCGGGGTCGAAGCGGATGCCGCCACGGCCCTGCTGCGGAGCTTCTTCGAGCAGCGGCGCTGACGGCTACGGCACCCCGCGCGCGATCAGTCGGAGGACTTGAGCACGAAGACGTCGGTCGACGGCTCGGGGTCGAGCGACGGCCGGTACACGTCGGGCTCGATGTAGATCACGCGTGCGATCGGAAGAGCCTCGCGGATGCGGGCCTCGATCGCATCGATGTCGACCGCTGCCTCGCGCAGCGGCTTGTTCGCGTTGAGTGCGATCTTCGCCGCGACCATGAGCTCGTCCGGGCCCAGGTAGAGGGTCTTCATGTGGATGATCTTCTCGATCTCGTCGCCCGCGTTGATCGCATCGACGATGCGATCGTGATCGGCCTGCGTGGCGCCCTCGCCCACGAGGAGGCTCTTCGTCTCGACGCCGAGCACGATCGCGATGAGTACGAGCAGGATGCCGATCATCAATGTGCCGAGTGCGTCGAACAGCGGGTTTCCGGTGATCACGGTGAGCCCGACGCCGAGCAGTGCGAACGTGAGACCGGTGAGTGCCCCGACGTCCTCGAGGAGCACGACGGGGAGCTCCGGCGCCTTCGCGCGGCGCACGAACGACACCCAGGACTGGCCCGTGTCACGGACGAGATTGCTCTCTCTGACGGCGGTGCGCAGCGAGAACGACTCGAGGCCGATCGCGACCACCAGCACGACGATCGGCAGCCACCACCACGTCTTGTCGAGTTCATGCGGGTGCGTGAGCTTGTCGATCGCCTCGTAGATCGCGAACAGACCTCCGACGGAGAACAGGATGATCGACACCACGAACGCGTAGACGTACCGTTCCCGCCCGTATCCGAAGGGGTGCGCCCTGTCCGCCTCGCGCTTCGCCTTGCGTCCGCCCAGCATGAGCAGCAGCTGGTTGCCGGAGTCGGCGACCGAGTGGATCGCCTCGGCGAGCATCGATGCGGATCCCGACAGCGCCCACGCGAGGAACTTCGCCAGGGCTATGCCCAGGTTCGCCAGGAACGCCGCGAGAATGGCCTTGCCGCCGCCGGATGCACTCATGCGTCGAGTCTAGATCGGCTCGTCCGTGGTCGCCCGGTGCGCCCGCCGTAGGATGGCGACATGGCTGACTCGCTTCCCGCTCTCGCGTTCCTCGGTGCCGGATCGATGGGCGGCGCGATCCTCCGAGGGGTGGTCGCATCCGGCATCCAGGTCGACGGGGGAATCACCGCGACGAACCGCACGCCCGAGAAGGCGGCGGCCCTCGCCGACCTCGACGGGGTCAGGAGCATCGCCCTGTCCGAGACCACCGACGGCAACGCGGATGCGGTCGCGAAGGCTCGCATCGTCCTCGTCGGGGTGAAGCCCGCGATGGTGCCCGATCTGCTGCGCGAGATCGCCTCGCATCTGGCCGACGACGCGATCGTCGTGAGCCTCGCTGCGGGAGTCACGCTCCAGACCTTCGCCGACAACCTCGGCGCCGACGTGCGGGTCATCCGATCGATGCCGAACACGCCCTCGACAGTTGGCAAGGGAGTCACCGGTCTGGCCGCGGGGGCAGCGGCATCCGACGACGATCTCGCCCTCGTGCACCGCCTCTTCGCCACCGTGGGCGCGGTCGTCGAGGTTCCCGAATCGCAGATCGACGCACTCTCGACGATCTCGGGTTCCGGCCCCGCCTACGTCTACCTGCTCATCGAGGAGCTGACCAAGGCAGCCGTCGGAATGGGCTTCAGCGAGAGCGACGCGCGGGTCATGGTGGAGCAGACCTTCATCGGCGCCACTGCGCTGCTCGATGCGTCGGGTGAGGAGCCGTCCGAGCTCCGCCGCAGGGTTACGAGCCCCAAGGGCACCACCGAGAAGGCCGTGGCGGTGCTGCAGGACGCGCACCTCGATCGCACCTTCGCGGATGCCGCCGCTGCCGCGCTCGCACGCGCGAAGGAACTCGCGGCCGGAGCCTGACATGCAGCTGCGGTTCTCCGGGGAGATCTGGTTCTGGCGCGGTCCCGCGCCGTTCCATTTCGTCACCGTGCCGCCGGCGGAGAGCGAGATGATCGGTGAGGTCGCGAGCGTCGTCACCTACGGATGGGGGATGATCCCCGCATCCGTCACGATCGGCGACACGACGGTGACCACCGCCCTCTGGCCCAAGGACGGCGGCTACATCGTGCCGATCAAGAAGGCACTGCAAGACCGTGAGGGCGTCGCGGTCGACGACCTCGTCGAGATCGCGCTCGACATCGACGCCTGACGTCCGTCGCACGGATGCCGGTCAGCGGTCGAGGGCGGCGAAGCGCTCGATGTCGCTGTTGGTGCCCGAGACGATGATCAGATCGTGGTTGGTGACGATCGTGTTCGCCTCGGCGTAGCGGAACGGCTTGCCCGGGCTCTTCACTCCCACGACCGTGACCTTGTACTTGCTGCGCACGCCGGACTCGTTCAGACCCACGCCGCGGATGAACTTCGGCGGGTACATCTTGGCCAGCACGAAGTCGTCGTCGAAGCGGATGAAGTCGAGCATCCGGCCGGAGACGAGGTGCGCGACGCGCTCACCGGCTTCTCGCTCGGGGTAGATGACGTGGTTGGCGCCGACGCGGGCGAGGATCTTGCCGTGCGACTGCGAGACCGCCTTGGCCCAGATCTGCGGCACCTTGAGATCGACGAGGTTCGCGGTGATCAGCACCGACGCCTCGATCGACGAGCCGACGGCGACGACGGCGACCTGGAAGTCCTGCGCGCCGATCTGCCGCAGGGCGTCGATGTTCTTGGCGTCGGCCTGCACCGTGTGCGTGACGCGGTCCGACCATTTCTGCACGAGCTCGAGGTTGTCGTCGATCGCCAGGACCTCGCGGTCGAGACGATCGAGTTCGCCTGCGCAGGCGGCACCGAACCTGCCGAGACCGATGACGAGGACGGGAGCGTCGCCCCGGAGGACTTCAACCAACGATCGGCCTTTCCACGGGCAGTGAGTAGTACTGCGTTCGCGATGTCGCGGCGACGGCCGCGGCGAGAGTCACTGTACCAACGCGCCCCATGAAGATGGTGGTCGCGAGGACGTACGAACCGGCGTCGGGGAGATCGGCGGTGAGGCCGGTCGAGAGTCCGACGGTGGCGAAAGCCGAGATGACGTCGAAGAGGACGTGGCTGATGTCCGCCTTGGTGATCTGGGCGATGATGATCGTCGAGAGCGCCACGATCGTGGCTCCCCAGGCGACGACGCTCAACGCGACGCGCTGCACGTCGCTGGGGATGCGACGGCCGAACGCCTCGACGGACTGACGGCCCTTGGCCTCGGACCACACCGCGATCGCGAGCACCGCCAGGGTCGTCACCTTGATTCCGCCTGCGGTGGAGGCCGAGCCGCCGCCGACGAACATCAGCATGCTCGCGGCGAGGAGGGATGAGCCGTTCAGATCGTCCATCTCGATCACGTTGAAGCCGCCCGACCTCGTCATCGCGGACAGGAAGAACGCCTGGAAGGTCGTGTCCGCGGCATCCATCGACCCGAACGTCTTCGGGTTCGCGTACTCGAGGATCAGGAAGACGGCGGCGCCGAGCACGAAGAGCAGCACCGTGGTGACCAGGGTGAGCTTGGTGTGCAGCGACCACTTCTTCACGTGCCACACGTGCTTGGCCAGGGTGTAGATCACCGGGAAGCCGATGCTGCCGAGGAACACGCCGGCCATCAGCAGCGTGAGGACGAGATAGTCGTCGGCGAACACGGCGACTCCGCCGGCATTCGGCGCGAAGCCGGTGTTGGTGAAGGCCATCGCGGCGAAGTAGGGGGCCTCCCAGAGCGCTGCGATCGGCTCGACCCCGGCCATCACGAGTGCGGGGTAGAGGAGGACCGCGAGCACGCCCTCGATGATCAGCGCGGAGACGGCCACGGTCGTCAGGAGCTGACCGACTTCGCCCAGCCGGACGGTCTGGCTCTCGTTCACCACGCCACCGTGCGCGCGAAGGGGGTTGGTGTCTCCCGCGGCGAGGAGCTTGGCGCGGAGTCCCAGTCTCTTGGAGATGAGCATGCCCATCAACGAGGCGAGGGTGAGAACGCCGAGCGCGCCGATGTTGACGCCGATGAAGATCAGCACGTGACCGAAGGGCGACCAGTACGTCGCCATGTCGACGGTCGCGAGTCCCGTGACGCAGATGGTGGAGACCGCGGTGAACAGTGCATCCGCCAACGGCGTGACCGTGCGCGAGGCCGAGGCGATCGGCAGCGAGAGCAGCACCGTGAAGACCAGGATGAGCAGCGCGAAGATGACGATTGCGAAGCGCGAGGGCGACGACGTGATGATGTGCTTGCCCCAGGAGGCGGCGTTCTGGAGACGCTGTCGAGGCGACGACGCCGAAACGATGCCCGACATCGCGTCCCCCTTCGATCTTCCTGCTCCGACGTGCGCGGATGCACGGCGCTGATCGCCGAGCCTTCGTCATGGTACTCCGTGCCGGGGACGACTACCCTGATCACATGACGGACATCTTCGACGTGATCGCAGACGGTACGAGGCGAGACATTCTCCAGCTTCTCCTGCGACGCACCGCCGAAGGGGATGCCGGAACGAGCGTGAGCCAGATCGTCGCCGACCTCGGCATCAGCCAGCCGACCGTCTCGAAGCATCTGAAGGTCCTGCGCGAGGCCGAGCTGGTCAGCGTCCGCGAAGACGGGCAGCGTCGTTTCTACAGCTTGGCCGTCGAGCCGCTCGAGGCCGTCGACGACTGGCTCGTGCCCTTCCTCATGGATGCCTACGGCGACGACGCACCCGACATCGACTACCCCGGACTGCCGCTGCCCGACGGAGCCGCACACGCGGCCGAGGTCGTCGGCCGTGCCGCGGCATCCGCCAAGCACGTGGTCGCGACGGCTCTCAAGCGCCTCGGCGGCTGATCGCGGCCGGAGACACACATCGCCCCTGACGATCGGGGGGCGTGTCGTCAGGGGCGAGGCCGCGGGCCCCAGCCCGCGTGACTCGGATGGTGCCATCGTGAGTCGTGTGGTCAGCCTCGCAGGGCAGTCTGAGCGGTTCCGGCATACGTCCTATGTCTCCGCTGTGACCTCGCCCGTTCCGCGGGCCATGATGAGGGGATGACGACAGTTTCCGCTTCGAGTCCCCGCGTGATCGACCTCAGCCACACGATCGAGGCGGGGCTGGTGACCTACCCGGGTCTTCCTGCACCGACGATCACTCCGCACCTCACTCGCGAGGACTCGCGCTCGAAGTACGCGCCGGGGACGGAGTTCGCGATGGACATCATCACGATGATCGGGAACACGGGCACCTACCTCGACGCGCCCTACCACCGCTACGACGACGGCGGAGACCTGGCCTCGCTCGACCTGAGCTCGCTGGTCGGGCTGCGTGCCGAGGTGTTCCACCTGCGAGGCGCCTGGAGTGCTGAGCATCGCGGGATCGACGCCGACGCACTCGTCGACCGCGACCTGAGCGGAGCAGCGGTCCTGCTCGACACCGGATGGGATGAGCACTTCGGCACACCGGAGTACGGGCGCGGGGCGCCGTTCCTCACAGAAGGAGGAGCTCGTCACCTCGCCGCCGCGGGGGTAGGCCTGGTGGGAATCGACTCCCTGAACATCGACGACACCGAGAGCGGAGGAGAGCGGCCCGCCCACAGCATCCTGCTCGCCGCCGGCATCCATGTGGTCGAGCACCTGACGCACCTCGACGCTGTGCCGTCGCAAGGGGCGCGGTTCACCGCTGCACCGCCGGCCGTGCGCGGATTCGGGACCTTTCCCGTGCGCGCCTTCGCGACCATCGGGGATGCACACTGATCACACAGGCCACATGGGTTTACACGTGTCCCACCTTGCCCATAGAGTGTGCACACAATCCAGAAAGGGGTACGTGGGATGCCCGAGGTTCCAGATGTCCGGTTCCTTACGGTGGCCGAGGTCGCCGAACTCATGCGCGTGTCTAAGATGACGGTCTATCGGATGGTGCACGCTGGGGAGCTGCCAGCCATCCGCTTCGGTCGCAGTTTCCGTGTTCCGGAATCCGCGGTCGCCGAAGCCCTGCAGCGACCGATAGCCGACGTCGGCTGACGTCCTCGGCGTCGTCTCGTGAGCGCGTGCAGCAGAAGCTCCACGGTTTGCTAGACTGATCCGAGGCATTTTTCCGTGCCCGTACCCGGGTGTCCGTCACCGACGACACCCAGCCACTGACTTAGTGAGGTTTCCGTGGGTTCTGTCATCAAGAAGCGCCGCAAGCGCATGGCGAAGAAGAAGCACCGCAAGCTGCTTCGTAAGACTCGCCACCAGCGTCGCAACAAGAAGTAAGCGACCAGACACGAGCGCCTGTCTCCGGACGGGCGCTTTGTGTCTCTGCCCCCGGTTTCCCACTCGTCGCAGGAGCATGCCATGAAGTCGATCACCGTCACCGAACTCGCCGAGCGGTCGAACACCCCGCTCATCGATGTCCGAGAGGTGGATGAGTTCGCCGCCGGTCACGTACCCGGGGCAGTCAACATCCCGATGTCGGAGATCGGCAACCGGCTCGAAGAGTTGCCCGCAGAGTCGTTCGACGTCATCTGCCAAGCGGGTGGGCGGTCGGCGCGCGTCGTCGAAGCGCTCGAGTCCCGCGGATACGACGCCACCAACGTCGAGGGCGGAACGGGCGAGTGGATCGCGCAGGGCCGCGATATCGAGGTGCCGTCGGCGTGACCACGCTGACCCTCATCGGCAAGCCGGACTGCCATCTCTGCGATGTCGCGTCCGAGATCATCGACGCCGTCGTCGCCGACCTGCCTGACGCGGCAGCCGAGCGCATCGAGATCGTGGAGGCCTCGATCGCCGACGATCCTGTGCTCTACGAGCTGTGGTGGGAGAAGATCCCCGTCGTCCTGATCGACGGCGACCTGCACGCGCACTGGCGTCTGTCCGCCGACCGACTGCGCGACGCGCTCGAATCAGCCGTGCAGCAGGCCGCACTCGAGAAGGAAGCCCGATGATCCGTCACGTCGTCACCTGGAAGCTCGCAGCCGACGATGCGGCGACACGCGCCGAGCAGGCCGCCGAGGTCGCCCGTCGTCTGAACGCTCTCGACGGCGTCGTGCCGCAGCTGCGCTCGATCACCGCGGGCGCGAACGTCGCTTATCCCGACACGAACTGGGACGTCACCCTCGTCGCGGACGTCGATTCGATCGCTGCGCTCGAGGAGTATCAGGTGCACCCGGCGCACGAAGAGGTCGTGGCGTATGTGCGCTCGGTCGTCGCCTCCCGTGTGGCCGTCGACTTCGAACTCTGAACCTCTGAACCTCTGATCGGCGGTTCTCGGTGTGATGAGCGCAGGGGGAATCGCAGGCGAGACCACCTGGCGTGACATCACGATCGCCTGGGCATCGCCCTCGCAGCTGCACGATTTCACTGAAGCCGATGCCGCAGCGATGGGTCAGCGGGAACGCCTCCGCGAGCTGAGCGGCAGCCGTGCCCAGGCGTTCCTCGCCGGCAGGGCACTGATGCGCGCCCTCGTACGCAGGATCACCGGAACGCACGACGTGGTCATCTCGAGCCGCTGTGCCAGGTGCGGGGCGGACCATGGTCGGCCGCGCGCCGACGGCGTCTTGCTCAGCGTGAGTCATGCGGAGGGTCTCGTCGTCGTCGCAGTGGCTCCGGCAGCGGTGGGGACCGCGGCGTCGCTCGGCGTCGATCTCGAGCAGGCATCTGCGGCCGGCCGTGTCGACGAGCTGCGAACGATGTTCCCTGACGGCGCAGCCCCGGATCTCGCGGGGTGGACGCGCATCGAGGCGGCGGTCAAGGCGGATGGTCGCGGATTCGAGACAGAGCCGTCAGAGGTGCTCCTCCGACTGCGCGAGAACACGGATCCCTGCGTGTGGTCGGCAGCGCTTCCGGGTCGTGCCGCCACGATCGACGTCACGACGCTGGTCGGCCCACCGGGGTACGTGCTGAGCGTCGCTCGGGGGTGATCCCGCTCGGTCTCAGGACCGGGATGCAGGAAGTGCGGGCAGCGGGAGTTCGTCGATCCAGGTCCGCACCAGGGTGCGCGCCCGGTCGTCGGCCACCTCGCCGACGAGGCCGAGGAAGTCGTTGCTGGTGACAGCGAGTCGCGCGAACCGCGCGGTCCACTCCCGCGTCAGAGCGAAGAACCGCTCATCGCCGATCGTGAGTCGCAGGGCATGCAGGGTGAGGGCGCCGCGCTTGTAGACGCGATCGTCGAACATGTCGTTCGGACCGGGATCCGAGAGCAGCAGATCCTGGGCGAGGCCGCGGAGGGCGGCGTGATGGGCCAGAGCGTTCTCGTGGGCGGTCGATGCGCCGGACGCTTCCGACCACAGCCACTCGGCGTAGCAGGCGAATCCCTCGTTCAGCCAGATGTCCCGCCAGCGGGCGACGCCGACGCTGTTGCCGAACCACTGGTGCGCGAGCTCATGCGCGATCAGGCGCTCGCTGCCCCCGGCTCCGTCCACGTGATTCGCACCGAAGATCGCCATGCCCTGCGCTTCGAGGGGGATCTCGAGATCGTCGGGTGTGATGACGACTTTGTAGGACTCGTAGGGATACGTGCCGAAGGCTTCGACGAACGTCTCCATCATGTGCGGCAGCGGGGCGAAGTCGGAGCGCACGCGACCCGCGAGAGCCCGCGGGTGGAACAGACGCCCGGGAGTCGTACCGAGAGCGACCCTGTCATCGTCGTACTGGCCGATCTGCACGGTCATCAGGTATGTCGCGGTCGGCACCGGCTGCTCGAAGATCCATCGGGTGCGACCGCGCTGCGTCGATCGCGTGGCTGCGCCGCCGCTGACCACGGTGTACTCGGGATCGGCCGTGAACTCCAACCGATACGTCGCCTTGTCCGAGGGCAGGTCGTTGCAGGGGAACCAGGTCGGCGCGCCGGTCGGCTGCGACGCGACGAGCACGCCGTCTTCGAGTTCTTCCCACCCGAGGAGCCCCCATCGAGTGCGCCGGGGCGACGGAGAACCGGAGTACTCGACCGCGACCGTGAGCTCCTGACCGCTCGCCCGCTCGCCCCCGAAGACCACTTTGAGCCGCCGGTCGTCCTGTCTGAACGAGGCGGCGCGATCACCGACGACCCGCACCTTCGTGACTTTGAGCCCGACGAGGTCGAACGAGACGTGCTTCGCCGATTCCTGCATCTGCAGCCGGATCGTCGCCGTGCCCGCGATGCGGTTCGTGGTCACGCGATAGTCGATGGCCAGGTCGTAGTGCAGCACCCCGTAGCGCCGATCGCCGCTGTGCGGGGTGTAGGGGTCGACGGTCATGCGTTCGAGGCCTGGTAGGAGCGCACTTTGACGGCACGCCACGGCCCGATGGGGTTGCCGCTCCATCGACTGCCGATCGGCACGAACTCGCCCCGCATCACGAGTGAGGCGGGCCCGACCGTGGCATCCGATCCGATCGTGGCCGCGGGCAGGATCACGCTGTGCGGACCGAGGGTCGCACCGCTCTCGAGGGTCACTGCGTCGATGCTCATCACTCGATCATGGAACAGATGCGTCTGAACCACACATCCGCGGTTCACGGTCGCACCGTCCCCGAGGGTGACCAGGTCGGGCTCGGGCAGCCAGTAGCTGTCGGTCCAGACGCCTCGGCCGATCTTCGCGCCGAGGGTGCGCAGCCAGATGGCGAGTGCAGGAGTGCCTGATGCGGCGTTGGCGAACCAGGGTGCGGCCACCATCTCCGTGAAGGTGTCCGATACCTCCGTGCGCCACACGAAGCTCGACCAGAGCGGATGCTCGCCGGCACGGATCGGCCCCACGATCAGCCACTTGGCGGCGGTGGTGATCAGAGCGGCGAAGGCGCCTGCGGCGAGCATCACGGCGCTCGAGAGCAGCACGGCCCATGCGAGTCCCCAGGCCTCGACCACCGCGGCGAGCGTGAGCATCACACTCACTCCGATCGCGCAGGTCACGAACACCGGGATGATGCGGCACAGCTCCCACAGAGCCCGCGCGAGGCGGAGTCCCGGGCGCGGGCGATACGTGCGCTCGAGATCGGAGTCGTTCACCACACGGCGCAGTCGCGCGGCGGGCGAGCCCAGCCACGATGAGCCCGCCTTGGCCTTGGGCGGAGCGACGGACAGGACGGCGACGAGGCCGTCGCGAGGCACGTTGTGCCCGCCGGCGGCCATGCCGGAGTTGCCGAGGAACGCGCGCTTGCCGATGCGCGCGGTGCCCAGCCGCATCCATCCGCCCTGCAGCTCGTAGGTCGCGACCATGGTGTCGTCGGCGAGGAACGCTCCGTCGGCGATGGTCGTGAGCTTCGGGATGAGCAGCACGGTCGACGCCTCGACGTCGCGCCCGACCTCGGCCCCGAGGGCCCTGAGCCAGAAGGGAGTGGCACTGCTCGAGTACAGCGGGAAGAGGAAGGTACGGGCGGAATCGAGCAGACGCTCGGTCGTCCACGCCTGCCAGGCGATGCGCGAGCGCACCGGGTACACGCCTTCGCCGAGACCGGCCCCGAGCACACGCACGAGGACGAGCACGAGACCGGCGAAGACGAAGCCGGCGAGCAGCACTGCGGGAACCAGCAGCGCCAGGATGCTCGGGACGGCCGCTGTCAGGGAGTCGGACCCGCGCATGCCCAGCGCGAGCACCCAGGCGCCGGCGGCGAACGAGAGGACAGGGAGGACGCCGAGCGCGGCGGAGGAGACGGCGTAGGCCCACAACCACCGGGTGCGGCTGGGCGGGCGGCCCTCCGCGAACGGCCGCGACACTCCGCCGACGCGTGCCGCCGGCGATCCTGCCCAGCGCTGCCCGGCGCGGACCCGACCGAACACGGCTGAGCCGGGTGCGATCTCGGCGCCGCGACCGATCTTCGTGCCGGGGGCGAGGGTGCTGCGGGCGCCGATGGTCGCTCCCGCGCCGATGCGGATGCCGCCGATGCGCACGGTGTCGCCATCGATCCAGTAGCCGGTGAGGTCGACCTCGGGCTCGATGGAGGCTCCGGAGCCGATGTCGAGCATGCCCGTGATCGGCGGGACGGTGTGCAGATCGACATCTCTGTGGATGCGGGCGCCGAGAGCTCGTGCGTAGTAGACGACCCAGGGAGCACCGGCCAGGCCGACCGGGTCGACCTGCTGGGCGATCTGCTCCGCGAGCCACAGACGCAGATGCACTCCGCCGCCGCGCGGATAGTCGCCAGGGCGGAGTCCGGCGAGCAGCAGACGCGCGGCGACGGCGGCGATCGTCATCTTCCCCACCGGGGTGACGAAGATCAGCAGGCCGACGATGATCGTCCACACCGGAACAGCGGGCAGGAATTCGAATCCGGGGGACAGCCGCAGGAGCCAGCTCGCGGCGAGCAGGTACAGCAGCCAGCGGATGCCGGTGAACACGAACAGCGGGAGACCCGCGATCGTCTGCACCCACTGCATCCGTCGGGGAGTCGGGACGGGCTGGCTGAAGACGCGTTCCTCGGCGTCCTCGTCATCGGCCTCATCGTCGACGGCATCCGACATCTGGCGCAGCCGCGGCAGATCGTAGACGTCGGTCATCGTGAACTCCGGCGCCCGGGTGCGCAGGCGGGAGACCAGCTGGGCGGCCGCGAGCGACCCGCCGCCGAGCTGGAAGAAGTCGGCGTCCTCGTCGCCCGGGCGCACGCCGAGCACGGCGAACCACTGCTCGGCGAGCCACGCCGCGGTGCCGGACAGGGACGAGTCGTTCGCGTCGCCGGGATCGAGCGGCCAGGGGAGAGCCGCCTTGTCGACCTTCCCGGACGTGCGGACGGGCAGGTCGTCGACGATGGCGAGCAGGGGGATCAGCGGAGCGGGAAGCGTCTCCGAGAGCTCACCACGCGCCACCTGCCGGTCGAACCCCTCGTCGGGCACGACATAGCCGACGAGGATCGGCATGCCCGTCTCGGTCTTCTGCACCACCACGGTCGCCGCCGAGACGGAGCTCAGCGCCTGCAGCGCCGCCTCGACCTCGCCGAGCTCGATGCGGCGGCCGCCGATCTTGACCTGGTCATCGGCGCGACCCTGGAAGATCAGTCCCTCGGACTCGACCCGCACGACGTCGCCGGAGCGGTAGGCCCGGTCCCAGCCGAGAGTGGGCATGGGCGCGTACTTATCGGCATCCTTCGCAGGGTCGAGGTACCGGGCGAGACCGACTCCGCCGATGATCAGCTCGCCGGTCTCGCCCTCGGCGACGCGCTGTCCGTCAGCATCGACCACGGCGAGCGACCACCCGTCGAGCGGGAGGCCGATGCGCACGGGACCGGTGCCGTCCATCAGTGAGGCGCAGGCCACGACCGTGGCCTCGGTCGGGCCGTAGGTGTTCCACACCTCACGTCCGTCCGACGCCAACCGGGCGACGAGCTCGGGCGGGCAGGCCTCCCCGCCGAAGATCAGCAGGCGCACGTTCTCGATCGCGTCCTGCGGCCAGAGGGCGGCGAGCGTCGGCACCGTCGAGACGACGGTGATGCCGTGGCCGAGCAGCCAGGGCCCCAGGTCTTCGCCCGAGCGCACGAGAGCTCGCGGTGCGGGCACCAGGCAGGCGCCGTGGCCCCACGCGAGCCACATCTCCTCACAGGACGCGTCGAAGGCGACCGAGAGGCCTGCGAGCACGCGATCACCGGGACTCAGCGGTGCGGCCTGGAGGAACAGACGTGCCTCGGCGTCGACGAAGGCCGCGGCCGAACGGTGCGAGACCGCGACGCCCTTGGGCACGCCGGTCGACCCGGAGGTGAAGATGATCCAGGCATCGTCGTCGACCGTCGGCGGCGCGACGATCGGGATCGCGGAGGTGCGCGGATGAGGTGACTCGCCGCCGAGGAGATCGACCGCCTCGGTCGCTCCGGCCGGCATGTAGCCGGCGTCGGTGATCGTGCCCGCGATGCGGGCCTCGTGGAACACGAGATCGGCACGCTCCTGCGGGTCGTCGGCATCGACGGGGACATAGGCGGCGCCCGCCGCGATGGTGCCGAGGATCGCGATGTACAGCTCGCGGTGTCCGGACGACATGCGGATGCCGACGCGGTCGCCGCGGCGCACGCCTCTCTCGTGCAGCAAGGCCGCCGTGCGCCAGACGTGCGCGAGCAGCTCGGCGTAGCTGAGCGCCCCGTCCGCGTCCTCGATGGCCGAGGCGTCGGGATATCGCCGGGTCGTCTCCTGAAGGATGTCGATCAGCGTGCGGGGAGGAGGCGCGTCGGCGCCCCGGTCGAGCGCCTCCTGCACGTCAGCGCGCAAGGAGGTCGAGCAGAGCGGCCTTCGTCAGGCGCGAGTATCCGGTGCGGCCCTCGGCGCGGGCGCGGGCGCGCAGCTGGACCAGGGTCAGCGCGCTGAGCTCCGATGCTGCTGCAGAGGTCTCTGTTGGTGCCGGTGCCGGTGCCGGTGCTGGTGCCAGTACGGGTGCCGACGTCGGGGTCGTGATCGTGACCGTCGGCTCGACGGTCGGAGCCGCGACCACGGCCTTCGTGGCCACGGCCTTCTTCGCCTCGGCCTTCTTGGGGGCCTTCTTGGTGGCCTTCTTGGGGGCCGGCTGCTTCGCATCCGGCGTCGGCTCGACGGCGGACTTCTTGTCGGCCTTCTTCTGATCCTTCTTCGCGGCGGACTTCCTGTCCGACGCCTTCTTCTCGGCCTCCAGGCGTGCCGTGGCCTGGGTGAGGCGCGCGGTCGCCGCGGTCGCCGACTTCGCGACCTTCTTGGGCCGATCCGCGACCTTCTTCTTCGAGACTTTCGCCGCGTCCTTCGCGTCCTCGACGAGAGGCTTCAGCTTCTTGGCGTCTTTCTTGGGCAGGGACTTGATCAGCTTCTTCGCATCCTTCGCCGCATCCTTCGCCGCGTCGAGAGCGGCTTCGGCGGTGCGCTGTGCTGAGGTCTTCTTTGCCATGATCGGGTCTCCTCTGAGTCCGGAGCGTGTCGGCTCGGGCTGTCGGCACAGAGGATACTCAGGCAAGGTGAACAATCGGTGCCGCATCGTGCGTAACACGCCCGTCATATTCGGTCACACTTGCAACACAAATGTGATCCGCAGAAGGCGGCCGACGGCGGGTTCGGCCCGGTGGTGCATGTTTAGATGTTCTCCTACCCGTCCGTGGGGAACCACACCCTCGTCCTTCAGGAGCTGACATGCAGCGTCGCAACATCATCGCCGGGATCGCGCTCGCCGCGACCGCCACCCTCGCCCTCGCCGGATGCGCGACCGGCGGCAGTGACGCGGGATCGGGTGAGCCTGCGGCCGGCGACGAGTACGACCTCATCGAGGCGGGCACCCTGACGGTCTGCTCCGACATCCCTTACGCACCGTTCGAGTTCGAGGGCGGCGACAACGGCACGGGTTACACCGGCTTCGACATCGACCTGCTCGACGCGATCGCGAAGGAGCTCGACCTGAAGCTCTCGGTGCAGGACGTCGGATTCGACGCGCTGCAGTCGGGCACCACGCTCGCCGCCGGACAGTGCGACGTCGGCGCCTCGGCCATGACGATCACCGACGAGCGCAAGGCGAACATCGACTTCTCCGAGCCGTACTACGAGTCGCTGCAGTCGCTGCTCGTGCGCACCGACTCGGGCATCGAGTCGATCGACGACCTCTCGGGCAAGAACGTCGGAGTGCAGCAGGGCACCACCGGAGAGGCCTACGCGACCGAGAACGCCGAGGGCGCAGAACTCGTCCAGTACCCCTCCGACGGAGAGCTGTGGCCCGCGATGCAGGCCGGACAGATCGACGCGATCCTTCAGGACCAGCCGGTGAACCTCGAGCACGAGAAGGCCGACAGCGCGTACAAGATCGTCGAGGAGTACGAGACCGGCGAGTCGTACGGTTTCGCATACGCGAAGGGCGAGAAGGATGCTCTGCGCGAGGCGATCGACGGCGCGCTGCAGGATCTCCGCGACAGCGGCGACTACCAGACGATCTACGACACCTACTTCACCGCGAAGTAATCGGCGAGCGACGTAGGACAGGGAGACCTTGACAATGGCGTTGAGGCGCACCACGAAAAGCAAGCTGTATCGGTACACCGTCTATGCGGTGCTGATCGCGGTCGCCGTCTGGCTGATCGTCAGCACCGACTGGGCCCGCATCGCGCAGCTGTATTTCAACCCGGAGGTCGCGGCGAAGATGCTTCCGGGCATCATCACCACGGCGCTCGTGAACACTCTGTGGTTCACGGCCGTCGCGTTCGCCGGCGGTCTGCTGCTCGGCGTCGTGCTCGCACTGCTGAAGCTGTCGTCCATCGGACCCTTCCGATGGATCGCGACGGCGTGGATCGAGCTCTTCCGCGGGCTTCCCGCGATCCTCACGATCTTCGCCATCGCGTTCATCCTGCCGATCGGACTCGGCGTCCCGGGCACGAAGCTCGGCGGACCGGTCGTGCTCGGCCTGATCGGTCTCATCCTGGTCGCATCGGCGTACATGGCCGAGACGATCCGCGCCGGCATCCAGGCCGTTCCGAAGGGGCAGACCGAGGCGGCACGTTCGCTCGGCATGTCGCCCATGAAGACGACGTTCTGGATCGTGGTCCCGCAGGGGTTCCGCATCATCATCCCGCCGCTGACCAACGAGTTCGTCCTGCTGCTGAAGGACACGTCGCTGCTCTTCGTGGCAGGTTCCTTCATCTGGTCGAAGGAGCTGACGAACTTCGCCCGTGACGCGAGCACGCAGAACGCGAACGGAACGCCGCTCATCATGGCGGCGGCCCTCTACCTGATCGTGACGATCCCCCTCACGCGCTTCAGCGCGTACCTGGAACGAAGGATGTCGAGGCAGCGATGATCACCGATCTGATTGACGTCCACGCCCCCGCGATCGACCTGCAGGGGCTCGTGAAGAGCTTCGGCGACAACGAGGTGCTCAAGGGCATCGACCTCACCGTCACCGCCGGAGAGGTCGTCTGCATCATCGGCCCGTCGGGCTCGGGCAAGTCGACGCTGCTGCGCTCGGTGAACCTGCTCGAGGAGCCGACCGGCGGCAAGGTGCTCATCGAGGGGATCGACATCACTGATCCCGATGTCGACATCGACCGGGTGCGCACCCGCATCGGCATGGTGTTCCAGAGCTTCAACCTCTTCCCCCACCTCGATGTGATGGGCAACCTCATGATCGCGCAGCAGCGCGTGAAGAAGCGGTCCAAGGCTGAGGCTGAGCGGGTCGCGAAGGAGATGCTCGGACGCGTCGGGCTCGCCGAGAAGGCGGACGCCTTTCCCGGACACCTGTCGGGCGGTCAGCAGCAGCGTGTCGCGATCGCGCGGGCGCTGTGCATGAACCCGGACATGATGCTGTTCGACGAGCCGACGTCGGCGCTCGACCCCGAGCTCGTCGGCGAGGTGCTGCAGGTCATGCGCTCGCTCGCGGACGAGGGCATGACGATGCTCGTCGTCACGCACGAGATGGGCTTCGCCCGCGAGGTCGGATCACGTCTGATCTTCATGGACGGCGGCTACATCGTCGAAGAGGGCGACCCGCGCGAGGTGCTCGCGAACCCGCAGCATCCGCGTACGCAGGACTTCCTGGCTCGCGTCCTCTGAGTTCGCGTCTCACCTGTCACGACGAGACCCCCTCCCGCTGAGTCAGCGCGAGGGGGTCTCGTGTGCGGAGAGTGCGGTGCGAGGTCAGGCCTCCACGACCTCGGCATCCGCGGCATTGCGGCGCACCGAGTCGATGCCGTTGAGCGCGGACGATCTCGACGAGTAGCCCTCGCTGATCGCGATCACCTCGCCGTTGCCGGACTTGAGGCGGAACCGGTACTCGCCGGACTTGTCGGTGTACAGCTCGAACGTGCCTGCCATGAGGTGTCCTTTCTCGACGGTGAGGAGGGCACGAGGCCCTCGAGCATCACGGTATCTCGGAGTACTGCGCCAGCGATAGGGCTCGGTCAGCCGCGCGGATGCACGGCGACGGGCTCGGGAGCGACGGCGATCCGCACGCGATCGCCGAAGGCCGGGTGGATGCCCGGAGCGTGCTGGAGGCGCACCAGCTCGCCGGATTCGGTGCGCACGAGCGTGCGGCGCATGCTGCCGAGGAACGTGCTCTCCTGCACCAGCGCATCGGTCGCGGCATCGGCCTCGGATGCGAAGTGCACGTTCTCTGGGCGCAGATACACGTCGACGGGGCCGTCGGCCGGCGACTGCAGGGGAAGCTTCTGACCCCACACGACCACGTGATCACCCTCGGCGACGCCCGAGACGACGCTCGAGAGTCCGACGAAGGCGGCGACGCCCGCCGTGGACGGCGTCGTGTAGAGCTGCTCCGGGGTTCCGATCTGCTCGATGGTGCCGGCGTTCATCACGGCGATCCGGTCGGAGACCGCGAGGGCCTCCTCCTGGTCGTGCGTGACGAACACTGTGGTGATGCCGAGCCGCAGCTGGATGCGCCGGATCTCATCGCGCAGCTGCACCCGCACCTTCGCATCGAGGGCAGAGAGCGGCTCGTCGAGAAGCAGGACCTTCGGCTCGGTGACCAGAGCGCGGGCGAGCGCGACGCGCTGCTGCTGACCTCCGGAGAGCTGATGCGGGTAGCGATCGGCGAAGTCCGAGAGCCCCACGAGCGCGAGGGCATCGAGGGCGCGCGTCGCCGCCTCGGCCTTGCCGACGCCGCGGCGACGCAGCCCGAACGCCGTGTTCTCCGCGACCCGCAGGTGCGGGAACAGGGAGTACGACTGGAACACCATGCCGATGTCCCGCTTGTTCGTGGGCACCCGGGAGACATCGTTGCCGCCGAGCAGCACCGCACCGCTGTCGAGCCCCTCGAGTCCGGCGAGCACGCGAAGCAGCGTCGTCTTGCCGCAGCCGGAGGGGCCGAGCAGCGAGACGAACTCACCGGGGGCGATGTCGAGATCGACGCCGTGCAGCACCGTGTTGCCCGAGTAGCTCTTCACGATGCCCTGCAGCTGCACGCGTGTGCCCTCTCCGGCTTCGGCGAGCAGCATGTTGTCGGCGGTCTGGGGGAGGGTCATGAGCGGGCCTTTCCGGTGCCGCGGGCGACGCGGCCGATGAGAAGCAGAAGCAGGAAGACGAACAGCAGCGCCAGCAGGGTGAAGATCGCCGGAGCGTACGGATCCTGCTTCTGCACGACGACCATGGCCGTCTGGAACACCTGGCGGTTGAGGAGCGAGGCGATCGTGAACTCGCCGAGCACGACGGCGATCGAGATGAGAGACGCCGCGAGGAGTCCCTGACGCAGGTTGGGAGCGAGCACCTTCAGCACGACGGTAGGCCAGCCGGCGCCGAGGGATCGGGCGGCTTCGGCGAGCGTGCGCAGGTCGGCGGCGTCGATGGAGGCCTGGATCGAGCGGTACGCGAACGGCAGCACGGTGATGCCGTAGGCGAAGGCCAGCGTCCACGTGCCGGTGCCGAGGGTGCGTCCGATCTGCAGATAGATCGGTGCGAGACCCACGACCAGCACGATCGCGGGGATCGAGATCGGCAGCAGCACGGCGAACTCGAAGACGGGTTTGAGCTTCGCGAAGCGCAGGTTCACCAGGATCATGGTCGGTGCGAGCAGCAGGAGCACGATCGCGACGGTCACGACCGCGAGGACCAGGGAGTTGCCCAGGCCCATCCAGATCGGCCTGATCGCCGCCGACTTCGCGGGATCGAAGAGCGCGGCCCACCGCTCGAGGCCGAGACTGCCGTCGGTCTGGCGCAGCGTGTAGAGCAGGGTCGAGACGAGCGGGATCGCGAAGAATGCGCCGACGACCACGCCGATGATCCAGCGGGTCGCGAGTGACGGGCCGAGGCGGTTCATGACTGCCACCTCGCTGCCCGACGCTGGATGAGCGAGTACAGGGCCATCACGACTCCCACGATGACGATCATGCCGAGCGCGAGCGCGCCGGCGAGATTCTCACGGCCGAGAAGGGTCTCGCTCGTGAGGGCGGCGCGGATCTGCAGCGGCACGATCTGCGAACCCTGACTGGCGAGGGCGGCGGCGGTGGCGTACGACGAGAAGGCGTTCGCGAAGAGCAGCAGGAGGCTCGCGAGGAACGAGGGTGCGAGCACGGGGACGCCGATGCGCAGCCAGAAGCTCGCGCGCGTGCCGCCGAGCGTGAGGTTCGCCTCGGCCCACTGCGGCTTGAGGGCCGCGAGGGCGGGCATGAAGGTGATCACCATGAGCGGGATCTGGAAGTAGATATACGGGAGGATCAGCCCGGGAAGCTCGTAGAGCCACGTGCCGTTCGCGAAGATGTCGATGCCGAGGTCGTTCTTGAGGAAGACGGTGACGACCCCCTGGATGCCGATCGTGGCGATGAAGGCGAAGGCGAGCATCACGCCGCCGAACTGGGCGAGGACGCCGGCCGCAGCATCCACGGTCGAGCGCACGGCGCCGTCCGGGTTCATGCCGAGCAGGGCATAGCAGACCAGAGCACCCGCGATCGCGCCGACGACGGCGGTCAGTAGCGACAGGCCGGCGGAGTTGGCGAACGTGGTGAGGACGACGGGGTCTGCCAGGGCCGACAGGTTCGACCAGGTGAACGACCCGTCCTTCGTGAAGAAGCCGGAGCCGATCGCGAGGAGGGTGGGAACGGCGAGGAAGAGCACGACGTAAGCGGCGAACGGCACGAGACCGAGCCAGGCGACGGACGGCGCGGAGCGCTGGGCCCGCGACGAGGTCGCAGGCCCAGCGCTGTGCGCTGCGGGGGAGACGGGGGCGGATGCCGTGGCATCCGCCCCCGCTGCGGTGGCAGTCGTCACTGGACCGCCGCGGCCCACTTCTCGCCGAGCAGCGTGCCGGCGTTCGTCGACTGCTCCTCGGTCGGGACGACCGTCTCGCTGGGGACCTCGGGAAGAGCAGCAGCCAGGTCGGCGTCGATGGTGCCGGCCTCGGTCATGGCCTCCATGCGGGCCGGGCGTGCGCCGCCCTTGAGCCACAGGTTCTGCACCTCGTCGCTGTAGAGGAACTCCTGCCACAGGCGTGCGGCGGCCGGGTTCGGAGCATCCTTGTTGATCGCCTGGTTGTAGTAGCCCGCGTAGCCGGTGCCGTCGAGGACGACGACCTTCCAGTCCTTGTTGTCGGTGGCGTGCGCCGCGTTCAGGTAGTCCCAGTCGAAGACGACAGGGGTCTCGCCGCTGGCCACGGTCGCGGTGGTCACATCGACCTTGAGCAGGTTGCCGGCCTTCTGGAGGTCGGAGAAGAAGTCGATGCCGGGCTGGAAGTCGTCGAGGGTGCCGTCGGACTGCACGGTCGCGAGGCCCACGGCGGCGAAGGCCGCGCCGGCCTGCGTCGGGTCTCCGTTGATGGCGACGGCGCCCTTGTAGGCGGCATCCTTCAGGTCGTCGAGCGACTCGGGAGCGTCGAACTTCGACGAGTCGTAGCCGATCGACATGTATCCGCCGTAGTCGCCGACGAAGAGGCCGGTCGGCTCCTTGAGAGCGTCGGGGATCTCGTCCCACGTCTGCACCTGGTACGGCGCGAAGACGTCGGTGTTCTGCAATGCGACGGTCAGACCCAGGTCGAACACGTCGGGCGCGGTGTCGAGGCCCTCGTTCGTCTTCGCAGCCTGGATCTCCTCGGCGCTCGACACGTCGGGAGAGGCCTCGTTGATCGTGATCTCGGGGTACTTCTCGGCGAAGAGGTCGAGGATCTCGCCGTAGTTCGCCCAGTCACGCGGAAGCGCGATGACGTTGAGCTGGCCCTCGGCCTTCGCGGCCTCTTCGAGGTCGGAGAAGGAACCGAAGTCCTCGACCGAGGTCGCGGATGCGGCGTCGACAGCGTCGCTGCCTGCGGCCGGGGTCTCCGCGCCGGTGGCGCAGGCGGTGAGACCCAGCGCGGCGGTCGTGAACAGGGCGATGCCGGCGCCGATTCGTGCGCGGCGGTGGAAGTTGGTCATCAGGGTCCTCTCGGTGCCCGGCGCTGTGAGCCGGATTCGGGTTGCGAGAGGACACTATGAGCCGAGGGTTGCCGATGATCGCGGCTCGGGTGAACGACAGGTGTCGAGGGTGTGACGGGTCGGACTGCAGTGGCGTTCGAGGTGCCGCGTGGTCTGACATCCTGGACGGATGGACATCGGCAGTGTGCTCGGGCTCGAACAGCTCACCTGGGGCACGCTGATCCTCGTCGTCGTCGCGGCCTTCGCTGCCGGGTGGATCGATGCGGTGGTGGGCGGCGGCGGTCTGCTGCAGCTCCCCGCCCTGCTGCTGATCCCCGGAATCTCGCCGATCCAGGCTCTCGCGACCAACAAGCTCGCCTCCGTGTTCGGCACGGCCACGAGCAGCGTCACCTACTACCGTCGTGCGAAACCCGATATCCGCACGGCTCTGCCGATGGCCGCGATCGCCCTGGTCGGATCGTTCGGGGGAGCTGCCGTCGCGACTGTTCTGCCGGCCGCCGCCTTCAAGCCGATCATCGTGGTCGCGCTGCTCGCCGTCGCGCTCTTCACCGCCTTCCGCCCGCAGATGGGCGCCGCGACGCGGCTGCGCTTCAGCGGGCACAAGCACCACATCATGGCGGGTCTCTCAGGGCTCGTGATCGGCTTCTACGACGGTCTGATCGGGCCGGGCACCGGCACGTTCCTGGTGATCTCGCTCGTCGCGCTGCTCGGCTACGACTTCCTGCAGGCGAGCGCGAAGGCGAAGATCGTCAACCTGGCCACGAACACCGGCGCCCTGCTGCTCTTCATCCCGCACGGCGCCGTGCTGTGGCTGCTCGGCGGCATCCTCGCGGTCGCGAACGTCGCAGGCAGCTACCTCGGATCCCGCATGGCCATCTCGCGCGGCACGACCTTCATCCGCGTCGTGTTCCTCGTCGTGGTGGTCGCCCTCATCGCCAAGCTCGGCGTCGACGTGTGGAACGAGAACATCGTTCCGGCGCTCGCGCAGCTGCGCTGAGCATCCGCGGTGGCGCGCATCCGCCTCCGCCTGCGCTCCGGCATCCGCTCGCGCTCCGGCATCCGCTCGCCGTCCGCGCGGTGTTCTGCGCGTGTCACGGCCGGATTCGGCGAGTCCGGCCGATGCTGACGCGTTCGGCCGAGCGGGGGATGCGCGGTGCATGCGTCCGGGATCCGGCCCGGCGCATACGCAGAGACCCCGCTCCGCTGAGCGGAACGGGGTCTCGGTGCGACGGGGCGATGTGGCGTCAGGCCTCGTCGTCCTCGGGCTCGAAGTCGACGCCGGCCTCGGCGCGCTGCTCGGCCGTGATCGGTGCCGGAGCGGCTGTCAGCGGGTCGAACCCGTTGCCGGACTTCGGGAAGGCGATGACGTCGCGGATCGACTCGGTCTTCGACAGGTGCTGCAGCACGCGGTCCATGCCGAGGGCGATTCCACCGTGCGGCGGGGCGCCGAACTTGAAAGCGTCCAGCAGGAAGCCGAACTGCTCCTGCGCGACCTCGTCGCTGATGCCCATGACCTCGAACACGCGCTTCTGCACGTCTTCGCGGTGGATGCGGATCGATCCGCCGCCGAGCTCGGAGCCGTTGCACACGATGTCGTATGCATAGGCGAGAGCCGAACCGGGGTCGGTGTCGAACGTGTCCTGGAACTCCGGCTTCGGCCCCGTGAACGCGTGGTGCACGGCCGTCCAGGCTCCGGCGCCGACGGCGACGTCACCCGACGCCACGGCATCCGCTGCCGGCTCGAACATCGGAGCGTCGACGACCCACGTGAACGCGAACTCGTCGGGGTTCAGGAAGCCGAGACGACGTCCGATCTCGACGCGGGCGGCGCCGAGCAGTGCACGGCTCTCCTTCGTCGATCCGGCGGCGAAGAACACGCAGTCACCCGCGGATGCGCCGACGAACTCGGCGAGGCCCGCCTGCTCCGCCTCGGACAGGTTCTTGGCGGCGGGGCCGCCGAGCGAGCCGTCCTCGTTGAAGAGGACGTACGCGAGGCCACGCGCACCGCGCTGCTTGGCCCAGTCCTGCCACGCGTCGAGCTGCTTGCGGGGCTGGCTCGCACCGCCGGGCATGACGACCGCGCCGACGTACTCGGCCTGGAACACCCGGAACGGGGTCTCGGCGAAGTACTCGGTCGCCTCGACCAGCTCGAGTCCGAAGCGCAGGTCGGGCTTGTCGGAGCCGTACTTGGCCATCGCCTCGGCGTAGGTCATGCGGGGCAGCGGGGTCTGCACGTCGACGCCGATGGTCTTCCACATCGCGACGATGAGCGACTCCATCAGCGTGATGACGTCTTCCTGGTCGACGAAGCTCATCTCGATGTCGAGCTGCGTGAACTCCGGCTGGCGGTCGGCGCGGAAGTCCTCGTCGCGGTAGCAGCGGGCGATCTGGTAGTACTTCTCGACGCCACCGACCATGAGCAGCTGCTTGAACAGCTGCGGCGACTGCGGCAGGGCGTACCAGCTGCCCGGGTGCAGACGGGCGGGCACGACGAAGTCGCGGGCGCCCTCGGGCGTCGAGCGCGTGAGGGTCGGCGTCTCGACCTCGGTGAAGTCCTCGCCGTGCAGCACATCGCGGACGGCCTTGTAGACGTTCGAGCGCAGACGCAGAGCGGATGCCGCGGCGGGGCGACGCAGGTCGAGATAGCGGTACTTGAGGCGCGCCTCCTCACCGACCGTCTCGGTGTCGGCGACGGCGGTCGACACCTGGAACGGCAACGGAGCGGACTCGTTCAGCACCTCGACGTCGGTCGCGATGAGCTCGATCTCGCCGGTGGGCAGGTTGGGGTTCGCGTTGCCCTCGGGGCGACGCGAGACCTCGCCGGTGACCTTGAGGACGAACTCGTTGCGCAGCGGGTGCGCGATCTCCTCATCGCGGATGACGACCTGCGCGATGCCGGACGCATCCCGAAGATCGATGAACGCGACTCCTCCGTGATCACGACGGCGATCGACCCAACCCGAGAGGGTGACGGTCTGACCGATATGCTCGGCTCGCAGTGAGCCTGCCGAGTGGGTGCGAAGCACGGAGGATTCCTCCTGATCTGGGAAATGATGAACCCGCCCATTCTACGTGGGCGGGTGTCGCCTCCTCTGCCCGCGGCATATCGGTCAGTAGGATCGCCACGACAGAAAGGGTCACCATGGACTCCAACGGCATCTCCGACCTGTACGCGTCGATCTTCTCCGGCACGACCGGACTCATCGTGCTCGTCTTCTACGTCCTCGTCGCGGTCGGCCTGTGGAAGGTGTTCACCAAGGCGGGGTACCCCGGCATCCTCGCCGTCATCCCGATCGTGAACGTGGTGTTCCTCGTGAAGATCGCCGGGATGTCCGGCTGGCTCGCACTGCTCTATCTCATCCCCATCGTCGGCTTCATCTTCGGGATCATCGTGGCGGTGCGACTCGGCGAGCGGTTCGGCAAGGGCGGGCTCTTCTCCTTCTTCCTGCTCTTCGTCTTCCCCTATATCGGGTATCTCATCCTCGGCTTCGGCGACTCCCGCTACAGCAGGGCGTGACGTGGTGGCATCGCGACTGCACCTCGTCCGCCACGGCGAGGTGCACAACCCCAAGCGCGTGCTCTACGGTCGGCTCCCCGACTATCACCTGAGCAGGGCGGGGCGGAAGATGGCGCGAGCCGCCGCCGATCACATCGCCGGGCTCGATCGTCCGGTCACGGGGCTCTACGCCTCTCCGCTCGAGCGGGCGCAGGAGTCTGCTGAGCCGTTCGCCGAGCGCTTCGGCCTCTCGCCCGAGATCGACATCCGTCTGATCGAGCCGACCAACGTGTTCGAGGGCACGCAGATGCGCCGCTCGCTTCTGAACCCGCTCAAGTGGTGGCACCTGCGGCAGCCGTCGCTGCCCAGCTGGGGTGAGCCCTACGCGTCGATCGCCGAGCGGATGCTGGGCATGATGGCCGAGGCGTGGCGGTCGGTCGACGACGGCGACCTGGTGATGGTGTCCCATCAGGCGCCGATCTGGATCACCCACCTCCGGGTGGCGGGTCTGCCCCTGCAGCACGACCCGCGCACCCGGCGCTGCGCACTGTCGAGCGTCACCTCGTTCGAGCTGGTGGGCGACGTGTGGCGTGAGGTCGATTACGCCGAACCTGCGGCGACCGGCGGTGCGGTGGACGTGGGAGCAGTCTGACCCCTCGCCTCGGTCTCCCTTCCGCTGCGGTCAGTGCGCCATCAGCGACTGGATGACGCCGACCGCCGCCATCTGACCGGCAGCGGACGCGAGCAGCACCGATGCCATGGGTCCGGGAAGCGACGCCCGGTGCGCGAGGTCGCCCGCCGCGAAGACCCCGGGCTGCGATGTGCGCCCGAAGTCGTCGATCTCGATCGAGCCGGAGGGCAGCAGTTCCAGGCCGAGCTGATCGGCGAACGGCGCACGGTGGCGCAGTGAACCGGATGCCACGAACACGCCGGCCACGGTGTGCGCGGTCGACGCCGTGGTGATGCGCACATCAGCCGCCTCCGGCGCAACGGCGGCGACCGGTTCCGCGCTGACCCGAACGCCCAGGCCTTCGAGAGTCCGCGTCTCGTCGGCCGCGAACGGCTGCTCGACGGGGAACACCGTGATGTCGCCGACGATGCGCCCGAGCAGCCCGATCAGGTGCCCGGCTCGAGGAGCGGGCCCGAGGATGCCGATCGAGCGACCGGCGTGCTCGTGACCGTCGCAGAACGGGCAGCTGAAGGCCTTCGTGCCCCAGAGGTCCTGAAGTCCGGGGATGTCGGGGAGATCGTCGGCGACGCCGGTCGCGAGGATGACATGTCGGGTCTCGACCGTCTCGCCGTCGGCGAGTCGTACGACGAAGCCGCCGTCTGAGCCGGTCACCGTCTGTGCTCCGACGTCGCGGAGCTCGACATCCGCGTACTCGGCGAGCTGCGCTCGCGCCGTTGCGCGGAACTCCGCAGGGGGAGTCCCGTCGTTCGCGACGACGTTGTGCATGTGCAGCACGGTGCCGTTGCGGTATTCGCCCGAATCCAGAAGCAGCGTGGGGCGGTGCATCCGCCCGAGGGTCAATGCCGCCTGGAGGCCGGCGGGGCCTGCGCCGATCACGATCGCGTCATACATGTGGGGTCCTTCCGAGGGGTGCTCGCTTGCGTTCGTCCTCAGTCTGTGACTTCATGTCAACATGAAGTCAAGCATCGAGAGTCCGTGGTCCGTGGGAGAGGTCGCCGAACGCTTCGAGCTGCCCACGAACGTGCTCAGGCACTGGGAGTCGGTCGGCCTGCTGCGCCCCGCGCGGGACACGGCAGGGAGGCGCCGCTACGGCCAGGACGACGTCGTGCGCATCGCCGTCATCCAGCGCAGCAAGGCAGCCGGGATGACCCTCGATCAGATCGCCGTGCTCCTCGACGACGGCAGCGCGGGGCGTCACGAGGTGCTGCAGCGGCACCTCGACGATCTCGATCGGCGCATGGAGGACATGCGCCGATCGCGGGACATGACCGAGCACGCGATGGGATGCCGGTCGCACGACATCGCCACCTGCCCGCGCTTCCGGGCCAGCGTGGAGGACGTCCTCGCGCGTCTCTGACGGCGGGCGAGCACCCCCGGGGCGTCCGGCCCATGCATAGGAACCCCCGCGTAAACTGGGAATCGTGCCACTCGCCTCGACGGTTCGTCCGATCCGCAGCGGCCGCTCCTCCCGCATCCGGCCATCTCGCCGCGCGGTCGGGGCCGCGCTCGCCGCGGTGCTCGCCATCGGTCTGAGCGCCTGCGCTCCCGATCCCGTGAACGACTCGTTCCTCAGCGGTGACAACCCGGGCTATGTCGCGGCAGACGGAGCGATCGTCGAGATTCCGGTCGCCGAACGCGGCGAACCCGTCACCGATTTCGGCGGACTCACCGAGGACGGCGAGGACTTCTCCAGCTCTGACCTCGCGGGCAAGGTCACGGTCGTCAACTTCTGGTACGCCGGATGCGCCCCGTGCCGCCTCGAGGCGGAAGACCTCGAGAGCGTCTGGCAGGAGCACGGCGGCGACGACGTCGCCTTCCTGGGCATCAACACGCGTGATCAGGCCGACACCGCGAAGGCGTTCTCCGCCGAGTTCGGTGTGACCTACCCGAGCCTCATCGACGTCGACACGGCCGAGGCGAAGCTCGCCTTCGCGTCGTCGGTGCCGATCCAGGCGACCCCCACCACTCTCGTGCTCGACAAGCAGGGTCGCGTGGCCGCCCGCATCATCGGGCCCATCGACGGCACCTCGATCCTCTCGACGCTCGTCAAGGACGCGCTCGCGGAGGACTCGTGAGTCTCCCGGGAGCGGCGTGAACCCCGAAGTCATCATCGGATCGGGAGCCCTCTGGCTCGCGATCCCCGTCGCGCTGCTCGCCGGCCTCGTGTCGTTCCTGTCGCCGTGCGTGCTGCCCCTGGTGCCGGGCTACCTCGGATTCCTCGGGGGAGCGGTCGCCCCCCGCCGCGTCCCGAACCCGACGGACGGCTCGGCGGTGTCGACGGTCGAGGCCCCCGCTCGCGGCCGACTCGTCGTGGGCGTGCTGCTCTTCATCCTCGGCTTCAGCCTCGTGTTCGTGTCCCTCACCGCGCTCGGCGGGCTCGCCAACGTCTTCCTGTTGCAGTGGGGCGAGCTGATCACTCGCATCCTCGGCGGCGTGATCATCCTGATGGGCCTCGTGTTCCTCGGTCTGTTCGGGTTCGCCCAGCGCGAGCTGCGATTCCACGTCGACTCGAAGGCCGGCCTGATCGGCGCACCGCTGCTCGGCATCGCCCTCGGCATCGGATGGGCGCCGTGCCTCGGACCCACGCTCACCGCGATCTTCGCCCTCTCGTTCAACGCCGGCGACCCGGTGCGGGCGGGCCTGCTCGGGCTGGCGTACTCGCTCGGCCTCGGCATCCCGTTCCTGCTGGTCGCGCTCGGCTTCGGATGGGCGACGAAGGCGATCGGATTCCTGCGCCGGCACATCCGCGTCGTGAACGTGATCGGCGGCGTGCTGCTCATCCTCCTCGGCCTGCTGATGGTCACGGGGCTCTGGACGGACATCATGTCCCGACTGACGGCGGTGATGAGCAGTGTCGACCTCCCGATCTGATCAGAAGAAGACGCATCGGAAGGATGACGTGAGCAGCACAACCGAGAGGTCGAGCGATCCGCTCCGGCCGTCCGACCACGTCGACGGCGAAGAGTCGATCACCCAGCCCCGCCTCGGATTCGTGGGCTGGCTGCGCTGGGGATGGCGTCAGCTGACCTCGATGCGCACCGCGCTGATCCTGCTCCTCGTGCTCGCGATCGCGGCGATCCCCGGCTCGATCTTCCCCCAGCGGATGGCCGACCCCAACGGCGTCACGCAGTGGGAGCGCGACAATCCCGATCTCTTCCCCGTGCTCGACGGGCTGAAGATGTTCGACGTCTACCTCTCGCCGTGGTTCTCGGCGATCTACCTGCTGCTGTTCGCCTCGCTCGTCGGCTGTGTGATCCCGCGCATCCGCCACCATGCGAAGGCCCTGCAGGCACGCCCCCCGCGCACCCCTGCACGTCTGAAGCGCCTCGCCGACTTCCGCGCGGTCGAGCGCGCCTCGACGGATGCTCCGGCAGAGGTCACCGCATCGATCGACATCGCGCAGAAGCAGCTCAAGGCCCTGGGCTACCGGGTCGAGCGGTACGACGACAAACGATCGTCGTCGGTCTCGGCCGAGCGCGGCTACTGGCGTGAATCGGGAAACCTGCTCTTCCACCTCGCTCTCGTCGGCGTCCTGATCACGGTGGGCGTCGGGGGAGGGTTCGCGTACACCGGACAGCGTGTCCTGGTCGAGGGCGAGACGTTCGCGAACACCCTGCTCGACTACGACTCGATGAACCGCGGCCGCTTCGTGAGCGACGGAGCACTCGCGCCCTACTCGATGCGTCTCGACAGCTTCGACGTCACGTACCAGCCGTTCGGCGAGCCGGGCTCGGGCCAGGCAGGCGACTTCTCGGCCAACGTCACCGTGCAGGAGAACGGCGAGGAGCGCACCGGATCGGTCAAGGTCAACGAGCCCCTCGGCGTCGCCGACGACAACGTCTTCCTGCTCGGCAACGGCTACGCGCCGACGATCACCGTGCGCAACCCCGATGGGGACGTGGTGTTCACGAACAGCACGCCGTTCCTGCCGCAGGACAACAACATGACCTCGCTGGGCGTCATCAAGATCCCCGACGGCCTCAGCGAGCAGGTCGGCCTCGTCGGCTTCTTCTACCCGACGACGGGGGTGCTCGACACCGGCGCGTTCTTCTCGGGATTCGGCGACCTCACCAACCCGACCCTCACGCTCGACGTCTACACCGGCGACCTGGGCATCAACGAGGGCATCCCACGGTCGGTCTACGTGCTCGACACCACCGGTATGACCAAGGTCACCGGGCGCACGACGGACCTCGAATCGATCGAGCTGGCACCCGGACAGACCGCCGACCTGCCGAACGGCTTGGGAACCGTGACCTTCGAGGACGAGTCCCCGGCGGGTGCGACAGACGCGTCGCAATCGGTCAAGCGCTTCGCCTCGTTGCAGATCCACCGCGACGCGTCTGGCCCCTGGGTGCTCGGCTTCGCGCTTCTCGCGCTCGGCGGTCTGATGCTCGCCCTGTTCATCCCGCGACGCCGGGTGTGGGTCAAGGCGACGGCACAGGACGGCACCGTCGCTCTCGAGTACGCCGGTCTCGCTCGCGGCGAGGACCCGACGCTCGCGACGGCCGTCGACGACCTCGTGGCAGGTCATGCGCGTCTGATGGACGCGGCCGGAGTCACGACGGCGGTCGAGGTCGAGGAGCCCGACACCGACACCGACGCCTCAGAGGCTGAAGACCCTGAGGCTGACGGCTCCGACGCTGATGGCTCCGACCAGGCGGCGTCGGCACCCGAGACGCCCGCCGACCGCTATTCCGCGCGCCCCGCATCCGACACCCCGAAAGTAGACTGACACCATGTTCGATCTCGAAGTGATCTCGCCGATCCTGCTGTGGACGGCGATCGCGATCTATGCGGCGGCCTTCGTGGCCTACGCCTTCGACCTCGCCCGTCGGTCGCAGCTGTCCGCGGACGCGGCGACCGTGCAGGAGTTCGAACTCGTCGGAGCCGGAACCCGTTCGCGCGGCGGCAAGGCGGCGACGGCTGCCGCGGCATCCGGATCCGAGGTCGCTCCGCAGCGCTTCGTGATGGCCCGCATCGGGACCTCGCTGACCGTGCTGGCGTTCATCTTCCATCTCGCCGCCACGCTCACCCGTGGTCTCGCGGCCGGGCGAGTGCCGTGGGCCAACCTCTACGAATTCGCGATGATGGGAACGCTGCTGATCGTCGCCGTGTTCCTGGTGGTGCTGACGCGCATCGATCTGCGCTTCCTCGGCACGTTCATCACAGGTCTGGTCGTCGTGCTGCTGGGTCTCTCCGCCACGAACTTCTACGTCGACGTCTCGCCCCTGATGGACCCGCTGAAGAGCGTGTGGCTGGTGATCCACGTCTTCGTGGCCTCGCTCGGCACCGCGTTCTTCGCTCTGGCCTTCGCCCTCTCGGTGATCCAGCTGATGCAGTCGCGTCGCGAGCGCCTCATCTCCGAGGGCGCGGAGAAGACCGGCCCCGGATTCCTGCGCACGTTCCCCGGGTCCGAGCGGCTCGAGAGCATGGCCTACCGCTTCACGATCATCGGCTTCATCCTCTGGACGTTCACGCTGATCGCCGGCTCCATCTGGGCCTACTACGCCTGGAGCCGCTTCTGGGGCTTCGACGTCAAGGAGACCTGGACCTTCGTCATCTGGGTTCTCTACGCCGGGTACATCCACGCTCGCGCGACGCGCGGCTGGCGCGGCAACCCCTCGGCGTGGCTGGCGATCGTCGGCTTCTCGGCCGTGCTCTTCAACTTCACGATCGTCAACGTCTTCTTCAAGGGTCTGCACGCATACTCGGGCCTCAGCTGAGCGCCCGAGCGCGGCTCATCTGAACGAGCGCAGTCCGAAGGGGATGACCTCGGAGTGCTCGGCTCCGTCTTCGTACCAGACGAGCTCGACGTCGCTGATGGTCTCGGCGGGGCGCGAGCTGAGCGAGCGCCGCGACTTGTGCGACAGCTCCGTCCACGCCGCGGGCGCGAGCGTCTTCGCATAGATCACCGACAGGTGGAACGTCCAGTCGTCCGTGCTGCGCTCGTCGAGACGGCGGAAGTCCGTTCCCTCGAGCGCTTCGCTGAGTGTGGAGTACGCCGACACGATGGATGCGGTGCGCTGCAGCCGCAGGATGACGACCTGCCAGGGGGCGGGGAAGACGTCGACGGCCTCGGCGACGACCTCGATCGGACGCTGCGCCACCGCCCACTCGCGGATCAGCGCGAGCAGCTCTTCGCGGCGCTCGGGCTCATGGAACGCGCGCAGGGTGACGTGCTCGGTGTGCGGGTGCGGAGCATCCATCCGGCCGAGCGCCGACCTCTGCTCGGCCCGGTACACGTCCGACACGGCCCGCGTGGGTCGCAGCACGAGATACTGCTGTCCCTCGAGTGACTCGAGCTGGGCGGGAGAAGTCATGAAGGGGCGACGCATCCTCTGATCGTACGTGCGCGGGCACACGTCCGAATACCGTTCGATCGCGAGCGGGCACGGATTCGGAGCGGATACAGGACGCGCCGCGCATCGTGATCGATGCGCGACGCGTCCTGCGTCGTGGTCCGAAGCGGTGCTCGTGGGGTGGTTCACGCCGTCGCGAGGGCCGCCTTCACGGAGGTGGTGCGCCGCAGTGCCACCGCGACGGTGGTCGCGACGAGCGACAGCACGCCCCAGACGATGAGGGCTGCGGCTGCGCCTCCGTTCGCGGTGATCAGCCCGGCGAACGCGGGGGAGGTCGGCAGCGATGCGCCGAGATCCGCCAGCCATCCCGGCACGGTCGAGATCAGACCGGTCGCGATCGCGAGCACGCCGACGAGCGCGCCGACCCAGCGGCCGACGCCGCCGAAGACCGCGACGAGTGCCTGGTTCACGGCCGCGAAGGCGACCCCGGCGAGCACGGCGATTCCTGCGAAGGCCCACCAGGCCGCGGCGTCGTATCCGGCGACGATCTGCACGATGAGCGACACCAGCAGACCCTGGGCTGCACCGATGGCGGCAGCCGGGGCGAAGGCGCGCAGGGCGAGTCCGGCCGACGAGCGTCGGGAGGTCAGGGTGCGCGCGGTGTAGGCCCGCATGACCAGGAACGAGGCGAGAGACCCGAACCACAGCACCACGGCGGCGAGCAGCGGAATCGCGGTCGGGCCGAAGATCGTGGCGCCGTCGGCGCCCTTGGACGCCACCGGATCGGCGATCACCGACGCGAGCGAGGTCGACTCGGAGTCGCTGAACGAGGGGAGCGAATCGGATGCGGTGCGCAGGCCGCCCGCGAGATCGCCGGTTCCCGTGGCGAGGGTGTCGAGGCCGGTCGCGAGCTCGTCGGCACCGGTCGCGAGCTCGGTCGCTCCGTCCGACAGCTGGGATGCGCCCGTCGCCAGTGCTCGTGCACCGCTCGCCGATTCGTCGAGACCCTGCGACGCCAACTGGTTCAGACCGTCCGCGAGACCCGTCGCCCCCGCACCCGCCTCGCCGAGCTGGGCCGCGAGAGTGGTGAATGCGCCCGGGAGAGTCGCGATCTGGGGAGAGACGGTCGTGAGGTACCCCGATGCGGTTCCGGCCGACGTCGCGGCATCTGCAGCGTTCGCGGCCTCGGCGGCGAGCTCGGCGCACAGATCACCGGAGGTCATGGGGTCACAGCTCGCGGCCATCGCGCCGAGGCGCTGAGCAAGCCCGGCGGTCTGGGTGGCGGCATCCGTCGCGGCCGCGGTCCCGGTCTCGACAGCTCCCACGAGAGCGGGCAGCTGACCGGCCTGATTCTGCAGCTCCGTCGCGCCTGCGGTCAGCCCGGTGCCGATCTGGCTCGCGCCGTTCGCGGCCTCGCGGGTCTTCGCCGCGAGGGTATCGAGCCCGGATGCCAAGGAGGATGCGCCGTTTCCGAGCTCCGTGGCACCCGAGGCGAGCTGAGTCGCGCCGTCGGGGATCGCCGCGGCTCCCGTGGCCGCATCCCGCGCGCCGGTGGCGAGTTCGGCGGCGCCGTCCGCGGCCTCGCCGATCTGGTCTCCGATCGTGGTGAAGCCGACGAGGATGTTCTCCGTCGTCGCCTCCGACAGCAGTGTGCCCATGCTCGAGGCCGCCACGTTCGCGATCTGACTCGTGATCAGGTCATCGGCGACGAGCCCGTCCTCCGGGGTGGTGACCTGGATCGTGGCCTGCTCCGCGTCGCCGCCGCCGTCCGAGATCGCCTGCCCCGCCGAGGTCGCTGCGGCCGAGAACTCCTCGGGGATCGTGATGACGGCCTGGTACGAGCCGTCGGCGAGACCGTCGGCGGCGTCGTCCTCGTTCGAGATCACCCAGGTGAGGTTGGAATCGAGCTCGTCCGACCCTTCGACGAGCCCCGAGGCGAGCTGTCGACCGAGCGGAGTGAGCTGTCCGTCGATCTCGACGGGCTCGTCGAGGTTGACGATCGCCGCGGTCATCGACTCGAGACGCTCGGTGGGATTCTGCAGGGCAGCGACCAGGATGCCGCCCACGGCCGCGGGAAGCAGCAGGACGCCGAGGATCGTCAGCCACGTGATGGGCTTGCGCGAACGGGCGCGTTCGATGGGGAGGGTCATGCGTTCACCTCGGTCGATTCGGTGGTGCCGTCGACGATGCGGGGCACCGAGGGCTCGGGTTGCGACTGTGCGGGTGGCGCGTCGATGTCGATCGTGTCAGCCGATGAGCGGCCGGCATCGGCCAGGATCTCCAGGGCCGCCTGGGGATCGAGCGCGGTGAGCAGCATCGCCGTCGTGCTGCGGGAGTCGCGCAGTCGCGCCGCGAGCTGATCGCGTTCGGGGCGGGAGAGCCGGTCGGCTCCGTCGATCACCACGAGAGCCGGCCGTCCGCGCAGTGCCTCGGCGAGGTCGGCCGACAGGCTCGCGGCATCGGCGGCCATGACCGCTCCGACATGCGCCCGCACCCACGCGGATCGACCGGGCAGAAGATGGCCTGCGACCCGGAGGCGGCCGTCGTCCGCAGTCGCCCGCCCGGCGATCGTCAGAGCGAGCGCGCGCAATGCGCCGGCTGACGATCCGGTGAGCACGGCGGAGGCCCCGGGTGCGAGGCGCAGGTGGAGGCCGTCGATGCCGGCATCCGTCATCGTGAGGTCGTCGGCGGCGACGATCGAGTCGTCGCCCGGCCAGCCCGCCAGGTGACGCTCGCGTTCGACCGCCTCTCCTTCGATGTCGACGCTCGGGAGGATCCGCTCCAGCCAGGCCGGGATCTCCCACGCGCGCTCCCCGAGGATGGCCATGAGTGCAGGGATCAGCGTCATCCTCACCAGGAACGCGTCGATCGCGATGCCGGCCGCGAGGCCCAGCGCGATCGGCTTGAGTGACGAGTCGCCTTCGGGGACGAACGCCACGAAGACGGCGAACATGATGAGGCCGGCAGCGGTGACGACCTTCGCCGATCCCGTGAAGCCGCTGCGCACGGCACGCAGTGCCGCGGCTCGGCGAGTCGCGCGATCGGGGCTCCTGCCGTCGGGATCGTGCACGAAGTCCTCGCGCATCCGAGACACCAGGAACACCTGGTAATCCATCGCGAGCCCGAACAGCACACCCATCAGGATGATCGGCATGAAGCTGATGATCGGACCGACCTTCGCGACATGGAGGGCGTCGGCGAACCAGCCCCACTCGAACACGGCTCCCACGATGCCGAACGCGGCGACGATCGAGAGCAGATAGCCGGCGGCTGCCGTGACCGGCACCCAGAGTGAGCGGAACACGATCGTGAGCAGGATCAGGGACAGGCCGATGACGAAGATGCCGAACGGGAGAAGGGCGTTGCCCAGCTGGTCGGAGATGTCGATGCCCACCGCGGTGAACCCGGTCACCTTCAGGTCGATGCCGAACTCGTCGAGCCACTCGTCGTGGTGCGAGCGCAGCTCTCGCACGAGATCGGCCGTCGCGGGGTCATCGGGTGCGGTCTCGGGGATGATCTGCACGATGCCGGTGTCTGCGGTCTCGTTCGGGGTGGCGAGGGCGACCTCCTTGACCCCGTCGATCTGGGCGACCTCGTCGCCGAGATCCTCCATCAGGGTCAGCGGATCGGTCGACGTGACGATCGTGCCCGTCAGGATCAGCGGTCCGTTGAACCCGGGACCGAACTGCTCGCCGACCAGGTCGTAGCTCTGCCGCGCTTCGGAGTCCTGCGGCAGCACGCCCGCGTTGGGCAGCGCGAGATTCAGGCTGAGGGCGGGCACGGCGACGATGCCGAGCCCGAGCACGACGGCCAGGGATACGAGGATCGGACGCCGGGTGACGCCGGTCACCCAGCGCTCGCTGAAGCGACGGCGCTGCGCGGGGGCTGCCTTGCCCTTCTTCGCCTTCGGAGCCCGGCGCGGTCGACCGGCGACGCGGCCCTTCATGAAGCCGAGCAGAGCGGGGGTGAGCGTCACGGCGATGGCGACGGCGACCGCGACGGCGGCGGAGGCCGCGATGCCCATCGTCGTCAGGAACGGGATGCCCGCGAACCCGAGTCCGATCAGGGCGATCAGCACGGTCACGCCCGCGAACACCACCGCCGAGCCTGCCGTGCCCACAGCCCGCGCTGTCGACTCCTCGGGGTCGACTCCCTCGCGGACCTGATCCTGGTGCCTGGCCATGATGAACAGTGCGTAGTCGATTCCGACGGCGAGCCCGAGCATCAGGGCGAGGAGGGGAGTGGTCGACGAGACCGTGGCGAAGGCGGTGGCGGCGAAGATGCCGGCCATCGAGATGCCCACACCGAGCACGGCCGTGAGCAGCGGGAGCCCTGCGACGACGAACGAGCGGAACGTGACGATCAGCACCAGCAGCGCGATCAGCAGACCCACGGCCTCGGTGAGCGTGACACCGGGGATGGAGGTGGCGAAGAGCTCTCCGCCGAGGGAGGTCTGTGATCCGTCCGGCAGCTCATCGGCGAGTTCGGCCACGACGGCTCGCAGGTCATCCTGCGTCTCCTCCGAGACATCGCTGGCCTGGCCGTCGAACTGCAGGCGGATGATACCGGCCGTCTCGTCGTCGTTGATCATGCCGCTGACCATCTCGTCGAACGGGGAGGTCGCCGAGAGCACCGAGTCGTCGAGGTCGGCGAGCTGGTCGACGGCATCCTCGATGTCGGTCTTATATGCGTCATCCGTGATCGAGTCGCCGTCGGCGGCGACCACGATGATCTGCGCGCTGGTGCCGCTGACCGCGGGGAACGAGCGGTTGAGCTGCTCGAGGCCGGCCTGGGACTCGGTGCCCGGGATCGAGAAGGAGTTGTCCGTGCCAGCCCCGAGGACGAGGGCGCCGGCACCCGCGATGCCGAGGGCGAGCAACCAGGAGACGAGAACGCGCCACGGGTGCCGGTAGGACCAGCGACCGAGCGAGGACAGGAGTGTGGACACGAGGCTCCTCAGGGAATACGGGCTGGATACACAGGTGTATCCAATACATACCTGTATCGTAAGGTGGTCCAAGCCCCGGAGTCTGTGTGCGGGGTGTGAGAATGAGAGGCAGGAGGATTCGATGACGACACCCGCCACCCGCAGCCGGGAGAACACGCGAGCCCGGCTTCTCGATGCGGCCGCGCAGGTCTTCGCCGAGGTCGGCCTCGACGGCGCCTCCGTCGAAGCGGTCTGCGATCGCGCCGGGTTCACCCGCGGCGCGTTCTATTCGAATTTCGAGTCGAAGGACGAGCTCTTCCTCGTGCTCGCCGGCAGCGTCGGCGAGCAGCGCGTCAATGCGGTGCGTGACCGCGTCGACGAGATCGCCGCCGAGGGCGGTCTGTCAGAGGGATGCGACCCGGTCGAGCTCGTCCAGCGGATCATGGACGCGGGCGGCGATGACCGCCTCGGCGTCATGCTGATGAGCGAGATCCGGATCCGTGCTCTGCGTGACCATCAGTTCGGCGCTGCCTACCTCGTGCAGGAGCGCGAGATGGTGTCGAGCATCGCCGTGATCATCGCGGACATCGTCTCGGTGAGCTCGCTCGAGCTGAAGGTTCCCGCCGAAGAGGCCGCGCGCATGCTCATGATCATCTGGGAGGGCATGACCGTTCGCGGAGCGATGGCCGGTCAGGACTCCGACCAGCTGCGGCATTCCAGCGGCGAGGAGCTCGGGCGCCTCGTGCAGCTGCTGCTCGCGGAGTGACCTCGCAGACGAGCGGCGCTCAGCGCGCGTCGAGCACGGCGTAGCACCGCGCGAGGCGATCGAGCCACCAGTCCCGTCGGTCGTCCGAGGCGGCGAGCCGCGCCAACGCGTCGGGATCCGGGGTGACCCGAGCTGCCGGGATCGAACCGTCCACCGGGCGCAGGTCGGCGACGTCGTCGAGGAACAGGGATGCCGTGCCGAGCCCGCAGTCGTAGTCGAGAGTCGGCAGGGCGGCGGCGAGCGCCGCACCCTGGGAGAGTCCGATCGCGGTGTCGAGCGCGCTGGAGACCACGACGGGCAGGCCCGCGGCGGTGATGATCTGCAGCGCATGCGTGATGCCCCCGAGCGGCTGCGCCTTGATGACGAGCAGGTCGGCGGCCTTCTCGCGCGCGACCGCGAGCGGGTCGGAGGACTTGCGGATGCTCTCGTCGGCGGCCACCGGAATGCCCATGTACTTCACCCGGGTGCGCAGTTCGGCGAGCTCCGGCACTGTCGCGCACGGCTGCTCGACGTACTCGAGATCGAACTCGTTGAGCGCATGCACGGCGTGCTCGGCCTCGTCGACGTTCCACAGGCCGTTGGCATCGACGCGGATGCGACCCTCCGGCCCCATGGCCTCGCGCACGGCCCGCACACGGGCGATGTCGTCTGCGAGCGTCTGCCCGGGTTCCGCGACCTTGACCTTGGCGGTGCGGCAGCCGGCGAAGCGGGCCAGCACTTCGGCGACCTGCGCCGCCTCGACAGCCGGGATGGTGGCGTTCACGCCGATGCGCTCGCGGAGAGGTTCGGGCTGCGTCCTCCAGGCGAAGTCGATCGCCGCCGCGAGCCAGGTGGCCGACTCGAGATCGTCGTACTCGACGAACGGAGAGAATTCCGCCCATCCCTCCGGCCCTTCGACGAGCAGCGCCTCTCTCTTGTCGACCCCGCGGAAGCGGGTGTGCATCGGAAGCGAGACGACCCTGGCCGAGCCGAGCAGATCTGCGAGCGGTGGGAGCATGTGCTCATTCTGCTCTGTCGGCGCCTCGTCGGGGATCCGCCGTGCCGACGGGTCCGCCTCAGCGCAGGCGCTTCTGCAGTTCGCCCATCCGCTCGCTGGGGCGGAACCCGAGCGCGGTGTTGACGGCGAGCATGTGCGCGTTCGACTCGGCGTTGTAGGTGTAGACGGCGCGGGTCTGCGGCGCCTCCCTCTGCAGCATCCGCAGGTTGGCTGCCTTGACCGCGATGCCGAGCCGGTGCCCCCGGTCCGCGGTGCGCACGAGCGTGCCCCACTGATAGGCGTTGCCGTCGTCGGTCGACACGACGAGCTGCGAATACGCCGCGGCCTCGCCGTCGGCCGCGAGGGCGATGGCCCCGAACGACACGCGCCTCTGTCGGTCGAGCAGTTCCTCACTCTCGCGGATGCTGTCGACATCGGGTCTCTGAGGTTCGATGGCGAGTTCGCCGGTCGGGGCTTCGGTCTCGAGCGCGGCGTCGAGGATCGTCCAGCGTTCCACGACCTCATCGGGGATGCGGCCGACCCAGCTGCGGATCTCGTACGGAGCGATCGCCGATGCGATGTCGCTCTCGATCCGGTCGAGCAGTGCGGGGTCGACCGGGAGGTCGAGCCTGCTCTGCACGTCGCCGAGCGCCAGGCTGTAGCCGCGGGCGCGTGCGAACTCACGCCCCGGCGATCCGGCACCTTCCGAACCGAGTGCGTGGCGCCACGACGTCGCCCCCTGCGCGATCGTCCGACCGGACGCCGTGACCTGTGCCTCGAGGAACGCGAGGGCCTCGGAGCCGATGCCGCGCCGTCGGTGCTCGGGCGGCACGCTGATCGCGAGATGGGCGACGTGGGTGTTGTCCTTCAGGGGGAGCGCGAGGCTCGCGGAGCCGACGATCCGGTCGGCGTGGCGCAGCAGATAGGCGCGTCGATCGACGACGGCCGACTCCTGCTGCAGCTCGCTGCGCGACTCCTCGAGCGACCACACGACGGCATCCGCGCCGCGATCCGCGCGTTCGGCGGTGGCGTACGCATCCCACCACGCATCGACGGACCGGTCATCGGTCGCGTCGATGCGGAGGATCTCGATCGCCATGCGACCACCGTACGCGCCTTGTCCCTCACATAAATGTGTGATTGACAATGGTGCGTGACGCACAGTAATGTGATCGACATGAACGAGACCCTCGACACGCATCTGCAGGAACTGCGCCGCGGCACCGTGGTGCTGGCGTGCCTGCAGCTGCTGCGCACGGCGGGGTACGGCTACGGGCTGCTCGAAGACCTCGAGCGCCGCGGCTTCGCCACCGATGCGAACACGCTGTACCCGCTGCTTCGGCGTCTCGAGAAGCAGGAGTACCTGACGAGCGAGTGGAACACCGACGAGGCGCGGCCCCGCAAGTTCTACCGCACATCGGAAGCCGGCATCCGGCTCGCCGACACCCTGACCGAAGAATGGCGATCGCTCACGACGGCGATCGCGACCCTCACAGCTGAGGAGAACTGACATGCCCTCGACAGCCACGCTCACCGAGCGATACATCAGCGCCACGATCCGCAGCCTCACACCCGAGGTGCAGGACGACGTCCGCGCCGAGCTCGAAGGATCCATCGCCGACGCGATCGACGCGAGACTCGAACAGGGGGACGACCCGGCCGAGGCCGAACGGGCGGTCCTCACAGAGCTGGGCGACCCCGGCGTTCTCGCCGCCGGCTACGCCGACCGGCCGCTGCACCTGATCGGACCCCGGTACTACCTCGTGTGGTGGCGGCTGCTCAAGCTGCTGCTCATCATCGTGCCGGTGTGCGCGATGGGCGGTGTCGCGATCGCGCAGGCGATCGAGCGCGCACCCATCGGAACGATGATCGGCGCCGCCGTCACGGTCGGCATCTCGGTCATCGTGCACGTCTGCTTCTGGGTGACCCTGGTCTTCTTCATCCTCGAGCGCACCGGAGCGGACACCGGGGTGAAGTGGGACGTCGACCAGCTGCCCGAGCCGACCCAGAACGGAGCCGGCAGGGCGGACGCGATCGCGTCGCTCGTGTTCCTCGTGCTGGGGGTGGGCGCGGTCTTCTGGGACGCATTCATCGGCTTCTTCCCGACGGAAGGAGATCCGATCGCGATCCTGAACCCGGGTCTGTGGCCCTGGGGGATCACGTTCTTCCTCGGGCTCTTCGTCGCCGAGGCGCTGCTGACGGTGGTGGTCTACGCTCGCCGCCGCTGGACGATCGGTGCCGCTGTGGTCAACACCCTGCTCGCGGCGGTGTTCGCCGTCTGGTCGCTGACGCTGCTGGTGCAGGGCGAGCTGCTCAACCCCGAGTTCCTCCGCTTCGTCTTCACCGACAACGGCGTGACCGATGAGACGATGCGCATCCTGACCGTGATCACCGGGTTCGCCCTCATCGCGTTCCCGATCTGGGACATCGTCGACGGCTGGATCAAGACCGCTCGCGCTCGCCGCGGCTGATCACCGCACGCAGACGGCGTCGCCTCTTCGGGGCGACGCCGTCTCCGTGTGCAACCCGGGCGGGAATAGGCTGGATGCTGTGACCAGCGCATTCGTCTCAGACCTGTTCGACCCGGACGAATGGGTGCTCGCGCCCGGTGCCGAGGACTACACCGACATCACCGCCCACGTGAGCACGGACGGCGGAGTCGCGCGCATCGCGTTCAACCGCCCCGAGGTGCGCAACGCCTTCCGCCCGCACACGGTCGACGAGCTCTACCGGGCACTCGACGACGCACGGCAGAACCCCCGCATCGGCGCGGTCCTCCTCACCGGCAACGGACCGAGTCCGAAGGACGGCGGGTGGGCGTTCTGCTCGGGCGGCGACCAGCGCATCCGCGGCCGCGACGGATACAAGTACTCCGATGACGAGACGACCGTGCACGATCCGGCTCGCGCCGGTCGCCTGCACATCCTCGAGGTCCAGCGTCTCATCCGTTTCATGCCGAAGGTCGTCATCGCCGTCGTGCCGGGCTGGGCGGCCGGCGGAGGGCACTCGCTGCACGTGGTGTGCGACCTCACGATCGCCTCCGCCGAGGAGGCGCGGTTCAAGCAGACCGACGCCGATGTCGGCAGCTTCGACGCGGGGTACGGATCTGCGTACATGGCGAGGCAGACCGGGCAGAAGTTCGCGCGCGAGGTGTTCTTCCTCGCCGAGGAGTACTCGGCGCAGCGGGCGTACGAGGCCGGGGCGGTCAACCGGGTCGTGCCCCATGCCGACCTCGAGCGCGAGGCGCTGAAGATGGCGCGCACCGTGCTCACCAAGTCGCCCACGGCGATCCGCATGCTGAAGTTCGCCTTCAACGCGGTGGACGACGGGCTCGTGGGGCAGCAGGTGTTCGCGGGCGAGGCCACGCGTCTCGCCTACGGCACCGATGAAGCGGTCGAGGGCCGCGACTCGTTCCTCGAGAAGCGGGACGCCGACTGGACCTCGTTCCCCTGGCACTACTGAGCGGATCGAGACGCACATGGTCGCGCTGACACCGACGGATGCCGAGGATCCGGCCGAACTGCGGGCCGCTCTGGCGCGCGCGCTCGACGGCGGGCCGGCGCTCGGATTCGGGATGCTCGGAGACGCCCCGAAATGGGTGCCGGACGGCACGGCCGTCGTGATCGCCACCTCGGGCTCCAGCGGGGTCCCCAAGCGGGTCGCGTTGAGCGGCGAGGCGCTGCGGGCGAGTGCCGAGGCGACGGCGTCGAGAGTGGGCGGCGGGCGCTGGCTGCTCGCCCTGCCCGCCGGATACGTGGCCGGACTCCAGGTCATCGTGCGGTCTCTGATGGCAGGCACGCACCCTGTCGCGCTGAGCGGTCGGTTCTCGCCCGATTCGTTCGCCGACGCGACGCTGTCGATGCTCCGCCCGCTGCCGGGCGGTTCCGCCGGCATCCCCGAGCTGTACACCTCGCTCGTCCCCGCGCAGCTGTCGACACTTCTCGATGCGGCTGACGACCGACCTGTGCGTGCGGCCCTTCAGGCGTACCGGGCGATCCTCGTGGGTGGCCAGGCGCTGCCGGAACCGCTGCGCGACCGCGCCGCCGATCTCGGCATCCGACTCGTCCGCACCTATGGCTCTACCGAGACGAGCGGGGGATGCGTCTACGACGGCGTCCCCCTCGACACCGTCGCCGTGCGCACGGTCGACGGAGAGCTGCGCATCGCCGGTCCGATGCTCGCTGACGGCTATCTCGGCGACGGGGAGCTCACGGCGAAGAACTTCTCGCGCGACGAGCACGGCATCCGCTGGTATCACACCGGCGATCTCGGGCTCTACGACGACGGCGTCGTGCGGGTGCACGGTCGTGCCGACAACGTGATCGTCTCCGGCGGCATCAACATCTCGCTCGATCGGGTCGAGCGGTTGGTGCGCGGCGTTCCGGGTCTCACCGATGCCGTCGTGGTCGGCGTGCCGGACGAGCGATGGGGCGAGGCCTCGGTCATCGTCGCCCCGAGAGGCGAGGCGCTGCGGCGCAGCGAGGCCGAGCAGCTCGCGCACGCGAGGGATCTCGTCGCCGCCGAGCTCGGCAGGCACGCGAGACCGGCTCGGCTGATCATGGTCGACGAACTGGCCGTGCTGGCCTCAGGGAAGCCGGACCGCGAGTCGATCAGGCGGGCCGTCGCCGAACTGCACTGACGGCGGATTTCAGCGGCGAGAAGAGCACTGCCAGACTGAGCCATGGCCACCTACACGCACGGGCATCACGAGACCGTCCTCCGCTCGCACAGCAGTCGCGACATCTCCAACTCGGCGGAGTACCTCCGCCCGCACCTGACAGAGGCCACCCGGCTTCTCGATGTCGGAGCGGGGCCAGGCACCATCACGATCGACTTCGCCGGCACCGTCGCCCATGTCACGGCGACCGAGATCGATGAGAACGCACTCTCGCTGTCGCGCGATCTCGCATCGCGCAGGGGACTGGACAACCTCGACTTCGCGGTCGAGGACGTGCATGCACTGACCTTCGCCGACGACAGCTTCGACGTCGTGCATGCGCACCAGGTGCTGCAGCACGTCGGCGACCCCGTGCAGGCGCTCCGGGAGATGCGTCGGGTGACGGCGCCGGGTGGTGTCGTGGGGGTGCGCGACGCCGACTACGCGGGCTTCCTCTGGTTCCCGATCCTGCCCGAGCTCGATCGATGGCTCGACCTCTATCGTCGCGCGGCCCGAGCGAACGGCGGCGAGCCCGATGCGGGGCGTCGACTGCTCGCCTGGGCGCGGGCCGCCGGATTCGACGACATCACGGCGACGTCCTCCACGTGGACATACGCGACCCCCGAGGACCGCGCATGGTGGGGCGGCATGTGGGCCGATCGCATCCTCGAGTCCGCGCTCGCCCGGCAGCTGGTCGACGGCGAGATGGCGACGCGGCGCGACCTGCAGGAGATCAGCGACGCGTGGAAGCGCTGGGCCGACGACGGCGACGGCTGGTACCTCGTGCCGCACGGCGAGATCATCGCCCGCGCCTGACCGGACCGCGGATACATCTGCAGGCGGATGCGAGGCGGATGCCGTGCCGCGTAGCGTGGGGGAGTGATCCGCCCGCTCTCCCGTACGGCGCTCGTGCTCGACATCGTCGGGGCGGCGCTGCTCTTCGTCATCCTCACGCCTTTCTCCGTCGTCTTCTACGGCCCGGGGGCGGTCGGCGAGGGGATCAGCGGTGCGGCGGTCGCGGCGATCGTCACCGCGGGCATCCTGATGTTCGGCGGAGTCGCGATCGGCAGGCTCGCCCCCGGACTCGCGCTCGCCGCGGCCTGGGCGGGCGCGATCGTGCAGATGCTGTCCGGATTCGGTCCTCTGCCGATCGATGTGGCGATCCTCCTGGTTCTCTACGCGACCGCCGCCTGGGGGTCCCGCGCGGTGCTGTGGTGGGGCTTCGGCTCGGCGCTGCTCGGTGCTCTGGTCTCGGCGGTCCACCTGGTCGTCGTCACGGGCGTCACCTCCGGCGCCAGCGGGTGGGATCAGCTGACGACCGGCACGCTGCTCCTGGTCGTCTCGGTGCTCGCGCTCGGATTCGCGTGGGTCTGCGGTCTGCTGTGGCGGGTGGTGCTGCGCGCGCGGAGCACCCGTTCGGCGCAGCTGAAGGCGGAGTCGCTCGCGGCGGAGGAGCAGGAGCGTGTGCGGATCGCCCGCGACATGCACGACATCGTCGCGCACTCGCTGGCCGTGGTGATCGCGCAGGCCGACGGCGCCAGGTATGCGGCCGCCGCGAAGCCCGAGATGGCCACCGAGGCCCTCGGGACCATCGCCCAGACCGCTCGCAGCGCCCTGAGCGACGTGCGTCTGCTGCTCACGCAGCTGCGCCACCGACAGGGGGACGGTCCCCAGCCGACGCTCGCAGACCTCGAGTCGCTGTTCGCGCAGGTGCGTCAGGCAGGAGTCGAGCCCCGGATCACCGTCGATCCGATGCCGCCGGGGGAGCCGCCGGGAGCCATCCAGCTCGCGGTGTACCGGATCCTCCAGGAGGCGCTCACGAACGCCATCCGTCACGGCGAAGGCGCGGTCGACGTGCACCTCGCGTGGCTTCCCGACCGTGTCGACATCCAGGTGCGCAACACCGTGGGACGGGAGCAGCCGCAGATCGGCGGCGGTCACGGGGTGATCGGCATGCGTGAACGGGCGCAGCTCGTCGGCGGTAGCCTTCAGGCGGAGCGCCAGGGAGCGCAGTTCGTCGTCCGCGCCTCGCTCCCGATCGGAGAAGTCGCATGATCAGGGTCGTCCTCGTCGATGATCAGGCGCTGTTCCGCGCCGGAGTCCGCATGCTGCTCGCCTCGCAGCCCGACCTCGACGTCGTCGGAGAAGCGGGCGATGGCCGCGAAGCCGTCGCTCTCGTGCACGCGACTCGACCGGACGTGGTGCTGATGGACATCAGGATGCCGGTCATGGACGGGCTCGCTGCGACCGCCGAGATCCTCGCTCAGCCCGACCCGCCGCGCATCGTCATGCTGACGACCTTCGACCTCGACGAGGCCGCCGCTCGCGCGATCCGTCAGGGGGCGAGCGGATTCCTCCTGAAGGACGCCGACCCCGAGTTCCTCCTCGCCGCGATCCGCACCGTCCACGCGGGCTCGAGCGTCATCGCCGCGTCGGCGACCCGCGAGCTGTTCGAGCACTTCGCCGAGGAGCCGAAGCCGGTGCCGGTGCAGTTCTCCGCGCTGACCGAGCGTGAGCGCGAGATCTTCGCGCTCGCCGCCCGGGGGCTCTCGAACTCCGAGATCGCCGCTCGCGAATATCTCAGCGAGGCGACCGTCAAGACCCACATCAGCCGCATCCTGACGAAGCTCACCCTCCGCGACCGGGTGCAGCTGGTGGTCTTCGCGTTCGAGCACGGACTCGCCTGACCCGATTCCTGTCCGCGGGATCATCCTTGCGATGTAGGCGGATGCGCCGTCAGGCCGACGCGGCGGAGCAGCCGGCGTCCGTAGCGTCGAAGGCATGGAGATCACGACCACCGACCTCGGGCTCGCAGCCCGCGTCCAGCACCTCAAGAAGACCTACGGCGCCGGCGAGGGCACCGTCCACGCGCTGGACGACGTCAGCGTCGGCATCCGCCGCGGACAGTTCACCGCCATCATGGGACCGTCCGGTTCGGGCAAGTCCACGCTCATGCACATCATGGCCGGCCTCGACACCCCGACGCAGGGGAGGAGCTGGATCGGCGACACCGAGATCACGGAGCTCGGAGACCTCGATCTCACGATCCTGCGCCGCCGCCGGGTCGGCTTCATCTTCCAGGCGTTCAACCTCGTGCCGACGCTCACCGCCCTCGGCAACATCATGCTGCCGTTCGAGCTCGACGGGCGGCGACCCAGCGCGATCGAGAAGGCGCGCATCGATGGACTGATCCAGACGCTCGGGCTCGGATCACGTCTGCAGCACCGACCGCATCAGCTCTCGGGGGGTCAGCAGCAGCGCGTCGCCATCGCCCGTGCGCTCGCCACGGCGCCCGATCTCGTGTTCGCCGACGAGCCCACGGGCAATCTCGATTCCCGCACGGGGCGCGAGGTGCTGCAGCTGCTGGCCACCGCGAGCCGCGAGCACGGACAGTCCATCGCCATGGTCACCCACGACGCGATCGCGGCGAGCCATGCCGACCGGGTGCTGTTCCTCGGAGACGGCCGGATCGTCGCCGACCACCCGCGCCAGAGCGCCGAGGAGATCTCGGCCTACATGCTCGCCGCCGAGGTCGCGGCATGAGCGCCGTCATCGAGTCTCCGACTCTCGCCGTCGTACCGCAGACGTCCGCGACCGGTCCACGCCTCGCCTGGCTGCGCGACCGGGGCATGGGCGCCAGCATCCTGGTCGCAGCGCTCTCGGCCGCTTTCGGAGTGGTGCTGGTCGAGACCACGGCCTACCTCGGAGCCGTGCTGCAGGCCGACCCCTTCATCGGCGACAGCGAGACGCTCGCGTTCATCGTGGGACTGCTCTCGGTGCTGCTCACGGGCGTCGCGATGTACGTCGCCGCGATCGTCACCGCGAACACGTTCTCGACGATCATCGCCGGGCGCACGCGTCAGATCGCCCTGATGCGCCTCATCGGCGCGACCGCGAGGTCCCAGCGGGCCGTGGTCGGCCGGCAGGGCTTCGCGGTGGGGGTCATCGGCGCGGCACTCGGGCTCCTCGCCGGCCTCGTGATCGCCGCGGTCGGCGTGCAGATCGGTTCCGGACTGATCGAGAACGTGCCGCAGGGGTTCTCTCTCGCCCAGCCCCTCATCGCCTTGCCGGTCGTCGGCGTCGCGCTCACGACCTGGGCGGCGGCATGGGTGGGCTCCAGACGCGTCCTCGCCGTCACGCCGCTGCAGGCGATCGGCGGGTCGGTCGAGCGCACTCACGACGAGCTGTCCCGCCCCGGGCGGCACATCGGCGCATGGATCCTGCTGGCTTCCGGCACCGTGCTGCTGGCGGCAGGGGTCGTCGTCGGCCTCGTGCACCCGCTCGGGGTGGTCGTCGCCTTCGTCGGCGGACTGCTCTCTTTCACCGGACTCGCGCTCGGATCGGTGCTGTTCATGCCTCCCGTTCTGCGTCTGGTCGGGCGGATGTTCGGATCGACTGCCACGGCACGACTCGCGGCCGAGAACGCCCTCCGCTATCCCGAGCGCTCGTCGCGCATGGCGATCGGTGTCGTGATGGGGGTCACACTGGTCACGATGTTCGCGGTCGCGCTCGAATCGGTCAAGCAGATGCTGATCGGTCAGGTCGAGGGCGAGACGCCTGCGGAGTTCTTCACCCCGTTCGACGCCTTCGCATCGGTGATGATGGTGCTCGTGGCGGTGTCGGCGGTGATCGCCGCGGTCGGTCTCGTCAACCTTCTGACGATCGGCGTCGTGCAGCGTCGTCGCGAGCTCGGACTCCTCCGGTCCATCGGCCTGTCCAATGGGCAGGTGCGCCGCATGGTGCTGCTCGAGGCGGCGCACATCACGGTGGCCGCCACGCTGACCGGGTTGATCCTGGGGATCGCCTACGGATGGATCGCGGCGCAGTCGCTGCTCGGCTCCGTGCCGACCCTGCCCGACTTCGAAGCCGCCGGGCTCGTCGCACCGCACGTGCCCTGGCTGCCCGTGGTCATCATCGTCGCGGCGACCGCTGTGCTGACCCTGGTGGCTGCCGCGACGCCGACCCGCCTCGCCACCCGCGTGGCGCCCGTCGAGGCACTGGCCGCCGACTGACGACGACGCCTGGGGATGCCCCGATGACCGAATCCGTCATCGGGGCATCGGCACCCGGGCGGTCGTTCTAGGCTGGACGGATGCCGTCTCCGTTCGACCAGTCCACGTATCAGGTGCGTCTCGAGTGGGGCGTCGACGGGCTCGATCGCCTCGCGCCCGCCAATGTCGTCGTCGTGGTCGACGTGCTCCGCTTCTCGTCGACGGTGGCAGACGCTGTCGCGTCGGGGTCCGCGGTCTCGCTCGACGACGCGCGTGAATGGTCCCGCAACGGCGCCGCGGTCGCCGCCCGCGCCGGCGACGCGGTCGTGCTGATCGGAAGTCTCCGCAACGCGGCGGCAGTGGCACGAGCGATCGCGACGCTGCAGGAGCGCAACCAGTCACGCACTTCCGTGAGCGTGATCGCCGCGGGCGAAGCCGACGCCGCGGGCGCCGTGCGCTTCGCGGTCGAGGACCACCTGGGAGCCGGTGCGATCGTCGCCGCGCTCACCGAACTCGGCATCGACCACACGGCGCCCGATGCGGCCGTGGCCGCCGAGGGATTCCGCGCGCTGAAGAGGGCGCTGCGCCACATGGTCAGCGCGAGCGGTTCGGCGCGTGAGCTCGCGGACGGGGTCGCCGCGACCGAGCGGATGCGGGCATCCGGTGCTGCGCCGACGACGGTGTCGGACGCCGCCGAGCTCGACGCCCTGGATGTCGTCCCCGTGCTGCGTGATGGGCTCTTCGTCGCCTTCGACTGAGCGGTCTGCGGTCGTCCCCGGCGCGCAGGTCATCCCCGCTCGGGGGTGAGGCGCCTGTGGATCTCGTCCCGGCACGCGCTCGGCAACAGGCCGTGCATCCGGCACGGGTTTCGTGTTCCGCGACGTAGGGTCATGGCATGAGGTTCGTCCCCGCTTTCATCGTCGATGCCGTCCTGGTGCTCGTCTTCGCCGTGATCGGCCGTGCCTCGCACGGAGAAGATCCCGGCGGGTTCCTGCTCACCGCCTGGCCGTTCATCGTCGCCCTTCTGCTGGGTCACATCGTGGCCGCGCTTCTGCCGGCGAGACCGCGTCGTCCGTGGTCGCTGGCCTGGGGTGCCGTCGTCTGGCTCGTCACCGTGGTCGGCGGGCTGCTGCTGCGCGTCGTGGCGGGGGACACCGCGCAGATCGCGTTCATCATCGTCACGACCCTCGTGCTCGGCGTCTTCCTCGTCGGGTGGCGAGCCGTGGCAGCGCTCCTGCGTCGGCGTGCGGGGCGTGCGAGCGACGCCGGCGCGGCCCCCGGGCGGCCTGAGGAGCGGGAGGATGACGACACTCCCGTCGACCGGGACGCACCCGCCGACGCGGCAGCCTCGGATCGAGCGCAGGAGGAACCCTCGCCCGAGGCCGATCCGGAATCAGGTCCTCACGCGCGCTGACCACACTCTGTGGGTTCGCGGCGCTCGGGGCGGGTCGACGTCGTGCGCGGATCAGCGCGACATCTGCGCCGCGAGCCTCGTGTCGGCCGTGATCTCGCGCCGAGTCCAGTCGAACAGGTAGCGCGCGTCGTACGAGCGGGAGCACCGCGCGCACGATGTGGCGCGTGAGGGACGCCGGTGGCGGTAGGTCACGTGACCAGCGGGGCACTGGCCGACCCACGGCGCGAGTTCGACCGCCGTCTCGCCATGGTGGGTGGTTCCGCCGACGTAGCCCAGGTCTCGGGCCACGCGCTTCCAGGTCGGGCCGTGGGCCGCTTCATGACCCGCGAGGGCATGCGCCACCTCGTGCAGCAGCACCTGATGGATCTCGTCGTCCTCGAACCGCGCAGCCAGATACCGCGACACGGTGATGCGCTTCTTCGTGTAGTCGCACTGCCCCGCCCGACGCTTCGCGTGGTCGAAGCCGAATGACCAGCTGTCGTCGAGGTGCAGCGTGATCAGTGCCTCGCCCCAGACGCGCACCCGGTCAAGTTCCGCCATGCGATCAGGCTAAGCCATACCGCCGACATCGCCCCTCAGCGGGGCACCGGCGGGCGTGTGCTGCCGTCAGCCCGCGACGAGCTGCGTCGTGCGGCGCCGCTCGGCGGCTTCGATGGCGAGCAGCACCGTCTCGAGCTCTCGGTCCTCGGCCCCGGCCTCGCGGCGCAGGAAGAGGGACTGCTTGAAGCTCTCGCGAGCGGTCTCGTAGTCGCCGGCCTCGTAGGCGTTCCTGCCGTGATGGTGGTGCGCGAACGCGGCGATCGACAGCCAGCGCTGTCCCTCGGCTTCGGCGGCGCACGTCGCGAGCTCCTGCTCGGCGGCGGCGTGGGCGCCGCGGTGCTGCAGGATCGTGGCGTGCAGCACCCTCGAGCGCAGGACGTCCTTGCGTGTGCCCGCCATGCGCGACTGGCGCACGGCCTCATCGGCGAGGGGGAGCGCTTCGTCCAGACGGTCGAGGACCTTCAGCAGCCAGACCCGCTCCAGCAGTGCCGGAAGGCTCCGCTGGCTCTCGATCTCCTCCAGCCGTGCGGCGCATTCACCGAGGTCGACCAGCTCGCGAAGGCTCTCCGGGTCGTATCCCTGGATGAAACTCATTGCTCTCCTTCCGCAGCGTCCCCCGTCAAGTGTGCCTCGCGTCGGCGAAGTCGTCGGGGCGGCACGCCCCACGGCCCCGCATCCGATCTCGATCGAGGCCTCAGCGGAGGAACAGCGAGGCGTCCGGACGAGGGGAGGCGACGGCATCCGCATCGGTCACCACGCGCGCACCCTGCACGAAGGCGGTCACCTCGGCACCCTGCGCGATCTTGGCGGGATGTGGCCCCGCGGCGAGCATCCTGGGCAGCCATTCGGTCGGCAGGGGAGCCGCCGATGCGGCGATCACGAGGTTGCCGAACCTGCGCCCCTTCAGCACCTGGGTGTCGGCGAGGACGCCGATCTCGGGCAGCACCTCCGCGATCGTCGCGACCTGTCGCCGCGCGAAGGCGAGGCCCGGCCCGTCGGCGACGTTCACGAGCAGCACGCCGGCGGGCGCGAGCAGCTCGGCGAGTTCGCGGTAGAACTCGATGCTGGTGAGGTGAGCGGGCGTCTGGGCTCCGGAGTAGACGTCGGACACCACCAGATCGCAGCTGCCGACGATCGCCGGGGGGAGGCGGCGGACGCCCTCGCGGGCATCTCCGATCCGGAGTCGGATGGCCGCGCCTCGCGGCAGGGGGAGGTGCTCGCGCACGAGGGTGGCCAGCGGTGCCTCGAGCTCGATCACCTGCTGCCGGGAACCGGGGCGGGTCGCATCGATGTAGCGGGGGATCGTCAGTGCGCCCGCGCCGAGGTGCACCGCGGTCAGGGGACCGGCGGCGAGCTGGTCGATCACGGCGCCCATCCGCACGATGTACTCGAAGTGCAGGTGCGTGGGGTCATCCAGGTCGACGTGCGACTGCGGGGTGTCGTCGACGATGAGCTCGAATCCGCTGGTGAACTCCGACGGCACGATGCGGGCGATGCCTCCGTGGTCGAGACGGACCTGCGGGTGCTCGGTGTCCTTCGCTCGCGTCCTGCCCATCCTCCGAGACTACGCGCTCACTCCGCCTCGACACCGTGTGGCCGGCTCACGCGGTGGGAGGATTGAGGGCTGCTGGCTCGCCGCGAGTCTGCCGCGGAGGCTCGATGTTACGGCCGCATGACGTTTCCGAGAATAACTTGCAGGGAATTAGTTAGTGATGAATACTTTTTCCTACGTGGTAGGCACCCGATGCCGCCAGGACGTTCAAAGAGGAGATCCCTGATGCACAAGCGCATTCTTCCGGTCGTGGCGCTGGGCGCCGTGGCCACCCTGGGCCTGGCGGCCTGTGCCGGCGGCGGAGCCGACACCGGCGGAGCCGTCGACGGAGAGGGCCAGGAGCTCACCGTCTGGATCATGAAGGGCACGAACCCGGACGCGAGCGCGTTCTACGACGAGGTCTCGAGCGCCTTCGAGGACGAGACCGGCGCCACGGTCAAGATCGAGGAGATCCAGTGGGCGGACGCTCACGATCGCTTCGTCACGTCGATCGCCGGCGGCACCACGCCCGACATCGCCGAGACCGGAACCACCTGGACCGCGGAGTTCGCGGACGCGGGTGCCCTCGAGCCGCTCGACGAGTACGTCGATGCCGAAGACGGCCTGCGTGACGACCTCGTCGAGGGCCTCGCGGTCGCCGGCACCTACGAAGACGAGCTGTACGGCATGCCCTGGTACGCCGGAGTCCGCTCCATCGTCTACCGCACCGACGTGTTCGAGGAGCTCGGTCTCGAGGCCCCGAAGACGTGGGACGACATCGTCACCGCTGGCGAGGCCATCAAGGCCGCCAAGCCCGACATGCTGCCGTTCCCCGTCGCGGGTGACGCGGAGTTCCAGGTGTACCCCTGGGTCTGGGGCGCCGGCGGCGAGGTCGCGACCCTCGACGGCAAGACCTGGACGAGCGAGCTCGACAGCAAGGAGTCGCAGGCCGGCATCGAGTTCTACACCGGACTCGCGACCGAGCACGGCTTCTCCTCCGCCGGAGCCACGACCTGGAAGGAGACGGACCTCCGTGACTCGTTCACGCAGGGCAACGTCGCCATGATGCTCTCGGGCTCCTGGACCCCGAAGGCTCTGATCGAGGCCAACCCCGAGCTCGAGGGCAAGATCGGCGCCGCCGTGATCCCCGGCGAGGACGGCGGCATCGCTCCGTCCGTGCTCGGCGGCTCGCACCTGTCGGTCTTCAACACGACCGAGAACGCCGACCTCGCATGGGAGTTCGTCAAGCTGATGACCACGGGCGAGTTCGCCGAGAAGTGGGCTGACGAGACCGGATACTTCCCGGGAGTGCAGTCCGCGATGGAGGAGGCCCTGGCCTCGACCGACCCGCTCGTCGCTCCGTTCGCGCAGCAGATGGTCGAGGGCGGCGCATCCGTGCCGGTCACCCCGAACTTCGGTGCCGTTCAGGCGAAGAAGACCACCAACTCGATGATCCAGGCGATCCTCAGCGGGCAGAAGGACGTCGCCACGGCGACGAAGGACGCCGCTGCTGAGATGACCGACCTGCTCAACCAGTAAGGCTGTATCCCTTCATGTCGATGGTGCAAGCGCCACTGCCGGTCACGAAGGCGGAGTCCACCTCCGCCTCCGTGGCCGGCGGCCGGCCGCCCAAGCGGGGTTTCTCGCTGATCACGGCCCGCCCCTGGCTTCTTCTCGCCCCCGGGCTGGTCATCCTCGCGGTGCTCATGCTCTGGCCGCTCATCCAGGTCGTCATCTTCTCGCTGCAGGACTACGGTCTTCGCGAGATCAACACCGGCGAGAACAACTGGATCGGCGTCGACAATTACGTCGAGGCGCTCACCAACCCGACACTGTGGACCGTCGTCCTGCCGAACACCGTCGGCTTCGCCGCCGTCGCCGTGTTCGTCACGGTCGCGGTCGGCACGCTCGTGGCGCTGCTGCTCGCGAAGCTGGGCACGGTGTGGCGCACCATCGTCTCGAGCTGCATCATGGTGGCGTGGGCCATGCCCGCCGTCACCGGAACCTACGTCTGGACGTTCATCTTCGATGCCGACCGCGGCATCTTCAACACCGTCCTGCAGGATCTCGGCCTGATGGACGACCCGGTGAACTGGTTCACCAATCAGTGGTCGTTCTACGCGATCGTGCTGCTGAACGTCGTGCACCACGGCTTCCCGTTCGTCGCCATCACGGTGCTCGCGGGCCTGCTCGGCGTCTCGAAGGAGATGCTCGAGGCGGCCGCGCTCGACGGCGCGAACGCGTGGATGCGGTTCTGGAAGATCATCTTCCCCACTCTCAAGCCCGTCTTCTCGGTCGTGATCATCCTGTCGACGATCTGGGACTTCAAGGTCTTCGCGCAGGTCTACCTGATGCCCGGTGGAGGCGGCGGCAACCGATCGGTGCTGAACCTCGGCGTCTGGTCGTACGTCGAATCCTTCGGCCAGAACCGCTACGGCTTCGGTGCCGCGCTCGCCGTGCTGCTCACCCTCGTGCTGATCGGCATCACGATCGTGTACATCCGCTCCCTCATGAAGGAGGACGAGCTGTGAACCCCCGCCCGTCTGTCATGTCGCGCGTCGGCACCGGCATCGCGATCGCCGCCGTCCTGATCTTCACGCTGTTCCCCGTCTACTGGATGGTCTCCAGTGCGCTCGACGCCAAGGCGTCCAGCGGAGGGCAGTCGCTGCTGCCTCAGGAGTTCACGTTCGACAACTTCGCCTTCGTCCTCACCGACGGCGGTTTCGGCACCTACCTCCGCAACTCCGCGATCGTGGCTCTCGTCACCGTCCTGGTCAGCGCCCTCGTGTGTCTGCTCGCGGCTGTCGCGGTCGCCCGGTTCCGCTTCAAGTTCCGCACGACCATCCTGATGATGATCCTCGTCGTGCAGATGGTTCCGCTCGAGGCCCTCGTCATCCCGCTCTTCCTGCAGGTCAAGAGCCTCGGGCTGCTCAACAGCATCCTCGGCCTGATGGTCGTGTACGTCGCGCTCTCGCTGGCGTTCGGGATCTGGATGCTGCGCGGATTCGTCGCCGCCGTGCCCGTCGAGCTCGAGGAGGCCGCGTACATCGACGGCGCCAGCTGGTGGCGGATGTTCCGCTCGATCCTGCTGCCGCTGGTGATGCCCGGTCTCGTCGCGACCAGCATCTTCAGCTTCATCACGGCCTGGAACGAATTCATCTTCGCCATGACGATCCTCGGCAGCGCGACCGACCAGTACACGGTCTCGATCGGACTGAAGTCGTTCTTCGGCCTGCACTCCAACGACTGGGGCAGCATCATGGCCGCTTCGACGATCATCACGATCCCGGTGATGGTGTTCTTCGTGATCGTGCAGCGTCGTCTCTCGGCCGGCATGGTCGCGGGAGCGGTGAAGGGATGACCGACGACCTCGTCCGCCTCGCCAACGGGGTGCTCTGGCCGGGGTTCCTCGGCACGGAGGCCCCCGAATGGCTTCTCGACGAGCTGCGCGACGGCCTCGCGGGTGTCGTGTACTTCAGTCAGAACGTCGGCGAGGGACTTCCGGCTCTGAGCGACGAGATCCTCCGGGCCAATCCGGACGCGCTGATCGGGATCGACGAGGAGGGCGGCAACGTCACACGCCTCGAGTCCGCAGCCGGCTCCACGCTTCCGGGGGCGGCTCAGCTGGGCATCGTCGACGACGTCGAGGCGACGCGGGCATCGGGTGCCGAGCTGGCTCGACGAGTGGCCGCGATCGGCGGCAACGTCGTGCTCGGTCCCGTCGCGGATGTGAACACCGATCCGCGGAATCCTGTGATCGGCGTCCGTTCCTTCGGCAGCGACCAGAAGCTCGTCGCCCGACACGTGCAGGCGGCGGTGGAGGGCCTGCAGAGCACGGCGGTCGCGGCGTGCGTCAAGCACTTCCCGGGGCACGGTGACACGCACACCGACTCGCACCACGCACTGCCCGAGATCTCGCTGGGGATCGAGGAGTTCGAGCGCGTGCACCTCGAGCCGTTCCGCGCGGCGGTGGCTGCAGGTGTCGACGCCGTCATGACCGCGCACATCGTCGTTCCCGCCTGGGGCGCCGAGCCGGCGACGCTGAACCCCCGAGTGCTCGGGCTGCTCCGTGGCTGGGGCTTCGACGGCGTGATCATCACGGATGCCCTCGACATGGCGGCCATCCGCGAGACCGTCGGCATCGGCGAAGGCGCCGCGCGGGCCCTCGCGGCCGGAGCGGATCTGCTGTGCATCGGCAACCCGACGAACCGCGGTGAGGCCACGCTCCCCGACCAGGACCGTCGAGACTTCCTCGCCGCGCGCGACGGGATTCTCGCGGCGGTGGACGACGGCTCACTCTCTCGCGAACGACTCGCCGAAGCGGCCGGGAGGGTCTCCCGCCTGGCTCAGACCCTGAGCGTCCGTGCCGAGACCGCGACTCCCGTCGACTACGACGGATCGGACATCGTCCGACGCGCGATCACAGGAGTGACGCGCGATGCCGAGGCGCTCGCCGTCGTCGATGCTCGCCGACGTTCGACGCTCGCGGTCGACAGCGCGTCGGCGTACGTGGCTGAGACTCTGGCGGCAGACGGTCATCGCGTGCGCGTCGACGTCGCACGGACGACGATCGACGAGCAGGATGGGGCTCTCGACGCGGCTGTCGCCGCAGACGGACTGACGGTCGTCCTCCTGGATCGTCCAGACACCGACGACGGGCAGCGTGCGCTCGTCGAGCGCGCCGCTCTGCGTGATCCCGACGCGGTCGTGGTCAACGTCGGACTCGCGGCACGGCAGCCTCTGCCCCTCGCGCTCGTGGAGGTCGGATCCGCGAGCCGGATCGGAGCCCAGGCCGCCAGAGATCGACTGATCGGGGGCTCGTCGCGCCGCGCCGATCCGTCGCCCGACAGCGCAGGTGCCGCCGACTGAGGCAGGATGACACCGTGGACGCCGATGTTCTCGCGCTGGTGCGCCGATCCGTTCCCCGACTGAGTGCTGCAGAAGCACGGGTCGCGGAGACGATCCTCGGAGACCCCACGCTCGTCGTCGACCTCGCCATCAACGACCTCGCCCAGCTCTGTCACACATCGCTGTCGACCGTGGCTCGCTTCGCGCAGTCGCTCGGCTTCAGCGGATACCGGGAGCTGCGGGTCGCGGTCGCCCGCACGATCACGCTCGCCCAGGCGCAGCAGGCGCGCTTCGGCCTCGACACCACGGCGATCGATCCCGATGACGAGCCGTCCGCCATCGCCGCGAAGCTCGCGGCACAGGAGATCGACGCGATCGAGAAGACGGCGCTCGGACTGGACGCCGACGCGCTCGACCGCGTCGCCAGGGCCGTCGTGGCGGCGCGCCACGTCGATCTGTTCGGGCAGGCCGCATCGTCGTTGACCGCTCAGGACCTTCAGCAGAAGCTCGCGCGCATCGGGTGCTCGGTCGCGCACTCCGCCGATCCGCACCTCGCCCTCACGACGGCGTCGCTGCGGACGCCGGAGGACGTCGTCATCGCGTTCTCCCACGGGGGCGAGACGCAGGAGGTCGTCCGGGCTGTCGAGATCGCCAGAGATGCGGGCGCCTTGTCGGTGGCCATCACCAGCGCGCCCGACTCGACGCTCGCGCTCGCCGCAGACGTCTCGCTGATCACCTACGCGCAGGAGTCGCCGTTCCGCATGGCCGCGATGTCGAGCCGCATCGCGCAGCTGGCGCTGGTCGACATCCTCTTCGTCCGGGTCGTCCAGCACCGGGGCGAACCCGTGGTCATCCCGCTCCAGCTGACGCACGACGCTGCGGCGCCGCGTCGACGTCGCTAGAGGCAGGCGATGAGATACCCGTCGACCGTCACCGGTGCCCGTGGCGACCGGCAGGAACAGCGCCGCTGATCAGTCGATGTGGTCTCGGGTGCTGACCAGTGCCCTGGTCGCGATCCGGTGCGCGCGAGCGAGGCTGCCGGTGAGCGAGAGTCCCGACAGGACGCCGGCCAGGAATCCGGCGGCGAACGCATCTCCGGCGCCGATGGACTCCACGACGGGGACATCGAGCGACCTGCTGTCGGTGCGCTCGGCGCCGTCGAAGGCCACAGCGCCGTCTGGACTCGTGGCCAGCAGATACCTCGGTTCGGGGAACAGCTCGCGCAGTCGATCGGGCTCGCCGGTGCCGAAGACCGCCTCGGCGTCGGGGCGTGTGCAGAACGCGATGTCGGCGCGGCGGACGTAGTCCGCGATCACCGCGCGCCCCTCGTCCTGTCGCCCGCGCCACAGCGCAGGTCGCCAGTTCACGTCGAAGCTGAGCAGCCGCCCGTCGCGCGGCGCATCGAAGAGGGCGTTCTGCGCTGCGTGGGCGGTGTCCGAGAGAGCAGGCGTGATCCCCGAGGTGTGCACGAGGGCGGCCTGTGACAGCAGCGCGGATGCCGCGTCGGAGTCGAGCGTCGCCGGCGACAGGGCCGCGGCCGCGGAGCCCGAGCGGTAGTAGTGCATGGTCCCGTCGACGGAGCCGTCCGGACGGGGCGACAGCTCCTTGACGTAGAGGCCGGTGGGCGCCTCGGCGTCGATCTCCACGGCGGAGTCGTCGACCTCGTGCCGGCGCAGCTCGGCGGTGAGGAAGCGCCCGAACCCGTCGTCGCCCACACGGGAGACGACGGCGGTGCGGATGCCGGCCGAGGCCAGTGCGATCGCCGTGTTCCACTCCGCTCCGGCGAGCGAGCGGTGGAACGTCCGCACGTCCTCGAGGGGCGCGGCGATGGCCGGGACGAAGGAGACGAGGCCCTCGCCGACGCAGACGGCGAGGGGAGACGTGTCGGGCACGCTCTGGAGATTACCGGATCGGCCACACCCCCGGACATCCGTAACAGGAATGAAACCTGCAGGTGTTTGGCATCGGTCTGCGCACTGGGTAGTTTCAAGGAATCACCGTTTCCGAAGTCGACGATGTCTTCGGAACGCGCACAGCAGCGCTCGACAGGAAGGTCACACAATGCACCACTCAGTCATGCGTCGGCGAGGTCTCATCGCCGTCACCGGAGCGGCAGTCGCCGCGATGGTCCTCTCAGGATGCGTCGCCAGCGAGCGCGGCGACGACGGCGGAGAGGCGTCCGGCGATGTCGACGGAACCTTCGTGTTCGCGGCGTCCTCCGACCCCGCGAGCCTCGACCCGGCCTTCGCCCAGGACGGCGAGAGCTTCCGCGTCTCGCGTCAGATCTTCGAGGGCCTCGTCGGCACCGAGCCCGGCACGGCCGACCCGGCACCGCTGCTGGCCGAGTCATGGGAATCGTCCGAAGACGGCATGAGCCACACCTTCACGCTGAAGGAGGACGTGACCTTCCACGACGGCACGCCGTTCAACGCCGAAGCCGTATGCGCGAACTTCGACCGCTGGTTCAACTGGACCGGCCTCGCGGCCTCCGAGGCGTTCGGCTACTACTACAACAAGCTCTTCAAGGGCTACGCGGAGAACCCGGCTGACGCCGTCTACAAGTCCTGCACCCCCGACGGCGACTACTCCGTGACGATCGACCTGAACAAGCCGTTCGCAGGGTTCGTGGCGTCGCTGTCGCTGCCGTCCTTCTCCATGCAGAGCCCTTCGGCCCTGCAGGAGTTCGGTGCTGACGAGGTCAGCGGCTCGGCCGAGGCACCCGTCCTCTCGGAGTACGCGATGGGGCACCCGGTCGGCACCGGCCCGTACCAGTTCGACGAGTGGGCGCCGGGCGAGCAGGTCTCGCTCAAGGCGTACGACGACTACTGGGGCGAGGCGGGTCAGATCGACGAGATCATCTTCCGCACGATCGACGACCCGACCGCGCGTCGTCAGGCTCTCGAGTCCGGCTCCATCGACGGCTACGACCTCGTCGGTCCGGCCGACACGCAGGCACTCGAGGACGACGGCTTCACCATGGTCTCCCGTCCTCCGTTCACGATCCTGTACCTCGCGTTCAACCAGGCGCTCCCTGAGCTGCAGGACCCGAAGGTCCGCGAGGCGCTCTCGTACGCGGTCGACAAGGATGCCCTGATCAGCCAGGTCCTGCCCGAGGGCACCGAGAAGGCGATCGAGTTCGTGCCCGACACCGTCAACGGCTACAACCCCGATGTCACGACCTACGACTACGACCCCGAGAAGGCCAAGGAGCTGCTGGCAGAGGCCGGCTACGACGAGGCCAACCCGCTGAAGCTGACCTTCAACTACCCGGTCAACGTCTCGCGTCCCTACATGCCGGACCCCGAGCAGATCTTCACGGTCCTCTCGTCGCAGCTCGCCGAGGTCGGCGTCGAGACCACCCCGGTCTCGGAGGAGTGGGTCGAGTACCTCGACCGCACCACCGGCACGTCGGACCACGGCATCCACCTGCTCGGCTGGACCGGTGACTACAACGACACGGACAACTTCGTCGGCGTCTTCTTCGGGCAGCAGAGCTCCGAGTGGGGCTTCGACAACCCGGAGCTGTTCCAGAAGCTCAACGAGGCTCGCGGCGTCTCCAACCTCGAGGACCAGACGGCCCTCTACGAGGAGATCAACGAGATGGTCGCGCAGTTCATCCCTGGTGTCCCGCTCGCGCACCCGGCGCCCACACTGGCGTTCGACCCGCGTGTCGAGAGCTACCCCGCCAGCCCGGTGAACGACGAGGTCTTCACGGACATCGTCCTCACCGAGTAGGTCTGACCGACTGAGTTGCCCACCCGGGTCCCCGCGCTCGCCGCGGGGACCCGGGCCCGGCGTACCTTCTGATCAACGGAGACCTCTTGCTGCGCACCATCGGCAGACGACTGCTTTTCCTCATCCCCACCCTGATCGGCCTCAGCATCCTGCTGTTCGCCTGGGTCAGGGCCCTCCCCGGCGGCCCGGCCGTCGCGCTTCTCGGCGAGAAGGCGACACCCGAGGCCATCGCGAGGGTCAACGAGCTCTACGGCTTCAACAAGCCCATCATCGAGCAGTACTTCATCTGGGTCGGCCGCCTGCTGCAGGGCGACTTCGGCACATCGATCCAGACCAACCGGCCGGTCACGGAGGAGTTCTTCCGCCGATTCCCGGCCACGATCGAGCTGAGCGTCGTCGCGCTCATCTTCGCGGTCGGCGTGGGCATCCCGCTCGGATACTGGGCCGCTCGCCGCCACGGCAAGTTCACCGACCACGCGTCGGTCGTGCTGAGTCTCATCGGCATCACCATCCCGGTGTTCTTCCTCGCCTTCATCCTCAAGTACGTGTTCGCCGTGCAGCTCGGCTGGCTGCCGTCGGACGGCAGGCAGAACCCACGAATAGACGCCACCCATCCGACGGGGTTCTATGTGTGGGACGGCATCATCACCGGCGAGTTCGACGCCTCGTGGGATGCCCTCATGCACCTGGTGCTCCCGGCACTCGCGCTCGGCACCATCCCGCTCGCGATCATCGTCCGCATCACCAGGGCGAGCGTGCTCGAAGTGCAGAACGCGGACTACGTGCGGACGGGGCGGGCGAAGGGCGTCGGCTCGTCGACGCTGCGCAGTCGCTTCATCCTCCGCAACGCGATGCTGCCGGTGATCACGACGATCGGTCTGCAGACCGGGCTCCTGATCTCGGGGGCAGTGCTCACCGAGACCGTCTTCGCGTTCCCCGGCATCGGGTCCTTCCTCGCGAGGGCGATCTTCACACGGGACTTCCCCGTGCTGCAGGGGTTCATCATCTTCATCGCGATCGCCTACGCGCTGATCAACCTGGCCGTCGACGTGTCGTACAGCTTCATCGATCCGAGAGTGCGGGTGCAGTGATGATCCGTCTCGTTCTCCGAAAGGGGGTGGCGTCATGACCATCTCGCTCCCACCCGCGCAGGGTCCGTCCGCGGCGAGCGGCTCGGTCGTCGACACGGTCGCCGTGAATCAGGCTGGCCTCAAAGAGGGGCCCGGGGGGTTCTGGCGCGACGTGTTCCGCCGCCTGCGCCGCAACCCGACGGCCTGGATCGGCGCCGGCATCGTGCTGGTGTTCGTCCTCGTCTCGGTGCTCGCGCCACTGCTCGCTCCTTACCCTGAGACGGCGTTGCCCGGCGCGAAGTACATCACGCCGACGCACATCCCCGGTCCGGGGGAGCTGCCGGAGTTCCCCCTCGGGCTCGACCGCTTCGGTGGCGATGTGCTCTCCAAGCTCATCTGGGGTGCGCAGGCGTCGCTGCTGATCGGTGTGATCTCGACCGCGCTCGGTCTGGTCGGCGGAATGATCCTCGGACTCCTCGCCGGCACGTTCGGCGGATGGGTCGACACCCTCATCATGCGCATCGTCGACATCATCCTGTCGGTGCCGAACCTGCTGCTGGCGGTCTCGATCGCCGCGATCCTGGGCCAGACGCCCTTCGCGGTGATGATCGCCATCGGAGCATCCCAGGTTCCGATCTTCGCCCGCCTCCTGCGGGCGTCGATGCTGCAGCAGCGATCGAGCGACTACGTGCTCTCCGCCCAGACGCTGGGGCTCGGTCGCGGGCAGATCACCATGTCGCACGTGCTGCCGAACGCCATCGGACCTGTCATCGTGCAGGGCACGCTCACGCTCGCGACGGCGGTGATCGATGCGGCGGCGCTGTCGTTCCTCGGTCTCGGCGGCGGTCGCCCCGAGACGGCCGAGTGGGGCCGCATGCTCACCTATGCGCAGGCCGAGCTGGCCATCGCGCCATGGCTGGCATTCCTGCCCGGCATCTGCATCGCGGTCACCGCGCTCGGCTTCACCCTGTTCGGTGAAGCCCTGCGCGAGGCCATGGACCCGAGGACGAGAGCACGATGAACGCTGCGAAAGAGACACGGACCACGGACGCTCCGCTGCTGTCCGTCGAAGGGCTGGCGGTCGACTTCGCCACCATGGACGGCGTCGTGCACGCCGTCGAGGGAGTCGACCTCGAGATCGCGCCGGGCCAGACCGTCGCGATCGTGGGGGAGTCCGGGTCGGGCAAGTCGACGACTGCCATGGCCATCATCGGCCTGCTCGCCGGTGGCGGGCGCGTGGCCGGCGGCAGCATCCGCCTCGACGGCAAGGACATCACCCGCGCTCCCGAGAGCGAGCTGCGCACCATCCGCGGGCGCGACATCGGCCTCGTGCCGCAGGACCCCATGTCGAACCTGAATCCGGTCGCGAAGATCGGCACCCAGGTCGCCGAGACCCTGCTCGCCCACGGACTCGCCACCAGGCAGAACGTGCAGCAGAAGGTCGTCGAGGCGCTGACAGCCGCCGGACTGCCGGATCCCGAGAAGCGCGCGAAGCAGTACCCCCACGAGTTCTCCGGCGGCATGCGCCAGCGCGCGCTGATCGCGATCGGCCTGGCGTGCAAACCGCGCCTGCTGATCGCGGACGAGCCGACGAGCGCGCTCGACGTGACGGTGCAGCAGACGATCCTCGACCAGATCGGCGACATGACGCGCGAGCTCGGCACCGCCGTGCTGCTCATCACGCACGATCTGGGACTCGCGGCCGAGCGAGCCGAGCGCGTCATCGTGATGCACCGCGGCAAGGTGGTCGAGCAGGGGCCGGCGAAGCAGATCCTCGAGAATCCGCAGCACCCCTACACCCAGTCGCTCGTGCAGGCGGCGCCGTCGGTGGCTGCCGCGCGTCTGCGCCCGGAGGCGTTCCACGCCGAGGAGCGTCCGTCCGATCCGAACGCAGCCGAGGATGCCTCGAGCGCGCTCGCCCTGCCGACAGCGGACAACATCGTCGAGATCGAGAACCTCACCAAGGTCTATCCGGTCCGTGGGCAGAAAGAGGACTTCGTCGCCGTGAACGACGTGTCGCTCGCCATCCCGCGCGGCGAGACGGTGGCGATCGTGGGCGAGTCCGGTTCGGGCAAGACGACGACCGCGCGGATGCTGCTGAAGATCATCGAGCCGACGAGCGGTCTCATCCGCTACGAGGGAAAGGACGTCTCCTCGCTCACCCGTGCGGAGACCCGGGACTTCCGGCAGAAGGTGCAGCCGATCTTCCAGGATCCGTACTCGAGCCTGAATCCGATGTTCACCATCGAGCGCCTCATCTCCGAGCCGCTGGACTTCTACAAGCGGGGGAGCGGCGCCGATCGGCGCAAGCGCGTCCGGCAGCTGCTCGACGACGTGGCGCTGCCGCAGTCGATGCTGCGCCGGTATCCGTCCGAGCTGTCCGGCGGTCAGCGGCAGCGTGTCGCGATCGCCCGTGCACTCGCGCTCTCGCCCGAGCTCATCGTGTGCGACGAACCGGTGTCAGCGCTCGACGTCCTCGTGCAGGATCAGATCCTGAACCTGCTGGGCGACCTGCAGACCGAGTACGGACTCAGCTATCTCTTCATCTCCCACGACCTCGCCGTGGTCCGCCTGATCAGCGACTACGTGTGCGTGATGAAGGACGGCTCGCTCGTCGAGGCGGCATCCTCGGAGGAGATCTTCACGAATCCTCGAGACCCGTATACGCGACGTCTGCTGGCGTCGATCCCGGGGAACGAACTCAACATCGCCTCCTGACCACGACGATGCGTCCCGCCCCGAGCGCGAGCTCCGGGGCGGGCGCACCGGGTCGGCGGACGACGCTTCCGGGTGCCATTACCGCAGCATCCGAAGAAGGTCAAGGATTGCGCTTGCCATGTCGCAAGATCGCGCGTATAGTTGGTAGTTGCGCTCGCTTCTCCGTGCCCTCATATGGTGGTCGGCATTTCGTTGAGTCTTTGAGCGCACACTCCACCTGACGACAAAGGAATCGAGAAGCCCTGCGGGGCTCACGGAGGTTATTCCCTTGGCTGCTGCTCGCAACGCATCCACATCCACCACCACCAAGAACGGACGCGGAGCTTCCCGTCTTTCGTTCGCCAAGATCTCCGACACGCTGACGGTCCCTGACCTTCTCGCTCTGCAGACGGAATCCTTCGGATGGCTCGTCGGCAACGACGCCTGGAAGGCTCGAGTCGCAGAGGCCAAGAAGGCCGGCCGCACCGACGTGAACGAGAACAGCGGTCTCGGCGAGATCTTCGAGGAGATCTCTCCGATCGAGGACCTCGGCGAGACGATGCAGCTGTCGTTCACCAACCCTTACCTCGAGCCGGAGAAGTACTCGATCGAGGAGTGCAAGGAGCGCGGCAAGACGTACGCCGCTCCGCTGTACGTCGAGGCCGAGTTCATGAACCACCTCACGGGTGAGATCAAGACCCAGACGGTCTTCATGGGCGACTTCCCGCTGCAGACCGACAAGGGAACGTTCATCATCAACGGCTCCGAGCGCGTCGTCGTCTCGCAGCTCGTGCGTTCGCCCGGTGTGTACTTCGACAAGACCCCCGACAAGACGTCCGACAAGGACATCGTGTCGGCTCGCGTCATCCCGAGCCGTGGTGCATGGCTCGAGTTCGAGATCGACAAGCGCGACCAGGTCGGCGTGCGCGTCGACCGCAAGCGCAAGCAGTCGGTCACCGTGTTCCTCAAGGCGCTGGGCATGACCAGCGAGGAGATCCTCACGGAGTTCGCCGGCTACACCTCGATCGAGGAGACGCTCGCGAAGGACACGATCGTCACGAAGGAAGATGCGCTCCGCGACATCTACCGCAAGCTGCGTCCGGGCGAGCAGGTCGCCGCCGAGGCCGCCCGCGCGCTCCTCGACAACTTCTACTTCAACCCGAAGCGCTACGACCTCGCGAAGGTGGGTCGTTACAAGATCAACCACAAGCTCGGTCTCGACGCTCCGCTGACCGACTCGGTCCTCACGGTTCAGGACATCGTCGCGACGATCAAGTACCTCGTGCGTCTGCACGCAGGCACGGAAGAGACCTTCCCCGGCATCCGCTCGGGCAAGAAGGCCGACATCCGCATCGCGACCGATGACATCGACAACTTCGGCAACCGTCGCATCCGCGCGGTCGGCGAGCTGATCCAGAACCAGGTCCGCACCGGTCTGTCCCGCATGGAGCGCGTCGTCCGCGAGCGCATGACCACGCAGGACATCGAGGCGATCACGCCGCAGACCCTGATCAACGTGCGCCCCGTCGTCGCCGCGATCAAGGAGTTCTTCGGAACCTCGCAGCTGTCGCAGTTCATGGACCAGAACAACCCGCTCGCGGGTCTGACCAACAAGCGCCGCCTCTCGGCTCTCGGCCCCGGTGGTCTGAGCCGTGACCGCGCAGGCGTCGAGGTCCGTGACGTCCACCCGTCGCACTACGGCCGCATGTGCCCCATCGAGACCCCTGAAGGCCCGAACATCGGTCTGATCGGTGCTCTCGCGACGTTCGCGCGCATCAACTCGTTCGGTTTCATCGAGACCCCGTACCGCAAGGTCGAGGGTGGCGTCGTCACCGAGCACATCGACTACCTGACCGCTTCCGAAGAGGTCGACTTCAACATCGCGCAGGCGAACGCCCCGCTCGACAAAAACGGTCGCTTCCGCGAGAGCCACGTCCTCGCGCGCCCCAAGGGCGGTAGCGGTGAGGTGGACCTCTTCCTTCCGGAGGAGATCGGCTACATCGACGTCTCGCCGCGCCAGATGGTGTCGGTCGCGACCTCGCTCGTGCCCTTCCTCGAGCATGACGACGCACAGCGCGCACTCATGGGCGCCAACATGCAGCGTCAGGCTGTGCCGCTGCTCCGCAGCGACTCGCCGCTCGTCGGAACCGGTATGGAGGGCTACACGGCCATCGATGCCGGCGACGTGCTCACGGCTGAGAAGCCGGGTGTCGTCACCGAGGTCTCCGCAGACCGCGTCACCGTCATGCTCGACGAGGGTGGAACGCAGGACTACCACCTGCGCAAGTTCGATCGCTCGAACCAGGGCACGTCGTACAACCAGAAGGTCGTCGTCAACGAGGGCGACCGCGTCGAGGTCGGAGAGGTCATCGCCGATGGCCCCGCCACCGAGAACGGCGAACTGGCACTCGGAAAGAACCTCCTCGTCGCGTTCATGACGTGGGAGGGCTACAACTTCGAGGACGCGATCATCCTGAGCCAGGACCTGGTCAAGGACGACACCCTCTCCTCGATCCACATCGAGGAGTACGAGGTCGACGCGCGCGACACGAAGCTCGGCAAGGAGGAGATCACCCGTGACCTCCCCAACGTCAGCCCTGAGCTCCTGAAGGATCTCGACGAGCGCGGCATCATCCGCATCGGTGCCGAGGTCCGCCCCGGCGACATCCTCGTCGGCAAGGTCACGCCGAAGGGCGAGACCGAGCTGTCGGCGGAAGAGCGTCTGCTCCGCGCGATCTTCAACGAGAAGAGCCGCGAAGTCCGTGACACCTCTCTCAAGGTGCCCCACGGCGAGCAGGGCACGATCATCGCCGTCAAGGAGTTCAACGCCGAGGACGGCGACGACGAGCTCGGCTCCGGTGTCAACCGCCGCGTCGTGGTCTACATCGCCCAGAAGCGCAAGATCACCGAGGGTGACAAGCTCGCCGGTCGTCACGGCAACAAGGGTGTCATCGCCAAGATCCTCCCGATCGAGGACATGCCGTTCCTCGCGGACGGAACCCCGGTCGACATCGTCCTGAACCCGCTGGGTATCCCCGGTCGAATGAACTTCGGCCAGGTGCTCGAGACCCACCTCGGGTGGATCGCGAAGCAGGGCTGGAAGGTCGAAGGCACCCCGGAGTGGGCTGCGCGACTCCCCAAGGACGCGTTCGAGGCTGCCCCCGGCACCAAGGTCGCGACCCCGGTGTTCGACGGTGCGAGCGAGGAGGAGATCTCCGGTCTCCTCGACGCGACCACCCCGACCCGTGACGGCATCCGCCTGATCGACTCGACCGGAAAGACGCAGCTGTTCGACGGCCGCTCCGGTGAGCCGTTCCCGGCGCCGATCTCGGTGGGCTACATGTACATCCTGAAGCTGCACCACCTGGTCGACGACAAGATCCACGCACGTTCGACGGGTCCGTACTCGATGATCACCCAGCAGCCGCTCGGTGGTAAGGCGCAGTTCGGTGGCCAGCGATTCGGTGAGATGGAGGTGTGGGCCCTCGAGGCCTACGGCGCCGCATACGCGCTCCAGGAGCTCCTCACGATCAAGTCCGACGACATCCTCGGCCGCGTCAAGGTGTACGAGGCGATCGTCAAGGGCGAGAACATCCAGGAGCCCGGCATCCCCGAGTCCTTCAAGGTGCTCATGAAGGAGATGCAGTCGCTCTGCCTGAACGTCGAGGTCCTCTCGGCAGACGGCACGCTCGTCAACCTGCGTGACACCGACGACGAGGCCTTCCGCGCTGCGGAGGAACTCGGCATCAACATCTCCAGCCGCTTCGAGGCCGCCTCGATCGACGAGATCTAAGGTCCAGGCCGCCGACCGCGCGTCACGCCCGGTCGGCGGCCCACCTCCCCGATTTCTTCAGAAGAATTCCTACACAGGAGAATTTGTGCTCGAGTCAAACACTTTCGATGAGCTTCGCATCGGCCTGGCCACCGCGGACCACATCCGCGCCTGGTCCTACGGCGAGGTCAAGAAGCCTGAAACCATCAACTACCGCACCCTGAAGCCGGAGAAGGACGGTCTCTTCGGAGAGCAGATCTTCGGCCCGTCCCGCGACTGGGAGTGCGCCTGCGGCAAGTACAAGCGTGTCCGCTTCAAGGGCATCGTCTGCGAGCGCTGCGGCGTCGAGGTCACCAAGTCCTCGGTCCGTCGTGAGCGCATGGGTCACATCGAGCTCGCCGCTCCCGTCACCCACATCTGGTACTTCAAGGGTGTTCCCTCGCGTCTCGGGTACCTGCTCGACATGGCGCCGAAGGACCTCGAGAAGGTCATCTACTTCGCCGCCTACATGGTCATCTCGGTCGACGAGGATGCTCGTCACCGCGACCTGGGCACGCAGGAGAACAACATCCGTCTCGAGCTGAAGACGCTCGGAGACCGCCGCGACGCGAAGATCGCCGAGCGCCTGGCTCGCCTGGAGGAGGAGCTCGCTTCCCTCGAGGCGGAGGGCGCCAAGGCCGACGCGAAGAAGAAGGTCAAGGACGCCGCCGAGAAGGAGATGTCGCTCATCCGCAAGGGTGCCGACGAGGCGATCGCCAAGCTCGAGCGCGTGTGGGAGGACTTCCGCACGCTCGAGGTCGGCGCGCTGCGTCCCGAGGACGACGTCTTCCACGAGCTGCAGGACCGCTTCGGTCAGTACTTCGAGGCCTACATGGGCGCCGAGTCGATCCAGCGTCGCCTCGCGGCGTTCGACCTGGCAGCCGAGGCGGAGAGCCTGCACCTGCAGATCTCCGAGGGCAAGGGCCAGCGCAAGATCCGCGCGATCAAGCGTCTGAAGGTCGTCAACTCGTTCCTGGAGACCGGCATGAGCCCGGCCGCCATGGTCCTCGACGTCGTTCCGGTGATCCCGCCGGAGCTGCGCCCGATGGTGCAGCTCGACGGTGGCCGCTTCGCGACCTCCGACCTCAACGACCTCTACCGTCGTGTGATCAACCGCAACAACCGTCTTCGTCGTCTGATCGACCTCGGTGCTCCCGAGATCATCGTCAACAACGAGAAGCGGATGCTGCAGGAGGCCGTCGACGCACTGTTCGACAACGGTCGCCGTGGTCGTCCCGTCACCGGTACCGGCAACCGTGCCCTGAAGTCCCTCAGCGACATGCTGAAGGGTAAGCAGGGTCGTTTCCGCCAGAACCTGCTCGGCAAGCGCGTCGACTACTCGGGCCGTTCGGTCATCATCGTCGGTCCGCAGCTGAAGCTGCACCAGTGCGGTCTGCCCAAGCAGATGGCTCTGGAGCTCTTCAAGCCGTTCGTCATCAAGCGCCTGATCGACCTCGGTCACTCGCAGAACATCAAGGCGGCCAAGCGCGCCGTCGAGCGCACGCGTCCCGAGGTCTGGGACGTGCTCGAGGAGATCATCCGCGAGCGTCCGGTGCTGCTCAACCGTGCGCCCACGCTGCACCGTCTCGGCATCCAGGCCTTCGAGCCTCAGCTCGTCGAGGGCAAGGCCATCCAGCTGCACCCGCTCGTCTGCGCGGCGTTCAACGCCGACTTCGACGGTGACCAGATGGCTGTCCACCTGCCGCTGTCGGTCGAGGCTCAGGCCGAGGCCCGCGTGCTGATGCTCGCGTCGAACAACATCCTGAAGCCGTCCGACGGACGCCCGGTCACCCTGCCTTCGCAGGACATGATCATCGGTCTGCACCACTTGACCACGGTCAAGGCGGGCGCAGCCGGTGAGGGCCGTGCATTCGGTTCGGTGGGCGAGGCGATCCTGGCGAAGGACGAGGGAACCCTCGACCTGCAGGCCAAGGTCCGCATCCGCATCCCGGGTCTCACGTTCCTCGAGGGCGAAGCTCCCGAGGGCTACGAGCGTCACGGTCTCGTCGACGCATCGCTCGGTCAGGCGATCTTCAACGACACGCTGCCCAAGGGATACCCGTTCGTCCGCGAGCAGGCTGACAAGAACAAGCTGTCGCAGATCGTCAACAAGCTGGCCGAGGAGTACCCCAAGGTCGAGACGGCTGCGTCGCTGGACCGCATCAAGGACGCCGGTTTCTACTGGGCCACGCGCTCGGGTGTGACCGTCGCCCTGAGCGACATCCTCACGCCGCCGAACAAGGCGGAGATCGTCGCGGGCTACGAGAAGCAGGCCGCGAAGGTCCAGTCCCAGTACGAGAAGGGTCTCACGACCGACGTCGAGCGTCGTCAGGAGCTCATCAAGATCTGGACCGAGGCGACCGACGAGGTCCAGGCTGCGATGAAGGCCAACTTCCCCGAGGACAACACCATCAACCGCATGGTGTCGTCGGGTGCTCGTGGTAACTGGCTGCAGATCCGGAACATCGCCGGTATGCGTGGTCTGGTGAACAACCCCAAGGGTGAGATCATCCCGCGTCCGATCATCTCCTCGTACCGCGAGGGTCTGTCGGTTGCGGAATACTTCATCGCGACGCACGGTACCCGTAAGGGTCTCGCCGACACCGCTCTGCGTACCGCCGACTCGGGTTACCTGACCCGTCGTCTGGTGGATGTCTCGCAGGACGTCATCATCCGCGAAGAGGACTGCGGCACGTCGAAGGGCCTCGAGCTCCCGATCGCCGCTCCGAACTCGCAGGGTGAGCTCGTGCGCGACGCGAACGTCGAGAACTCGGTGTTCGCTCGTACGCTGGCCTCCGACGTGGTCGACAGCAAGGGCGAGGTCCTCGCCTCTGCCGGCGACGACGTGGGTGACGTTCTCATCGACAAGCTGGTCGGTCTCGGTGTCGAGAGCATCAAGGTGCGCTCGGTCCTCACCTGCGACTCCGCCGTCGGTGTCTGCGCGCAGTGCTACGGCCGTTCGCTCGCGACGGGTAAGACCGTCGACATCGGCGAGGCCGTCGGCATCATCGCGGCACAGTCGATCGGTGAGCCCGGTACCCAGCTGACGATGCGTACGTTCCACACCGGTGGTTCGGCGTCGGCAGACGACATCACGCAGGGTCTGCCCCGCGTGCAGGAGCTCTTCGAGGCTCGCACCCCGAAGGCCGCATCGCCGATCGCCGAGGCCGACGGCCGCATCACGATCGACGAGACGGACAAGGCCAAGAAGGTCATCCTGACGCCCGACAACGGTGACGAGGAAGTGATCTACCCGGTCCTGAAGCGTGCGACGCTTCTGGTCGAGGACGGTCAGCACGTCACGGTCGGTCAGCCTCTCCTGGTCGGAACGCTCGACCCCAAGGAGGTCATGCGCGTCATGGGTGCCCGCGAGGTGCAGCGTTACCTCGTCGGCGGCGTCCAGGGTGTCTACCGCTCGCAGGGTGTGCCGATCCACGACAAGCACATCGAGGTCATCGTCCGTCAGATGCTCCGCAAGGTCACCGTCGTCGATCACGCCGACACGACCCTGCTCCCGGGTGAGATGGTCGACCTCAAGCGCTACCAGGCGATCAACCGCGAGGCTGTGGCAGAGGGCAAGCGCCCCGCGTCCGGCCGTCCGGAGTTGATGGGTATCACGAAGGCGTCGCTCGCGACCGAGTCGTGGCTGTCGGCCGCTTCCTTCCAGGAGACGACCCGCGTTCTCACGCAGGCCGCCATGGAGGGCAAGCGCGACCCGCTGGTCGGTCTCAAGGAGAACGTCATCATCGGAAAGCTCATCCCCGCCGGAACCGGTCTCTCGAAGTACCGCGACGTCACGGTCGAGGCGACGGAGGAAGCCAAGAGCGAGCGCTACCCGAACCGGATCTTCGCATCCGACGGTGCGTACGCCGACGGCGACTTCGGTTACGTCGACTTCGACGCGTTCTCGACGGACGACATCACGCCGGGTACGTACAACTGATCGAGTGAGTGAGTGAGAAGGCCCCGGGCGATTCGCCCGGGGCCTTCTTCGTGCCCGGATCCGGGGTGCCTGCCGTGGACAGGGCGACGGATCAGTCGAAGAGGTGCGCCACGATGCTCGAGGTGTATCCCTCGGGCGCGAGATTCGAGTACTGGGAGTCGATCAGCACGTCGTCCCGCCAGAAGAGGGTGCGACCGTCGGTGACAGGGTACTGCTCGTTCTGCCAGGTCTTCTCGCAGCGCGTGCCGCCGTCGGGAGTGAAGCACGTGTAGCCCTCGTCGGCCACGAGAGCGTTCAGCATGTCGAGGGCCGGCCCTCGGTTCATCAGGGAGATGGTGGTGACCAGCCGGGTGGTGTCCGCCCTCGGATCCGCCCAGATGCAGGTGAGCTCGCCATCGTCTCCGACCCCGGACGGTCCGAAGGCCGCGTCATTGAGTGGCACTCCCTCGAGCTGTGCGAGCACGTCGTCCGAGAGGATCGCCCTGCAGTCGGTCGGCAGAGCGATCGGAGTCTCTGTCGGTGTGGGGGAGGGCGACGGGCTCTCCGATTCGTCCGGTCCCGGACTCGACGACGGTTCAGCGGAATCGTTCGACGGCGTGGTGCCCGAACCGGTCGGATCGCAGCCGGTGAGCACGGCGAGGAGCAGGAGAGCCGCAGCGCCGGCGGCGATTCGAGCGTTCATGCGCTCACCGTAGCGCTGTGCCCAGCCCGCGCAGGGAGGCTGACCGAACCGCCGAAGAAGCCGCTCTCGCGGTAGTGTCGGCGGAATGAGTGATGATTCCTCCCGTATGCCCGGTGCAGTCGTCGTCGGAGACGCGCTGATCGACGAGATCCACGACGTCGGCGGGGTGCGTGAGCTGGTCGGCGGCGCGGCACTGAACGTCGCCGTCGGTCTTCGCAGGCTCGGTGTGCCGACCACCCTGATCGCGATGGTCGGGGACGACGAAGCGGGGGCGCACATTCGCGAATACCTCGACGATCACGACGTGCGGCTGATCGCCAGCGAGGCGCCGCTGGGCTCGTCTCGGGCGATCGTGCAGCGTGGTCCCGACGGCGAGCCCGTCTACGTGTTCAACGAGGCCGCGCAGCGGCGCACCATCCGCTATTCCGACGAGGCTGTCCGTGCGATCGCCGATTCGGATCTCGTAGCCGTCAGCTGCTTCCCCTTCGACGTGCCCGGTGAGGTCGACGCACTGCTCGACGCCGTCGGCGACACTCGTCTCGCTGTCGACCCGAACCCACGGTCGGGGATGCTGAGCGATGGTGCCGAGTTCGTGCAGGGCTTCGAGCGCGCCGCCGCAGGAGCGTCGATCGTCAAGATCGGCGCCGATGATGCGGCTCTCCTCTATGACGGCGATCTCGATGCGCTGAGGGCGCGGCTGCGCGCGCTCGGGGTGAGCGCGGTGCTCGCGACCGCAGGCGCCGATGGTGCAGCCCTCGAGTCGGATGCCGGCATCGTCACGGCGCCCATCTCGACGCTGCCCGGTCGCGTCGTCGACACCGTGGGAGCCGGAGATGCGACTCTCGCGGCCGTGGCGGCCGGCCTTGCTCAGGGGACACCCTCCGATGCGGAAGGCTGGCAGCACCTGCTCGATCGAGCCATGGATGTGGCCGCTGCGACGTGCCGAGCCGAGGGCGGCCTGCTGCGGACTCCGGAGTCGATCGCTGACGCCGATCGCGGCGTGTTCGGCAGCTGAGCGTTCGATTTCTCACGCTTGCCCTCGGCAGGTATGATTATCTATCGTGCCCCCGGTTGGCTGTCGAAGTCGGACGGGTGCGCTCTGGCGAGTTACCCAAGCGGCCAAAGGGATCTGACTGTAAATCAGACTGCTCAGCATTCGGGGGTTCGAATCCCTCACTCGCCACCGTGGGGTATTCCCGGATCTCGAGGATTTTGTTCTCGTATCTCAGAATGCCAGGTCAAACGAGGAAAGCCTCCGGAAATCCGATGGCTTTCCTCGTTTCGGTGCCAGTTCTGCTTCTTGCGTGAGCTGTCGGCAGGCCGCCCAGAGGTCCCTGGGCTGGCGCGGAATGTCGGTCAGTAGCCACCGAACCTCTACGTTCGTGGTGTGGGTATCAAGAGCGCGGATTTGAGAATAACGTCCACTTTGCCGACCTCGTCCACGCTCTTCGAGACGCCGATGACGTCGGGGTCCTGTTGCGCGGGCATCTCTGGATCGAGGCTCTCCTCGAGTACGCGACGAGAGTGAAGCTGGAGCGTCCCGATGCCATCGACTGGACGAACGCGAGGTTCGAGCACAAGCTCGCGTTGGCCGAAGCGACCGGAGCCGCCGAGGTCCCTCTCGCGCGAGCGGTGAAGAGCTTCAACAGGCTGCGCAACAAGAGCGCGCACGAGATGATGTTCAGCATCGAACTCGACCAGGTGAAGACTTTGGTGGGCTTGACGGACGACGGCATGCGCAAAGCCATACAGCGGATCGCCGACGAGCAGCTCGACGTTGTCAGGCAACTTGAGGTGTATGAAGCGGAGGGTGTCGAGGTGGAAATCGATCCGGCGGCTTTGCCCTACCTGCGTGTCCTCACTCCCACGAGAGCGCTCCTGTTCGGCTTCGTCGTCTGCGCGGTTCGGAGCCTGGCACTGACCGGCGCCCTCGAGGTCGCGTTCCGTGGCGAGAGCAAGGAGACACGAGACATCGTGAGGGGGATCGACGCGGAGCTGGACCGTCTCACGGGAGGCCTGTTTCGGTTCCCGGCTTGAAGACCGCGTCCCCGGTGCGTCGAAGCTGACGCTTGCAGGCAGCACAGCGCTCGCCTTGGACGAACGACTCACCGGACGAGGCAACCTTGTTGCCGCCGCGGATCCGATTCTGGCTTTTCTCACAGAACATCGTCTCGAGATGGGTTTTAGCGTCCCAGGTCTTCTCTGGACCGTTGTCCGGGGTGACACCCTCCGAAAATGTTTGTAAGGATTCTGCGGCAGCTGCAAGGGCGCCTCCTAGCCACCGGCTGCGAACACGCCTCGGCAGATACTGAATTACGGGCGCACCCACGCCCTGACCCGTGTGTGTACGCGGTCCACGCCCGCCTGCCTCGGAGGCATCATGAAACGAATCCTCAGCGTCGCTGTCGCAGTGCTCGTCGCCGCGACTTTGAGCCCCGCCGTCGCGCACGCGTCCGACGACTTCCATCCCGATGTCGAATATGCGCTGGAGGCGGTGCCGGGCGGTATCGCCCTCAGCGACACCACGGTGGTGTGGCCCGAACTAGGGATGACGCTCACCACCGAGTCGACCTCAGCCCGCGCAGTGGGAAACTGCGCCACGGGCACGTACTGCGCGTACAGCGGGAGCGGGATGAGTGGATCGAAACTGACGTTCACCATCTGCACGAACGTGAACACCTCGGCGCTTCGGTCGGTCGGGTCTATCGCTAACGGGCGCAGTTCTGGTTTGGTTCGCGCGCGCAACTCCGCCGCGACCGTCCTCGGGACCGCCGGTCCGAACAGTTCAACCGATGTGGGAACCGGCACGACGAACCTCCTCTGCACTCTTTAGTCGGGTTAGCCTGAAAGGTACGTGCGATGAGTGAGGCGGCTGCAGTGATGCGATGGGGGTTCGGGGACGGACTCCGTGTCGTCTTCGCTGTCGCTGAAGATTTCCCATTCGTCCCGACACATATTGCTGCAGGTGCACCGGCCCCGAACAAGGCCGTGGTCTTCCGGTCGCTGTTCAACGAGTACTGGCCGAAGGTGCACCGGCATCTCGAGTGCTACCTCGACAACTCCGACGAGGTCAACGAGATCGCAGCTGAGGTGTTCGTCATCGCATGGCGGAAGTTGGACGCGGTGAAGCCGATGGGCTTGCGATGGTTCATCCGCACCGCCGACAACAAGCTACGTGACGTCGACCGAAAGGCTCACTCTCGCGCGCGGGCGATGGAAGCTCTCACCCGCGGACTGCGCAGCGCAGCTGACACCATCCATCCGCTGGACGCGTTGGCGCTGCAACAGGCGATGAAGTCGCTCAGCGCCCGAGAGCGACAGGTCGTTGTCCTCACCTACTGGGATGAGCTCAGCGCCGGAGAGATCGCCGATGTCCTTCGTTCCAGTCAGGCGGCTGTGTGGACGACCCTCACTCGCGCACGAGCGAAACTGCGGGCACAGCTTGAACCGAGGGAGCGGAGATCGTGATCATTCCTGACGACGAGATCGACCGCCTGCTCCGTGCTGTCAACCCCGCCACGGCGTCCGCTGACGAGCTCAGTGTTCAGGCCATCGCTGTGCGCGAGAGCATCATCCGAGGCACGTACGCCCCCGCGCGACAACGGCAAGGATGGGCGTGGGGGCGCTTTGCCGTCGCAGTGGCGGCCATCGTGGCCATTGTGATCGTCGCGACCAACGTTCTCGCACCGGCCCAGCGGGCCACAGCGCTCACACCTCCGCCGTTGCAGTATGACAACGCTCAGCCGCTTGCGACAGTCGTGCAGGAGGCGAAGGAGCGCCTCGGGTCGACGGTGAGCGTGGTCCAGGAACGTCGAGTCTCCTCGCTCGTGTGGGGGTGGAGTATCGACCTGGCGAAAGAACGCGTCGAGTCTGTGCCCCAGAGGGTCACATTCGAGTGGGCGCCCGAGACCGGGTCCCGCAGCACCATCATCGCCGGGGAATTTCACTGGCCAGCCGGTGTGCGACCCGAAGGCATCGAGGAGAGCCCGTATCAACCGGGTGACACCATCACACAGCTGGTGACGGCACCACAGGATCTGAAGATCCCCGCCGATGTGATGAACCTGAATGACGGGTCTCGCGAGTCGATGGACAAGGCACTCACCAGCCTCGGCGCGACGGAGTCCTCATCATCGGGCGAGGTCCTCGTCGTCATCGGCCGGCTGTTGAGCTATTGGACCTTGACGAATGAGCAGCACAACATCCTCATCGACCGGCTGGTCGAGGCCGGTGGTGTCACCGTCCTGGGCGAGTCAACGGACCGACTGGGGCGCGATGTCATCGGATTGCGCGTCGCGGACCCGGCAACGACCTACCAAGACACGGTTCTCATCTCCCGCGACACCGGCCGGATCGTCGGCATGGAGAACGAGCTGACGGCTGCTCAGGATTTCATCCCCGCTGGCGTCATTGGATACACACTCTGGGACGCCAATTAGGCGCCTCTCGGTGACCGGTCCGGTTTCCTACCGAGCAACTACGGGACTTCGGGCATGGTGCTGCCGATGACTCTCAATCCGAACTTCGCGTTCTGGGAGCCCGAGATCGGCGACATGACGACCGCCAGTCACGCGGAGGTGTACTTCACCATCTCGTCGGTGCTGCATCGCGCACGTCACACAAAAGACGCCAAGTTCTCACTGTTCGAACAGCCCGGGTTCGGCCATGTCCTGTCGCCGGCGAACTTCGACCGATTCAACGACCCTGTCATCCAAGCTGCGATCCTCCACGGTGCCCGGGGAACAGAATTGCATTTCGACAACCTGGAGCAGCAGAGCCAACACATGGCCTCAGTCATCGAGACCGCGCTGCGTTCCTTGTCCGACGAAGACCGCGGTGCTTCCGCGCCTGAGTATGTTCTGTCCCTCGTACGCGGCATCGAGAAGATCGGGGCGGGTGCGCTCAGGTTGCATGTTGATGACATCCCGACTATCGAGCGTGCTGCCAAGGCCGTTGACGTCGAAGAGGCGCCGCTCCTGCACGCGGCGCTGTCGCACTATCTCTCCAACGGCGGAGCATGACCGAGCATGTAGACCTTGATCTGTCGGTGTCTTGGCAAAAGGTTCACGCTACTCGCGAGGACCTCCAGCTGGTCCGACTCTCCGTCCTGCAGGCCGCTCATGGTCTCAGCGCTCTGGCGTTGAGCGTGGACCCTCGCCACCCAAGTCTCGGGACGCCCGCTGAGGAATGGTTGGAGTCAGACGCGAACTGGACGACGAGCGAGGGCTCGACACACATCGCGAACGTTCTCGGAGGTATCCGAACGATCTGTCTGGCGGCCGCCGACCATATGGAAGTTCTCGAAGACTCGGTTCAACGCGGCCGGGCCACAGTTACCGTGTGGACCTTGACGCGCTCGGTGCTCGAGTCTCTTGGACGCGTCAACTATCTTCTCGACAGCGAGAACGTCCGCGAACTCCTGTCCCGCCACGTCGCGTTGATCCGCGGTGAGATGAAATACGGCAAGCACAGCACTCACATCATCAGGAATGTAGGTCTGCTCGACGTCGATGGTTACGTCGCAGATCTGGAAGCCATGGTCCAGGAGGTCGGCACCGAAGGCTTCGTTCTGCCACGAAACCTGCTGGTGGAGGCCGCCGCGATGGTGAGCGCGGCCTGCGTTCTGGTCGGTGACAAGCTCCGCGAGGTCGCGACATCGTTCGGGTCGCAAGAAGCGGCGAGGTGGACGGCCGCCCGAGACCGTGCAATCGCTGCGGCCCTCGCGCTGCAGCCCTGGGGAGAGCCAGAACCTGAGGACGACGGCGCCGCGGCCGAATCCTGAGTTTCGCCCGCTGGCACCTCAAGCAGGAGTAGGGCAGTCGGGGGTATCCGTGGGAATCGCGCAAGGAACGCGTGGGAAACGCGTAGGAATCGCGGGCCCCGATCCCTGTAAAGGGTAGGACTCGGGGACACGGGAAAACCCCACCCTCTGTTCGTTGTTCTCGATCACGAGATCCACGAGCCGGAGAAACGCCCCCGTCCTCGGGGGCGTTTCCTTTTCACGGCGTGCTCACATCGCAGGAACCAGGACGCGATCGATCGTGTGGATCACTCCGTTGTTCGCGGTGATGTTCACCCGCCACAGCACCAGGGCCGGGTCCCGCAGGGTGGGGCTCTCGTCACGCAAGAAGACGCCGCGCGGCCGGACGACCCCGCCGTTGGCCATGGTGAGCGACTTCGACGTGATGACCTTGATCGGGCCCAGCTTCTTGCCCGCGACGACGTGGTACAGCAGGATGTCGGCGATCTGGTCGGTGGTGAAGGCGGTCGTGAGCGTGGTCAGTGCCGCCGCCTCGGATGCGGGTGCGGTGCCCGTCAGGTCGGACACCAGCCGCAGGAAGGCTCGATCGTTCGGAGTGAAGACGGTGAACGTTCCCGCCGGATCTGCGAGCGTGCTGTCGAGGCCGGTGGCGAGCACCGCCTGGACGAGCAGGTCGTAGTCGTTGGCGTTTCGGTCTGGAGCGCCTCCTCCTGAGGCGGTGACGAGAACATCGACGATGTTCCCCGAGGGGCGTGCTGTCTCTGCGGCCTGTGCGGGCGCGGCGGTCAGGACGAGGGCGAGTGCGGCCACCCCTGCGAGGGAGGCGCGGATCTTTCCAGTCATCGTTCAACTCCATTGTCGATCGGAGTCACGGCGAGGGTCGTGACACAGGGTTATTCCGCTGGTCACCACCGTTTGGATGCACCGGCCGCGAAGTTTCTCTGAGCTGCCTCGGAGAGCGGAAGACAGTTTCTGGACTGTATTCAAAAACATATGGACAGAGTGATCGGGGGCGCGCATAATCGCTTCAACACCACCGGGCACCAGCGAAGGAGCACCCCATGAGTGATGAGAAGGAAACGTCCGAACTGTTCTCCGAGGCCTCGGGGCCGAGTGGAGCATCGATCACGGACTGGACGGATCTCGGCCGAGAGATGTGGGCCTATCTGACCGGTCGCGGAGCGGCGGTCAACTACACGTTCGAGGACATGACCGTGGAAGTCCCTCGGGATATCGGGCCGGATGCGCCTCGCGCGACGTGGAAGTTCAACGGCACGCTGCGCGTGACGACCAGCGACAGCGAGTCCGGCGAGAGCCGGCCGGCCTGACGGCCTGCCACCATGATTCGTCTCGATATCGACCTGAAGGTCGAGCACGTCGCTTCGGACGGCGCATCTCCGACTCGCTTCACGGTGCGTGCCGCGGGTCGGGAGGTCGTCATCTCGTTCGAGTCCACTGCGGGCCTCACCGGCATGGGTCGCCGCGAGCTCACGCAGCTGGCACCTCTCGCCGATGCCTTGTCACGACGAGGCCTCAGCGTGCGCGTGGAAGGGCCGAAGGGGACTCTGCTCCAGCTCGGCGACGTCAGGTCAGGGCCTGTCGGCCGTGCGATCGCCGGGTCGTCGCACATCAGGCTCGGACATCTGTCGGCGCTGCTCTCGGAGGTGAAGCACCGGGACGATGGCAGCCGGTTCCGCCTCCCCGCCCCGCCGCCCACTCTCTTCCCCCTCGTTCCCACGTTGGCACGTCGGGTGCCGCGGCGGGTGACGACCACCCACTACCTTCCCGGATCCGGTCGACCACGGCTGATCTTCGCGGTCGGGAACGGCGACTGGAACAGCACCAGGCCGCGTGAGTTCGATCTCCTTCCCGGACGGACGACGATCGGCTCGGGCAAGGACGCCGACCTGCGGCTCGAGGGAGTGGAGGCGCTGCACGCCGAAGTCCGCCACAACGAGGACGACGAGTACGTCCTGTATTCGTACGCCCCCACCGGCGGCGGGCGGCCCAATCTGCCGCACAGCTCGGAGGATGCCCGGATTCTGCGCACCGGATCGCGGATCGAGATCGGATCCTGGCGGCTGGCGTTCTATCGTGAGGAGTTCGCCGATCACGGACGCCCCTTCGGAGGGCGTCAGGGTGGCGAGTACGCCTTCCAGAGGCAGCAGCCGATTCGACCGTACGGATCGGGGGAACTCGGCTGAACAGACGCATACGAGAGGTACCGGACATGAGTGACCAGACACGGATCGCGCACCTCGAGAAGGAGCACGTCGAACTCGTCCTGCGCCGCTTCGACCGCAGGGACGCATGGGAGCTGGGTCGCTCGATCGCAGAACGGGCATTGGCCGAGGGTCACCCGGTCGCGGTGGACGTGCGCACCCCGTCAGGGGTCCTCTTCCACGCATCTCTGCCGGGCGCGACGGCCGACAACGACGCATGGGCGGCGAAGAAGGCGGCGACCGCTCTCAGGTTCGAGACCAGCACTGCCCTGCTCGAAGCGCGCATCGAGAATGGCGGCCGGGATATGTACGAGCCGGGATGGCTCGATCCGGTCGTCTACGCGGTCGCGGGTGGGTCGGTGCCGATCCGCGTCGACGGTGTGGGTGTCGTCGCGGTCGCGACGGTGTCGGGACTTCCGTCATCGGACGACCACGACCTGGTCGTCGAGGGGATCGCAGGGCTGGGTCTGCTCACGGAGTAGCGGCGCGGATCTCGATCTCCGCGTATGGATAGTGGCAGTCGCCGGTCGCACCTGATCGCTCGCAATCGAGATCGGGTACGAGCATCAGCATCGGCGTCCCCGTGAGATCGGGCGGCACCTCGACCGACACCGAGGTCGCTCCGACCTCGAGACGTGAACCGGTGCGCAGATCGCCCTCGGGGGAGCGGATGATCACCTCGCCCGCCCAGAGCTCGTCGAGGCACTCGGGGGGATGCACTGACACGGAGACCGTCTGCCCGGCGGTGGCTGACAGCGGATCGACCGTCAACATCACAGCCACGCCATCGCAGCTGAGAGGGCTCGCACGAGGGGCGTCGCTGACCGAACCGGCGCCAAGGGGAGTCTCAGCAGTCGACGCATCGTTCGCAGGCTGAGTTCCGCCGGAGGAGGACGAGCAGCCGGTCAGCCCGACGCTGAGCGTCGTCGCCGCGACCAGGATCCGCACAGCGCGCCGCATCGAGTTCTTCATGACTCAGAGTGTCGCTGGCCGAGGAATCGTCTCAGTAGTCCGGGTGCAACCGCAGCCGTGACGCGATCTGAGCGGCCTGCTCAGCCGGCGTCAGAGCGATGTCGATCTCGATGGCCCGCTCGTCCGCCTCCAGGGGTTCGAGCGTCGCGAACTGCGAGTCGAGCAGTGTGGCGGGCATGAAGTGCCCCTGGCGGCGCAGCATCCGCTCGAGGATCAGCTCGCGCTCGCCGGCGAAATGCACGAACGTGACCGCATCCCGGCGAAGCACGTCGCGGTAGCTGCGTCGCAGGGCGGAGCAGGTCACGATGCCGGGCTCGCCGGCGTCGATGCGCTCATCGATCCACTCGGCGATGCGGTCGAGCCAGGGCCAGCGGTCCTCGTCGTTCAGAGCGTGGCCGGCAGCCATCTTGGCGACGTTCGCCTCGGGATGCAGGTCGTCGCCCTCTTCGAACGCCCATCCGAGACGGCCGGCGAGCATCGCTGCCACGGTCGACTTTCCGGTGCTGGCGACGCCCATGAAGACGAGGACAGGTGCGTTGACGGACATCATGGCGCGCTCAGACGAACATGCTCAGGACGAGGACGCCGGCGAGACCGGTGACGGAGATGAGGCATTCGAGTACTGTCCATGACTTCAGAGTCTGCGGGATGCTGAGGCCGAAGTACTCCTTGATGAGCCAGAAACCCGCATCATTGACATGCGACAGGAACACCGAGCCCGAGCCGATCGCGAGCACCAGCAGCGCGACCATGGGGGAGTCGAGGGTCTCGGTGAGCGGCTGCAGGATGCCGGCGGCGGTGATCGTCGCGACGGTCGCGGATCCCGTGGCGATGCGGATGACGACGGCGACCAGCCACGCGAGGATCAGCACGGAGACGGACGACCCGGAGACGAACTGGGCGATCACGTTGCCGATGCCGGTGTCGACCAGCACCTGCTTGAATCCGCCACCCGCGCCGACGATCAGCAGGATGCCGGCGATGGGGCCGAGCGACGAGCCGACGATGTCGTTGATCTTCGTGCGGTCGAATCCGGCGCCGCGGCCGAGGATGAAGAATCCGGCGAGCACGGCGATGAGCAGGGCGATGACCGGCGTGCCGAGGAAGTCGAGCGCGACCTTCCACGGGGCGTCGGAGCCTGCGGCCGAGATGTCGGCGACAGCCTTGGCGAGCATGAGGAACACGGGGAGCAGGATGCTGAAGAGCGTCGCACCGAACGACGGGCGGCGACGCTGCTCGATGCCCTCGTCCTCGTCCGTCACGAACAGCTCGGGGACCGGGACGTCGACCCAGCGCTCTGCGAAGCGGGCGAACAGCGGCCCAGAAATGATCACGGCGGGGATCGCGACGATCACACCGAAGGCGAGGGTGAGGCCGAGGTTGGCTCCGAGCGCGTCGATCGCGGCGAGCGGGCCCGGGTGCGGCGGCACGAGGCCGTGCATGGCCGAGAGGCCGGCGAGCGTCGGGATCGCGATGCGCATGAGTGGCGCCCCGGAGCGCCGTGCGACGAGGATGATGACCGGCACGAGGAGCACGAGGCCGACCTCGAAGAACATCGGGAGACCGATGACCGCACCGATGAGTCCCATGACCCACGGCAGCGACCGTGCGCTGGCACGGCTGACGAGCGTATCGACGATGCGGTCGGCACCACCCGAGTCGGCGAGGAGCTTTCCGTAGATGGCACCGAGGGCGATCAGGATTCCCACCCCGCCCATCGTGGTGCCGAATCCGGTCGAGAAGCTGGTGACCGATGCCGCGATGTCCATGCCGGCGATCGCGCCGGTGGCGAGCGCGCCGATGGTGAGCGACAGGAAGGGATGCAGCTTCACCCACGTGATGAGGACGATGATGATCGCGATCCCGAGCACTGCGGCGGTGATCAGCTGACCGGCGGGGCGGTCAGGGGCTGCCGTGTCGGCGACTGCCGTCATGAGCGCGTCGGCGGCGGGGGTGAAGAGTGCCATGAGCTTCCTTGATCCGGGCGTGGTTTACGACCTTATGCCGTACATAATAAGCACGCATACCACGTCATGCGCAACATAACCGAAACAATCGCCTGAGACGTCCCACGTCGACGACCCTGTGGCGGGCATACTCGACATATGACCGTCGCCGGCCCTGCAAGCCCTGTCCACGACTCGCTCGTCGCCGAGCTCGGTCGCGCGATCGTCGACGGCGAGCACCCCCCGGGCTCGCGGATGCTGACGGTGGAGCTCGCTCAGGAGCGGGGAGTGTCCCGCTCCGCCGCCCGTGAGGCGGTGCGGGTCCTCGAGTCCTTCGGTCTTGTCTGGGTGCGGCGGAAATCGGGTGTCGAGGTGCGGCCGCGGGCCGATTGGAACGTCTACGCGCCCGAGGTGATCGCGTGGCGACTCGCGGGCCCCGGTCGCGATGAGCAGCTTCGCGAGCTCAGCCAGCTCCGTTCCGTGATCGAACCGCTCGCTGCGCGACTCGCTGCGGTGAACGCGACGTCGGAACAGAAGGTCGAGCTCGTCTCACTCGTCGTCGCGATGAGCGAGGAGGACCACGAGGCCGACCGAGAGCGCTACCTCGCCGCGGACATCAGGCTTCACCGTCTTCTGCTGGATTCGTCCGGCAATCGGATGCTCGCCGCTCTGGGCGGCATGGTCGAGGCAGTGCTCAGGGGGCGCACGGCGCATGACCTCATGCCGCACGTGGCCAATCAGAGCGCTGTGCAGTGGCATCGGGATGTCGCGTTCGCGGTTGCGGGCGGAGATGCCGATGCCGCCGCGTCAGCGATGCGGAGCATCGTCATGGAGGCCGACGAGGCGATGCAGCGCGCTGCCGAATAGCCGAAGAGCGGCATACTCAGCCGATATCTCGGTATACGTCGGCTTTCGCAGTATTCCGGAATCATTCGCAGACCTACGATCGGATCGCGGAGAGTTTCGCGTTCTCGGGGGAGGCCGGCGATGGAGCAGGGGACAGGCGGACGTGCGCGCGGCGCGCGTCTTCCCCTGCACATGCTCGATCGTCCGCGGCTGACGGAGATCTTCGATCGAGGGCATGCCCTGACGGTCATCAGCGGCCCCGCCGGAGGTGGGAAGTCGGTTCTGCTGAGCCAGTGGGCGACGATGCAGGAAGAACGAGCGGCTGCTGCGGTGCGACTCGGGTTCGACGAGAGCGTCACGAACGAGCACCTCATGCTTCGCGAGATCCTGACCAAGGTCATCGTCCAGGACTTGATCGCTGATCGGAGCACCGCTCGCTCGGCGCTGCGTGGGTTCGACAGCGTCCGGGATCCGGGCGGCGAACTCGGGCGCCTGCTCGGCGACCTGAATCGACCGTGCGTCCTACTGATCGACAATGCGGAGCGGGCCGATGAGCGGTCGCTTCTCGGGCGGGCTCTCGATCTTCTCGACGCCGCACCGCTCCTGCGGATCGTCGTGGCGACGCGCCGCTCGACGGTGACGCGGACGCTGCAGATGCTCGCGTCCGCGGACGTGTGCGTCGTCGGACCCGCGCATCTCTTCTTCACGTGTGACGAGGCTCGGGCGGTGGTGGAACGCGTATCCGGTCAGGCGCTCCCGCCGCATCCGCTCGGTGAGGAGAGCGCACTGCCCCTCGCAGCCCGGGCGTTGGGCCTTGCTCTCGCGACCCATCGGGACCCGGTCGAGATCGCCGCCGTCGAGGTGCAAGGGCTCGCTGATGCTCTGATGGCCAGCCTGATCGGTCCGGATGCTCCGGCCGACTTCCAGGAGTTCCTGCTTCGGACTTCGGTGTCGGGGAGAGTGACGCGCGAGATCGTCCGGCGTCTCGGCTGGCCGGATGGCGGGGACGAGCACCTCGATCGGGCCGAGCTCTACGGGCTGGGCATGTGGGAACCGGCGGATGACGGTCTCGGGTTCGTCTACACCCCGCTGCTGCGCGAAGCGCTCGCGCGCCGACTCGATCAGCGGCCACTCGACGCCGTGGCACCGATCCGCCGAACAGTCGCGCTGTGGGCTTCCGAGCACGGCCGCCATCTCGAGGCGCTGACCAACGCGATGAGAGCGAGGGACTACGTCCTCGCGGTGCGCCTCGGGCGCAAGTCCTGGTTCATCCTCTCGCGGTCGAGTCCGCGCGAAGTCGAGACGCTGCTGCGTCGCGAGAATCCTCTCGTGCTCGCGCGTCATCCGCTGCTCGGCATGCTGCTGGCTTTGGTCCTGCTGCGTCTCGGTCAACGGCTGCGCGCGTTCGCCTATTTCCAGGGCGCCGCGCTGTCACTCGGCCGCCGGGGCGTCGACGATGACCCCGTCGAGCGGTTCTGGATGCTCAGCGCGAAGGCGCTGGCCGAGCGGTTCGCCGGGCAGTTCCGGCGATCCGGGATGTCCGCCGATCTGGTTGTTCAGGTCTTCCACACGATGGATGCCGAGCAGCGTGCGGAGTGCACCGGATTCGCGGCGCTGCTGCTCAGCAACTGCGGGCTCAGCTTCTTTCAGCTGGGTCGGATCTCGGATGCCATCGAGGTCCTGGAGCTCGGCATGACGATTCAGGTCGCGCATACCGTCATGATCCTCGAAGACGGTGTCGGTCTGCGGATGCCCGATGACGACGGCGGCTGGTATCACTGCGCTGCGACTCTCGCCGGCGTATACGCCCTGCGGGGACGGCTGTCCGATGCGCGGCGGGTTCTCGATGAGATCGACGGCGCCGATCCGCCGCCCGCCTGGCGATCGGAGCAGTTCGGGATACTGGAGCAGATCGCCCACGCCGTCATCGCCATCGCGGCGCTCGATCTCGACGAGGCCAGACGCCGTACGGATTCGATCGCACACCACCTGGGAACGACGGAGCTCTGGCCCTACCTCGTCTGCGTTCAGAGCGAGATCGAGGTGCGCGAGGGGCGCGCGGCCGAGGCATCGCTGGCCATCGCCCATTCGCTCGGGCGGGGCGTGAACTCGGCGGTCTCCGACTACGGATCGTCCCGGCTGACTGTCGCGCAGGCGATGGCGTCGCTGGCGCTCGGCGACCAGACGGCGGCCCGACGGACTACGGCAGGGCTCCCGGGCGATGATCCGGCTCGGCTCGCCGTCGAGGCGTTCGTCGCGCTCCTCACCGGTGACGACGCGCGTTCCTACGCCGCGGCCGAGGTCGCCCAGGCCGAACGCGACCCGGACCTCGACCGGCTCTGCCTCGCAGCCATCACGTCCTCAGCCGCGGCAGCACGGTTGGGCAGGCGTGAGGCATCTGCCCGCGCGATGTCTCGCGCCGTCGCCGTGATGCGAGAGCAGCGCTCTCAGGCTCCGCTCGCGCTCTTCGCCGGTGACGTGCTGAGCGAGGTGCGCGAACTGTGCGCGCCGACCGAGCAGGAATTCCTCGACTCCTATCTTGCGCGCGCCTCGGACGGATGCCCGTTCCCGGCGCTGCCGCCCCCGGTCAGGCTCACGTCGAGAGAACTCGCGGTGATGCGAGAGCTGCGGACGACGTCGTCCACCGACGCGCTCGCCGCGGCACTCTTCGTCTCACCGAACACGGTGAAGGTCCAACGTCGCAGCGCGTATCGCAAGCTCGGTGCGTCGAACAGGGAGGAGGCTCTTCTGCGCGCCGCAGAGCTGGGGCTGCTCGAGGAATGAGCGACTGACCGGTCGATCGAGGCGCACCCCGAGTTCGGGTGACGCGCGGTGCGCCTCAGAGTCGGGAGCGTGGGAGGGGTGAACCTGGGGGTTCGTGCTCTCGTCGACCTGTGTTCACGATAGGTGCGGGCGCGTCGGGGTCGTGAGGGAGCGCATCCAACACGCGGTATTTCGCCCTGGAACTCACCCTGGCCGCGCCTCGCCGCGATCTCGGACGCCTGGCCGCGACCCCATGCGCACCGGTGTTCATAGACTGGAGCGATGCGAGCGCTCACCGAAGCAGACGTCCGTGCCTCGTTCGTCAATGCGGATGCCGACGAGCTGCGGGTCATGGAGATGCCCCATGACTTCGTCCTGATCGACTGGGACTACCTGGATTTCTTCGCGTGGCGAGACCCGAGTGCGGGTCGGCGCGGCTACGTGCTCACTCAGCACGACGGTGAGGTCTCGGGGTTCGTGCTGCGAGTCTCGGACCCCGGCCGAGGTCGTTCGGGCATGTGCAACATCTGCCACACCATGCAGCCGGGAAACCAGGTGGCGCTCTTCTCAGCACGGTTGGCAGGTGAGGCCGGTGAGCGGGGCGACTCCGTCGGCACCTACATGTGCGCCGATCTCTCCTGTCACGAGAACGTGAGACTCGCCCACCCGCTCGCCCCGAACGAGATCCTCGCCCCCGGACAGGTGGACGTCCGTCTTGACGGCACGAGGCGGCGAATGGAGGCCTTCGTGGGCCGCGTGAGGCAGCAGGCCTGATCACGGTTAGCCTGGTCGCATACGTCCTGCGCTCGAAGGAGAAGCCATGAACGATGCCATCCTGTTCACCGTCGATGAGGGGCTGGCCCGGCTCACACTGAACCGTCCCTCACGGCTCAATGCCTTCAACTCCGATCTGGCGCACGCGTGGCGCGACGCGACGGCCGAGGCGACGGCGCGCACGGATGTGAAGGCGATCCTGATCGATGCGGCGGGCCCCGCGTTCTGCGCCGGCGGTGATGTCATCGAGATGGCGACGACGATGGGATCGGGTGACGAGATAACGGCCCTGGCCGAAGTCATCAACGCCGGGATCCGGTCGCTGACCGACTCCGCAGTGCCGGTCGTCGCCGCAGCCCACGGGACGACCGCCGGCGGCGGGCTCGGCATACTGCTCAGCAGCGACTACGCCGTGGTCGGCTCACGCTCTCGGCTGGGCAGCCTCTATGCGAACATCGGGCTGACACCCGACCTGTCGGTCTCGGCTCAGCTCGCTCGAGCGGTCGGACAGCGCCGCGCGCTGCAACTGGTGCTGCAGGACCGCCTCCTGACGGCCGCGGAAGCCGTGGAATGGGGCCTCGTCGCAGAGGCCGTCGACGGGGCCGACTCTGCGGACGAAGCCGACCGGGTGAGAGCGCGTGCGGAAGAGATCGCCCGCTTCTGGCTCGCCGGTGCGGCTGAAGCGTACGGTCACGCGAAGCGCCTCGTCCGCTCTCAGCCCGAGCGGACGTTCGCCGAGCAGCTGAGCGAGGAGGCGCGCTCGATCGGCGCCTCCCTGGCGACCCCGGACGCTCAGGCCCGGATCGCCGCGTTCGCCGCGGCATCCGCACGCAAGGGCTGATTCCCGCGGGAGCCGGTTCGCCCCGATGTATCCACGGATCATGTCGAGGCTCCTGCCTCCGCGCCGGCGCATGCAAGGATGAACGCAACGCCGCTCAACGAGAGGAACGCGATGTCGCAGCCGGAGATCACCCAGCAGCCCCCCGCGCTGGTCGAGAAGAAGAACATGTCCCTTCTCATCAGAGGGGCGATCTGGATCGCCATCGGCGCACTCATCGCCGCGGCGCTCGTCTGTGTCGTCTGGGTTCTGATCGGTGATCAGGACGGGCTGATCGGGCGGGCATTCCTCACGATCCTCCTGCTCGCCGCGTTCGCAGGAATCGCGATCCTCGAGGCGGGACTCGCCCCCAACCGTCCCGACTGGCTCGCGCTGTCGAGCATGGTCAGCTGGATCGTGGCTCTGCTGGTCGGAGCGGTCAAGATCTGGCTGCCCGAGGACGACGCGTTCTTCACCGGTGCAGAGCGCTTTTTCCAGCTGCTGCTCGTGGTGGGAATCCTCCAGCTCGCCCTGCTGCATGTGAGGCTGTTCACTCCGGCCGCGCAGCGTCACGTGACGACGTTCACCCGCATCATCTACATCGCGACGATCGTGTTCCTCGGCGGCCTCGTGGCCATGCTGATCTTCTTCCTTACCTTCCCGCACACCTTCGACTACGGCGAGCTGTACTGGCGAATCGTCGTCGCACTCACGATCCTGGCCGCGGTCGGAACCACGCTGATCCCGCTGCTCAACGCCCTGTTCGCTCCTCGCAAGCCGGCCGGAGCTCGTGCCGCCGCCGCGGCGCAGAGTGTCGCAGCCGCTCCGGCATGGCCGACCTATGCAGACGGTGTGACGCCCCTGCCGGTGCTGCCCGACGGCTCGCCGGACTGGAATGCCTACTACACCGGCCACCCGTCGCCGCAGCCGCAGCAGGCGCTCCCTGTCGCTCCCGCGCCGCAGGGGTTCCCCGTCGCGCCGTTCCCGACCGCGCCTGAGCCGTACTCGCAGGGCCCGGCGACGCCCCCGGCTCCGCCCGCGCCCGCGGCTCACGACGCCTACCCGCCGGCTCCCACTGCTCACGACGCCTACCCGCCGGCTCCGCCGCTGCCTCCCCAGTGAGCATCGAACTCGAACTGGCTGACCTCGCCCGCCGGATCACGCGCGAGGCGGGAGACCTGGCGCGGCGCCGTCGCGACGAGGGCGTGCACCTCGCCGCCACGAAGTCGACGCTGGCTGACATCGTCACCGAGGCCGATCGCGAAGTCGAAACGCTCGTCCGCGACCGGCTGAGGGTCGCTCGACCCGGCGACGGCTTCCTGGGCGAAGAGTCGGAGGCTGAACCCGGCGTGACCGGCATCACCTGGGTCGTCGATCCGATCGACGGCACGGTGAACTACGCCTACGGAATCCCCTCCTATGCCGTGAGCATCGCGGCAGTGAGGGGCAGCGCAGTCGCGGGGGAGTGGGAGGCGCTCGCCGCTGCCGTTTACGCGCCCGCAACCGCCGAGATGTTCACCGCCGCTCGAGGTCATGGCGCCTTCCTGGGCGACGTGCGGCTGTCGGTCACGACCGAGACGCCGGCGGGAGCGCTGCTCGCCACCGGATTCGGCTACGACCCCGCGACGCATGACGGCGACCTCGCGACCGTGCGCAGGATCATGCCGATCGCGAGAGACCTCCGCCGCGCAGGCTCTGCCGCCCTCGACCTCGCTTTCGTGGCCTCCGGGCGGCTGGACGGCTACTTCGAGCGCGGCCTGAAGCCGTGGGATCACGCGGCAGGCGCGCTGCTGGTCACCGAGGCGGGGGGCGATGTCTCGCTGATCGACCGTGCTTCCGCGAGACCCATGCTCATCGCGGGTGGCACTGAGGTCCATCAGCGCGTCCTCGATATTCTTCGAGATGAAACGTGAACGATTCATGGCATTCACAGGTGGATCAGGCTAGGGTTTATCCGATCGTTACTTTCATCGGCCCGAATCGGTGAAGGTCGTAAGCGCCCCCGAGCTTGACGTTTGAACCCGAGAGAATCTGATTTGCCCTTCGAGAATCCCCAGGCTGCCTCTGCGCCCACGCGCCGCTCCAGCCGTCCCCGCACTGCGGCCTTCGAGGCCTCCGCGGCAGGAGTGACGGAAGCCGTCTCCGAAGCCGCGCCCGTCTCCGAAGCCACGGCCGTCCCCTCCGAGGCTCCCCTGTCTCGCCGTGCCGCCCGCCAGCGACTGAACACCGCAGAGGTCTTCATCGCCGCGACCGCGGTCGCGGCGGCGTCAGCAGCATCCGACTCCGCCGACGTCGTCGTGAGCGAGACCGATGAGGCTCCCGCGGACGTCGCCGAGCCGATCGTCATCGAGCCGATCGTCGCCGAGCCGATTGCGATGCCCGCAGCAGCCGAGCACGATCAGCCCGACTCGGAGCGCGCGGACGACGCAAGCCACCGTTCGAGCGACGAGGATGCCTTCGAGACGGCTGCCCGTGCATTCCGTCGCGTGGCACCCGAGGCCGCGGCCGAGCCCGCCGAGGACCCGACGGAGGCCGCCGAGGCTGACGAGACTCCGGTCGAGCATGTCGTGCGCCGTCGCCCGTCTGCACGCAAGTTCCTCGCCGTCGGCGCGACCGTCGGCGTGATGAGCCTCGCCGGTCTCCTCGCCGTCGGCATGACCCTTCCTGCCGAAGCCGTCGCCGCAGTGCAGGGAACGCCGTCGCTCGCGGCGACGTCCCTCGTCGCTGCATCGGGTACGGCGTCGAAGGCTGCATCCGACGACGAGATCCAGGCGTTCGTCACGTCTTCCGACGTGCAGAACGAGCCGCTCGCGCGCTCCGACAGCTTCTCGAGCGTGTCTCTCATCCAGGTGGCATCGGAAGAGGGCATCAACTACTCGAACGAGGTCTTCACCAACGACGCCGAGGCTGCCATCCAGTGGCCGTTCAAGGTCGGCGTGGGTATGAGCTCGGGATACGGCATGCGCTGGGGTCGTCTGCACGAGGGAATCGACTTCGTCCCCGGTGAGGGAGCGCCCATCCAGGCGATCGCCGACGGCGTGGTGCGCATCGCCACCGAGCAGGGCGGCGCCTACGGCGTCACCGTGTACATCGACCACGTGATCGACGGACAGATCGTCACGAGCCACTACTCGCACATGCAGTACGGCTCGCTGCAGGTCAAGCCCGGGCAGACCGTGAAGGTCGGCGACGTCGTCGGCCACACCGGAAACACCGGTCGTTCCTACGGAGCGCACCTGCACTTCGAGATCATCATCAACGGCGGCACGATCGATCCGCTGCCGTGGTTGCGCGAGAACGCGGGTCGGACCTCGTACTGACACCTCGATTTCATGAGGACGCCACAGTGATGGTATTCTCGTGTGGTTGCCCCGCGAGGGGGAGCACGCCCCGATAGCTCAGTGGCAGAGCACTTCCATGGTAAGGAAGGGGTCGTCAGTTCAATCCTGACTCGGGGCTCACAGCGTTCGTATCTGCGATGCGGATGCGGTGTGGCAGGGTAGCTCAGCTGGTCAGAGCGCACGACTCATAATCGTGAGGTCGCGGGTTCAAGCCCCGCTCCTGCTACAGATGAAAACCCCCGGGATTCCCGGGGGTTTTTGCGTACCCGGGCTCACGATCGACCGACACGCACTCCGGGCACGATGTTCGCACGGTGCCCACCCGATCGGGTGAGGTTCGGCGTGCGCGATGTCAAGGGGATGCCGTGGCGAGGCCGGCGGCGGTCACACTGGTCGTCCAGTACCCGGACGATAGGAGCGACTCATGTCAGACCCCCAGGCAGCACCGGACGAAGGCGCCGAGATCGACGCGACCGGCGTGGACGCCGACTTCGTGACGAACGACCCGGACCCCGAGGTCGACCCCGCCACCCCGGGTGAGAGCCAGAAGGCCGACGGCGACAACGCGGATCACCCGGACGAGCTCGAGGTCGGCGACCTCCCCTGACCACGCACGAAAGACGGGCCCGCTCCTCATCTGAGGAGCGGGCCCGTCTTTCGTGAAAAAGTCAGCGACCGACGGGCGGGATGTCGCGCCGACCGGCTGCGATGCGGTCCTCGTCGCCGGGGGCGGCGTCACTTCGACCGGAGCCGCCGCGCTGCTCCGCCTCGAGACGCTCCGCCTCCTCGCCGCTGATGGCCTCGCCCCGAGCGACGAGCCCCGCCTGATCCGACAGCGGGATCTGCTTGAGGAACAGCGAGAGCACCAGAGCCAGAGCGATGAAGGGCACCAGGTACCAGAAGACCGGTGCGAGGGCATCCGCGTAGGCCGTGACGATGCCGTCCCTGACCTCGTCCGGCAGCGAGTTCAGCGTCGCGGGGTCGATCGTCGACGCCGCCTGCGAGGCGGCATCCGGTGATGCTCCGGCGTCGGCGAAGACGCCGAGCAGGTTCTCGGTCAGGCGGGTGGTGAAGATCGTGCCGAAGACGGCGGTTCCGAGTGATGCACCCACTTCGCGGAAGTAGTTGTTCGTGCTCGTCGCTGTGCCGATCTCGCCGGCGGGAACGGCGTTCTGCACGACCAGCACGACGACCTGCATGATCAGTCCCAACCCGGCGCCGAACACGAAGAGGAAGGCGCAGATCAGCCAGATCGGCGTCTCGGCCGAGAGGGTGGTCATCGATATCATCGCGATGCCCGTCAGGATCGTTCCGACGATCGGGTAGCTCTTGTACTTCCCCGTCTTCGAGATCGCGATGCCCGAGAAGATCGACGTTCCGATCAGTCCCACCATCATCGGGATCATCAGCAGACCGGATGCGGCGGCCGACGTGCCTGACGACATCTGCAGGAACGTCGGGACGAACCCGATCGCCGCGAACATCCCGATGCCGAGCACGAGACCGATCGCGGTCGCGTTGACGAAGATCGGATTGCGGAAGAGGCTCAGCGGGATGATCGGGTCCTGCACCTTGGCCTCGGTGATGACGAATGCGGTCGCGGCCACGATGAGCCCGGCCCCCCAGGCCCATGTGGCGAGCGAATCCCAGCCGAACTCCTTGTCGCCGCCGAAGTCGGTGAAGAAGATCAGACAGGTCGTCGCTATCGAGAGGAAGATGACGCCGAAGATGTCGATCGGCTTCTGGGCCTTCTTGCTGGGCAGCTTCAACGCGACGAGGGCGATGATGAAGGCGGCGATTCCGACCGGGATGTTGATGTAGAACGCCCACTGCCAGGTGAGGTGGTCGACGAAGAACCCGCCGAGCAGGGGGCCGGCGACGGCCGACAGACCGAAGACGGCGCCCAGGGGACCCATGTACTTGCCGCGCTCGTTCGCGGGGACGATGTCGGCGATGATCGCCTGCGACAGGATCATCAGACCGCCGCCGCCGAGGCCCTGCAGTGCGCGGAAGATCACGAACATCCAGAAGTCGGTGGCGAAGGCGCAGCCGACGGACGCGAGCGTGAACAGCGCGATCGCGACGAGGAAGAGGTTGCGTCGGCCCAGGACGTCACCGAACTTGCCGTAGATGGGCATGACGATGGTGGTCGCGAGCAGATAGGCCGTGGTGATCCAGACCTGGTGGTCGACGCCGCCGAGCTGTCCGACGATGGTCGGCATGGCGGTCGAGACGATCGTCTGGTCGAGGCTCGAGAGCAGCATGCCCGCTATCAGGGCGCTGAAGATGATCCAGATGCGGCGCTTCGTGAGCAGGAAGGGCGCATCCTTGGTGGCGGTGGCGGACATTCAGTGGGCTTTCTGTGATGGTGCGAACACGGAGCGAGCGATCTCGAGGCGTCGGCTGACGAGGTCGCCGAAGGAGTCGGTCGAGTGGTGGTGCAGCAGCTGGTCCATGCACAGGCGCACCAGGGCACCGACAGTGTGGACCATGACCTCGGCGCGCAGCTCGGCATCGTCGCCTCCACCGCTTCGCTGAACGACGAGCTCGCCGTCGCGCCTCTCGTTCTTCGCCAGCTGCTCGAATGCGGCCTTGAGCAGTCGAGGCTCCTGCTCGATCACCGCGAACAGGGCCGGCGCGTCGTCGAGGGGATTGAAGAGCTCGAATCGCGCGATCGTCAACCCGATGAAGTCGTCGAGCAGCTCGCCGTCCTGCGCGACGAAGGCGGCCTCGAGCGCTTCCTGTCGCGAGTCGATCGCGGCGAACCCGAAGACGGCGTTCTCCTTGCTCTCGAAGTAGTTGAAGAACGTACGCCGCGAGACGCCGACCGCAGAGCAGAGCTCCTCGACGGTGAAGCCGGCGAAACCGTGCTCGGTCGTCAGTCGGCGAGCCTCGTCGGTGAGTGCGCGGGACGTCTCCCTCTTGCGCTGCTCTCGCAATGAATCTGCACTCTCGCTCATGAAGTGCAATCTTGCACTCTGAACCTAAGAGTGCACTGTGAGCTCCGTGCTCCGATCGTGTCGAATCCGTAATATTTACGAAACACTCCGTATCGTATCGTTGGGCCATGACATCCGACTCGACCGAGAAGCCCGGCCGCCCCACTGACGAGGACCTCACGCGACGGATCCTCACGACCGCCGGCGAGATGCTCGGGCGGCGCGGCTACCAGGCGCTGAGCGTCGAGCAGGTGGCCAAGGCCGTGGGCTGCGGCAAGACCGCGATCTACCGCCGATACGCGGACAAGGGCGCGCTCGTCGCCGCGGTGCTCCGATCGCAGGTCGAGATCGGGGCGATGCCCGACCGGGGCAGCGTCCGCGCTGATCTGCTCGAACACGTGCTGCAGAACCAGCGCAACCAGGAGCTGTCCCCGGAGCAGAGTCACGGACTCCGCGCGATGTTCGAGCCGGATGTCTTTCCCACCCTGTGGGACTCCTTCTTCCAGCACCGCCGTCGGCAGGGTGTCGAGATCATCGATCGCGCCATCTCCCGCGGCGAACTCCCGGAGGACGTCCACCACGACATCCTTCTCGACACGATCGCCGGGCTCACCCTGTACCGGCAGTCCGTCAAGCGCATCCACATCGATGAGCGCCACTACGTCGACATCATCGACGCTCTCGTCAGCACCCCGCCGCGTCGCATTGCAGACGCTGATGAACAGGCTTCCCCTTGACCACTGACACTCCACCCCTGACCGCATCCCTGCCGAAGGTGAGCGCCCGCGCCGTCGTCGGCTTCCTCGTCTTCTGCGAACTCGCGAGCGGATTCGTCCAGGGGTTCTACGCCCCTCTGCTCGGCGAGATCGCAGGACACCTCCAGGTGTCGGACGCCGACATCACCTGGTTCCTCACGGTCCAGACTCTGGCGGCCGCAGTCTGCGTGCCGCTGCTCTCGAAGCTCGGAGACATCTTCGGGCATCGCCGGATGCTGCGGATCGCCGTCGTCGCGGTGCTGATCGGCACCCTCGTCACCGCGTTCCTGCCGAGCTATCCGCTGGTGCTCGCCGCCCGGATCCTCGTCGGGCCGCTCGCCGTCTGGCTCCCGCTCGAGATCGCTCTCGTGCACAACCGCATCAAGGGTGAAACCGCGCGGACCTCGATCGGTCTGCTCGTGTCCTGCCTGACGGGTGGCGCGATTCTCGGCACGATCTCGGCGGGCGTGTTCTCGTCCGTGCTGCCCTCGCTGACCCTCACCCTGCTCGTGCCCGTGGTGTTCGTCGCGGTCAGCGTCTACGCGGTGTTCTTAAAAGTCCCCGAATCCACGTCGCGCACCGGTGCGAAGATCGACGTCCTCGGATTCATCGGCATCGGTCTCGCGATGGTCGTGCTGCTCTTCGGTCTGCGTCTCGCGTCCAGCGAGGGCTTCGGTTCGATGGCGACCATCGTCACCCTGGTCGCGGCGGTCGTGATCTTCGCGTCGTGGGTGCTGTGGGAGCTGCGCGTGGCTTCTCCGGCCATCGACGTGCGGCTGATCGTCTCGCCCCGGCTCGGACCTGTCTACCTGACCGCATTCCTGTTCGGCATGGTCATGTTCGGCGCGCAGGCGCCGTCGACGACGTTCCTCACCGCCGACCCTGACGTCTCGGGCTACGGCTTCGCGGCGACGGCCGGCACAGCGTCGGCCGTGACGGCGGTCGTGACGATCCTCGCGACGGTCGGCGCCGCCACCTTCGCGCCGATCGCTCGCAGAATCGGCATCCGCGCGGTCCTGGTCACCGGTGCGGTCCTGGCCGCATCGGGATCGCTCATCCAGATCGCGTTCCACGAGGAGCTGTGGCAGATCTTCATGATCTCGGCGATCAACGGGATCGGTATGGGCTTCCTCCTCGGAGCTCTCCCCGCGCTCGTCGCCGAACTGGCCCCGAGCGATTCGACCGGGATCGCGGCCGGGGTCTACAACTCGCTGCGCACCCTCGGAGGGTCGGCTGCCGGCGCGGTGTTCGCCGTGCTGCTCGCGGGCTTCACCGCATCCGGATCCCTCAGCTCGTCGATCGGCGGTTACATCACCATCTGGAGCGTCTGCGCCGGCGCGTTCATCATCTCCGCCCTCGCGCTCGCATTCATGCGGATGCCGCGCCTCACCGACTCCTCCGCACGAAAGGCCCACTCGTGAGCGCCCCCGATTTCGCGGCCGACGCCGTCGCGATCCTGCCCGACCTGGTCGCCCTGCGACGAGCTCTGCACGCCGACCCCGAGCTCGGACTCGACCTGCCGCGCACGCAGCAGAAGGTTCTCGACGCGCTCGAAGGACTGCCCCTCGAGATCACCACCGGCACGCGCACCACCTCGGTCGTGGCGGTTCTGCGCGGAGGGCGGCCGGGGCCCGCGGTGCTGCTGCGCGGTGACATGGACGCCCTGCCGATCGAGGAGACGACCGGTCTGGAGTTCGCCTCCACCAACGGCACCATGCACGCGTGCGGGCACGACCTGCACACCGCGGGCCTCGTGGGCGCGGCGAGGCTTCTCTCGGAGAGACGCGACGAGCTGCACGGCTCGGTGATCTTCATGTTCCAGCCGGGGGAGGAGGGACACGGGGGCGCGAAGGTCATGATCGAGGAGGGGCTGCTCGACGCGGCCGGTGAACGTCCGGTCGCCGCGTACGCGATCCATGTCGCACCCGGTCCGCGCGGCCTCTTCGCGACGAGGAGCGGAGCGGTGGCCGCAGGATCCAACCAGCTCTTCGTCACGGTCGACGGCAGGGGAGGGCACGGTTCGCAGCCTCATCAGACGCTCGATCCGGTGCCCGCCGCGGCCGAGATCGTGCTGGCGCTCCAGAGCTTCGTGACGCGGCGGTTCGATGCCTTCGATCCCGTGGTGCTGTCGGTGACCCGGCTCTCGACGGGTGAGGGAGCGGTCAACGTCATCCCCGAGCAGGTCGAGCTCGCTGCGACCGTCCGCAACATGTCGCCCGCGTCGCTCGCGACCCTCCAGGAGGGGCTGCCTCGGGTGATCGAGGGGGTGGCGGCCGCGCACGGCCTCACCGCCGACGTGCGCTTCGACACGATGTATCCGGTGACCGTGAACGACCCCGCAGAGACGGCCGAGACCGTCGACGTGCTGCAGGGTGTCTTCGGCGAGCAGCGCGTCGTCATCATGCCGACGCCGATGATGGGATCAGAGGACTTCGCCTTCGTCCTCGACGAGGTGCCCGGCACGTTCATCGCGCTGATGACCTCGCCGCCCGACGCGGACCCGAGCACGATCGAGTGGAACCACTCGCCGAGGGTGCTGTTCGACGACGCGGTGCTCGGCGACCAGGCTGCGGCGCTGGCATCCGTCGCATTCGCCCGCACGGCTCGCTGACGTCCCCTCTCAGCGGAGGCCGCTCCCCGTCGGGGAGCGGCCTCCGTCATGAATGACGACCAATTTGTGACGAATCGTTCGTAGCATCCGTCTTAGTGGTGTCGCTGCACTGCGGCCCTCCCCGCAGGGGATCGGAACACACTGACGAAGGAGCACATGATGGCGAACGTCTCGAACGCACAGCAGCCCAAGGTCCAGGTCGCCCCGGCAGGTTCGACCGTCGCCTCGACGGGTGCGACGATCATCGAGAACGGCGTGGTCGCGAAGATCGCGGGCATCGCGGCGCGAGAGGTTCCCGGTGTGTACGCGCTCGGTGGCGGAGCCGCTCGCGCCGTCGGAGCCATCCGTGATGCTCTCAACTCCACCGACCTGACCCAGGGTGTCAGCGTCGAAGTGGGCGAGACGCAGGTCGCGGTCGACGTGACGATCGTCGCCGAGTACCCGGCATCGTTGCAGAAGGTCGCAGACGATGTCCGCGCGGCGATCTCCGTCGCGATGAGCGAGTTCGTCGGCAAGCAGGCGGTCGAGGTCAACGTCACCATCAACGACGTCCACATCCCCTCCGATGACGCGTCGGACGACGTCGCCGCCGCCGCCGACGACGCCGTGGAGACGCGTGTCCTGTGATCCATCGAGATGCGAACGAGTGATCGGATCAGCATCTCGTGACCTCGTGATCGGGTCGATGATCCGATCCGATCACGGGTCCGCTCCGAATCTATTCGGGGGAATGGAAAAGGGAGTCGACGCATGGCTGGGGAACGCTTTCGCTCTGCACTCGAGCAGGCCGACGACCGGATCGTCGCCGGTCGGGCGATGGATGGGGACGTCGCCGCATTCGCGGTGCTGGTGCGCAGGTACACGCCGATGATGCGCGCGTACACGCAGCGGATGCTGAACGCCTCGGCCGATGTCGACGACATCGTCCAGGAGACGTTCGTGACCGCGTGGCAGCGGTTCTCCGAACTGGACGACCCCGCGAAGGTCAAGAGCTGGCTGATGCGCATCGTGAGCCGCAAGGCGGTGGATCGCATCCGCGCACTGCGACCGATGATCGACGTCGACGACGTGGAGCAGGCCGCGCCGCCGCAGGGTGCTCCGGCGCGCGTCGTCGAGGCCCGCGCGGGGATCGAGGCGCTGGGGGCGGCGTTGCAGGAGCTGCCGGCCGCCCAGCGAGAGTGCTGGGTGCTCAGGGAGATGGGCGGGTACTCGTACGACGAGATCGCCGCCGAGCTCGACATATCGGTGTCGACGGCGCGTGGCCTTCTCGCCAGAGCCCGCAAATTCATGATCGTGCGAATGGAGGCCTGGCGATGAGCGATGATCAGGCGACCCCCGACGTCCGTCAGCTCGGTCTCGAACCGGGCGATCTCGACGGGCACACGCTCGAAGAGCTGAGCGACTATCTCGAAGCAGGGAGGGTTCCCCTCGACCCGTCGATCGAGGGCTCGCCGGGATGCCAGCTCGCTCTCGACGCACTCGAGCGGCTGCACGGCCTCGGCGGTCAGCTGATCGACGCCGATGCCGCCGCCATGCCCGAGGTCGATGACAGCTGGGTCGATCGCATCCTCTCGGGCATCGCCCTGGACGCCCGCGCCGGGCGTCGGATCCCGTTCGCAGAGACCGACCCCGCGGTCGACTTCGGAATCACCGAGGGGGCCGTCCGGGGCCTCATCCGCTCGGCGGAGAACGCTGTGCCCGGCATTCTGGTCGGGCGGTCGACACTCGACGGCGACGTCACCGCCGTGGGCGAGCCGATCCGCATCGCGATCGAGGTCAACGCCGTCTACGGCGAGTCGATCCCGCAGGCGGTGGACCGGCTCCGCGAAGAGGTCGCCGAGCGTCTGCGGCGGCAGACGTCCCTCACGGTGACCGCGATCGACGTCACCGTGCGGGACATCCAGAGAATCAGCAGCGCGGCGGAGGAGACACCATGAGCGTTACCGATCCCACGGGACTCGCTGAGAGGTTCGAGGCGGCCGTGCTGGCCACCCCGGGTGTGCGCAGCGTCTACCGGGCGGGCTCACTGGTGTCGAATCTCGTCGGAGAAGGTGCGGTCGCGATCGGCATCAGCCGGGTCGACGAGCCGCTCGTGGCGGTTCGCGTCGCCGACGAGGGCGTCGTGGTCGAGGCATCGCTCGGCATCGAGTACTCGGCGAGTGCCGTCGAGCTGCTGCAGGACGTCCGCGCGGCCTTGGGGAAGGTCCTGGCGGAGGACGGGCTGGGGCCCGTCGAGATCGTGCTCACGATCGCGTATGTCCATCCTCGGGAGGCATCGTCGGACTGAGTCCGCGTGAGCGCGCTGAGGCGCCGGTCCTGGGTGAGGATCGGCGCCTCCTGGTGGGGCGGCCGGCCTGATGCCGAACGGCGGATCAGGCGATGGCGCGCAGGCCCTCGACGAGAGGCGTCGTGGGACGGCCGATGAGGCGCGCGAGCGTGCCGTCCGACTCGGAGAGCGCGCCCGACGCGATGCCGGCATCCAGAGCGACGACGAAGCCCGCCGTGCCCTCGTCGAGACCGGCCGCCTGGAGTCCGGCGAGCTGCTCGTCGGCCGTGAGCGGCTGATAGGTCACGTCGCGGCCGGAGACCTCCGCGATCGCGGCTGCGAGCTGGGTGTAGTCCCACGCGACGTCGCCGCCGAGTTCATACACCTGCCCGATGTGACCGTCTTCGAGCAGCACGACGGCTGCGGCCTCGGCGAAGTCCTTGCGGCTGGCCGACGCGACGCGGCCGTCGCCGGCTCCGGAGGCGAGCACTCCGGTCTCGGCTGCACGGGCGAGGTCAGCGGCGTAGTTCTCGGTGTACCAGTTGTTGCGCAGGATGACTGCCGGGAGACCGGACGCCGTGATGAGCTCCTCGGTGGCCTTGTGTTCGGGGGCGAGCACGAGATCGCTCGTCGTGGCCTTCGGAGCGCTGGTGTAGACGAACTTCGTGACACCGGCGGACCGGGCGGCGTCGATGACCGCCTGGTGCTGCGCGACGCGCTGCCCGACCTCGGAACCCGAGATCAGCAGGACGCTGTCCACGCCCTCGAGGGCGGAGGTGACGGAGGAGGGGGCGGTGTAGTCGAGCCGCGCGACCCGCACGCCGAGATCCTCGGCCTTCGCGACATCGCGGGCGCCGGCGATGATCGACTGCGGGTCGGCGCCGCGCTCGAGGAGGCTGGCGATGACGAGGCGTCCGAGGTTGCCGGTCGCACCGGTGACGAGGATGGTCATGGGGTGTCCTTTCGTAGGTGACAGAGGCGATAACCTGGCCACCGTGTCGGAACATTCCATACTGCGGGTACCCACTTTGAAGTAAGGTACCTACATGACGGTTAGTTATGCACAGATCCGAGAGTCGACTCCGCAGATCTTCGAGCCCGGATGCAGCACCCGCGTCATCCTCGACCACGTGATGAGCAAGTGGGGCGTGCTCGTTCTCTCGTCCCTCTCCGACGGCACCCATCGCTGGGGCGAACTGCGCCGCGAGGTCGGCGGCATCAGCGAGAAGATGCTCGCCTCGACCCTGCGAACCCTCGCCGACGACGGGCTGGTGCGTCGTGAGTCCTTCCCGACGGTGCCTCCGCACGTCGAGTACAGCCTGACTCCTCTCGGGCGGGATCTCATGGAGCGGATGCTGCCGCTCGTCGAGTGGGTCGCCGACCACGCCGACGGAATGATCGATCGAGACTCACTCGACTGATTCCGTCGCTCAGTAGCGCAGGCGCCCACGGAATCCGTCGGTATAAGAAAAGGATTGACGCGATATACGCGGTACCCGTATGTTCTGAGCATGTCAGCTACGACGCCGATCCATCTCGAACGCCCCGACGGCAAGGGCCTGGCCGCCGGCACCCTCGGTCTGTGGGGCTCGACCGTCATCGGCCTGGCCTCGACGGCCCCCGTCTACTCACTCGTCGCGACGCTCGGCTATGTGGTGCTGGCCGTCGGAGCTCAGGCACCGATCGCGTTCATCATCGCGTTCGTGCCGATGCTGCTGATCGCCTTCGCCTACCGTGAGCTGAACAACGCCGTCCCCGACTGCGGCACCACGTTCACGTGGGGGACGAAGGCGTTCGGTCCCTGGGTCGGCTGGATGGGCGGCTGGGGTGTCGCAGTCGCCGGCATGGTGGTGCTCGCCAACCTCGCCCAGATCGCATCGGTCTACTTCTGGTCCCTGATCGGGTTCGATCTCGAGAACAACGACTGGCGGATCGTCCTCGTCGCTGTGCTGTTCATCGCCGCGATGACCTGGGTCAGCTGGCGCGGCGTCGAGATCGGTGAGCGCATCCAGAACGTTCTGCTGGGCATCCAGTACCTCGCCCTGGCGATCTTCGTCGTCGCCGCTCTCTGGCAGTTCTTCGCGGGTACCGCCCCGAACCCGACGCCGTTCGAGATGGAATGGCTGAACCCGTTCGCGTTCACCAGCTGGCCCGGATTCACCGAGTCGATCCTGCTCGCTCTCTTCATCTACTGGGGCTGGGACACGTGCCTCGCGCTCAACGAGGAGACCAAGGATCCCAAGAAGATCCCCGGTCGGGCGGCGCTGCTGACGACCGTCATCCTCCTCGTCACCTACGTCGGCGTCACGATCGCCGCGATGATGTACGCCGGTCTCGGGTCAGAGGGCACCGGGCTCGGCAACGAGGCCAACGCCGACGACTTCTTCCTGGCGATCAAGGACGGCCTGCTCGGCCCGTTCGGCTGGGTGCTCGTGGTCGCCGTCGTGCTCTCGGCCATCTCGTCGACGCAGACCACGATCCTCCCCACCGCCCGCGGCACCCTCGCGATGGGCGTGTACCGCGCTCTGCCGGCGAAGTTCAAGGACGTGCACCCGACCTACAAGACTCCGTCGTTCTCGACCATCGTCATGGGGGTCGTGGCCATCGCGTACTACATCGGCATGACCCTGATCAGCGACGACATCCTCCAGGACTCGATCCTGTCGCTCGGTCTGGCGATCGCGTTCTACTACGCCATCACCGGGTTCGCCTGCGCCTGGTACTTCCGCAAGGACCTCACCCGCTCGGCGCGCGACTTCCTCTTCAAGGGGCTGTTCCCGGTGCTGGGCGCGGCCATGCTCACCTGGGCCTTCGTGCAGTCGGCGATCGACATGTGGGACGTGGACTACGGCTACACGGTGCTCTTCGGCATCGGCGGCACCTTCGTGATCGGCATCGGAGCGCTCGCGTTCGGCCTCGTGCTCATGTTCGTCTGGTACCTGTTCCCGCGGTCGAAGAGGTTCTTCCGCGGCGAGAGCCTCAACCGCGACACCCAGGTGATGGTGCCCGACGAGCCGGGCCTGATCCGCTCGATCGACGGCGGCATCTGAGCTGCGGCATCCTGTCCGAGCCGGATCGCGCGCGGGTACGCCCTAGGCTTTATCCGTGCGCATCCGGCTCGACATCGCCTACGACGGCACCCACTTCCGCGGGTGGGCCAAGCAGCCCACCCTGCGCACAGTGCAGGGGACTCTCGAGGCCGCGCTTGCTCGCATCGTCGGCTCCGAGGTGCAGTTCGTCGTCGCAGGACGGACGGATGCCGGGGTCCACGCCCTGGGTCAGGTCGCGCACGTCGACCTCGACGAGGAGCAGTGGGCCCGCATCGAGTCGCGTCAGGGTCGTGCGCCGCAGGACCCTGCGGCGTCGATCGCGCGACGGATGAGGGGAGTGCTCGGCGCCTACCCCGATGCGACCGTCACGCGCTCGTCCATCGCTCCCGATGGATTCGACGCCCGATTCTCTGCGGTCTGGCGGCGTTACCGCTACCGTCTCGCCGACTCGACGGCGGGGTACGACCCTCTTCGACGCCACGACACGACCGCGCACCGCGGCGTTCTCGACGACCAGGCGATGGATGCCGCGGCGCGGACGCTCATCGGACTCCACGATTTCGCGGCCTACTGCAAACCTCGTGAGGAGGCCACGACGATCCGGACGCTCCTCGACTACCGCTGGTCGAGGGACGCCGAGGGTGTGCTGGTCGCCGAGGTGAAGGCCGACGCGTTCTGCCACAGCATGGTGCGGGCCCTCGTCGGCGCGTGTGTCGCCGTGGGGGAAGGGCGTCTCGACATCGACGATCTGGTCGTGCTGCGCGACGCGCTCACCCGCACCAGCGAGTTCAAGGTCCTGGCGGCGCGGGGACTCACGCTCACCGAGGTCGGCTATCCCGCCGACGATCTGCTGTCGACCAGGGCGGAGCAGACGCGCGCCCGTCGTGACGGCACGAGCGCATGAGTCGGTGGGCTGCGATGTTCGTCGAAGTCACCTCCCCGGGCTGGGCGTTCTGGCGAGCGATGGTCGACACCTGCATCGGGCTGATCGTCGGCACGCTCTACACGTTCGTCGGCATCATCGTGGTCGGCATCGTGGGGGAGGAGGCGCTGTCGTCCCTGTACTGGCAGATCGACCTCGACCCTCTGTTCCGAGCGAGCATGGGCGTCTTCCTGCTCGCGGCTGCGCTGCTGGCAGCCCTCGTCCCCGTCGTCGTGGTCGCCGAACGCTTCGCGGCACTGCGCGCCGTCGAAGCCGCTGCGCTCGAGAACCCGGATGCCGTGCCGCAGCACTCCCTGCGCCAGACGCTGCAGGCGTCACCGGCCGCACTCCTGCAGAAGACCGGCACGGTGATGTTCTGGTGCGTGGTGGGACTCGGCGCCCTCTTGGCGCTGGGGGTGCTCTTCACGGAAGATCTCCGTGAGGATGCGGTGAGCTGGGTCGCGCTCCTCGTCATCGCCGTGCTGGCCGCCGGCGCCGCGGCGGTGCGACGACTCGGGCGACGAGCCGTCGAGCGCGTTGGGCCGCGGATGAGCACGCAGTGGAGCCGGTGGAAGCGGCTGGTGCCGCTCGCGGAAAGGCGCGACGCCGACCGCAGGGACGCGGCGATGCGCACCGTCGTGCCCCGCTGGCTCGCGGTGCCGAGCGCGCGGACGGTCGGCCGGATCGCGAAGATCCTGCTGACGGCGACGCTCCTCTCGCTCGCGACCTTCATGCTGTCGGTGTTCATGCGACAGCAGTGCCGCACCTGCGACCCGGTCTACTGGGACGAGCCCATCGAGAACGGCATCGATGTGCTGAGCCTGACCAGCGGCGCAGCGATCGCGATGTGCGCCGCCCTCGGCATCGTCGCCTGGCTCGGGGGAGTCGTCCTGCAGTTCTCGCGCGAGCGCGCGCTGGTGCGGTGGGTCTCTGACGGCGTGCCGCGTCGCGTCGACACGAGCCTGGTCGAGTCCCTGCTCGCGGGCAATCGGTCGATGGTCCGGCTGCAGATCGGTCTGTCCGTGGTCGGGGCGGGTGCTCTCATCGTGGGCACCGGCGCGATCTGGGCGGACTGGACGGCGATGGACGCACGGTGGCCCCTCGTCGCCGCCGTCGTGCTGATCGCCTCGGGCTTCGTCATCGGCTGGGCGGATTCGCGCCGACGTCGCAGAGAGCGCCAGCTCGCGCGGGATGCACTGTTCCCCGGCGACGTCGGACGCCGCGGCGACGCGACGACGCGAGGGCGGGCGATTGCCACCGGAATCCAAGACTGACGCACTACCGTGAAGTGCGATGAAGGTCATCTCGTACAACTTGCAGAAGCACCGCGCCGCAGGAGAGCTCGCGGCGCTGGTCTCGACGCACGATCCTGACATCCTGTGCCTGCAGGAGTGCGATGTCGCGGACCTGCCGGAGACCATCGGAGACCTCACCCTCGCGGATGCGACACAGGGCAACCGGCTGGGACTCGCGATGTTCTATCGCGCGAGCGAGTTCCACCTGCAGGGCATCCGCACGATCGAGCTGAAGAAGTCGCTGCACGACCGCATCGCCAAGCCCGCGCACGAGCGGGTCCTGGGCGCACGGCTGCGGGACATCGACGCGGGGCGCGAGTTCATCGCCGCGTCGTTCCATGCGGCGCCGCTCACGGCCCTGAACTCCCTGCGGCGGCATCAGATCCGGGCGGCGCTCACCGAGCTGGCGACGCTCGGCGAGGGACTGCCGCAGCTGATGGTCGGCGACTACAACTACCCCGTGTTCAAGGAGAACCTCGGTCAGACGATCCGCGAACACGGATACGCGCTGACACTGAGCGACGATCACACCTACACCCGGTACCGCGTGTTCCGCGGCCACTACGACTTCGCCACCTCTGTCGGCTTCGAGATCCAGCGGGTCACCACGCTCCCGCAGGGGATGAGCGACCACCGTCCGATCCTGGTGACCACCCGCTTCGACTGACCGCCGACCGGCCCGGTTTGGGAGAACGCTCGGAATGACGTAAGCTGTCACTTTGGTACTCGACTGCCGAGTGCCACGAACGTGAGCCCTCCACTGGCGTGTTCCTCCCTGTAGGGAAGAACCACCCCGGAGTGGGATTCACGAACTTCTCCGTTCGAACAAGAAAGCAGCACTATCGTGACGCGCACTTACACCCCTAAGGCCGGCGAGGTCCAGCGTGACTGGGTCGTCATCGACGCCACTGACGTCGTTCTCGGCCGTCTGGCCTCGCACGCCGCTACGCTCCTGCGTGGCAAGCACAAGCCCACCTTCGCCAACCACATCGACTCGGGTGACTTCGTCATCATCGTGAACGCCGACAAGGTCGCGCTCACCGGTCAGAAGCTCCAGAAGAAGCTGGCCTACCGCCACTCGGGTTACCCGGGCGGCCTGAAGTCGGTCACCTACGCCGAGCTCATGGAGAAGAACCCGGTCCGTGCTGTCGAGAAGGCCATCCGTGGCATGCTCCCCAAGAACAGCATCGGCCGTCAGCAGCTGTCGAAGCTCAAGGTCTACGTCGGTGGAGAGCACCCGCACGCCGCTCAGCAGCCGAAGACGTACACCCTCGACCAGGTCGCCCAGTAAGCGCCGTAAAGACTTAAGGACATACTCGTGGCTGACATCCAGGACACCACCGAAAACCCCCAGAACTTCTCGACGTCGACTCCCGAGACCGACGCAGTCGAGGCGGCTCCCCGCCCCGTGCTGAGCGTCCCGGGTGCCGCTGTCGGCCGTCGCAAGCAGGCCATCGCCCGCGTGCGTCTCGTCCCCGGCTCGGGAACGATCACGGTCAACGGCCGCACGCTCGAGGACTACTTCCCGAACAAGCTGCACCAGCAGCTGATCAACGACCCGTTCACCATCCTCAACCTCGCCGGCGGCTACGACGTCATCGCGCGCATCTCGGGCGGTGGCCCCTCGGGCCAGGCCGGTGCACTGCGTCTCGGCATCGCTCGTTCGCTCAACGGCATCGACGAGGAGAACAACCGTCCGACCCTGAAGAAGGCCGGCTTCCTGTCGCGCGACGCTCGCGTCAAGGAGCGCAAGAAGGCTGGACTCAAGAAGGCCCGCAAGGCGCCTCAGTACTCGAAGCGTTAAGGTCCACCGCTCCGATGCCGATCTTTGGCACGGACGGCGTGCGAGGGCTTGCCAATGGCATCCTCACCGCCGACCTCGCGCTCACCCTGGCCCAGGCGACTGCTGTCGTCCTGGGCCAGGGCCGTACTGCGGAGGCTCGTAAAGCCGAAGGCAAGCGACTCACTGCAGTCGTGGCCCGCGACCCCCGCGTCTCCGGTCACTTCCTGACCGCTGCCGTCTCCGCAGGACTCGCATCCTCCGGCGTCGACGTGCTCGAGGCCGGAGTGATCCCGACGCCGGCTCTCGCGTTCCTCGTCGCCGACCGCGACGCCGACTTCGGTGTGATGATCTCGGCCTCGCACAACGCGGCACCCGACAACGGGATCAAGATCTTCGCCCGCGGCGGCGTGAAACTGCCCGATGTCGTCGAGCAGCGGATCGAAGAGGCCATGGCCGGCGAGAAGCTGCGTCCGACCGGTGCCGGCGTGGGCAGGATCATCCGATTCTCCGACGCCGAAGACCGCTACGTCGTCCACCTGCTCGGCTCGCTGCCGAACCGGCTCAACGGCATCAAGGTCGTGCTCGACTGCGCCCACGGCGCCGCATCCGGCGTCTCGCCGGAGACCTTCCGCGATGCCGGGGCCGATGTCACCGTGATCGGTGCCGATCCGGACGGCTGGAACATCAACGACGGCGTCGGTTCGACGCACCTCGACCAGCTCGCCGAGGCTGTCGTCCGTCTCGGTGCCGACATCGGGATCGCGCATGACGGCGATGCCGATCGATGCCTGGCTGTCGACGCTCAGGGCAACGTCATCGACGGCGATCAGATCATGGCGATCCTCGCGGTCGCGATGAAGGAACGCGGTCACCTCACCGACGACACCCTCGTCGCCACCGTGATGAGCAATCTCGGTCTGCACATCGCCATGCGCGAGCAGGGGATCACGGTTCGACAGACCGCGGTGGGCGACCGCTACGTCCTCGAGGACATGAACCGGGGCGGCTATGCCCTGGGCGGAGAGCAGTCCGGACACGTCATCATGAGCGAGTTCGCGACCACCGGTGACGGTCTGCTCACAGGGCTCCACCTCGTCGCCGAGATGGCGCGCCAGAACAAGACGATCGCCGAGCTCGCGAGCGTGATGACCGTCTACCCGCAGGTGCTGATCAACGTCCGCGACGTCGACAAGGACGCGCTCGAGTCCGATGCCGTCGTGCAGCAGGCCGTTCGCGAGGTCGCAGCCGAACTCGGCGAGACGGGCCGGGTGCTCCTGCGCAAGTCGGGCACCGAGGCGCTCGTCCGAGTCATGGTCGAGGCGCCGGATGCGGAATCAGCGCAGTCGTACGCGGACCGCCTCGTCGATGTGGTGCGGGAGCGCCTCTCCCTCTGAACCGTCGAGCGCGCCGTGCGGCACCGACCCCTGGTCAGTCGCGCGGCGCGCTCCAGTTCAACTGCTCGATGTATCTCAGCAGCACGCCCTCGCGCAGAGCCCACGGCGACACTTCGAGCTCGTCGACGTCGAGCGCCGTCATGGCCGTGTGCAGCGATACCGCGGCGGCGACGATCTGGAACGTGCGATCCGCCGTGATCCCGGGCAGCTCCTGCCGCGCGGAAGCGGGCAGGCGAGCGAGTCGAGGGATCCACGATCCCAGCGCTGCTCGCGGCAACACCATGCGCTGGATCCCCGACCATCCGGGAACCGGATAGCCGGCCAGTCGAGCCAGAGATCGGATCGCCTTCGAGGAGCCGACGACGTGATCGGGCCGCGGGAGCGCGGTGAATCGGGGAAGCACCTCGGCAAGGGTGGCGCTCGCGTGCTCGCGAAGCCGCTCGACGTCGTCTTCGCCCGGCGGGTCCTGCGGAAGGAACTGCACGGTCATCCGACCGGCTCCGAGTGGGACGGATGCCGCGGCGTCGGGAAGCTCGTCACCGCCCGCCGCGACCTCGAGCGATCCGCCGCCGATGTCGAGGAGAAGGAGCTGGCCGGCCGACCAGCCGAACCAGCGCCGAACGGCGAGGAAGGTGAGTTCGGCCTCGGTCTCTCCATCGAGCACCTGCAGAGGCTGGCCGAGGGCGGCTTCGATGTGGGCGATCACGTCGGTGCCGTTCCGGGCGTCCCGCACCGCACTCGTCGCGGTGGCGAGCAGCTCATCGACCCGCTCGGCCTCCGCGACCGCGCGCGCTCGGGCCACGGCCGCTTCGAGTGCGCGCACCCCCTCTTCCGAGATCGATCCGTCATCCGTGAGGTAGCGCATCAGGCGCAGGACGGTGCGGTCGCTGGTGGTCGCCAGCGGCCTGCCGCCGGGGCGGACGTCGGCGGCGAGCATGTGGACGGTGTTGGAACCGATGTCGAGTACTCCCAGGCGCACGGATAGAGACTACTCGTGCGCCGTTACGATGTATCCGTGACCACCGCCGACCCCACGCTGCCGCTGTCTCCGTATCGCGAGATCGGGCGCGATGAATGGGCGCGATTGGCGGCGGGACTCGACCAGCCGCTCACCGAGACCGAGGTCGTCGAACTCCGGGGCATCGGCGACCGGCTCGACCTCGCCGAGGTGCGCGAGGTCTATCTGCCGCTCAGTCGACTGCTGAGCCTCTACGCGACGGCCACCAAGCGTCTGGGCGCCGCGACCAGCTCGTTCCTTCAGGAGGACGATTCCACGACCCCGTTCGTGGTCGGAGTCGCCGGCTCCGTCGCCGTCGGAAAGTCGACGATCGCCCGTCTGCTGCGCGAGCTGATGAGCCGCTGGCCGGGCACCCCTCGCGTCGAGCTTGTGACGACGGACGGGTTCCTGTATTCGAACGCCGAGCTCGAGCGCAGGGGGCTGATGGAGCGCAAGGGTTTTCCGGAGTCCTACGACCGGAGGGCGCTGCTCGAGTTCCTCACCGAGGTGAAGAGCGGTGCGGCAGAGGTGCGGGCGCCGTTCTACTCGCACATGCGCTACGACATCGTCCCCGACGCCCATGTGGTCGTCCGTCGCCCCGACGTCGTGATCGTCGAGGGCCTAAACGTCCTCCAGCCGCCGCCCGCCCCCAATGACGTGGCCGTCAGCGACCTCTTCGACTTCTCGATCTTCGTCGACGCCGACACCTCGCACATCGAGAAGTGGTACGTCGATCGGTTCCTCGCACTGCGCCAGGGCGCGTTCTCGAATCCCTCGTCCTACTTCAACGTCTTCGCCCACCTGACCGATGACGAGGCGATCACGACGGCTCTCGGCTATTGGAACGAGATCAACATGCCGAACCTGGTCGAGAACGTGATGCCGACCAAGCATCGCGCGCGTCTCGTGCTCAACAAGGGCGTCGACCACAGCGTCGAGAGCGTGCTCCTGCGGAAGCTCTGACCGGTCGGCTATTTCGTTCGGAACCTTCGCAAAAAGCCCGCCTTACTCTTGACGACATGTGTGGAATCGTCGGATACGTGGGCCCGCGGCCCAGCCAGGACATCCTGCTCGCAGGCCTCGCCCGTCTCGAGTACCGCGGGTATGACTCCGCGGGTGTCGCCGTCATCGACGGCGACGGTTCCCTCGGGATGCGCAAGAAGGCGGGAAAGCTCGCCATGCTGCGCGATTCGCTGAAGGATGCCGAGCTGTCGGACGGCAACACGGGCATCGGGCACACCCGCTGGGCCACCCACGGTGGGCCCACCGACGAGAATGCGCACCCGCATCTCGCCGATGACGACAAGCTCGCCGTGATCCACAACGGCATCATCGAGAACTTCGCCTCGCTCCGCGACGAGCTGCTCGCCGATGGCGTCAGCTTCCGCAGCGAGACCGACACCGAGGTCGCTGCCGCGCTGCTCGGCCGCGAGTACCGCAACAACGGCGGAGACCTGCAGGGCGCGTTCCGCGCCGTCGTCAACCGCCTCGAGGGCGCTTTCACCCTGCTCGCGATGCATCAGGACCACCCGGGCCTGGTCGTGGGTGCTCGCCGCAACTCGCCCCTGGTGATCGGGCTCGGCGAGGGTGAGAACTTCCTCGGCTCCGACGTCGCCGCGTTCATCGAGCACACCCGCAAGGCACTGGCCATCGGCCAGGACCAGATCGTCTCGATCACCCCGGACGCCGTCACCGTCACCGACTTCGCCGGCACGCCTGTCGAGGCCGAGCCGTTCGACGTCTCGTGGGACGCCGCCGCCGCCGAGAAGGGCGGCTGGTCGAGCTTCATGGCCAAGGAGGTCGCCGAGCAGCCCGAGGCGGTCGCCAACACGATCCGTGGCCGCATCCAGGGCGACCAGGTCGTGATCCCCGAGCTCGACGGGCTCGACGACCTGTTCCTCGGCATCAACCGCATCATCATCACCGCCTGCGGTACGGCCGCGTACTCGGCGCTCGTCGGCAAGTACGCGATCGAGCAGTGGGCGCGGGTCCCCGTCGACGTCGAGCTGGCGCACGAGTTCCGCTACCGCGACCCGGTGATCGGCGACGACACCCTCGTGATCTCGATCAGCCAGTCCGGCGAGACGATGGACACGTTGATGGCCGTCAAGTACGCGAGGGAGCGCGGCGCGCGCACCCTCTCCATCTGCAACACGCAGGGTGCGACGATCCCTCGCGAGTCCGATGCGGTGGTCTACACTCACGCCGGGCCCGAGGTCGCAGTGGCGTCGACGAAAGCCTTCTCGGCGCAGATCACCGCTCTGCTGCTGCTCGGCCTGCACGTGGGGCGCGTGCGCGGCTCCGTCCAGGACGCGTCGGTCGACGTGGCCGAGCTCACCGCCCTTCCCGAGAAGATCGCCAAGGTTCTCGAGAGCGAGCAGGAACATGTCACCCAGCTCGCGAGCTGGATGGCCGACACCCGTTCGGTGCTGTTCCTCGGTCGCCACGTGGGCTTCCCGATCGCACTCGAAGGCGCGCTGAAGCTCAAGGAGATCTCGTACATCCACGCGGAGGGGTTCGCCGCCGGCGAGCTGAAGCACGGCCCGATCGCGCTGATCGAGCCCGGACAGCCCGTCTTCGTGCTGGTGCCGTCGCCTCGACACTCGGCTGTGGTCCACTCCAAGGTCGTCTCGAACATCCAGGAGATCCGCGCTCGCGGAGCTCGGGTGATCGTGGTGGCGGAAGAGGGCGATGCGGCCGTGCTGCCGTTCGCCGACGAGGTCATCCGCATCCCGCTCGCCGGCGCGATGTTCGAGCCGCTGCTCGCTGTCGTCCCGCTGCAGATCTTCGCGATGGCGCTCGCCACGGCCAAGGGGCTCGACGTCGACCAGCCGCGCAACCTCGCCAAGTCCGTCACCGTCGAGTAAGCGTCGTCGGCCTCCAGTGGCCGCTCATCGAGACACGTCACCCATCCGGGGCACGGGCACCGTGCAAAGGCTGGGCCGACCGATTCGGGATGCCGCGACTAGGCTGAACTGGTGATCATCGGGACCGGCATCGACCTCGTGGACATCCCGCGGTTCGAGCGGACGATGGAGCGCACGCCGCGGCTTCGGGAGCGGCTGTTCGCGCCGGGGGAGCGGGGTCTCAGACTGCCGTCGCTCGCCGCGCGCTATGCCGCGAAGGAAGCCCTGATCAAGACGCTCGGCGGCTCTGACGGCGTGCACTGGATCGAGATCGAGATCGCCTCCGAGGCATCCGGCCGCCCGCATTTCGTGCTCTCCGGTTCCACCGCCGACGTCGTCGCAGAGCGCGGGATCACCCGATTGCACCTGACCCTCACCCATGACGCGGGGCTCGCCGCAGCGTTCGTGGTCGCCGAAGGAGAGCCGCTGTGACCGTTCCGTTCCGCGAAGCCCGCATCGAGCTGGATGCCATCAGCGACAACGTCCGCCATTTCCGCAGACTCACCGGCGTGCAGGTCATCGCCGTCGTGAAGGCGAACGCCTACGGCCACGGGGCTGCCGCGACTGCCGTCGCCGCCCTCGCCGGGGGTGCCACTCGTCTGGGGGTCGCCGAGATCCCTGAGGCGCTCGAACTTCGTCGTCAGGGCATCACCGCTCCGATCGTCGCCTGGCTGCACGCGCCGGGCGAGCGTTTCGACCAGGCTGCGGCGCACGACATCGAGGTGGGAATCTCGTCGTTCGACCAGCTCGAAGCGGCGGGAGCGGTCGCCTCGGTCGACCGCCCGGTCGGCGTGCACCTCAAGTTCGAGACCGGGCTGTCGCGCAACGGCATCGCCCCGGCGGACTGGCGTCGTGTGCTCGCCGAAGCCGCGCGCCTCGAACGCATCGGGCGGCTGCGCATCGTCGGGCTCTTCAGCCACCTCTCGAACACGTCGCCCCAGGACGACCGTGAGGCACTCGCGAAGTTCGAGGAGGCGGTCACGGCGGCGGCGTCGTTCGGCATCCATCCCGAGATCCGGCACATCGCGGCGACAGCGGCCGCGATCGACCTGCCGGAGATGCGTCTGGACGCCGTGCGCATCGGCATCGGTATCTACGGCCTCTCGCCGTTCGACGACCGCTCTTCTGCGGAGCTGGGGCTTCGCCCGGCCATGACGCTGCGGGGGGCGATCGCCGCCGTCCGCCGCGTGCCGGCCGGCGCCGGGGTGTCGTACGGATACGACCACCGCACCTCCCGTGACACGACGCTGGTGCTCGTCCCGCTGGGATACGCCGACGGCGTGCCGCGCCACGCATCCGGGCGCCTGCCCGTATCGATCGCCGGGCGCCGATACACGAACGTCGGCCGCATCGCCATGGACCAGTTCGTCGTGGACGTCGGGGACGCCCCGGTGTCGATCGGCGACGAGGTCGTGCTGTTCGGCGACCCGACGCTCGGCGTGCCCTCGGCATCGGAGTGGGCGAACGCCGCATCGACCATCGACTACGAGATCGTGACGCGCATCGGCGCCCGTGTTCCCCGGCGGTCGGCATGAGCGTCGACCCGTCCTTCCTGGGGCGCCGCGAGATCGAGACCTCGGACGCGATGGAGCAGCTCGGCTTCCGCATCGGCGAGCAGCTCGAAGCGGGCGACCTGCTGATCCTCACCGGCCCGCTCGGCGCAGGCAAGACGACGTTCACCCGCGGACTCGCGGAGGGTCTGGGCGTACGCGGGCCCGTGCAGAGCCCCACCTTCGTGATCGCCCGCACGCACCCCTCGCTCGTCGGACGCGCGCCGCTCGTGCACGTCGACGCCTACCGGCTCGGCTCAGGGGCAGAGCTCGACGATCTCGATCTCGACCTCGCACGATCGGTCGTGGTGATCGAGTGGGGACGCGGGATGGCCGAGGACCTGGCCGAGACCTGGTGGGACATCGAGCTGGAGCGTCCCGTCGGCGGCGACGACGAGCTCGACCCCTCGGAGCTCGACGCCGACGCACCGCGGCACGTGTCGATCACGCGTGGCGGACGCTCAGCGATCACCGGCTGAACGACGACTACCCTGGAGAGGTGATCCTCGCCGTCGACACCTCCCTGGGCACCGCCGTCGCCCTCATCGACGACGACGGCACGCGTCTGTCAGACGCCTCGGCCGCCGATCCGCTCCGTCACGCGGAGGTCATCGGCGAGCTGCTCGTGCGGGCCCTCGATGCGTCCGGATCAGGCCCGATCGATCATGTGGTGGCCGGTATGGGCCCGGGGCCGTTCACCGGACTCCGCATCGGCATCGCGACGGCACGCACGTTCGCGCTGGGGCGTGGCATCCCCGTCGTCCCCGTGCCGAGCCACTTCGCCGCAGCGCTCACGGCCGTCGAGCATCACGCCGTGACCGGGCCGTTCGCCATCGTCACCGACGCCCGCCGCCGAGAGGTCGCCATCACCGTCTTCGACGGAACGGATGCCGACGGCATCCCGCACGTCATCACCGACACCGTGCTGGTCGCACGGGTCGACGCCGACGAGCACCTCCAGGGGATCCCCCGTATCGATGTGGAGACGCTGTCGGGCGTCGAGCTGGCTCGCGTGGGCGCGAGGGCGTTGGCTGCCGGGCGCGCATTCGCGGGCACCGAGCCGATCTATCTGCGTCAGCCCGACGTCACCGTGCCGGGAGCGCCCAAGAAGGTGGGGTCATGACCCTGCGCGACGCGACGCCAGACGATCTCGACGCCATCATGGCGATAGAGCACCGCTCGTTCCCCACCGACGCGTGGAGCTCGGAGGCGATGGCCCTGGAGCTCGCGAGCCCGCACGGACGCTATCTGGTCGACGAGCAGGACGGCGCGATCATCGGCTACGGCGGAGTCCGTGCACTGCAGGGGTCGAGTGACGCCGACATCCAGACCATCGCGTTCGACGTCGAGCACCGCGGTCGCGGTCGTGGCCGGGCGCTTCTGCGGTCCCTTCTCGATGCCGCGGTGGAACGCGGAGCCAGAGAGGTCTTCCTCGAGGTGCGGGCAGACAACCCCGGTGCCGAGGGGCTGTACCGCTCGGAGGGGTTCGAGGAGATCGGACGTCGCCCCCGCTACTACCAGCCCGACGACGTCGACGCGATCGTGATGCGCCTCGCCCTGCAGCATCCGCGCTCCGAGCATCGAGATGAGACGGCGTCGGATGCCGCGAAGGAGGCGACCTCATGACCGAGCCGCTGGTGCTGGGCATCGAGACGAGCTGCGACGAGACCGGCATCGGGATCGTCCGCGGACGCACGCTGCTCTCGAACACGATCGCGTCGAGCATGGACGAGCACGCCCGCTACGGCGGAGTGGTTCCCGAGGTCGCCGCCCGCGCCCATCTCGAGGCCCTGCAACCCTCGATCGACGCCGCCCTGGCCGAGGCCGGGGTGCGGCTCGGCGACCTCGACGCGGTGGCCGTCACGAGCGGACCCGGCCTCGCGGGAGCGCTCATGGTCGGCGTCGGTGCCGCCAAGGGTCTGGCGGTGTCGCTCGACAAGCCGCTGTACGCGGTCAATCACCTGGTCGGACACATCGCCGCCGACATCCTGACCCCCGACTCCGAGCCGCTGGAGTACCCGACGATCGCGCTGCTGGTATCGGGCGGGCACACCTCGCTGCTGCACGTGCGCGATCTCACGACCGACGTCGAGATGCTGGGCGAGACCATGGACGATGCCGCAGGGGAGGCGTTCGACAAGGTCGCCCGACTGCTGTCGCTGCCGTACCCCGGCGGACCCGAGATCGATCGAGCGGCACTCGACGGAGATCCGAACGCGATCCGCTTCCCTCGAGGGCTTTCGCGCGCCTCCGACCTCGCGAAGCACCGTTACGACTTCTCCTTCTCCGGGCTCAAGACCGCTGTCGCGCGCTGGGTCGAGCGCTGCGAGGCAGACGGCGTTCCCGTGCCCGTCGCCGACGTCGCCGCGAGCTTCCGTGAGGCGGTCGTCGATGTGCTCGTGACGAAGGCGCTCGCCGCGTGCGCAGACCTCGGCGTGCCCCGCCTGCTGCTCGGTGGAGGAGTGATCGCCAACCGACGACTCCGCGAGGTCGCCCTCGCGAGGGCGGAGAAGGCCGGCGTGACGGTGCGCATCCCGCCGTTGTCGCTGTGCACCGACAACGGCGCGATGATCGCGGCGCTCGCCGCGGAGCTCATCGCGTCCGGCCGTCGCCCGTCGACGCTGGCGTTCGGAGCCGACTCGACGCTTCCCGTCACCGAGATCCAGGTCGACGAGCGCGTCGCGGTGATGTGATGAGCGACGTGCCTCGCACTCCGGATAGGGCGGGTGCAGAACCGGGGCCCGCCTCGAGTGCCGCGGTGCCGCCGACCAGGATCGAGCGCCCGAGCGGCGAGGTCGAGCATCCGGCGGGGTCGGCACGCATACCCGGGTCGCGCCGCGAGGGATACACGAAGCTCCCCACCGGCCCGGTCGGAGTCGAGCCGGTGGTCGTCACGGGGCCGGTCGCCGAGGACATCGGTCGGGAGGGCGACTGGGAGCCGGCGACGGGCACGTCCGCCGTGGACGACACCCGCCTCGCTCCCTGGGCGCTGATGGCGGCGGTCGTCGCCTTGGCCGCGTCGTTCTTCGTCGGTTGGGGCATCCCGATCGCCATCGTCGCCGTGATCGCGTCGATCATGTCGCTGCGCCGACCGGTCGAGAGCCGCGCCATCGCTCGTTGGGCGCTCGTTCTCGGTCTGTGTGCGACCGTCTACAGCCTCGGCTGGCTCGTCTGGGCCGGGATGCAGTTCGAGAGACTCGGATAGCCGATGCTCGACGCGGACCGATCCGTCGAGCTGCGCGCGCTCCAGGCGCGGGCGTACGGCCGTGCGGGGGCGTTGAGCGCGGCGGATGCAGCGCGGCTGCGCGAGCTGGAATCCGCGAAGACGCGTCTGGCGGGGCCGCCGGCGACGAGAAGTCCGGAGACGCGTGCGCCGGACCCTGCGCAGGCTCCGCGGGGCGTTGCCGAGGAGGAGGGGAGCGCGTCACCTGCCGACCCGGTCGTGGACGTCGAGCGCCAGGGCGAGTCCCCGCGCATCGCGCTGCGACACCATCGGCGTCTCGCGGTCGCGGTCGCCACGGCCTTCGCGGTCATCGGCCTCGCGCTGGGCTGGCTTCTCTTCACCGACCGGGGTCCCGCGCCGATGCAGCTCAGCGCCCAGCAGGAGGAGTGGCAGAGCGCGATCGTCGCATCGGGGGACTTCGACCCGGGGTCGGTGCGGGCCATGGCGGAGGAAGAAGGCGTCGTGATCTGGTTCGCGACGAAGAACGAGAGCGCTGACGTGTGCCTGGTGCTCGGACACGAGGACGCGACTGCTCCCGCGTGCACGACGCGGGAGCAGGCCGTGGTCCAGGGCGTGAATGCCACTCTCACGAAACCTGTGAGCCAGAGTCAGACTTACGACGTCGAGGCGCAGATGCTCCTCACGCCGGCCGGCGAGCCGGCGGTCGTCACCCGCAGCTACATCACCTCGCCGCAGTCCACGGCGATGTTCGCCAGCCCCGACGAGGCGGAGGCGGCGACCGCCCTCGCCGAGCGGACGGGACTGGACCGGCGGACGATCCTGGTCGCCGGCTACGACGACGACGTGCCGATCTGGACGGGGATCGACATGTCCACGCAGAGGTACTGTCTCGTCTACGACGGGTCGATGCCCGACCCTCCGATGGCCTGCGATGACAGCATCATGCTCGCCGACGCGGACAGGACGCTCGTGCTCGACGTCGTGGGTGAGGGGAAGACGACCCGCTACGAGTACCGGTTCGGCTACGGTCAGCAGTACCTGACCGTGACGAAGGGCTGGGAGGGCGACGATGCTGCAGGAGAGTGACTCTGCCGAGCTGCGCGCACTGCAGGTCAAAGCGTACGGCCGAGACGGTGGCCTGACCGAGGCCGAGGCGGCGAGGCTGAGAGAGCTCGAATCACTGCGCGGCGAGCCTGGCAGGCCTGACCGGGTCGACCCTGGCCCGCGTGACCGGGTCGACGCGCCGGTCGGGCAGGGACCGGCCCACGAGCCGCCGACGTCGGAGAAGCCGTTCCGTGACGGTCAGGCACCCGTCGCCGACGCTTCCCCCAGCGCGCCCGGCGAACACGCGGACGACGGAAGTCGGTCCACCGAGACCGGAGGCCTCCGCGCGGCATTCCGTCAGCACTGGAAGGCGGTCGCCGCGGCATCCGCACTTCTGCTCGTGATCGGTCTCGGCACCGGCTGGGCGCTCTTCGGGCGTTCCGGCGATGCCGTCGCGTTGACTTCCGCGCAGCAGGAGCGGCGTGCGGAATTGCAGGCCGAGGGCGGGTTCGACCCGGGCAGTCTGCGCGCGATCGGACAGGACGAGGACGCCCTCGTCTGGTACGCGACGAAGGACGACGGCGAGACGGTGTGCCTGACGCTCGATGCCGCCGACAAGTCGGCGGATCAGTGCCAGCCCGCGGCCGATCTCGACAACGGGAACGGCATCGGCCTGAACGCGAGCGTCGCGGTGCCGGGGGAGGGGGACGAGGGCCTCGAGGAGATCTGGGCGTCCGCCGCGCGAGCGATGAACGGGGAGGTCGTCGGCATCATCCAGCGATGGCGTTCGGACGAGAACTCCTGGCTGTCGCAGTTCCAGGGCGACGAGCGGGAACGCGCCGAGCAGCTGGTCGAGGACGGTTTCGAAGAGTTCTCCTTCTCGGTCGTCGGGTACTTCCGCGATGCGCCGGTCTGGCGCGCACAGCGCGTCGAGAGCGACGACATCCAGGACTGCCTCATCGTCGATGCCGTCCAGGCCGTCGAATGCCGCCCGGCGAGCGAGGGACAATCGTCGGCGGAGGTCATCGAGGTCGCCGGAACCATCGTGGACGAGGCCGGAGGGATGATCTCCGACTGGAGCGTGCGTCTCGCGTACACGTCGAACGGCATGCCCTACCTCGTGGTGTCCGGAGACAGCACGACGGCGACGGCAGAGCAGACGGTGAGGCCCGGTGAGACGCTCGAGCTCGGCGGCGAATACCAGGATCCGATCCAGGTCGACATACCGTCCGACGGCTCCGAGGGCTAGGCGCCGGGTAGACGTCAGCCGGCTGTCGGCACCCGATCGGCGAGGATCGCTCGTCGCTGATCACCCACGCGAGTGAGGATCAGCGTCGCGGTCTGCTCGCCCCGCAGCGCCAGCTTCTTGCGGAAGGCCGCGGGGTCGACGTCCATGCCGCGCTTCTTGATCTCGAGGGAGCCGATGTCGTTCGCCTTGAGGACGGCGCTGATCGCCTTCGGGTTCGCCGGCATCGTCTCGCGCACCCGGAACGACTGCACGAACGGACTGGTGACCGCGGCGTCGGAGGTGAGGTACGCGATGCGCTCGTCGAGCATTCCCGCGTCGAGGCTGCGCGCGACATCGCCGATCAGACGCGCCCGGATCACCGCGCCGTCCGGCTCGTGCAGGAACGCGCCGAGTTCGCGCACGGGCTCGTCGACGGCGTCGGCGCCTGCGGTGAGTTCATGTGAGCGCTCGCCGCGGATCACGAGGGCGGAACGGCGGATGCCGTCGCGGGCGAGTGCGCGCGTCCAGAGCACGAGCTCGACCACGCTGCCGTCTGCGCTCACCCACTGCGCCTCGGCGTCGACGGGAAGCGAATCGCGGTCGTGACCGGGACCGAGCTTGATGCCCGTCGATGTGCGCGAGGCCACGTCGAAGGCCCAGTCCAGCGGCGGAGAGTAGTCATCGGACGAGACCCGGCGCGTCTCGCTGTGCCCGGCGGTGCGGCGGGCCGGATCCATCCAGATCGCCTGGTTCTCGTCGCCCTCGACGGGCACGTGCGCCTCGGCCGTGCCGTGGATCACCCTCGCGCTGTCTCCGAGGGGCGCCAGGTTGTAGGCCGCGATCGCCGAGGTCACCTCGTCGGCGTCGACGGCGACGACGTCGAGCCCTGCGCCGGCGAAGGCAAGAGAATCCCCGCCGATGCCGCAGCCGAGATCCGCGACGCGAGTGACGCCGGCGCGGCGCATCCGCTGGGCATGCCGGGCGGCCACGCCCAGCCGCGTCGCCTGCTCGAGTCCGGCCCGGGTGAACAGCATCCGGGCCGCGAAGTCGCCGAACTTGCCTTTCGCCTTGGTGCGAAGTCGTGCCTGTCCGACCGCGGCCGAGACGAGCTCGGGCGAGTGGCCGGCCGCACGCAGCCGGGATACGATCCGAGCGACGTCGGCGACCTCGTCGACGGGGCCGAGTTCGTCCAGCGCCTTCAGGCCCTCGGGGGTGAGCAGTGCGCGCAGCTCGGAGATCTCCACTGCCCCAGCTTAGGCGGCGGGCTGTTCGCCGCATTGGCACTCGCATTGCGTGAGTGCCAGCTGAACGCCTAGACTGGATTAGCACTCTCGGGTTGAGAGTGCGAAAAGTCTTCCTGTCAGCGTCAAGAAAGAAGAGGTAGACCGTGTCGGTTTCCATCAAGCCGCTCGAGGACCGCATCGTCATCAAGCAGGTCGAGGCCGAGCAGACCACCGCGAGTGGCCTGGTCATCCCCGACACCGCCAAGGAGAAGCCCCAGGAGGGCGAGGTCGTGGCCGTGGGCCCCGGCCGCATCGATGACAACGGCAACCGCGTTCCGCTCGACGTCGCCGTGGGCGACCGTGTGCTCTACAGCAAGTACGGCGGCACCGAGGTGAAGTTCGGCGCAGACGAGTACCTCGTCCTGTCGGCTCGCGACGTGCTCGCAGTCGTCGTCCGCTGAGACAACGTCTTCGGAAGGCCCGGATGCATCACGCATCCGGGCCTTCCTGCGTGTTGGGCCACCGGTGCATCGATTCCTGCCAATGTCCGGATGGCGGGTCTCGTGGGTCGGAGGCGGCGCGGCGACGGGCATAGGGTTGTGCGGTGACCCCGACGAACGCCGCCTCCCGAGCCACTCAGACGGCGGGAGTCGCGTACGCGGGGGGAGCGTATCTGCTCTGGGGCGTGCTGCCCCTCTACTTCCTGCTGCTCGTGCCCACCGGTCCGTGGGAAGTCGTCGCGTGGCGCGTGCTGCTGTCGTTCGTCTTCTGCCTGCTCCTCCTCACCGTGATGCGCGGCTGGGCCGCCTTCGGCGTCGTCGTCCGACAGCCGAGGCTGCTGGGATGGACGGCTCTGGCGGGTGTCCTGATCTACGTCAACTGGCAGGTGTTCCTCATCGGAACCCTCTCCGGGAACATCGTGGAGACCAGCCTCGGGTACTTCATCAACCCGATCACCACCGTGCTGCTCGGGGTGTTCGTGCTCAAGGAGCGCATCCGCAGGCTCCAGTGGGCGGCGATCGGCATCGCGGCGGTCGCCGTGATCGTGATCGTCCTCTTCTACGGCGAGTTCCCGTGGATCGCCCTCTCGCTGACCGCCTCGTTCGGCGTCTACGGACTCATCAAGAAGAGGATCGGCCCCGCGGTCGATGCGGTCAGCGGACTCACGCTCGAGTCGTTCTGGCTGATCCCGATCGCCGTCGTGCAGCTGATCCTCGTCGCCGCCACCCCTGCCGGGATCACGATGGGCTCCCACGGTGTGTGGCATGCGGTGCTTCTCGCGTTCGCCGGTGTGGCCACGGCGGTGCCCCTGCTGCTCTTCGCCGCGGGCACCCGACGCATCAACCTCACCGTCATCGGGATGATCCAGTTCATCACCCCCGTCATGCAGTTCATCATCGGCGCGGTCGTGCTCGGCGAGCCGATGCCGCCCGAGCGGTGGGCGGGCTTCATCATCGTCTGGGTCGCGATCCTCGTGTTCCTGATCGACCTGCTGCTCGCCGCGCGTCGCGGACGCCGGATCGATCAGCCGACACTCGTCTGAACTCCCGGTTCATCCGTCCGGAAACTCGGTGTCGGATCGTTAACGCACCGAAACATCGGCGACCCCTACGCGAAGCCTTTCAGTCCTAGTGTTAGAGCACCCGACCGTGGTCACAATCCACGGCCAGTCACGCAAGGGAGCATCATGACCTCATTCACGCGCTCGCGCAGCGCCAAGATTCTCGCCGGAGTCGCGCTGCTGAGCGTCTCGGCGATCGTCGTCGCAGGCTGCAGCGGCACGCCCTCTGAGGAGCCGTCCGACGGTGGTGGCGGCGGCGGATCGTCGGCCGACCTCACGCTCGAGCTCGGCTCGCTGCTGCCGCAGACCGGTTCGCTGTCGTTCCTCGGCCCGCCCATGGAATCCGGCGTCGGCCTCGCGGTCAAGGAGGTCAACGATGCTGCTGCCGGCGTCACGATCAACCTGACGGCTGAGGACGAAGGCGACACCGACACCAAGGCCTACGAGACGTCGATCAGCAAGCTCCAGGGCGCGGGCGTCACCGCCATCGTCGGTGCCGCGGCGTCGGGCGTCTCACGCCTGATCCTCGACGGAAACGTCAGCGCCGGCATCCTGCAGATCTCGGCCTCGAACACCGGCCCGGACTTCACCGACTGGGACGACAACGGTCTCTACTTCCGCACCGCGCCCAGCGACCTTCTGCAGGGTGAGGTCCTCGGCAACCTGATCGCCGAAGACGGACACAAGACCCTCGGCGTGATCTACCAGAACGACGCCTACGGAACCGGACTGTTCGACAACATCAAGTCGACGTTCGAGAACGCGGGTGGCGAGGTCGTCGCTGACGCGTCGTACAACGTCGGTGACGGTCAGTTCGACGCACAGGTCGAGACGATCAAGGCTCAGAACCCCGACGCCGTCGCGATCGTGTCGTTCGACCAGTTCAAGACCATCGCCCCGCTGCTGGTCAACGCCGGCATCTCGCCCGACAAGTTCTACCTCGTCGACGGAAACCTGTCGGACTACGGCTCCTCGCCCGACACGAACTTCCCGTTCTCGCTCGAGGGCGCACAGGGCACGAAGCCGGGACCGGCGCTCGAGGACGACTTCACCGACCGTCTGCAGACGTTCTGGACCGGTGAGGGCAACCCCGAGGTCAACGACTTCACCTACGCAGCCGAGGCCTACGACGCGGTCGTGCTCGTCGCACTCGCGTCTCTCGCCGCCGGTTCGACCGAGGGCGCGGACATCGCGGCCAAGATGGCCGAGGTCTCGGGCGGCAGCGGAGACGGTGAGAAGTGCACCAGCTTCGAGGACTGCGCGGCGATCATCAACGACGGTGGAACCGCCGACTACGACGGCTACTCCGGCGAGATCACGTTCGATGAGAACGGCGACCCGCAGGGTGCATCGATCGGCACGTACGAGTACAGCGCCGACAACCTGATCTCCCGCACCAACTGATCACGAGCGGAGGCCCCGGATCCTCGATCCGGGGCCTTCGTCGTGTGCGTGCCCCGAGCTGCGGCCGCGTGTCCGGAGCTGCGCGGGGGGACAGAAGAGGGGCGGATGCGAGTCGCATCCGCCCCTCTGTCGTGGGAGCCCTCAGGCGGCGTCGGTGCCGAGAGTTCCGAGGTAGAGACCGATGACCTTCGGATCGTTCAGCAGGTCGCGTCCGGTGCCCTCGTACGCGTCCTTGCCCTGGTCGAGCACGTAGCCGCGGTCGCAGATCTGCAGGCAGCGCCGCGCGTTCTGCTCGACCATGATCGTCGTCACGCCCGCCTTGTTGATGTCGGAGACGCGGATGAACGCATCGTCCTGACGCACGGGGGAGAGGCCGGCGGAGGGCTCGTCGAGAAGCAGCACCGACGGATCCATCATGAGTGCCCTCGACATCGCCACCATCTGCCGCTCGCCGCCCGAGAGCGAACCGGCGCGCTGCTTGAGGCGCTTGCCGAGCTCGGCGAAGATGCCGGTGACGAACTCGAGTCGCTCGGCGTAGATCTTGGGGTTCTGATACAGCCCCATCTGCAGGTTCTCCTCGATGGAGAGCGAGGGGAACACATTGTTCGTCTGCGGCACGAAGGCGACGCCCCGCTTGACGAGCTTGTCGGCCTTCAACCCGATGATGCTCTCTCCGTTCACGGTGATCTCGCCGCTGCGGACGTTCACCATCCCGAAGATCGCCTTCAGCAGGGTCGACTTGCCGGCGCCGTTGGGGCCGATGATGCCGATCAGCTCGCCCTGTCGGGCGACGAGGTTGGCGCCGTTGAGGATGTTCACACCGGGCAGGTAGCCGGCGTGCACGTCCTTCAGCTCGACGACGATGTCGTCCGTTCGCGGTGCCGCAGCGGAGGTCTCGGCGCTCATGCGTTGTCCTTCTGGTCGTGATCCGGCGTGCTCGTCGCTTCGAGCTCCGCCTCGGCTTCTGCTTCGATCTGCTCGCGGAGCTTGGCGGCGGTGGCGTTCTCGATCACGGGGATGCGACCCGTCACGGCACCGAGATCGAGGTCCTGGTGGGCGCCGAGATAGGCGTCGACCACGGCCGGGTCCTCCATGACCTCGTCGGGCGGGCCCTCGGCGACGACCTTGCCCTCGGCCATGACCACGACCCAGTCGGCGATGTGGCGGACCATGTGCATGTCGTGCTCGACGAACAGCACCGTCATGCCCAGGCCCTTGAGGTCGAGGATGTGATCGAGGAGCGACTGGGTCAGCGCCGGATTGACGCCGGCCATCGGCTCGTCGAGCATCACCAGGGTCGGATCGCTCATGAGCGCTCGCGCCATCTCGAGGAGCTTGCGCTGGCCGCCCGAGAGCGCCGCGGCGAAGTCCTTCTCCTTGGCGTCGAGCTTGAAGCGGGCCAGCAGCTCGCGGGCCTTGACCTCGATCTCCTGATCCTGCTTGCGCCACAGGAACGGGAACAGGCTCGACCAGAAGCCCTCGCCGCGCTGTCCCGGAGCACCGAGCTTCATGTTCTCGAGCACGGTGAGCAGCGACAGCGACTTGGTCAACTGGAACGTGCGCACCTGTCCCATGCGCGCCACCTTGAAGGAGGGGACGCCCGACAGGCTCGTGCCGTCGAACGACCAGGTCCCGCTGTTCGGCTTGTCGAAACCGCAGAGCAGGTTGAACAGGGTCGTCTTCCCTGCTCCGTTCGGGCCGATCAGAGCGGTGATGGCGCCGCGAGGGATCTCGACGTGGTCGACGTCGACGGCCGTCAGACCGCCGAAGCGCCGCTGCACGGCATCCGCGATCAGGATGGGATCGACCTTCGGCACGCCGGGGGCCGCAGGGCCCTTGGCGAGCCCGGTGGTCTTCGGTCGGCGGATGCTGCCGGTCGCGGGCGCCGTCTGGGCGCTCTCGTCGGGGGTCAGTTCATTTGACAAAGGTCATCTCCCTCTTGTCTCCGAGGATGCCCTGAGGTCGGAAGATCACGAGCAGCATCAGGGCGATGCCGACGAAGATGAACACCAGGGTCGAGGCCTGGCTGTCGGACATGGGCAGGATTCCGGACCTCGCCATCGCCGGGAGCAGGTTCGCCATGAAAGCGAAGACGACCCAGAAGAGGATGGCCCCGAGCGTCGGGCCGAACACGGTGGCCGCGCCGCCCAGCAGCAGGATCGTCCACAGGAAGAACGTGAGCGAGGTCGTGTAGCTGCCCGGCACGACAGCCGAGGGGAGGACGAAGACGATGCCTCCGGCTGCGCCGATCACGCCACCGACGACGAGCGCCTGCATCTTGTAGGCGAAGACGTTCTTGCCGAGCGAGCGCACGGCATCCTCATCCTCGCGGATTCCCTTGAGGACGCGCCCCCACGGGCTGCGCATGAGCGACCAGACCAGCAGGATCGCGACGAGCAGCACGATGAGTCCGAACACCCGGTTCCACAGGTCGTTCGCGCTGTAGGTCCACGGTCCGAAGCCGTAGGTGCCCGGCGGGAACGGATTGGCGTCGCGGAACCCGCCGTTGAACTGCGCGAGACCGTCGGCCGAGTTGGTGTACTCGTCGAAGATCTGGGTGGTGAAGAGCAGTCGTACGATCTCACCCGCGGCGATCGTCGCGATGGCGAGATAGTCGGCGCGGAGCCGCAGCGTCGGGATGCCGAGCAGGACTGCGAAGAACGCGCCCCCCAGGAGACCGATGAGCATGCCGACCCACCAGGGGAGTCCGAAGGTCAGCACGGAGATCGCGTAGCCGTATCCGCCGACCGCCATGAAGGCGGCCATGCCGAAGTTGAGCAGGCCCGCATAGCCGAAGTGCACGGCCAGACCGGTCGCCGCCAGCGCATAGGCGAGGGTGACGGGGCTGAACAGATAGACGGCTGTGTTCGAGAAGATGCTTCCGAAGTCCATGGCGATCAGCCCAACCTTTCCCTGCGTCCCAGCAGGCCCTGCGGTCTGACGAGGAGGATCACGATGAGCACGACCAGGGCGCTCGCATACTTCAGATCCGAGGGGATCCAGAGGGTGGAGACCTCGACCGCGATGCCGACGATGAGGGAGCCGACGAGCGCACCGAACGCCGTGCCGAGCCCGCCGAGGGTGATGGCGGCGAAGATGAGCAGCAGCATCTGCATGCCCATGTCCCACTTCACGCCGGGGCGGAAGTAGGCCCAGAGGATGCCGGAGATGGCGGCGAGCGTGCCGGACAGGATCCAGACGTAGCGCACGACCTTGTCGACGTCGATGCCGGATGCTGCGGCGAGCTGCGGGTTGTCGGAGATGGCGCGGGTCGCCTTGCCGATGCGGGTGCGGGTGAGGAAGAACGCGACGCCCACGATCACGACGATGCTGACCACGATGCCGATCAGGTCGATGTAGGACAGCGAGATCGGACCGAACCGGAACGGCTCGGGGCTGGCCCCGGGGAGCTGGCGCGTGCCACCACCGATCATGTACTGGAACGCATAACGCAGGGCGAGAGACAGACCGATGCTGACGATCATCAGCTGCACGACACCGAGGCCTCGTCGTCGCAGCGGACGCCAGATGCCGGCATCCAGGGCCCAGCCGAAGAGACCGCCCCCGATCACGGCGGCGATGATGCCGAGCCACAGCGGCAGATGCCAGAAGCTCGTCGTCACGAGGGCGACCAGGCCGCCCCAGGTGACCATCTCGGCGTGAGCGAAGTTCGACAGCCGCGTCGTGCCGTAGATGAGCGCCGCGCCCATGGAGGCCAGCGCCAGCAGCAGACCGAAGTTCAGGCCGCCCACGAGACGTGAGAGGAGCTGGTCGATGAAGGACGTCGTCATCCTCTCGCCCTCACCGAGGAAGAGGTTGAGGATCTTCGTGCCGGTCAGGCCGAACTCGACCTCGAACGACGCCGTCGTGCCGGCGATGGGCTGAGTGCCCTCGGGCAGCTGCGCCGCATCGACGATCACGCCGTCGGGGAGGGTCTCCTCGTCGACCGTGAGCGTGTACGTGTCCTTCTCGGGCACGTACAGGCGCCACTTGCCCTCGGCGTCGGTCTCGGTCTCGCCTTCGAAGCCGCCGCCCTCGATCGTCATCACGACGCCTTCGACGGGGTCGTCATCGAAGGTGATGACACCGGCGAAGTAGAAGTCTGTGATCTCCTGGCCGTCGTCCGTTTCTTCGGCGGAAGCCGCAGCCGGAGGCTGCAACCACAGGAAAGCGATGGCGAGGAGCGACGCGAGCAGGATGATGACCCACCGCATTCCGCTTCGATTCGCCGAGATCGTCGGACGCACAGAACCTCCAGCCCAGTACACAGGCCATGACGGAGTTGTTCATCGGCCCTGATGTACGACGGTATGAGCGTAATGTGTCGGCTCTGTTTCGACCAAGGCACGATCTGCTCACGGTGAGAACGATCCCATCACGAAGTTGCGAAATACCGATAGGTCACCCGGGGCGTCCTGAGCGCGATGTCAGCGGGCGCAGGGAATTTCCTCAGCCGCTCCGCACTTAGAATTGGTACACCCTCGCCCCAGATCGCGCCCGCAGGAGGACTATCCATGGACCAGCACGACCCCTTCGGCTTCGTCGGACTCACGTACGACGATGTGCTGCTCCTTCCCGGGCACACCGACGTCATCCCCAGCGAGGCAGACACCTCGTCACGGATCACTCGCCGTATCTCGGTCGCGACTCCGCTGCTCTCCAGCGCCATGGACACGGTCACCGAATCCCGCATGGCCATCGCGATGGCGCGAGAGGGCGGCATCGGCATCCTGCACCGCAACCTCTCCATCGCCGATCAGGCGGCCCACGTCGACCGCGTCAAGCGCAGCGAGTCGGGCATGATCACCGACCCGATCACGACGTCGCCCGACGCGACTGTCGAAGAGGTCGACGCGCTCTGCGCCAAGTACCGCATCTCCGGTCTGCCGGTCGTCGACCCCGACGGCCGCCTCGTCGGCATCATCACCAACCGCGACATGCGCTTCGTCTCGGGCTTCGAGCGTCAGACCACCTTCGTGAAGGACGTCATGACGTCGGAGGGTCTCGTCACCGCACCGGTGGGCGTCGCCGCCGGCGAGGTCATCGCCCTGTTCGCGCATCACCGTGTCGAGAAGCTGCCGCTCATCGATGAGGACGGCAAGCTGGCCGGTCTCATCACCATCAAGGACTTCGACAAGAGCGAGAAGTACCCCCTCGCCACGAAGGACGACCAGGGTCGTCTGCGCGTCGGCGCGGCCATCGGCTTCTTCGGCGATGCCTGGGAGCGCGCAGAGGCGCTGCGTGACGCCGGAGTCGACGTCCTCGTCGTCGACACGGCCAACGGCCAGTCACAGGGCGTGATCGACCTCGTCACGCGGCTCAAGGCGGACGAGAGCTTCGCGCACATCGACGTCATCGGCGGCAACGTCGCCACCCGCGAGGGCGCTCAGGCGCTCATCGACGCAGGTGTCGACGCGGTCAAGGTGGGCGTGGGGCCAGGCTCCATCTGCACGACGCGCGTCGTCGCCGGCGTCGGCGTGCCCCAGGTCACGGCCGTGTACGAGGCGTCGCTCGCCGCACGTCCGGCCGGCGTCCCTGTGATCGCCGACGGCGGTCTGCAGTACTCCGGCGACATCGCCAAGGCGCTCGTCGCGGGTGCTGACGCCGTGATGCTCGGCTCGCTGCTCGCCGGCACCGACGAGTCGCCGGGCGAGATCGTCTTCCAGTCGGGCAAGCAGTTCAAGCAGTACCGCGGCATGGGCTCCCTCGGGGCCATGCAGACCCGCGGCAAGCAGACCTCGTACTCGAAGGACCGCTACTTCCAGGCCGACGTGCCCAGCGACGACAAGCTGATCCCCGAGGGCATCGAGGGCCAGGTGCCGTATCGCGGCCCCGTGTCGGCCGTCGCGTATCAGCTGGTCGGCGGACTGCGGCAGTCGATGTTCTACGTCGGAGCCCGCACCATCGAAGAGCTCAAGCAGCGCGGCAAGTTCGTGCGCATCACCGCGGCGGGACTCAAGGAGTCGCACCCGCACGACGTGCAGATCGTGGTCGAGGCGCCGAACTACAAGCGCTGAGACGAATCGAGAAGGGGCCGGATGCGATCGCATCCGGCCCCTTTCTCGTTCGGCTGCGAACTCAGCTGCAGGTGTAGGTGACTCCGCCGACCTGCCACACGCCCGGACCGAGGTCGGCGCACATCGCGAACAGGTTCGCGAAGACGCTCACGAGCACGATGATGCCGATGATCCAGATCACTGTGATGACGGCGCCGACCGCGATTCCCGCGATGGCGAGGCCGCGCGGCGCCCCGGCCTTGCCGAGCCTGACGGCGGCGACGATGCTCAGGATCAGTCCGAGCGGAGCGATGACGAAGGCCAGGACGAGTCCCGCGACCGCCAGCCCCTGCCCGGCGGGGGAGGTGTACGGCGTGGGCTGTCCCGGGCCGGCCATCGGGTAGGCGGCAGGATCCACGGCGGCATCCGCCGGTCGCGCTCCGTCCCACGCGGGAGGGCTGTACTGCGGGTCTTCGGGCCGCGTCGAGTCGGTCATGGTCGCTCCGTTTCGAGAGGGGCGGCCGTCCGCAGACCGCTTTCATCCTCGAGAGTACTGAGGGAGCAGCCGTGGCCGCCATCGCGGCGGTCTGTTGATATGCCAGTATTTAGAGACACCCGCTCGACTTCCCCTCGAGCTCCCGGCGCGAAGGGCGCAGGGAGTGCCACGCCGGCCGCTGACCGGCAGGGGGACTTCCCCACTGAGAGCTGCAGATATGCCCCAGGATGCTCCCCGCGTCCTCGTCGTCGACGACGACCCAGACGTCGCCCTGCTCGTCAAGACCGTGCTCGAGAGGCGGGCCGGCTGCGAGGTCGTCGTCGCTCACGATGGCGAGTCCGCCGTCGCGCGGCTCGAGACCTTCACGCCGGACGTGGTCGTCACGGACATCGAGATGCCCGGACTCGACGGGCTGGAGCTGCTCGCGCAGCTGCGTCGGAACGACCCGCTCCTGCCGGTGGTCGTCATGACCGCGCACGTCTCGGTCGAGTACGCCGTCTCGGCTCTGCGCGCGCAGGCCGACGAGTTCCTCACCAAGCCGCTCGACAACGTGAAGCTCGTCGAGGCGGTCACCCGGCTCGTGACGGAGGGCCGCACGCGCCGCGAGGCCAACCGCACCAAAGAGGTGGTGCTCGCCATCGGCGCGCACCCCGACGATGTCGAGATCGGCGTCGGAGGACTCCTCGCCGCGCACTCCCAGGCGGGCGACTCGATCACGATCCTCACCCTCTCGCGCGGTGCGCGTGGGGGAGACGCTGACAGCAGGCAGCACGAATCGCTCGCCTCGGCGGAGATGCTCGGTGCGCGACTGTTCGTCAAAGACCTCATCGACACCGAGATCTCCGGCGGCGGAGCCACGGTCCGGTTGATCGAGGAGGTCGTGCAGGAGGTCCAGCCGACGATCGTCTACACGCACTCGTCGAACGATCGGCACCAGGATCACCGAGCGGTGAGCGAGGCGACGATCGCCGCGACCCGGCGGGTCGGAACGGTCGCCTGCTACCAGAGCCCCTCGGCGACGATCGACTTCCGCCCGACGCGGTTCGTCCGCATCGACCAGTACATCGGTCAGAAGCTGCGGCTGCTCGAATGCTTCGGCTCGCAGACGGCGACCCGGGACTACCTCGAACCCGAGTTCGTGACGGCCACCGCTCGCTACTGGTCGCGCTTCGGCGGAGGATCGGCGGTCGAGCCGCTCGAGGTCGTCCGTGAGACCGCCGAGTTCATCGGCGCCCACGAACTCACACGACGGGAGAGCTGATGAGCGCGCGCGTACTGGTGACGGGCGCCGGTGGCCCGGCGGGCGTCGCCGTCATCCGCTCGCTGCTTCGTCGTGAAGACCTCGAGGTCTTCGCCGCGGACATGGACGGCTGGGCGAGCGGCATCTACCTCGTGCCGCCGACGCACCGCCGTCTCGTGCCGCCGGGGCGCGATGTCGACTTCGTCTCGGCGATAGCCCGCATGGTCGAGGATGACCGGCTCGATCTCGTGATCTCCACCGTCGATGTCGAGCTGATCGCGCTCGCCGGCAGGCGCGAGGAGCTGGCTCCGGCTGTGCTCGCCGCGCCCTCGCAGGACACGCTCGCCGTCGCCCTCGACAAGCTGCTGCTCGCCGAGCGGTGCGAGTCGACCGGTCTCACGCCGCGTACTGTCCTCGCGGGCCCCGATGCGCTGGCGGTCGATTGGGAGTTCCCCGTCTTCGCCAAGCCTCGTCAGGGAGCCGGCAGCCGCGGCGTACGGCTCGTCCCCGACCGGGCGGCGCTCGAAGCGCTGCCGCAGGACGAAGGACTCATCGTGCAGGACTTCCTCCCGGGCGAGGAGTACTCGGTCGATGTGATCGCAGATGCCTCCGGCTCGGTGGTCGCGGCGGTGCCGCGGACCCGAGCCAGGGTCGACTCCGGTGTGGCCATCGCGGGGCGCACGGTGCACGACGACGAACTCGAGAACGCGGCGGCATCCATCGCCCGGGCGATCGGACTCGTCGGCGTCGCCAACGTCCAGCTCCGGCGCGACCGCGACGGCCGAGCGGTGCTCCTCGAGGTGAATCCCCGATTCCCTGGCGCGCTTCCGCTCACGATCGCCGCGGGAGTCGACATCCCCTCGCTCGTCGCCGACCTGTTCCTGGGCCGCGGGATCCCGTCGACGGTCGCCTTCCGCGAGATCGCGTCGGTGCGCTTCCTCGAGGACGTGATCGTCGAGGTCGACGAGATCCTCGTCTCCGCGCACGCGGGACATCAGGAGGAACTGTGAGTCACGCGCTGCTGCGAGGCGACCACCACGTGCATTCGACGTTCTCGGATGACGCGGTCTCCACTCTCGCCGAGAACGTCGCCGCGGCATCCGCTGCCGGTCTCACGACCGTGCGCCTGGTCGACCATGTGCGGCAGTCGACGCCCTGGGTGCCCGAGTACCTCGCGGCGGTGAGGGCGCTGCGCGTGCCCGAGGGTCTGACAGTACTGACGGGAGTCGAGGCGAAGATCCTCGATGCCTCGGGAGAACTGGACATCCCCGAGCTGCCGAGCGGGATCGATCGCATCCTGATCGCCGACCACCAGTTCCCCGGAATCGACGGACCCCTCGGTCCGAGCGCCGTCCGCGAACGGCTCGACGGCGGCTGGGCCGCCGAGGACGCGCTCGATCAGCTCGTGTCGGCACTGATCGCGGCGATGCGACGTCACCCCGGCAATCAGCTCGCCCACTGCTTCTCGATCCTGCCCAAGATCGGTCTCTCAGAAGCGGAACTCGGTGCCGATCGCATCACCGCGTGGGCGACGACGGCGGCCGAGACCGACACGCAGGTCGAGGTGAACGAGAAGTGGGGCTGCCCCGGCATCCCCCTGCTCGACGCGCTGCGCAGCGCCGGCGCCGAGATCGTCGCGTCCACGGACAGCCACATCGCGTCCGACGTCGGACGCTACGCGCGCGTGACAGAGATCCTCGACCGATGGAGGGCGAGCTGATGGCCGAACTGAACTGGGTCGAGACCGTCGTCGTCGTCATCCTCCTGCTCTGCGTGCTGGTCGGCACCCTGCCGGTGATCAACACCGGGCTGCAGTTCCTCGCCCTGCCCGTGCACGCGTTCCGCAACCACTACGGCAAGGCGGCACCGCACCATCCCCGCGTCGCGGTGCTGATCCCGGCGTGGAACGAGGGCCTCGTGCTCGGCCAGGCGATCGAACGCCTGATGCAGCTCGAGTACCCGGCCGACCGCCTGCGCATCTTCGTCATCGACGATGCATCGACCGATGACACCCCCAAGGTGGTCGCCGCGAAGGCGGCGGCATTCCCCGGACGGGTCGTGCATCTGCGTCGGGACAAGGGCGGCGAGGGCAAGGCGCACACGCTCAACCACGGACTCGACATCGTGCTCGCGGACGAGTGGACCGAAGCGGTGCTGATCATGGACGCCGATGTGATCTTCGCGCGGGATTCGCTGCGCAAGATGAGCCGGCATCTCGCCGATGAGAAGGTCGGCGCCGTCACCGCGTATATCGCCGAGGGCAGTCGCGACCGCAACTACCTCACCCGGTTCATCGCGATCGAGTACGTCATCGGGCAGCTCTCGGCCCGGCGGACGCAGAACGTCGGGGGAGCGATCGCGTGCCTCGCCGGAGGTGCGCAGCTGCATTCACGCGCGAATCTCGAGGCGATCGGCGGCCGGATCCCGACGGGAACGCTCGCCGAGGACACCATGACGACCTTCGAAGGGCAGCTGGCCGGGCGCAGGATGGTGTTCGAGCCGCACGCGGTCGTTTTGGCCGAAGAGCCGCGCACGATCGACAGTCTGTGGAAGCAGCGCCTCCGGTGGGCCCGCGGCAATGTGCAGCTGACGTCGATCTACCGGCATCTGTGGTTCCGCCCGAGCCGAGTGCACAACCTCGGCAGCTTCGCCTTCGGGCTCGCGTGGTTCACCATCCTGCTGCTGCCGGCCTTCATGATCCTCGCAGCCACCGCGCTGCTCGTGCTGCTCGTCCTGCACAGCGACATCGCCGAGTTCGTGTTCCGATTCATGTGGATCGCCGCCGCGTGCATCTACCTGTTCTCGATGCTCTACGCCGTGCAGCTCGATGGGCGGATCGGCCGACAATCGTGGCGTGAGGCGCTGATGTTCCCCGGGCTCGGCGCCCTCATCCTGATGGCGATCGCCCTATTCCCCTGGCTGTTCGAATCGGGCCTGAACGACCTCGGGCTCGCGCTCACCGACGAGACGCGGTTGATGTGGGCTGTCGTCTTCTACCTCTGGGGACCGATCTCGATGCTCGGGATCTGGCTCGCCCGTGTCGTCGAGCCCCTGCCGGCAGGACGGTTCTTCGCCGGGCTGCTGCTCTACGTCTGCGGGTACGGCTCGCTGCTCTGCGCCATCACGGTGGACTCCTACATCAAAGAGTGGCGCCACGCCGACGCCGCATGGATCAAGACCGAGAAGATCGGACGGGTCGACTCATGACCGAAGCACCTTCGAGAAGCGCCGAGGAGGAGGAGATCGCCGCGGACGCCCGTCGGGAGAAGCTCCTGATCCCGCAGGCCCTCCTCGCCCTGGGCGTCGTCGTCGTCATCGTGATCGTGCGAGAGCTGTTCCTGCGATGACCGCGCGGCCGCTGGCCCTCGTGGTCGAGGACAGCGCAGACCAGACGGCGCTCCTGAAGCGCTATCTCGACCGCGAGGGCTTCGACGTGTTCGCCGCGGTGGACGCCGAATCGGCGATCGCCGCATTCTCGACGATCTCACCGGTCGTCGCCGTGCTCGACCTGCTGCTGCCCGGCATCAGCGGCTCGGAGCTGGCGAGACTCATCAAGACCCGCTTCCCGGAGTGCTTCCTGATCGTGAGTTCCGTGCTCGACGTCGCCGACTACCCCGACGCCGACGCGGCACTGCCCAAGCCGATCATCGGGGCCGAACTGCGGGCACTCCTCAGAGAAGTGGCACGATGACTCCGACCAGCACCGTCCAGCAGACGATGGAGCGCAGCTGGCGCCGGTACTTCGACAATCCGACGCCGCTGATGAAGCAGGGTCCCACGGCGATCGCCGTCGCGGTCGCCTCCGTCCTCATGTTCACGATCCCCGGCATCCCGGTGACCGACACTGGCGTCGCGATCTTCGGCCTCGCCACCATCGCGGTGGTGACGGCACTCGCGGCCGTGCTCTCGGTGCGCGGGGTGTACGACGGCTGGGTCGTGATGCTCATCCCGATGATCGACATCCTCGGATTGGGTGCGATCAGGGCGGGTACCGGCGGGCCGGCATCCCTCTTCTCCTCGTTCGTGCTCCTCCCGGTCATCTGGATCGCCGCAGCCCCCGGGCGGCGCCAGGTCGTGATCGTCGGTGTGTTCTCATCGATCGCGCTGCTCATGCCGAACATCATCGATCCGCCGGAAGACCCCGTGGCCTGGCTTCGCGGTGTCATCGGCCCGCTGGTGTTCGCCACCGTCGGTGCGATCGTGAACGAGCTCTCCCGACTGCAGAGACTGCGCACGGCCCAGGCCGAGGCGCATGTCGTCGAGCGCACGGCCGCTCTCGCCGCCAACGAGGCGATGCTCGAGCAGCTGAAGTCGAGCGAGCAGCAGTATCGCGCGCTCTCCGAGTCCTTCACGAGCCTGTGGAACTCCATCACCGGCCAGGCGGTCATCGCCACCGACAACTGCGGGGTGATCACGGCATGGAACCCGGGTGCGGTGCGCCTGCTCGGCATGGCGGTGCCGGACGCGCTCGCCGCCGTTCCGGTCGACCGGTTCTTCCCCTCGCACGCTCTCGCCCCGTTCGCGACCGAGGCCGCCGCCCACGCTGACGACGGGCTCCACCCCGGCCTGCGTGCGCTGTTCGACGATGCCGACGCCGGTCTGCCGGTGGACTCGCACATCGACGTGGCGACCGTCGGCGGATCGACGGTTCCCGCGCGCGTCACCGTCACTCCGTACCAGGACTCCGACGGCTCCCGACACGGTTACCTGCTGGTGATCACCGACGAGACCAGGGCGGTGGAGGTCGCGCGCATGAAGGACGAGTTCGTCGGCATGATCTCGCACGAGCTGCGGACACCGCTCAGCGCCATCATCGGCTTCCTCGACCTGCTGCAGAACGATCCCGCGCAGCCTCTGACGACCGACCAGCAGGAGTTCGTCGACATCATCGAGCGCAACGCCCAGCGCCTGCTCAACCTCGTCGGGGACCTGCTGTTCACCGCCCAGGTGGAATCGGGCCGCTTCCCGCTCGAGCGCCGAGACGCCGACGTCACCGAGCTGGTGCGCAGCGCCGTCGCATCGTCCGGCCCGCACGCACAGCGCGAGGGCATCGAGATCGTGGCCGAGATCCCGGCGACTCCCGTCGTGCTCTCGCTCGACTCGGGACGTATCGGACAGGCCCTCGACAACCTGCTCTCGAATGCGATCAAGTTCACCGCTGCGGGCGGGCGGGTCACCGCGGGCGTGCGTCTCGTCGACGGAGGCGTCGAGCTCTCCGTGCGCGACACCGGTGTGGGCATCCCCGAAGACGAGCAGGGCATGCTGTTCACCCGATTCTTCCGCGCGTCGACAGCGACCCGCAACGCCGTGCCCGGCGTCGGTCTGGGCCTCACGATCACCCGGGCGATCGTGCTCGCCCACGGCGGCACGATGGACGTGACGAGCAGAGAGGGCGTCGGCACCGAGTTCCGGATGCTGCTCCCGGCGGCGCCGCGCACCGAGGCGATCCAGGTGGTCGGCCGCACTCGCTGACCGGTCGGCCCGATTGCTGATAGCCTGGTCGGCTCGCCACGCGGGCGGAAGGACGGCCACGCACGGTGGGATACATAGATGTTGCGGGGGTCTCGCTGACCCTTCCCGACGGCAGACCGCTGTTGGACGAGACGAGCTTTCGCGTCGGAGCCGGGTCGACGAGTGCCCTCATCGGGCCCAACGGGGCCGGCAAGACGACGCTGCTCCGCATCATCCGAGGCGACCAGCCCGCCGATGACGGCGTCGTGACGATCGACGGCGGCCTCGGCGTGATGGACCAGTTCGTCGGCCACGGCGAGTCCGGTCAGACCGTTCACGAGCTGCTGGTGCGGGTCGCGCCCCATCGCATCCGGCAGGCGGCGCAGGCTCTCGAGGCTGCGGAGGACGCGCTGATCGAGCGCGATGAGCACGACACGCAGATGGCGTATGCGACGGCGATCGCGGAGTACGCGGATGCCGGCGGCTACGAGCACGAGACGGTCTGGGACCAGTGCACGGTCGCCGCGTTGGGAGTGCCCTTCGAGCGTGCCCGCTTCCGCGATCTCGCGACGCTGTCGGGTGGCGAGCAGAAGCGACTCGCTCTGGAGGCGCTGCTGCGCGGACCCGACGAGGTGCTGCTGCTCGACGAGCCGGACAACTATCTGGACGTTCCCACCAAGCGCTGGCTCGAGGAGCAGCTCAGGCAGACGCCGAAGACCGTGCTGCTGGTATCGCACGACCGGGAGCTGCTGGCCCGTGCGGTCGATCGGCTGATCACCCTCGAGCCCGGCGGCGCGGGGGCCTCGGCGTGGGTGCACGGCGGCGGATTCGCGACCTACCACCAGGCGCGCAGCGACCGCATGGACAGACTCGACGAGCTGCGCCGCCGGTGGGACGAGCAGCACGAGAAGCTGCGGACCCTCGTCGCGAACCTCAAGGTGAAGGCGTCGGCGAACGACGGATTCGCGTCGCGGTACCAGGCGGCGCAGACGCGACTGCGCAAATTCGAGGAGGCCGGACCGCCGGAGGAGCGACCCCCGGCTCAGGACTTCGACATGAGGCTGCGAGGGTCACGCACGGGCAAGCGCGCGGTGGTCGCACACGGGCTCGAGCTCTCCGGCCTGATGAGGCCGTTCGACGCCGAGGTCTGGTACGGCGATCGGGTCGCCGTGCTCGGGTCGAACGGATCGGGGAAGTCGCACTTCCTCCGCCTCCTCGCACGCGGGGGCAGCGATCCGGACCCGACGCTGGGTCACGTGACGTCCACCGGGGAGCAGCTCGCGACGGTCGATCACCGTGGGCAGGCCGTGCTGGGAGCGCGCGTCGTGCCGGGGCTGTTCGCGCAGACGCATGCGCATCCCGAGTTCGTCGGCCGAACGCTGCTCGAGATCCTCCACAGGGGAGACGAACGACGGGCCGGCATGCCGCGGGATGCCGCGAGCTCGGCGCTCGACCGGTACGGACTCGTGCGGCAGGCGCAGCAGACCTTCGAATCGCTGTCGGGCGGCCAGCAGGCCCGGTTCCAGGTGCTGCTGCTCGAGCTCTCCGGTGCGACGCTGCTGCTGCTCGACGAGCCGACGGACAACCTTGACATCGAGTCGGCCGAGGCGCTCGAAGACGCTCTGCGTCGTTTCGAGGGGACCGTGCTCGCGGTCACGCATGATCGCTGGTTCGCCCGCTCGTTCGACCGGTTCCTCGTGTTCGGCTCCGACGGCGAGGTGTACGAAGCCGATGCCCCCGTGTGGGACGAGCGCCGCGTGGTGCGAGCCCGCTGAGTTCAGCGCAGTCGGAACGGCTCCGCCGCGAGAGCGGAGGGATCGAGGGCCAGATCGGCGAGGGTCGCGCCCACGCCAGGGGCGAACTTGAAGCCGTGGCCGGAGAAGCCGGCGCCGACGACGATCCGCCCCGATCGGTCGAGCACGAAGGCGCTGTCATCGGTCGAGGTGTAGGTGCAGCTGATCGGCTCCGCGGATGCCGGGTCGAGGCCCGGCATCCACTCGCCCACATAGTCGGCGAGGGCCTGCGCGTGCGTCACCGCGTGCGGGCGGGCATCCGGGTCGACGACGTCGCCCACGCGGTGGAACCCGACCTTGACGCCCTCGCCGGGCGTCGGCATCCCGTAGACCGTCGCCGGGTAGCGGCCGGGATCGACGTAGTGATTGAACGAGGGCCACACCGAGCCGGCGGCGGGGCGGAAGTGCGCGGGGAACTCCTCGGTGACCTCCAGGCGCGGCAGAGGGATGCCGGGAAGCATCCGCTCGGTCCAGGCGCCGGCCGCGACGACGACGACGTCCGCCCGCACGCGGGCGTCAGGCAGCACGATGTCGACGCCCTCGTCGGTCTCGTCGATCCGCGTCACGGGGGTCTCCCAGCGCACCTCGCCTCCCGCGGCGACGATCCGTCGCTCCAACTCGCCCAGCGCGGCGGATGCGCGGGCGACGCCCGCGTCGCGGGAGAAGAGCACATCGTCGCCGAAGCGCATGCCCGACCATCGCGACGATGCCTCGTGCGCCGTCAGCATCTCGGCGTGGATGCCGCGCTCGGTCAGCCGCCGTTCGATCGCGGCGACGTCGACATCTCCGTGGGTGACCAGGCCGTGCAGACGCAGCAGCGGCTCGCCGCCCACCTGCCCGAGGGCGTCCCATCCGGCGCGTGCGCGGACGAGCAGGTCGAGATAGTGGTCCTCGTCGTAGGCGTTGTTGAAGTTGCGCGTGGCGCCGTGCGAGGCGCCCTGGTGGTGGCCACGGGTGAAGCGCTCGAAGACGACGGGCTTCATCCCTCGTCGGGTGAGCTCCCACGCGGTCGCAAGGCCCATCACGCCGCCACCGACGACGGCGACCTCCACCGAATCCGACATATTGCCTCCCGACCTCTCTCTCAGTCTCCCAGCCGTCGGTGTCATCGCGTACGCCCGGTAGTCTGGGGTGGTGACCATGGAGATCGAGCTCGGCCGAGGCAAGCGTGCGCGTCGCGCGTACACGTTCGACGACATCGCGGTGGTGCCCTCGCGGCGCACCCGCAACCCGGAGGACGTGTCGACCGCCTGGACGATCGACGCCTTCGGCTTCGGGATCCCGGTGCTCGGCGCACCGATGGACTCCGTCGTGAGCCCTCAGACGGCGATCATGCTCGGGCAGCTCGGCGGACTCGGCGTCCTCGACCTCGAAGGACTGTGGACCCGTTACGAGAACCCCGAGCCCCTTCTTGCGGAGATCGCATCCCTCGGCGAGGGAGAGGCGACCGCGCGCATGCAGCAGCTCTACTCCGAGCCGATCAAGCCCGCGCTCATCACGCAGCGTCTCGCCGAGATCCGTGAAGCCGGAGTGACCGTCGCCGGATCGCTGACGCCGCAGCGCACGCAGGAGTTCTACGACACGGTCGCCGCCGCAGGGGTCGACCTGTTCGTCATCCGCGGCACCACCGTGTCGGCCGAGCACGTCTCGAGCGTCGACGAGCCACTGAATCTCAAGAAGTTCATCTACGACCTCGACGTGCCCGTCATCGTCGGAGGCGCAGCCACCTACACCGCGGCCCTGCATCTGATGCGCACGGGTGCGGCCGGTGTCCTCGTCGGCTTCGGCGGGGGAGCGGCGTCGACCACTCGTGCGACCCTCGGCATCCACGCTCCGATGGCCACGGCCGTCTCGGACGTGGCCGCGGCCCGCCGTGACTACCTCGACGAGTCCGGCGGACGCTACGTGCACGTCATCGCAGACGGTGGCGTCGGCACGTCCGGTGACATCGTCAAGGCACTCGCGATGGGTGCTGACGCGGTCATGCTCGGCGTCGCCCTCGCACGCGCCACCGATGCACCGGGTCGTGGCTTCCACTGGGGTCCCGAGGCGCATCACCCCAAGCTCCCACGCGGTCGTCGCGTCGAGGTCGGCGGCATCGGCACGCTCGAGGAGATCCTCTACGGTCCGGCGCCCGTCGTCGACGGCACGGCGAACCTCATCGGGGCGCTGCGCAAGTCGATGGCCACCACCGGATACTCCGACCTCAAGGAATTCCAGCGGGTCGAGGTCGTCCTCGCACCGTACGAGGCCTGAGGCCCGCACCACGCCGTGACTTCTGCTGCTCTGTTCCCCCCGACTCTCCGCGAGGTCATGCTCCGGGGACGCTGGATCGGGATGCTCGTGCTGTGCCTCGTGGTGGCCGGCGTGTTCGCGTGGCTGGGGCAGTGGCAGCTCGAGCGCGCGATCGAGACCGATCCGCCGCCCGCAGGAGCGACCGAGCAGGTGCGACCGCTGACCGATGTGGTCGAGCCGGGTGCGTACCTCCCCGAGCCGCTGGTCGGGCAGAAGGTCGAGACGTCGGGGACCTGGATCCGCGATGACTTCCTCATCGTGTCGAGTCGGTTCAACGACGGCGTCGAAGGCTACTGGGTGACCGGTCAGCTGCGGGTCGCGGAGCGCACGTCGATCGCGGTCGCGATCGGCTGGACCGCCGACCGTGCCGTCGCCGAGGCGGCCGTCGAGAAGCTCGACGAGAGCGCAGAGGACGTATCCCTCGTCGGTCGGGTGATCTCGGACGAGGGGCCATCGGTGCCGCCGAAGGACGATCCCCAGCGCATGGACCGCATGTCGACCGCTGCGCTGCTCAGCCACTGGCACGACGTCGACGAGCTCGACGTGTATCGGCCGTACCTCGCCTCGATCACGGCGACGGCAGGTCTCACGGACATCTCCTCGCCAGCACCCGAGGAGCAGTCGCCGGTGAACTGGCTCAACATCTTCTATGCCGCGGAGTGGGCGATCTTCGCCGGGTTCGCCTTCTACCTCTGGTATCGACTCGCCAAGGACGCCTGGGAGCGTGAGGTCGAGGAGTTCGAGGACGCAGCGACCGCCGCCGGCGACTCCGTCTGATTCCGCCTGACTCGACCCGCATCCGCGCGGCGCAGCGCGCGCATGTGAGCGGTTCGCGGTCCGATATTCCACCTTCGTCAGGGTCGGGTCCGGACGTTCGGTGAGGGCTTGGTTACCAATCGGAAAACTCCGTTGAGGTTGTCGGAGGGCCTCCGTATGCTCGCTCACATGTGCGTCGGCTGAGAGCCCGCACCGCCCGGTTTCACGAGAGCCGTCGCCAGAACACACCCGAGGAGACAACACAGATGATGTCCGCTCCCGACGCCGCGAACCATCAGGTTCCCGGGTCAGACCGCAGAAGTCGGGGGCGTCTCGGCGTTCTCGCCGCCACCTGCGTCGCCGCACTGGGCGCCAGCGCCCTGATCGCCGCGCCAGCCTCCGCAGACGTCTCGGGAACGGGGGTGGTGATCAACGAGGCCTACCTCTCCGGGGGCAGTGCCGGGGCGGCGTTCACCAACAAGTTCGTCGAGCTCTACAACCCCACGGCGGCACCCGTCACCCTCGACGGGCTCTCGCTGCAGTATCGATCCGCGACAGGAACGGGCGGTTCGAACGGCGTCGCGCCGCTGACCGGCGTCATCCCCGCCGGCGGCCACTATCTCGTGCAGGCGGGCAGCAACGGAGCCAACGGCGCAGCACTGCCGACGGCCGACGTCGTCAGCACCCTCAACCCGAGCGGAACGAACGGCACTCTCGCGCTGGTCGAGGGCACCGCGGCGGTCACACTGACCCCCGGCTCGGTCACGGGTGTCGACGGCGTCATCGACGTGCTCGGCTACGGCACCTCGAACACATTCGAGACCTCCGCCGCGACTCCTCCCACGGGCAACACCGACGTCAAGTCGCTCAACCGCACGGGCGGCAAGGACACCGACGACAACAAGGCGGACTTCAGCCTGTCGGCCACCATCACGCCGCAGAATGCGGGCACGGTTCCCGACCCCGACCCCGATCCGGAGCCTGAGCCCGAGCCGACCGACGTGTCGATCGCCGACGTCCAGGGAACGACCGACGTCTCACCGCTGAACGGCCAGACGGTCACGGTCGAGGGCATCGTCACCGCCGACTATCGGACCGGCGGCTACAAGGGCATCGTGATCCAGACCGAGGGCTCCGGCGGTGCGGTCGACGCGACCCCCGGCGCATCGGACGGCGTCTTCGTCTTCCTCAACGCGCTCGCTCCCACGCTCGCGATCGGCGATCGCGTCTCGGTCACCGGCTCGGTCAGCGAGTACTTCGGCCAGACGCAGATCAACCCGGCAGCGCTGACCGGCATCTCGGTCCTGCAGGCAGGGGTGGGCGTTCCCGAGGTCACCCCGCTTCCCGACGCCGCCGTCGGCGGCGACCGTGAGCAGTACGAGAACATGTACGTGGCCCCGGCGGGCACATATCGCCTGGCTTCCAGCCACCAGCTCTTCAACTTCGGAACCCTCTGGCTGAACGCCGGGGCGGATCTCAACGTCAAGAGCACGGAGCTCGTGCGCCCGGGAGCCGAGGCGGCGGCGATCACCGCGGCGAACCGCGCCAACCGGATCCTGCTCGACGACGGGTGGTCGATCCAGGTCTCGAACAGCGGGCACCCCAACGACCAGCCGTACTTCACGAAGGACCTCGTCGTCCGCAACGGCGACACGGTCGACTTCAGCGAGAACGGGTACGTGCTCCAGTACGGCTTCGACGACTGGCGTCTTCAGCCGGTCGTGCCGATCGACAGCACGTCGTCCGCCGACCTGAAGGTCGGCTTCCAGCCCACGAACCCTCGCACGGACACCGCCCCGACAGTCGGCGGCGACGTGCAGGTGGCGTCGTTCAACGTCTTCAACTACTTCACCACGCTGAAGAGCGAGAACTCGAACGCACGAGGCGCGGCGAATGCTGCCCAGTTCGAGATCCAGAAGTCGAAGATCGTCGCGGCGATCAACGGCCTCGACGCCGAGATCGTGTCGCTGATGGAGATCGAGAACTCGATCAAGCTCGGCGGCTCGCTCGACGAGGCGCTGGCCGATCTGGTCGACGGGCTCAACGACGCACTCGGCAGCGCGGAGTGGGACTACGTCCGTACTCCCGATGAGCTGAACGACTCGGCGACGACCGACTTCATCACGAGCGCGATCATCTACAAGAAGGACGCGGTCGAGACGGTCGGCGACAGCCTGACCGTGACGGACGAGAGCGTCTGGGGCAACGCCCGCGAGCCGATCGCGCAGGCGTTCGACATCGACGGACGCGTCGTCACGGTGGTGGCGAACCACTTCAAGTCGAAGTCGGCACCCGAGGGCGGCGGCGCCGAGCCGGCCGACGGCCAGGGCTTCTTCAACGCCGACCGCGTGAAGCAGGCGAACTCGCTCAAGACCTTCACCACCGAGATCGAGGAGACGACCGGCAGCAGCGACATCCTGCTGATCGGTGACTTCAACGCCTACGCGAAGGAGGACCCGATCGAGGTCTTCACGAGCGAGGGGTGGAGCGACGTCGCACGCGAGAAGGCTCCGGAACAGCATACGTACACGTTCGACGGCGAGCTCGGCTCGCTCGACCACGTGCTCGCGTCGCCGTCGCTCGCCGCGTCCATCACGGGCGCGGGTGTGTGGAGCATCAACTCTCCGGAGTGGAGCGACCGCGGCTACGCGTTCGGCGCCACCGAGGCGGGAACACCGTTCCGCTCCAGCGACCACGACCCGATCATCGTCGGCGTCTCCTCCGAGGTCCCGCCGGTGAGCATCGACGTCGTCACCATGAACGACTTCCACGGTCGCATCGAGGCCGACGGCGCTGCCGCAGGCGCGGCGGTCGTCGCCGGAGCCGTGCAGCAGTTCCGTTCCGAGAACCCGAACACGATCTTCGCCGGTGTCGGCGATCTGATCGGCGCATCGACGTTCACCTCCTTCATCAACGATGACAACCCGACGATCGACGCGCTCAACGCCGCCGGCCTCGACGTCAGTGCCGCGGGCAACCACGAGTTCGACCAGGGCTGGGAGGACCTGCGCGACCGCGTGCAGGACCGCGCGGACTGGGAGTACATCTCGTCGAACGTGTTCGTCACCGAGACGGGCGAGCCCGCGCTCGCACCGGCCTGGGTGAAGGAGCTCGACGGCGTGCGCGTCGGCTTCGTCGGCGCCGTCACCGAAGACCTCGACTCGCTCGTGTCGCCTGAGGGCATCGCGGATCTCGAGGTGCGCAGCATCGTCGATTCGGTGAACGCCGTGGCCGACGACCTGCGTGACGGAGACGCGTCCAACGGCGAAGCGGATGTCGTCATCCTTCTCGTTCACGAGGGAGCATCGAGCGTCGAGCTGTCGAGCATCACGCCGGATTCGCCCCTGGGCGAGATCGTCTACGGCGTGGACGATGACGTGAACGCGATCGTCTCGGCACACACGCACCTCGCCTACAACCACGTGATCGACGGGCGTCCGGTCATCTCGGCCGGGCAGTACGGCGAGAACCTCGGACTGATGAACATCCAGGTCGACCCGAAGACGAAGGACCTGATCTCGATCACCAACGAGATCAAGCCCCTCACCTCGGCAGGGAAGGCGCTCTACCCGGCCGTCCCGGAGGTCGCCGACATCGTCGCGAAGGCGAAGGCTGAGGCCGACGTGCTCGGCGCGGTCAAGGTCGGAGACATCACCGCCGACTTCAACCGCGCTCGTCAGACGAACGGCTCGGAGAACCGCGGTGGGGAGTCCACCATCGGCAACTTCGTCGCCGACGTGCAGAAGTGGTCCACCGGTGCGGACATCGCGCTGATGAACCCGGGAGGCATCCGCGCCAACCTGACGTACGCCTCGTCGAACGCCAACGACCCGAACGGCAATGTCACCTACCGCGAGGCGGCCACGGTGCAGCCGTTCGCCAACACGCTGGTGACCCTGTCGCTGAGCGGCGTGCAGCTCAAGGGCGTGCTCGAAGAGCAGTGGCAGCCGGCAGGCTCGGCCCGTCCGTTCCTGAAGCTCGGCGTATCGGAGGGTCTCGTCTACACCTACGATCCGGCCGCGGCTCAGGGATCGAGGATCACGTCGATCACGCTCAACGGCACGCCGATCGACCCTGCGGCGAACTACACGGTCGCAGCGAACTCGTTCCTCGCCGGGGGTGGAGACAACTTCTTCACCTTCAAGGAGGGCTCGAGCAAGCGTGACACCGGCAAGATCGACCTGCAGTCGATGGTCGACTGGTTCGATGCGAACAAGACGGCGACCCCCGACCTCGCGCAGCGCGCGGTGGGAGTCTCGGTCAGTGCACCGGATGCCGACGGCTACAGCGCCGGCGACCAGGTGACGGTCGCTCTCTCGTCGCTGGCGTTCAGTGCGGGGGAGCAGACGCCCGGCGAGGTGACCCTGTCGCTCGGCGGCACCCAGCTCGCTGCGAGCGCCGTCGATCCCACGATCGTCGACACGACCGATGAGGCAGGGCGCGCGTCGCTCGGCTTCACGGTTCCGGCGGGTGTCTTCGGTGAGCAGCTGCTCACCGTCGCCGTCGCCGGTACCGGGACCACCGTGCAGGTGCCGTTCTCGATCGCGGGGGAGGAGCCGGTCGAGTTCGCAGGATCGATCGACCTCGGCTCGTCGAAGGTGGCAGCGGGCAAGAAGCTCACGATCACCGGCGAGGGCTACCAGCCGGGTGAGACGGTGACCGTGCAGCTGCGACCGAAGAAGGGCGCGGCCCTCGACGTCGGCACCGTTCAGGTCATTGCCGACGGCACGTTCTCGACCACCGTCACGGTGCCGAAGAGCACGCAGCCGGGCAAGTACACGGTCGCGGTCGCTCAGGCCGACGGCGATGAGGCGACGGCCACCGTCACCGTCAACCGCGCGGGCGGCATCATCGGCGGCATCATCGACTGGCTGTGGGATCTCATCTCCGGCTGGTTCTGACCTCGATAGGCGGCACGCCCGCCTGACACGCACGAAGGCCGTCGGGAGTGATCCCGGCGGCCTTCGTCGTTCCCGTGGTTCGTCAGGGTGCCGCGTTGCAGCGCGGAGGAGGGATGTTATGGTGCTGGCATGGGGGTAGCAGTCGAGGTCGATTTCGACCAGATCCAGACCATGATCGATGTCCTGCTCGGGTCGCTTTCCGATCTGCGGGCCGAGGGTGCCGCTCTCGACAGCGCTTCGCAGCTGATGCTCGCAGGTTGGGACGGCGAAGCCGCAGACGCCTACGAGAGTCGGCACGACCAGTGGCAAGCGGACCATGCCTACAGTCTCGACGAGCTGACGAGCGCGATCAGGGCCCTGCAGCGCGCACTCGCGAGCTATCGCCACGCCGAAGCGACTATCATCGACCTCGTCGCCTGACACGAACCAGGATGCCTCTCGCATGACTCCCTCAGACGACCTGACCGCCCGCATCGACGTTCTCCGCGGCCGGTCCCGACAGATCGCCTCGGACTTCTCGGCCGAGATGGCGCGGCTGACCCGCGAGGTCGCTCAGCGTGGCCCACTCGTCGAGATCGAGGCCGATGCCCGGGGGCTCGTCTCGTCGGTCGCCGTCGATCCGAGCGGCTACATGAACGCGGCGGCCACCGCGCTCGCCGCAGCCACAGACTCCGCTCTTGCGCTCGCGGGCATCTCAGCCATGCCCGATGTCTCGGCGAAAGCGCACCAGGTGATGCAGCTGTTGCAGGGCGGGTTGCCGGCTGAGGATGCGATCGACGCCGTGGTGGCCGAGCCTCACGGCGAATCCGAGCGGCACGTCTTCCCCGAGGTGACGGTCGAGGTCGACGCATTGGGTCAGTTCTCGGTCACGATCGATGCGGCGTGGAGGGCGTCCGCCACCGCGGTCGAGTTCGCGGATGCCGTGAAGACGACCGTGAACACGGTGATCACCCGACGCGCAGGCGTTGATGACGGGGGCGACGATGAGTGACGGGTACGCAGTCGATACGGGGGTGCTGAGGGCTGACGCCGAACTCTGGCGGGGTTGGGGCGACACTCTCGCGGCCGGCGCCGACAGCATCTCGGACACCTTCGAATACTGGGCGTTCTCGGATCAGCCGGGGTTCGAAGCCCTTCGCGACGAGTATCTCGCGGCGGCGGCCGACCTCCGGCAGAAGGTTCGTGACGGCGGCGCGCTCTTCCGTGCCATGGGGTCGCGGCTCGAGCAGGTGGCGGAGATCTATGAGAAGACCGAAGACGAGGTCGGTCGCGACATCAGGGGGGCGTGAGGTATGCATCCGGAGGCGATGGGGCAATGGATCCTCGACGTGATCGACGATGGGCTCAGAGAACTCGACAGGGCGGAGCGAGGGGCACCGGCCGTGGCGCGTGAGTGGGCCGACAGCCTTTCGACGTTCGGTGTTCCTTGGCCGGACTGGGCTAAGGACGCCGCGTATCACGCAGCGATGGCAGCGCTCCTCGCCAACATCGGGATCATGCGGGAGATACTCAATGCGATGCGCGACAGGGTCGCACGCATGGGTCTTCCCACCGTTCTGCGCGCCGAAGCGGACAAGCTGGTGCACGGGATCGGCACTGTGCAGAGTCGCGTCGATGCGGAATGCACCACGGCTCGACTGGCCGGGCTGGGAAGCGGAGCATGGGACTCCGACGCGGCACGGCACTACCTGTCGGCGTATGACCTCCATGAGGATCAGATCGACGAACTCGAGACGTCGATCGACGCGCTGGTACGCGTGCTCCGGGATGCGGCAGCATCGCAGGACGCCTGGTACTCCTCGAACCTGTTCAACGCGATCGGCGGGGTCGTCGGCATCGCCGGACTCGTCGTCGCCATCGTCGGCGGTTTCGCGACGCCCGTCGCGTGGGTGGGACTGGCGATCGGCATCATCGGACTGCTGCTGAACGTGATCGGGTACTTCATCGGACGAGGTGACTCGGAGTCTCGCGCATCCGTGCTCTCGGGGGTTCTCTCGTCCACCGCCCTGCCCTCGTGGCCCCAGCCCTCGTTCGCCTCATGAGCGGCGGCGGACCCGCTTCGCCGGGCTGGTACGACGTCCACCGACGCACCCAGAGGTGGTGGGACGGTCGCCAATGGACGGAGAACGTCATCTATCACGGGCGACCGATCACCGCCACGGCACTTCGCACAGCGACGACCAGGATGCAGTGGATGTGGGTCGGAGTCGGCGTGGTCGCCTGGGCGGCGTTCCTGGTCTTCGCGTTCGCCTTCGGTCCGAGCGCGGCGTTCGCGCTCGCCCTGCTGCCGGTCGCCGGCACGGCGGCGATCGTCGCCGCCGCGATCACCGGGTCGCGCCTGATCGCGGCTGTTCCCCCCACCCCCGGTGGCCCGGTCGCCTCCCGATGACGAGAGCGGTCAGGCTGAGGGGCTGATGACCTCGACCTCTGCCTGCGCGAGAGCGGCGGCGAACGCCGGCGCCGGGGACGAATCCGTGACCAGGTAGTCGGCTCGGTCGAGCGTGGTGACCTGAGCGAACAGGCGTCGGCCGAACTTCGACGAGTCGGCGAGGATCGCGGTGCGCTCGGCCCGCTGGATCATCTCGGCCATCATGTTCGCGTCCCCCATGTTCGACGTCGAGAACCCGGCCTCGTCGATGGCGCCCACGGCGATCAGTGCCAGATCGCAGCGGATGTCCACTTCCGGGCCGCCCGGGGTCATCATGAACGCGACGGGTCCGGTGGTGGCCTGGGTGATCGCCCGCACGGCCCCGCCGAACACGTAGAGGTCGCGGAAGGCGGATGGCGAGATCTCCGCGGGGATCCGCAGGTTGTTCGTGGCGATCGTCAGGTCGCGATGGTTGCGAAGCGCCCGAGCGAGAGCCAGCGTCGTCGTTCCGGCGTTGAGCATCACGACCGCTCCGTCGTCGATGAGTCCCGCCGCGAGACGCGCGATCGTCTCCTTCTCCTCCGTCTGCAGCCGGAGACGGACGTCGAGCGCTCGGTCCTTGAGCTGCCCCTCGGCGCTGACCGCTCCGCCGTGGGTGCGGATGACGACGCCCTCTCGGTCGAGTTGATCGAGGTCCCGACGGATCGTGTCGATCGAGACGTGGAAGTGCTCTGCGAGACCTCCGACGGTCACTTCGCCGACCTGTTCGACGTAGGCGGCGAGGTCGGCTTTGCGGCCGGCGGGGAGTCGACGCTTGGGCGACGGAGTTGCTTCCATGCAGACATCTCTAGCACAGGTGCGCAGATAAACCGGCAGACTTCGGCAGAGATCGGCATCCGACGTATCCACGCGACCAACTTGGTTTTCGCCGTGTCAATGCGGGTACAGTCGTGAAATCTGTAGTTACAAGTCGAAATAGATGCAGAGAATGCTTGACGATCTCGCAAACTACGGCATAACATTGCTCAAAACCGCATGAACAAGCATTGAAGCGCGAATGCGGCACGATCTCGAAGAGGAGAAGTGATGATCACAGTGGGGCGAGGGCGACGCATTCTGAAGCTCGCCGGCGCAGCGACAGCAGCCGTGACAGTCCTGGCCGTGGCAGGGTGCGCGGCAGGCGACAGCGGAACCGATGGAGGGGATGGCGGAGACGTCACCATCGAGTTCGCCCAGTGGTGGGAGCCCGAGCTCCCCGACGGTGAGTTCCGGGCGCTCATCGACGAATTCGAGGACGCCAACCCGGGCGTCACGGTCAAGCTCGTGAGCGGACCGTACGCATCGACCAAGGAGCAGCTGTTCGCGGGAGCGGCCTCCGGCACCATGCCGGACGTCGTCGGCCTCGACGGCGCGTGGGTCAACGACTTCGCCTCTCAGGGAGTGATCGCAGACCTCACCGCACTCATGGAGGAGTACGACTACGACGACAGCGAGCTGGCGAGCCAGATCCAGGTCGACGACAGCACGTACATGATCCCGGTGGTGAACTTCGTCTACCCGATGTTCACCAACGACACGCTGCTGGCAGATGCGGGCGTCACCGCCCCGCCGGCCACGCGCACGGAGTTCGCCGATGCGGCATCGAAGGTCTCGGCGCTCGGCGGCGACGTGTCGGGCTGGGTGCTCCCGCTCTCCCTGGAAGCGCCGAACGGCGTGCAGAACGACGTCATGTCGTGGGTGTGGGCCTCCGGAGGCTCGATGCTCGAAGACGGTCAGCCCGATCTGACGAACGACGACGTGACGTCGGCGGTCGACTTCATCGGCGGCATGTGGGATGACGGCTCGATCGCCTCCGGTTCCTTCACGATGAAGGAGCAGGACAAGGTCGAGGAGTTCACCAACGGTCGTGTCGGCATGATGATCGACTCGCTCGCGCACATCAACCTGATCCGCGAGACGAACCCCGATCTGAAGTTCTCGATCTCGGCGCTGCCGGCCGAGGACGGATACGACGGCGAGCGCGGCATCCCCTACGCATCCTGGGGCATCGGCGTCGCCGAGAACTCGGAGCACAAGGAGGCGGCATTCAAGCTGGTCGAGTTCCTCATGAGCGAGCAGACCAACTCGGAGCTCTCGACGATGGCGAACGCGTTCCCCGGCAACTCGAAGTCCGTCCCCGGGTTCGTCGAGGACGATGAGCTGTTCAAGACGGCGTTCGAGATCTACCAGGCGGGCTACCCGGCGAACGAGTTCACCGGGCTCCCCGTGGCGGAGGAGCTGATGCGTCAGCTCGGCGAGCAGCTGCAGTCGGCCTTCGACGGTCAGCAGTCGATCGACGACGCGCTCAAGAAGGCGCAGGACGCGTGGGTCGCGGAGTTCTGATCTCCCACGACCCGCATTGAACGGGGTGCCGCATCGCTCCCGATGCGATGCGGCACCCGACCAACCAAGGAGCCACGCTTCCCATGAGCCTGAGAACGTCCGACGACACCGAGGTGATCGTCACCGGAGTCGCGCTGTCGCGTCGCCGACGGCAGCTGCGCAAGACGACCGAGTCGTACGCCTTCCTCTCGCCGACCATCATCCTGCTGTTCGTGCTGATGATCGTGCCGATCGTCATGGTGATCGGCTATTCGTTCCAGGACAACGTGATCCTGAACAAGTCGCCCGAGTTCGTCGGCATCGGCAACTACGTCGAGATCCTGTCGGATCCGCGCTTCTGGAAGGCGACGGGCAACACCATCCTCTTCACGGTGACCAGCGTGGTGGCGCACCTGGTGCTCGGTCTCGCCTTCGCGATGATGCTCAACAGCCCGCTGCTCGGTCGGTTCTCACGGTCCTTCTTCCGGGCACTGTACGTGCTGCCGTGGCTGTTCACGGTCGCCGTGATCGCCGTGCTGTGGCGGATGCTCCTGGCGCCGAACGGTGTGGTGAACTTCCTGCTCAACACCGACATCGAATGGCTCGCATCGCCGCAGCTCGCGCTCGGCACCATCATCTTCATCAACATCTGGGCGGGATACCCCTTCTTCATGGTCAGCCTGCTGGCCGGCCTCCAGGGCATCCCGAATGAGCTGAACGAGGCTGCCACCGTCGATGGCGCGGGTGCCGTGCAGCGCTTCTGGAACGTCACCATCCCGCAGCTGCGTCCCATCATCGTCAGCCTCGTGCTGCTCGACCTGATCTGGACGTCGCAGCAGTTCGCGCTCATCTGGATGACCACGGGTGGCGGACCGATCGACGTGACCGAGGTGCTCAGCACCTTCACCTACAAGCTCGCCTTCGCGAAGTACGACTTCTCGCTCGCGGCGACCTCCGCCGTGCTGGTCCTGCTCATGTCGATGGTGCTCGCCGTCTTCTACGTCCGTCACCAGAAAGCGAGGGACTGACCATGGCTCTCACCGTGCAGAACCAGCGCCGCGTCGCCAAGACCGGGGTCATGATCGGCCTCATCCTCGGAGCAGTGTTCGCCGCAGGGCCCGTGCTGTGGATGCTGTCGAGCTCGTTCAAGTCGAACACGCAGATCTTCGAACTGCCTCCTCGTCTGGTCACCGACACGTTCTCGTTCGACGCCTACATCGCGATCTTCACGAACCCCGAGACGATGCGGTTCTTCTTCAACAGCTACGTCGTCGCGGGCTCCGTCACGATCCTCACCCTCCTGGTCGCGATCCAGGCGGCGTACGCGTTCAGCCGGTTCGACTTCCGGGGCAAGCGCATCCTCAACGTCGTCATCGTCAGCGTGCAGGCCGTACCGCCCATCACCCTGCTGATCCCGTACTTCGGTCTGATGGTGGCGCTCGGGCTGTACAACTCGTACCTCGGGCTGATCCTCACCTACATGGTGTTCACGCTGCCCTACGCGATCATCATGATGACCGGCTACTTCAACACCCTCCCCAAGGAGCTCGACGAGGCCGTCCGCGTCGACGGCGCCGGATCCATGACCGCCCTGTGGCGCATCCTCGTGCCGATCTCGATCCCCGGGATCGTGTCCGTCGGCATCTACACGTTCATGATCGCGTGGAACGAGTACCTCTTCGCTCTCACCCTCACCCGCACGATCGACATGCGCACGGTGCCCATCGGCATCCAGCTGCTCATGGGGCAGCACTCGTACGAGTGGAACCAGATCATGGCGATGAGCGTGCTCGGCTCGATCCCGGTCCTCATCCTCTTCCTCATCTTCCAGCGGTACTTCATCAGCGGTCTCACGGCGGGGTCCGTGAAGAGCTGACGTCGTCCCGACGGATCCACGACCACCACGAAACAGGAGAAATCACGTGCTCTACACCGGCAAATCCATCCTCGATGTCGCCAATGCCAACAACTTCGCCATCCCGGCGTTCAACATCAGCGACTGGGCGATGTTCAACGGAATCATGGACATCAGCGAGGAGAAGGCCGCTCCGGTCATCATCGCGATCCACCCCGACGAGGTGTCGCACATCACCACCGACCTCATCCCCGCGATGCACGCCCGCGCCCACCGGTCGAGCGTTCCCGTCGCGATCCACTGGGACCACGGCGGAAGCTACGAGGAGATCATCTCGGCCATCAAGGCCGGCTTCACCTCGGTCATGATCGACGCATCGCTGCTGCCGTTCGACGAGAACGTCGCGCTCACGCGCAAGGTGGTCGACGCGGCGCATGCCGTCGGCATCCAGGTCGAGGGCGAACTCGGCACGATCGGCGCCAACGACAGCTACGGCGAGTCGGGAGCGGCCGAGATCATCTACACGAACCCGGAAGACGCGGTGCGCTTCGTCGAGGAGACAGGCGTCGACAGTCTCGCCATCGCGATCGGCACGTCGCACGGCCTGTACCCGAGCGACAAGAACCCCGAGCTGCGTCACGACCTGCTCGAGCAGATCAAGGCCGCGGTCGGCATCCCGCTCGTGCTGCATGGCGGATCCTCGAACCCGGATGCGGAACTCCGCCGCGCCGTCGAGCTGGGTGTGAACAAGATCAACATCTCGAGCGACATCAAGGTCTCGTACCACAACCGCATGCGCGAGATCCTCGGCACCGATCAGCGTCTGCGCGAGCCGAACGCGATCCAGCCGGCGGCGCTCGAGGCCATGAAAGCCACCGCTGCTGAGAAGATCGAGCTGTTCGGTGCGGACGGCAAGGCGTCGCTGTACTGAATCCCGGATCTCGGAAGGATGATCGGCGACGTGGGCAGAACTCTCGTACTCGGACTCGGCGGCACCGTCGACTACGAGCTGAAGTGGGATTCGTCGGTGTTCGACAGGCTGGCGCACGCGCACGGAGTGCGGCGGCACGAGCTCACCACCACGGCTCCGATCACCGACGAACGGTCGTTGCTGGTGGCGGTGCTCGCGTTCGTCGCCTCGGGGACCGGGGCGGAGCGTTTCGTCGCCTCGTCCGAGGTGATCGAGGACTTCGTGTCGCACTTCGAGCACGCGATCACGCTCGGGGGCACCGGTGTGCGAGCGGGGCTCGTGCTCGACGCCCTCGGCATCCCGAGCGTGCAGCACCTCGTCAGCATCGACGACAACGTCCGTCGTCTGCTGCCGGACACGATCTCGTACATCTGCTCGGCGACCGAGGACACCCTCGACCCGCATCTGATCGTGCAGTATCCGGTCGGCGCGCACGTGCGCCTCACGGACGGCGACGTCCTGTCGCCCGCGCCCAATCGGCTGATCTTCGCGAACGATCCGCCGAACCGGAGGATGCTGCTCGCCACCGGTCTGCCGACGACGCTGGCCGACGCGGGCGTCTTCCTCGTCTCTGGATTCAACACGATGCAGGATCACGACCTGCTGGAGCTCCGGCTCGCCGAGGTGCAGGGCGCGATGCGCAGCCTCCCCGACGACGCGCTCGTCTACTACGAGGACGCGGGCTTCTACACGCGCGATTTCGCCGACACCGTGCGCCGCCGTCTGCTGCCGCAGATCCATGTCTACGGCATGAACGAGGATGAGCTGCAGGAGTACCTCGGACGCGCGGTGAACCTCCTCGACACCGACGACGTCATCCGCGCCCTCCGCGCGGTGCACGCGATCATCCCCGCGCGGGCACTCGTCGTACACACCCGCTACTGGGCGATCGCCATCGGACCGGATGCCGCTCGGCACGGTGCCGCCCTCGACTCCGCCGTCCGCGTCGCCGCCACCCGCTACCGCGTGGGTGACGGCCTGACCGCCGCGGACGTCGACGACACCGATGCGATGCCCCGCCACGGGGGAGGGGAGGCGCTCGTCGCCGCCGTCGAGGCCGGTCTGCCCGGTTCCGTCGGGGTCGCCGCATTCTCGCTCGATGTCGCCACCCCGACGACCGTCGGGCTCGGAGACACGTTCGTCGGCGGCTTCCTCGCCGGAGCCGTGCGATCGAAGGAGAACGTGTGAACCCGATCCTGCTGCCGTCCAACCGGCCCGCCGAGCGCTTCTACCGCGGCGGTGCGCGCATCAGCGCCTTCCGCGGCGAAGCCAGTGACGCTCCCCGCGAGCCGGAGGACTGGATCGGCTCGACGACCACGGTCAACGGCGAGCCCGTGCTCGGGCTCACCACGCTCCCGGACGGCCGCGTGCTGCGTGACGTGATCGAGCACGATCCGACGGCCTGGCTGGGCGATGCCCACGTCGCACGGTGGGGTGCGGACACGCGACTGCTCGTGAAGCTGTTGGACGCGGGGCAGCGACTGCCGGTGCATGCACACCCGCACGACGACTTCGCAGCGACGCATCTCGGTCGAGCACACGGCAAGGCAGAGGCGTGGTACATGCTGCAGGGCGGCACGGTGCATGTCGGACTTCGGGAGGACGTCGATGCCGCGGCGCTCGCCGACCTCGTGGATCGGCAGGACGTGGACGCACTGCTCGGTCTGCTGCACGAGGTGGAGGTCGCTGCGGGCGACGTCGTCTGGGTGCCGCCGGGCGAACTGCACGCGATCGGCGCCGGCATCCTGCTGCTCGAACTCCAGCAGCCCGAGGATCTGTCGATCCTTCTCGAGTGGGACGGCTTCGCGATCGACGGTGCGGAGGCCGGGCATCTCGGCCTCGGCTTCGAGCTGGCGCTCGCCGCGGTGAACACCCGTGGGCGCTCGGCGGTCGACCTGGATGCGCTGATCGGAACCGCCCCCGACTCCGGTTCCGTCTTTCCAGCCGCCGCGGACGAGTACTTCCGACTCGAGCGGATCCCCGTCGACGGCTCGACCGTCGTCGGTCGCGGCTTCTCGATCGTGATCGTGAGCGGCGGTGACATCGAGATCGACGGACGGAGACTCCGCATCGGTTCCTCGCTGCTCGTGCCGGACGCGGCCGGGGCGCTCGAGGCGACGGGCGCGGGCGAGCTTCTCGTCGCCCGCCCGCCCGCGCCCTGACTCGGAATCGACGCGGACTCTCCCCGGCTAGACTGGAGCCATGCCCGAACCGAAAGTCGCCAGCTTTCCGGCGATCCGTGGTGCGCTGAAGTTCTACCAGATCGCGTCGATCATCACCGGAGTCATGCTGCTCCTGCTGGTCGCCGAGATGGTGCTGAAGTACACGCCGATCCGACTCGAGCTCTTCGCAGGGGGATCCGGCGGTCTGCTGTGGTTCGCACCCGTGGTCGAGGGACCCGAGGGCCTCGAATCGACCGGCGACGGACTCAACATCTCGCTCTCGATCCTCGTCGCGCACGGCTGGTTCTACGTCGTCTACCTCTTCGCGTGCTTCCGGATGTGGAGCCTGATGCGCTGGCCGTTCCTGCGCTTCATCCTGCTCGCGCTCGGCGGCGTCATCCCGCTGCTGTCGTTCTTCATGGAGGCCATCGTCGCCCGCGACGTCAAGGCCTACCTCGCTTCCCGGGAGGCCGCCGCGGCCCCCGCCCCTGCCACGGAAGGTGTCCGGTGACCGAACAGTCCGAGACCCAGCAGCGCCCCGCGCTCGTCGTCGACTTCGGCGCGCAGTACGCGCAGCTGATCGCCCGCCGAGTGCGTGAGGCGGGTGTCTACAGCGAGATCGTGCCGCACACCGCCACGGCCGCCGAGATCGCCGAGAAGAACCCCGTCGCCATCATCCTCTCGGGTGGTCCGTCGTCGGTCTACGAAGAGGGCGCCCCGCGCCTCGACCCGGCCGTGTTCGACCTCGGAGTGCCCACGCTGGGCATCTGCTATGGCTTCCAGTACATGGCGCAGACGCTCGGCGGCGAGGTCGCGAACACCGGGCTTCGCGAGTACGGCGCGACGGATGCCGTCATCTCCGGCGACGGCGGCACCCTGCTCGGCGGCCAGCCGGCAGCGCAGAACGTCTGGATGAGCCACGGCGACCAGGTCGCCAAGGCGCCCGAGGGGTTCGACGTGCTCGCCACGACCGACGCGACGAAGGTCGCGGCGTTCGCGAACGAGGAGCGCGGCTTCTACGGTGTGCAGTGGCATCCCGAGGTCAAGCACTCCGACCACGGACAGCAGGTGCTCGAGAACTTCCTGCACAAGGGAGCCGGGCTCGCCTCCGACTGGAACAGCGACAACGTGATCGCCGAGCAGGTCGAGCGCATCCGCGAGCAGGTCGGTGACGCCCGCGTCATCTCCGCCCTCTCCGGCGGTGTCGACTCGGCGGTCTCGACCGCGCTCGTGCACAAGGCGATCGGCGACCAGCTGACCGCGGTGTTCGTCGACCACGGCCTTCTCCGCAAGGGCGAGCGCGAGCAGGTCGAGAAGGACTACGTCGAGTCGACCGGCGTGCGTCTGATCACGGTCGACGCGGCAGATGTCTTCCTCGGTCACCTCGAGGGCGTCACCGACCCCGAGGAGAAGCGCAAGATCATCGGGCGCGAATTCATCCGCGCTTTCGAGAAGGTGCAGCTCGACCTCGTCGCCGAGGCGAAGGCCTCGGGCGGCGCCCCGGTCAAGTTCCTCGTGCAGGGCACGCTCTACCCCGACGTCGTCGAGTCGGGCGGCGGTGCAGGCACCGCGAACATCAAGTCGCATCACAACGTCGGCGGACTGCCGGATGACCTCGACTTCGAGCTCATCGAGCCGCTGCGCGCGCTGTTCAAGGACGAGGTCCGTGCGATCGGCCGCGAGCTCGGCATCCCCGAGGCCATCGTCGGGCGCCAGCCGTTCCCCGGCCCCGGCCTCGGAATCCGTATCATCGGCGAGGTCACGCAGGACCGCCTCGAGATCCTCCGCGAGGCCGATGCCATCGCTCGCGAGGAGCTCACCAAGGCCGGACTCGACCAGGACATCTGGCAGTGCCCGGTCGTTCTCCTCGCCGACGTCCGCTCGGTCGGCGTGCAGGGCGACGGACGCACCTACGGCCACCCGATCGTGCTGCGTCCGGTGTCGAGTGAAGACGCCATGACCGCCGACTGGACACGCCTGCCCTATGACGTGCTGGCCAAGATCTCCAACCGGATCACCAACGGCGTGCGCGACGTCAACCGCGTCGTGCTCGACGTGACGTCGAAGCCGCCGGGGACCATCGAATGGGAGTGAGCGTCTCGCTCACCTGATCTCGAACGGGCACGGACCATCACGGTCCGTGCCCGTTCGCGTTATTTCGGGCAGGATGAGCGTATGACCAAGGCGCGGACGAAGATCACGGTGATCGGTGCAGGCAGTGTGGGCGTCAGCGTCGCGTATGCGGCGCTGATCCGGGGGAGTGCGGCCGAGGTCGCGCTCTACGACATCGCCACCGACAAGGTGGATGCCGAAGTGCTCGATCTCGCGCACGGGACGCAGTTCACCTCCGCGGCCGTGAGCGGCGGCTCCGACCTCGCCGTCGTCGAGGGCAGCGACGTGATCGTCGTCACCGCCGGAGCGAAGCAGCAGCCGGGACAGACCCGCATGGAGCTCTCGGGCATCAACGCTCGTCTGCTCGAGAAGCTCATGCCCCAGCTCGTCGAGCGCGCGCCGAACGCCGTCTTCATCATCGTCACGAATCCGGCCGATGTGATGACGGTCGTCGCCCAGCGTGTCTCGGGCCTGCCGCCGCATCGCGTCTTCGGATCCGGAACCGTGCTCGACACGTCGCGTCTGCGCTGGCGGCTCGCGCATCGCGCGAATGTGAGCACCGCGAGCGTGCACGCCGACATCGTGGGCGAGCACGGCGACACGGAGTTCCCGCTCTGGTCGAACGCGACCATCGGCTCGGTGCCGATTCTCGACTGGCCCGCCGATGAGCCGTTCACCGTCGACGAGCTCGACCGCATCGCCGTCGAGGTGCGCGATGCGGCCTATGCCGTCATCCGCGGCAAGGGAGCCACGAATCTCGCGATCGGCGTCAGCTGCGCCCGCATCGCCGAGGCAGTGCTGCACGACGAGCGGGCGGTGCTTCCGGTCGCGACGGTGCTCGACGGCGAATACGGGCTTCGCGGTGTCGCGCTGTCGGTGCCCTCGGTGGTGGGCGCTGCCGGGGCCGTGCCGTTGGCCGAGACGCCCATGAGCGAGCACGAACTCGCCCTGCTGCGGGCCTCGGCCGACGCGATCCGGGCTGCGGTCGACGAGCTCGACTGAACGGCCACCGGAGAATCCCAGAGTTTTTTCGCGGAGATGTCGATCTGCGGCAACTTCGTTCGACGTCTTCAATGAGAGGGTCGACAGGCGGCCCCACCACCGAGGAGAACACCATGAAGTACATGCTGATCATGCGCTCGAACGACGAAGCGGTCGAGGCGTACAAGGAGATGCCGTTCGAGCAGGTCATCGAGGCGATGGGCAAGTACAACGAGTCGATGATCAAGGCCGGCGTGCTGGCTGCGGGCGAGGGCCTCAGCGACGCGGCGGAGGGATTCGTCGTCGACTTCAGCGCCGAGAAGCCTCTCATCACCGACGGCCCCTACGGAGAGACGAAGGAGCTGTTCAACGGCTTCTGGATCCTCGAGGTCTCCAGTCGTGAAGAGGCGGCGGAGTGGGCGAGCAGGGCTCCCCTCGGCAAGGGGTCGTTCCTCGAGGTGCGGCGTGTGACCGACGAGTCCGACTTCCCGGCCGACAACGAGTGGATCGAGAAGGAGAAGGGCTGGCGCGAAGAGGTAGAGGCGCGTCGCGCCCAGCAGTGAGATGACCGACTCCGCACACCGCGAGACGGTCCGCCACACACCCGACGAGGGTGTGCGGCGGGCCGTCGCCGCCGTGTGGCGCATCGAGTCGGCGAAGATCGTCGCGACCCTGACGCGTGTGGTCGGCGACTTCGGCCTCGCCGAGGACCTCGCGCAGGAGGCGCTGCTCGATGCCCTGCGGCAGTGGCCGGTCGAGGGCGTGCCGCGCAACGGCGCCGCCTGGCTCACGGCGGTCGCGAAGCGCAAGGCGATCGACGGCTGGCGGCGCCGCGAACGTCTCGACGACCGGATGGCCGTGCTCGCCCACGACCTCGAGCGAGAGCAGGCGGATGCCGCAGACGCGCCGCCCTGGGACCCGGAAGCGGTCGACGACGACGTGCTGCGGCTGATCTTCATCTCGTGCCACCCGGTGCTCTCGCGCGAGGCGCAGGTGGCGCTCACCCTCCGCGTGGTGGGCGGCCTGTCGAGCGAGGAGATCGCCCGGGCGTTCCTCGTGCCGACGGCGACCGTGCAGCAGCGCATCGTGCGGGCCAAGAAGACTCTCGGTGCGGCGCAGGTCCCGTTCGAGATGCCACCACGGGAGGAGCACGCAGAGCGCCTGGGAGCGATCCTGGGCGTGCTCTACCTGATCTTCAACGAGGGGCACGCCGCGAGCAGCGGTCCCGACTGGATGCGCCCCGAGCTGAGTCTCGAGGCGATCAGACTCACGCGGGTGCTGGCCGCGCTGATGCCGCGCGAGCGCGACGTGCACAGCCTGCTGGCCCTGATGGAGCTCACCGCCGCGCGGTTCCCCGCCCGGATCGATGCCCACGGCGAACCGGTGCTCCTGTCCGACCAGGACCGTCGTCGCTGGGATCGCAGCCGCATCGCGCGGGGACGTGCTGCGCTCGCGGCCGCTGACGCACTCGGCTCGGGTCGCGGCCCCTACGGCCTTCAGGCGGGGATCGCGGAATGCCATGCGACAGCCGCGTCCGTCGACGACACCGACTGGGAGCGGATCGTGCTCCTGTACGAGGCGCTCGGTCGGATCGCTCCCTCGCCGGTCGTGGAGCTCAACCGGGCGGCTGCCGTCGCGATGGCGACGGGCCCGGCATCCGCTCTGCAGATCATCGACCGGCTCGGCGCCTCGGGTGCGCTGGCCGGTTACCACCTGCTGCCCGCGACGCGGGGGGAACTGCTGCTGCGACTCGGTCGCGCGGAGGAGGCGCGCAGCGAGTTCGCCGTCGCCGCAGCGCTCGCAGGCAACGACAGGGAGCGGGCGCTGCTGCAGGCCAAGGCCGACGCGCGCTGAGCAGACGGCACACAGAGAAACCGCCCTCTTCACCAGCGTCGCTGGGGAAGAGGGCGGTTTCCTGTGTTGCTATGAGGTCAGCTGCGGGCCTTGCTGCCGCGGTTGACGATCAGGCCGTAGATCAGCAGCACGATGATCGAGCCGCCGATGGCGAGGAGCCACGTGCCCAGGTCCCAGAACTCCGTGAGAGGACGGTTCAGGATCAGGCTTCCGAGCCAGCCGCCGAGGAGGGCGCCGACGACGCCGAGCAGGAGGGTGATGAACCATCCGCCACCCTGCTTGCCGGGAAGGATCAGCTTCGCGATGGCTCCGGCGATGAGGCCGAGAAGAAGGAATCCGAGAAAGCTCATGTTCAGCTCCTTTGTTTCGTGAGCCCTGGGGTGCCAGGGCTCGTGTGATCCACTGTGCCCTCTCAGCTGATTATCAGCCAACCCCTTGCGCTGGAGGCCTCGGATATGCCAAGAGGCCCGCCCCCGAAGGGACGGGCCTCTGAGTGAGGCGGTTCGCGGTCAGTTGTTGCCGCGGACGATCGCGATGATGCGCAGGATCTCGACGTAGAGCCAGACGACCGTGACCATGATGCCGAAGGCGCCGAGCCAGCCGTACTTGCGGGGAGCGCCGTTGCGCACGCCCTGCTGGATCTGGTCGAAGTCGAGGACCAGCGAGTAGGCCGCCATGATGACGACCAGGACGCCGATGATCAGACCGAGCGGGATGCCGAAGATGGGCTGGCTGTAGAGGCCGAACGCCTGACCCTGGGGGAGGACGCCGGTCCACATGAGCACGAGGTTCAGCAGCGAGAACACGAGGTAGCCGACCATGGCGATCATGAAGATCTTGGTGGCCTTCTTCGACGCGCGAATCTTGCCGCTGGCGAAGAGAGCGAGGGTCACGCCGACGACCGAGACCGTGGCGAGCGTGGCCTGCACGACGATGCCGGGCCACATGACCTCGAAGAACGCCGAGATGCCGCCGACGAAGAGGCCCTCGAATGCGGCGTAGGCGAAGATCAGCGCGGGGCGGACCTTCTTGCGCGAGGTGAACGTGATGACCATCGCGAGCACGAAGCCGCCGAGTGCGCCGACGATCCACGGCATGAGGTTCGGCTCGAAGCGGTTGTAGGGGTTCAGCTCGGGAGCGGCGACGCCGCCCAGAGTCAGGAACCAGCCGACGGCGGCGGTGACGAGCAGGATGGCGAAGAGTCCGGCGGTCTTCCAGACGGTGTCCTCGACGGACATGCGGTCGGTCTCGATCGCGCCGGCCGGGGGAGCCGCGTACATGCCCTCCAGCTGTGCGTTCGCCGCGGCGTCCATGGTGCCGTGCTGGAACGACGCGGCTTGCGCCCCCTGCGCTCCCTGCGGGGCACCCGGGTAGGTCGCGACGTTGCGCGGATCCTGCTGCTGGAACGCCGGGTTGTTGAAGGCGAAGTTGCTCATGTGGGCCTCACTCCAAAGTGGGTTGTAGGTCGCTTTCCTCCACGATACCCGGAAGGGCAGGTCATCAGGGTGTTCTACGCTGAGAGCGTGCCCAGGAAATCGCCTCTCGTGATCGGGCATCGCGGTGCGCCCGGCTATCGTCCGGAACACAGTCGCTCGTCATACGAGCTCGCCCTCGCGATGGGAGTCGATGCGGTCGAACCCGACGTCGTCGCCACGAAGGACGGCGTGCTCATCGTGCGGCACGAGAACGAGATCTCCGGCACCACGGATGTGGCCGAGCACCGGGAGTTCGCCGACCGGAAGACGACCAAGCGCGTCGACGGCGAGGCCCTCACCGGCTGGTTCACCGAGGACTTCACCTGGGATGAGCTCACGACGTTGCGCAGCCGGGAGCGCCTTCCGAAGGTGCGCGTGTCGAGCGCGAGCTTCGACGGTTCGCAGGCGATCCTGCGGTTGACCGACGTGCTCGACATCGTCCGGGCCGGCTCGGTCGAGTACGGACGCGAGATCGGCGTGGTGCTCGAGGTCAAGCACGCCACATACTTCGCGAGCATCGGCCTCGACCTCGCGCCGCTGATCGAACGCGACCTGCGTGCGGCGGGGTGGGCCGAGGGCGAGCTGCCGCTGATCGTGGAGTCCTTCGAGTCGACGATCCTCGGACAGCTGAGGGCCCGAGGCATCGCGGCGTCCTACGTCTATCTGATCGAGGCGTCGGGACGCGCGTACGATCTGGTCGTCGCTCAGGGCACGCAGGCGCCCACGTATGCGGCCACCGTCACCCCGCAGGGACTCGATGCGCTCGTCGGCCGGGTCGACGGAATCAGCGTCGACAAGCGCATGCTGCTCGCCGCAGGCAACTCGATCGTCTCCGATGCGCACGCGCGCGGGCTCACGGTCTTCACATGGACCTGTCGGCCGGAGAACGCCTTCCTCTCGGCGGAGTTCCGCGGCCACGGAGGCAAGAGCGCCTACGGGGACTACGAGGCCGAATGGGGCGTCATCGCTCGCGCGGGAGTCGACGGGGTCTTCGTCGATCACCCCGACCTCGGGGTCGGTTTCTTTCGCGTCTGACCTCGATCAGAACGGGCCGAGCACGTCCGGAACGGGGCGATCGAGGTGGAGCGCTCGCAGCGGCTCGAGGATCTCGCGCTCCTCGAAGCGGAAGTGCGACTCCATGATCGCGCCGATGCCGTCGAGGTGGCGCTTCAGCGTCTCGCTGCCCTCTCCGCTCTCGACGGCCGTGCGGAGTCCTCCGAGCAGGTGGGCCAGCATCGAGTGATCCTGCATCAGCTTGGCGATCACGTCGCCGAGTTCCGGGTGCTGGTCGCGCAGCGCGGGGAACAGGGCGCGGTCCTCGCTCAGATGATGCCCATCGAGGGCCGAGCAGAAGCCGATGCAGAACAGCGCGAGCTCGCGCGCGGCATCCGGAGCATCCGAACCGTCCTGCACCGCCTCCCTCGTGGCCTCGAGGGCGGCGCGGAGTCTCGTGTGCGCCCGGCGCAGCTCTGCGTCCCAGGCGATCAGGCGATCGGCATCCATCCCGGCAATTCTAGAGCCGGCATCCGCGGTCAGAGCGTGCGGTCGAAGGCGCCGCGGCGCGACACGATCTCCTTGCCGAGAGGCATCAGCGAGACGGGCACCATCTTGAAGTCGGCGATGCCCATCGGGATGCCGATGATCGTGATGCAGAGCGCGAGGCCGGAGACGATGTGTCCGATCGCCAACCACCAGCCGGCGAGGATGACCCAGAGCACGTTGCCGAGGAACGAGCCGACTCCGGAGGTCGGCTTGCTGACGATCTCACGCCCGAACGGCCAGATCGCGTAGCGGGCGATGCGGAACGAGGCGATGGCCCAGGGGATCGTCACGATCGGAATGCACAGCAGGATGCCGGCCAGCATGTAGCCGAGGAAGAGAGCGAGTCCTGCGAAGACCAGCCAGATGATGTTGAGGATCGTGCGCACGGGCCGATTCTCGCATCGACGGCTGAGCATCCGCCTGTTCGCGGCCTCCCGGGCCGATGGCGAACCGCCACCGGTCGTTCACCATCCGTGCACCTGCACGCCGTCGTTCGGCCATGCGGGATCGCTGATGTGGAGTCCTACCCGACTGATTCCCTCAGGAGCCCTATGTCCCGCCTGCACTCTGCGGCTGCGGTCACGACGGTCTGCGCGCTCAGCGCTGCCGCCCTGCTCGCCGTGCCGCTCGCCGCCACCGGAGCCGAACCCGGTGTCCGCATCAACGAAGTCGAGTCGAGCGGGGGAGCACCCGGCGACTGGATCGAGTTCGTCAACACGTCGGCCGTCGCGGTCGACCTGAGCGGTTTCGTCGTCAAGGACGACGGCGAAGATGAGGCGTACACGTTCCCGGACGGATCGGTGATCGAGCCCGGCGCGCATCTCGTTCTCGACCAGGCCGATGCCGGAGCGGGCGACTTCGCCTTCGGCCTCGGCAAAGAAGACCAGGTGCGACTGTTCGACCCGAGCGCCGTGCTCGTGGAGGAGACATCGTGGGCGGCTCACGCTGCAGTGACCTGGGGAGCGCGGGAGGTCGACGGCATCGTCGAATGGGCGGAGACGTCCGAGTCCACGAAGGGCGCGGCGAACGTCTTCGCATCCGACGAACCTCTGGGCGGCACCATCGCGATCAATGAGGTCGACTCGCAGCCGGCGGACTGGGTGGAGTTCCACAACGCGGGCGATGCCCCTCTCGACATCTCGGGCTACGAGATCCGCGACAACTCCGACGACCACCGCTGGCAGTTCCTGCCGGGCACGGAGATCGCCGCGGGCGAGTTCCTCGTTGTCGAGGAGGGCACCATCGGTCTCGTCGGTGGCGTCGAGACGGCCTTCCGCGATCCGATCGGAATCGGCAGCGCCGACCGCATCCGCCTGTTCGACACGGCTGGCGTGCTGGTCGACGACACGCAGGCATGGAGCGGCCATGCCGCCATCGACGGCGACGCCATCGCCGCGACCCTCGCTCGCTGCCCCGACGGAGAGGGCGCCTTCGTGCTCGCATATGCGACCCCGGGGGCGACGAACACGTGCGTCATGCCGGACGTCGTGATCAACGAGATCGAGTCCGACGGCGACGCGACCGACTGGGCCGAGGTCGTCAACTCGGGCAGCACACCGGTCGACCTCTCCGGCTGGACCGTCATGGACGGCGACCCGGTCGGCCACGCGGCGGAGACGACGCCGCTGCCCGCGGGCACCGTGCTCGAACCCGGCGCGTACCTCGTCTTCGACCAGCCGAAGGACTTCGTGTTCGGTCTGGGCAACGGCGACACCGTCACGCTGCGCGACGCGAACCTCAACATCGTCGACGAGCACGTCTACGCGGCGCATGCGGCAGGCGTCCTCGCGCGATGCGCGGACGGAGCCGGAGAGTTCGCCGACATCGCGGTCTCGACCAAGGGCCAGCGCAACGCGTGCGGCAACCCGGTGCGGATCAACGAGGTCGAGTCCGACGGCGGATCGCCCGGTGACTGGATCGAACTCGTCAACCCGACCGCATCCGCCCTCGACGTCTCCGGCGTCGTCGTGAAGGACGACGACGACACCCACTCCTACGTCATTCCGGCCGCGACCACCATCGCCGCGGGCGGATACCTCGTCATCGAGGGCACGGACCTCGGCTTCGGTCTGGGCGACGGCGACTCCGTTCGCGTCTTCGACGGAGATCTGCTCATCGACTCCACCACGTGGGGCGCAGGGCACGCGGCCACCACGTGGGGGCGCTGCCCGGACATCGACGGCACCTTCGCGGCGACCGCGGAGAGCACGAAGGGCGCGGCGAACATCTGCGCCGGCGAGATCCCCGTCTCGCCATGGCCGGGTTCGGCCGACGTCCGGGTGCTCGACACCGCGCCGACGTTCCTCGAGGACAGCTCGGGTCTCGACGTGCAGGAGACGTCGGACGGATCGTTCCTCTGGGCCGTGGACAACGGCGAGGGGCGCATCTGGAAGCTCGAGGCCCACGCCGACGGCTCGTTCTCGCAGATCGCCGGGTGGGAGTCGGGCAAGCGCGTGCGATTCCAGAAGGATGCCGGCGACCCGAACGCCGCAGGCCCCGACACCGAGGGCATCACCGTCGACGGCGAGGGATCGGTCTACGTCGCCTCCGAGCGTGACAACAGCGCCAAGGGCGTGAACCAGAACACCATCCTGAAGGTCGACCCTGAAGCCTCCGCCGACGACCTCGTCGCCGAGCAGGAGTGGGATCTGACCTCGTCGCTCCCCGCCGTGGGAGCGAACCTCGGCATGGAGGCGGTGCAGTGGGTGCCGGACAGCGCTCTTGACGGCGCACTCTTCGACGTCAACACCGCGGCCCCGTACGACTCGGCAGACTACGCCGGACACGGCGGCGGCCTGTTCTTCGTCGCGGTCGAGGACAACGGTCACGTCTACGCGTTCGCGCTCGGCGCCGACGGCCGGGCCACGCTGGTGTCGGAGATTGCACCCGGTCTGCCCGGCGTCATGGCGCTCGACTACGACAGCGTGCTCGACGTGCTGTGGGCGGTCTGCGACGACGGCTGCCAGGGGCAGTCGGCCCAGATCACGCTGAACGGCACCGAACAGCCCGGCATCGCGCACTTCGCCCGCCCTGCCGGCATGCCCGACATCAACAACGAGGGATTCGCGACCGCCCCGGCCTCGCTGTCGGTCGACGGTGAGCGTCCGGTCTGGTGGTTCGCCGACGGTTTCGCCGCCGAGGCGCTGCGAGTCGGCACCCTTCCCGGAGTGACCGGAGAGACGCCCGGCGAAGGGCCCGGGGAGAACCCGGGGCAGACTCCTGGCGAAGGCCCGGTCTCGAGCCAGCCCGGCGGCGCGCCTTCCGGTGACGACCGTGACGGTGCCGCCGGCCTCGCTGCGACCGGCGCGGAGGCGCCCGTGGCCCTGATCGCTCTGGCCCTGATGCTCGTCGTCGGCGGTGCGCTCGTCGCCGGTCGGCGCCGGCGCGTCAGCTGACACGAGCGACGCGACGAGGATGGGGCGGATGCACGGGATCCCGTGCATCCGCCCCATCCGCCGGCAGTGTCGGTGGCGCGGCCTAGACTCGTAGAGCCATGACCGAAGCCCCCCTCATCGTCCCCGGATCCGTCGGCCCTCGCTCCACCGGAGCGCAGGGACAGGACGACCTCCTCGCCGGCCTCAACCCGCAGCAGCTCGAAGCGGTGACCTACCGCGGACCCGCGCTGCTGATCGTCGCGGGTGCAGGCTCCGGCAAGACCAGCGTGCTGACACGGCGCATCGCCTCTCTGCTGAGGTCACGCGAGGCATGGCCCAGCCAGATCCTCGCGATCACCTTCACCAACAAGGCCGCCGGTGAGATGCGCGAGCGCGTCGAGGCGATCGTGGGCGACGCGGCGCGGGGCATGTGGATCTCGACGTTCCACTCCGCCTGCGTGCGGATCCTCCGGCGTGAGGCTCAGCAGTTCGGGTTCACCAAGTCATTCACGATCTACGACTCCGGTGATTCGCGGGCGCTCATCAAGCGGCTGGTCAAGCAGCACGAGGCCGATGCCTACGGTCTCACGCCCGGGGCCGTGCAGTCGCGCATCTCCAAGCTCAAGAACGAGCTGTCGGATGCCGACGCGTATGCGCGACAGGCGAACATGAACGACCCGGCCGAGCGGATCTTCGTCGAGCTTTTCGCCGACTACCAGCGGCAGCTGCAGAAGGCGAACGCGTTCGACTTCGACGACCTGATCGGCCAGACCGTCTATCTGTTCCGCGCCTTCCCGCAGGTCGCCGACACCTATCGGCGCAGGTTCCGTCATGTGCTGGTCGACGAGTACCAGGACACGAACCACGCTCAGTACGCCCTCATCCACGAGCTGACGCGTCCGGTCTCGGGCGATTCGCCCGATCCCTATGCCTCCGACGGCATGATGATCTTCGAGCCGGAGACCACGCCGGAGCTCGAAGGCGCGTCACTCACCGTGGTGGGTGATTCCGACCAGTCGATCTACGCGTTCCGCGGCGCCGACATCCGCAACATCAGCGAGTTCGAGCGCGACTTCCCCGGCGCTCGCGTCGTGCTGCTCGAGCAGAACTACCGTTCGACGCAGAACATCCTCTCGGCGGCGAACGCGGTGATCGGCAACAACTTCGACCGCAAGGACAAGAAGCTCTGGAGCGACAAGGGCGACGGGGACATGATCGTCGGCTTCACCGGGTACTCCCAGCACGATGAGGCCCAATTCGTCGCCGACGAGGTCGAGGCGCTGCACCGCGCCGGCATGCCGTACTCCGAGATGGCCGTCTTCTACCGCACGAACTCGCAATCGCGTGCGCTGGAGGAGATCTTCATCCGCTCCGCCGTGCCCTACAAGATCATGGGCGGCACGAAGTTCTACGAGCGTGCCGAGATCAAGGACGCCCTCGCCTACCTGGTCGCCGTCGCGAACCCGGCCGACGAGATGGCTGTCCGCCGCATCCTGAACAAGCCCAGGCGCGGCATCGGCGATGTGACCGAGACGGCGATCGCCCGGTTCGCCGAAGACCACGACATCACGTTCCGGCAGGCCCTGTCCGTGCCCGAGCAGCTGGGCTTCGGTCCGAAGATCCAGGCCGGCATCGCCCAGCTCGATGCCGTGCTGGCCGAGGCGACGGAGATCATGCTCCCCGCCTCCGGCGAGGTTCCCGCTCCGACCACCGTCGCCGACGGGCTCAGCGTGCTGCTGTCGAAGAGCGGCTACCTCGACGCCCTGCGGGCGAGCCGCGACCCACAGGATGAGGCGCGCGTCGAGAACCTCGACGAGTTCGTCGCCGTCGCGCGGGACTTCGCGCGCAACAATCCTGACGGGACGATCGTGGACTTCCTCACAGAGGTCGCCCTGGTCTCGGATGCCGACGACCTCGACGACGAATCAGGGTCGGTGTCGATGATGACGATGCACACCGCGAAGGGACTCGAGTACGACGCGGTCTTCGTGACCGGCGTCGAAGAGGATCTGATCCCGCACCGCATCTCGGCGGGGGAGCCGGGCGGTCCTCAGGAAGAGCGGAGGCTCTTCTACGTCGGCATCACGCGCGCGCGGAAGCGCCTGCACCTGTCGCTCGCGATGACCAGGGCCCAGTTCGGCGAGGTCTCGGTCGCGATGCCCAGCCGCTTCCTGCAGGAGATCCCCGCCGGACTCATCGACTGGCGCCAGTCGCCCGGCGACGTCAACTCCCGGGGAGGCATGCAGTCCCGTGCGCTCAATGCGCGCCGGGCAGGCGGATTCGGCGGCTCCGGCGGCTCCGGTTCCGGCGACCGTTTCGCGGTGAAGCAGCTGCCGGGGCGCGACTCTCTCAAGCCGCTCTCGACCGCGATGGACAAGTTCCCCAACCGCGTGACGGCGAAGATGCGTGACAACGGCGACCTCGAACTCGCCGCGGGGGATCGCATCCGCCACACGGACTTCGGCGACGGACGGGTCGACGCAGTGACGGGCGAGGGTGCCAAGCGCATCGCGCACGTGCGCTTCGATTCCGCCGGCCAGAAGAAGCTCCTGATCAAGGTCGCGCCGATCGAGAAGATCTAGCCCTCTGGCGGGTTAGGCTGGCTGATATGGCCCTGTTCTCCCGCCGCAAGAAGTCCGCCGACGACGTCGTCGCCGACCAGTTCGACACCGAGACCGAGGAGTCCGCCGACGAGACTCCGGACGGTGCGGAGGCGCCGGCGGACGCCGCCGAGGCCACGCCCACCATCGGTATCTCCGTCCAGGCGTTCCGTGGGGTCGGTGCTCAGGCCGGACCGGAGGTCGAGCTGCCCGGTCCTGACGCGCCGGCAGCATCGGCGCCTGCGACAGCACCCGCCCCTGCTCCCGCTGCGCCGGCACCCGCCCCCGTGGCCGAGCCCGAGCGTCGACTGCCGCTGGCGCCCGCGATGCCGCCCGAGCAGACCGAGACCGTCCCGGGCATGAAGGACAACGTCCTGCTGCGTGAATCCCTGAAAGAGGTCGAGCAGGGCGCCACGAACGAGCAGCTGCTCGGAGTGCTCCGCCAGGCGCTGCAGGGGCACATGTACATCCGCGTCAACGGTGATGCACGCGCGCAGATCAGTGAGGGCAAGCCTCTCGCTGTCGCGGTCGTGCGTGATGGCGATCGTCAGTTCATGCTCGCGTTCAGTTCGGCCGCCGCTGTCCGAGACTCCGTGCAGCTCGAGAAGGACCCGACGGCGACATCTGCCGTCGCCCAGCCTGTCACGTCCGTTCTGCAGCAGGTCGTCTCGGGTGACTTCGCCGGCCTCATCGTCGACAACGCCTCTGCACCGCACCGCGTGGTGTTCCCGTCCGAGCTCCTGCAGAAGGCGCTCGAGCAGGCAGACGTCGACATGACGGTCAAGTCGCTGATCGCCGCGCCGCGTGAGCAGGACACCGCATCGAAGGTCGGTGAGGCGCTCGCGACGAAGCGCATGTGGGTCGCCGTCAACGAGGGAAATCCCGGCGGACAGGTCGGGATCGCCGAAGCGCAGACTCCCGACGGCAAGCGGTTCCTCCAGCTCTTCTCGCACCCGCTCGAGGTGCTCGCGCTCGGTCGGGGCGATCGACCGCTGCCGTTCGAGCCGCTGCAGCTGGCCAAGATCCTCTCCAGCCACATCGATATGGCCGGGGTCATCATCGATCCGGCCGGCCCCAGCATCGTGGTCGAGCGCGACGCTCTCACCTCGGTGCTGATCCTCGCGATCGACATCGACGACTGACGGGCTTCCCCCGCGTCGCACCGGCCCTCTAGGGTCGGAGCATGGCCTCAGAACGCGTGACCCTGACAGTCATCGATCCCGATGGAGAGCGCGAGGTCGCGCTCTCCAGCCCGAACAGGGTCGTCTGGCCGAAGGACGGCATCACGAAGGCCGAGCTCGCGGAGTACTTCCAGCTCGTCAGCGTGCCGTTCCTCGAGGCGAACGGGAATCGTCCCGTCTCGCTCGAGCGCTTCCGCGACGGCGTGGGAAGCGACGGGTTCTTCTCGAAGAACCCGCCCAAGGGAACGCCCGACTATGTCGACGCCGTCACCGTGACCTACAACAGTGCGCGTCGGCATCCGCAGATCGTCCTGAATCGCCCGAGCGCGATCGTCTGGGCGGCGCAGATGAACACGATCGTCTTCCACCCCTGGGCGTCTCTCGCCACCGACCCGGACAATCCTGTCGAGTTGCGGATCGACCTCGACCCGCAGCCCGGCACGGGTTTCGCGGATGCCATCCCCGCCGCGCACGCGCTGAGAGAGGTGCTCGAGGAGGTCGGTCTCACCGCGTTCGTGAAGACCAGCGGCAACCGTGGACTGCACGTGTTCGCGCCCATCGAACCGACCCATGAGTTCCTCGATGTGCGGCACGCCGTGATCGCAGCCGGCCGCGAGCTGGAGCGACGGATGCCGGAGCAGGTCACGATGAGCTGGTGGAAGGAGGAGCGTGGTCAGCGGGTCTTCATCGACTTCAACCAGGCGAACCGCGACCGCACGATGGCCGGTGCCTACAGCCCCCGCGCGCTTCCCGGGGCCACGGTCTCGACGCCCGTGTACTGGGACGAGCTGGACGGTCTCGACCCCGCGGTCTTCACCGTCCGCAGCATCCCGAAGAGACTCGCCGAGGTCGGTGATCCCTGGGCGGGCAAGCAGGACGAGCCGGGGCGCATCGACACGCTTCTCGAGTGGTGGGAGCGGGACAAGGCGGCGGGCCTCGGCGAGTTGTCGTTCCCGCCCGAGTTTCCCAAGATGCCCGGAGAGCCCCCACGCGTGCAGCCCAGCAAGAAGGTCGACGCCCACTGGGATGCGAACGGTGATCCCGTCGAGGAGTGAGCCTCAGCCGATGACCTCGGCCAGGTCGTACCCGGCCACGGTGTCGAGCTGGTCGTAGGTGCACGACCGCGCATCCCGGTCCGGACGCCAGCGGTCGAACTGCACCGTATGGCGGAACCGCGAACCCTCGAGCTGGTCGTAGCGCACCTCGAGCACGAGCTCGGGGCGCAGCCGGACGAACGAGACATCCTTGGACCCGCTGAAGCGCGAACGCTCACCCTCACCGGTGAGGGCCTCGCCGGAGTCGTCGCGCTGCACGAACGGGGCGAGCTCCTCGACGAGCTCCCGGCGGCGCACATCACTCCATGCGGCCACGCCGCCGACCTGCCGCAGGGTGCCGTCGGAGTCGTAGAGGCCGACGAGCAGAGACCCGACGCCCGACCCGGACTTGTGCACGCGGTAGCCGAGCGCGACCACGTCAGCGGTGCGGGCATGCTTGATCTTGATGAGGGTGCGCTTTCCGGGCGCGTACGGCTGATCGAGTGGCTTGGCGACGACCCCGTCGAGCCCTGCGCCCTCGAACTCGGCGAGCCAGCGCACGGCGGCGTCCCGATCGCGGGTGGTGCGCGTGATGTGCAGGGGATGCTCGACCCCTTCCATCAGGGTCTCCAGGCGCGCGCGGCGTTCGGCGAACGGAGTGCTCAGGAGGTCTTCGTCGTCGACGGCCAGCAGATCGAAGGCGATGAACATCGCAGGCGTCTCCGCGGCGAGCTTCGCCACTCGTGAGGCCGCGGGATGGATGCGCTGACTCAGCGCCTCCCAATCGAGTCGCTGCGCCCCCTCGTGTCCCGTGGCCACGACGATCTCTCCGTCGAGCAGGCACGGCCTCGGAAGCAGTCGCGGGATCGCCTCGACGAGCTCGGGGAAGTATCTCGTCAGCGGTTTCGCGCCGCGGGAGCCGATCTCGACGGTCTCGCCGTCCCAGGCGATCAGCCCGCGGAATCCGTCCCACTTGGGCTCGAACAGCAGCCCTCCGGCGGTCTTCGCGGGATCGGGGACGGATGCTGCCGCCTTCGCCAGCATCGGGGACGGGATCTCGTAGCGCATGGATCCATCCTGGCGTCGGTCGCGTCGTGGCAGAAGGGTGATTTCGCCCGTCAGGAGAAGAGGTCGTCGAGGGAGACGCGCATGCCTGCATCCTTGAGCGCCGTGCGGGCGGCATGCCATCCCGCCATGCCGTTGACGCCCGGGCCGGGCGGTGTCGACGCCGACGCGAGGTACACCCCGTGCATCGGAGTGCGCCAGGGCGCGATGCCGAGGACCGGGCGCCGCAGCGCCTGCGGGATCGTGAACGCCCCGCCGAGGATGTCGCCGCCGATCTCCGACGGGTTGACCGCCTCGCGCGACGACGCCGGCACCGAGTGGTGCGCGAGGATGAGGTCCCGGAATCCCGGTGCGAATCGCTCGACCTGACGCGTGATGAGTTCGGTGGCGTCGAGATCGGAGTCCTGGGGAACATGGATGTACGCCCACAGCACCGCCTTGCCCTCCGGCGCCCTGCTGGGGTCGAAGACCGAGGGCTGCACCGTCAGGACGTACGGTCGGTCGCTGATCCGTCCCCGGGCGACAGCGTTCTCACTCGCCCACGTCTCCGCCGCCGATCCGCCGATGTGGACGGTGGGCGACTGGGCGACGTCGGGATTCGCCCAGGGAATCGGCCCGTCGAGAGCGAAATCCACCTTCGCAGCGGCGGGGCCGTATCGGTAGTTGCGGATCGCCCGCGCGTACGCCGCGGGGATGTCCGGATGGGTGAGGGTGAGGCGGGGCGACGTGTTCAGCATCAGTAGATCACCACGGGCGGGGTCGCCCCAGTCGAGCGATCCCAGGTCGGTGACGTGGATGCCCGATTCGACGGATCCGCCATGGGCCTCGATATCGGCGACCATGCTGTCGGCGATGCGCTGCGCGCCGCCTCGCGGGTACATCCATCCGCCGGCGTGCGCCTGCGCGGCGAGCAGCAGCCCGGCTGCGGCACCGGCGAGCGAGGGGAGCGGGGTGTTCGCGTGCGCCAGGACACCGGCCATCAGCGCGGCGGCCTCTTCGGTGCGGAAGCTGCGCCGGGCGAGCGGCGTGCCCTGGTCGAGCATCCGCAGCGCGAACCGGAGAGCCGTGATCGGCTCGCGAGGCACCCTGAGCATTTGATTGCCGGTGAAGTCGACGAGACCCTCGACGTGAGTGCTGAGCGGGCGCAGGAGCGACAGCCAGGCCCGCTCGTCGACGCCGAGCCCTGCCGCGGTGCGTTCGATGTCGCGCCATGCGATTCCGGCTCTGCCGCCGTCTAGCGGGTGCGCGTACGAGATGTCGGGGAGGATCCAGTCCACCCGTTCGGCGAGGCCGAACGCCTGGAAGAACGACGAGGAGAGCGCGGCCGGGTGCACGGCGGCGCAGACGTCGTGCCGGAAGCCCGAGAGGGTCGATTCCGTCGTGCGGACTCCGCCGCCGATCGTGTCGGCAGCTTCGAGCACGTGCACCTCGTAGCCGGCGCGCGCGAGGGACACAGCCGCCGCCAGGCCGTTCGGTCCGGAGCCGATGATCGTCGCGCGTGCCATTCGGCCAGTCTTCCATGCCCGGGCGTGAGATCCTTGAGGAAATGAATGAAGTTCAGGGCCCGACCCCCACAGGCAACTCCCGTCCGTACCGAACCCTCGCGGAGGCGCTCCGCGCGCATCGCATCGCCGAGGAGAACCACGAGTTCATCTCCGCGATCACCGACGCCGTCGGCATCTCCTCCTATATCGACCGCGGTCGCTACATCGAGGCGATCCGCCGCGGCGACGGCGCCCCGCTGCACATCGGCAAGACCTACACCAACGGCTTCACCGAGGACGAGACGATCGTCATCGGCTCGACGCCCCTGCGACTGCAGCCGAGCGAGGGACGCGCACCGTACTTCTACGTGACGCACCCGAGCGAGTTCCGCCCGATCGCGCCTGTCAAGGCGAAGAGATCGACGACCCCTCGTGTCGCGGCTGCGCCGAAGGCCGAGCGCGCGACCAAGACGGAAGAGCGCGACTACGGCGTGTGCGACGTCTGCTTCATGGTGAAGACGCCGGCCGGCGGCTGCGGCTGCGACTGACGTCCTCGTCGGCGCCGCGGTGGTGAGCGCTCAGGTGAAGGCGCTCATCCCCGTGATGTCGCGCCCGAGCAGCAGCGCCTGCACGCTCTCGGTGCCCTCGTAGGTGTGGATCGCCTCGATGTCGGCCATGTGCTGCATCACACCGTTCTCGAGCAGGATGCCGTTGCCGCCGAGGAGGTCGCGGGCGACGGATGCCACGCGTCGAGCTGCTCGCGTGTTGTGGAACTTCGCCAGCGAGGCCTGCGTGGGGCGAAGCTCACCCGCGGTCTCGAGGTCTGCGAGGCGACGGCAGTACAGCTGCATGGCCGTGAGGTCCTCGAGCATGTGCGTGAGGCGCTCCTGCACCATCTGGAACTTGGCGAGCGGCTTGCCGAACTGGATGCGCTGGGTCGAGTAGGCCAGCGCCGCCTCGTAGCAGGCCGTCGCGTGGCCGAGGGCCGACCACGCGACCCCTGAGCGGGTGGCGTAGAGGACGACCGACGCGTCCTTGAAGCTCTTGGTGCCAGGGAGCACGGAGTCGAGCGGCACCCGGACGTCGTCGAGCACGATGTGAGCCTGGTGGATCGCCCTCAGCGAGGCCTTGCCGCGGATCGGGGTCCCTGAGTATCCAGGGGTGTCCTGTTCGACGAGGAAGCACCGGACCGCACCGTGTTCGGGCGCCGTCTCGTCGTCGACGCGGGCCCACACGAAAGTGATGCCGCCCGAGGCGCCGTTGCCGATCCACTTCTTCGCGCCGCGGATGACCCACTCGTCGCCGTCGCGGCGGGCCACGGTCTCCAGCGATACCGAATCAGACCCGTGGTCGGGCTCGGTGAGGGCGAAGGATCCGAAGACCGAGCCGTCGGCCAGAGCCGTGAGCCACTTCTCCTGCTGAGCGGGGGATCCGAAGAGCGCCAGGGTGCGCAGCGCGAGCCCGCCTTGGACGGCGAGCACGGTGCCGAGCGACCCGTCGCCGCGCGAGATCTCCATGTTCACGAGCCCGGCAGCGAGGGGAGAGAGCCGGGTGAGGGCAGGATGCTCGATGCCATCGACGACGAGATCCATCTCGCCCATTCGGCGCGCGGCCTCGAGCGGATACTCCGCGCGATCCCAGGCGTCCGCCATCTGAGGCCCGACCTCGTCGATGTAGGCCTTGGCGCGATCCCAGGCCGACCGGTCGGCGTCGGGGATGTCGGCGAAGACGGTGTAGTAATCGCTGTCCTGTCGCCCGGTGATGTCGTACGACGAGACGCGCTCGCCGGGCAGGGGAGAGGCTGCGGTGCTCATGGTGACTCCTTCGTGACACCAAGTATCGTACGCTCTGAAACTCGGTTTCACGACTCCGGTGGAGAGAGTCCTGGTTCAGTCGAGTTGAGAGCGCAGGCGCCGGGTGACCTCGGCGATCGGCATCGAGCGAGGGAACACGGCGACGACCACGTCATCCGGAGCCTCGGAGACCGCGTCGGAAGGCACCCCGTAGCGGCGGCGGACGTCGGCGAGCGCCGTCTGCAGCGTCGAGAGCGGCACCTTCTTCTTGCCGCGCAGCAGCTGCCGCAGCACATGGTTGTGCACGGCGGTGACGAGGGCGGAGAACCCGACGGCATCGAGAGGATCGATCCCGGGGAGCGAGCTGCGCAGATAGTCGTCGAACAGCCGCTCGTAGCGGAACACCGTGATGATCTCGCGCTCACGGAGCACCGGCACCTGGCGGACGATCTGATAGCGGCGACGCGCGAGTTCGGGATCGTGCGCGAAGTGGGCGAAGACCGACTCGGATGCCGCGCAGACCGCACGCCAGGGATCGTCATGACCTTCCGCGAGGAAGGTCCGCAACTGGTCGAGCAGCACCTCATGGTCCGCGAAGACCACATCCTCTTTGCCGCCGAACTGGCGGAAGAAGGTCGAGCGTGAGACGCCTGCGGCCTTCGCGATCTGCTCGACGGAGGTCTGGTCGAAGCCCTGTGACGCGAAGAGCTCGAGTGCAGCGGCCACGACGCCGGTGCGCAGTTCTGCGGATTCGTGCATGGAATGAGCCTAGACCTGTCGATGTCGTCGACGATCATGGGCGGTCGCCGTAGGGCGTGAGGCCGTGGCGACGGGACGGAGGCGTTGGCCGTCTATGCCGTCGGACGGACGCCGCTGACGCGGTTCCAGATCTCCACCCGGTGGGTGAAGTCGGCGAGGGCCTCGGATTCCGCGTGGAAGGCGCGGAGCGAACCGGCGATGGGTTGTGCGCGTTCGTCTTGGATCCAGGTCTGGAAACCGTTCCTGCCGAAGGTCAGGACAATGACGTTCGGCTTGCCGCGCGGGTCCTCGAAGAGCGAGTACCCGGCATGGCCGCGTGCGCGGAGGTCGGCGAGCACGGTGTCACGGTTCATGCCAGTCCTCCAGGGACGCTCAGTTCGCGCACGAGTCCGAGTCGCAGATAGAACGAGAGCGGCAGGGGCAGCACGAGCTGGGTGGCGCCGCCGGGTTCGCCGAATGCGGGAGCCACCCTGCCGCTGTAGATGGGCTCGTCCCAGCGGTAGTAGCCGATGTCCACGAGATCATCCAGGTCGCGGCGAAGCGCGGCATCGCCGGATCGCTCGTATGCGGCACGGACGTGTACGCAATCGCCGAGGACGATGAACTGGTGGTACGCCGACGGATTCTCGACCCAGGGGAGCGAGCGCTCAGGATACGCAGCGGGCTGCCCGTTCTCGACGAGGTAGACGTAGCGGGTGTTCACGGGGCCGTACATGTCCCAGACCTCCGCGCCGGCCGGCACGGGCTCGCGAGTGAGGGCGCGGCCGTCGGGGCCGATCCAGAGCTCGGTCATGCGGAGTCCCCGATCCGGCGCACAGCGGTGGAATCCGCTGCCTTGTGCGACCGTGCCATCCGCAGGAACTGGTCGAGAGCCTCGGCTTCGGAGGAGAAGCGCGACGGGCCGAAGAACCGGTCGCCGCGCTCGTCTGTGTCCCACACGATCCACTCATCGCCGTCGCGATCGATCCATGCCGACCGTTCGCGACGGCCGGTGCGCCCGAACCAGTTCGCGGTGGCGGTGAGCTGTTCGTCCTGGATGATGCGCTGTGCGTCGGCGGCGGTGAGGTTCGTCATGGGATCTCCTTAAGCAGGCCTAGCGCGATCAGCTGCTCCGCGGTGAGCGGAAGCTGCACCTGGGAGCCGCCGCCCGGCGAGCCGAATCCGGGCGCGATGTCTCCCTGGTACCCCTGTGAACCGAGGTATTCGGGCTTGAGACCGCCCGCCAGGAGTTCGTCCTTGACGTGCTGAGGGGCGCTGTCGAACGCACCACGCAGATCGGACAGATCGCCGACGACCTCGTAGCGGTGGTAATGCGCGGGATTCTCGACGTAGGGCAGGGAACGCTGGTCGTACGTGTACGGCCCGTCATCCGGCACCGGTGAGGTGTATCGACCGTCGGGGGGACCGTAGCGGTCGAGCACGTCACCGGGCTGCGGCGTGTGCGGCTGTCGGATCGGATTGTCGTTGGCATCCAGCACGTACCCGCCGCCGGGCACCTGGCTCCAGTCGATGCTCCCATCCGGCTGAAGGACCTCAGGCCCCTTGGGGATCTGCACGTCGGGGGGGAGCGTGCCGGTGTCGGCGAAGTCGTCGGCGTACTGCGGGTAGTTGCGCTCGAGATATGTCTGGAGCTGCTCGTCGGTGAGCATGCTCTGGTCGCGCACGCTGGGACCGGGCGAGGCGGGCCCGTCCGGCGTCGTGCCGTCGGGCGGGGTGTGGGGAGGTGTGCCGTTCGGGCTGTGCGGTGCTCCGGGACCGGAGGGAGCGTTTCCGCCGCCCGGACCGCGCGAGAAGAGGTCTCCGAGGCGCTGGAAGAGCGCCTTGAGTTCGTCCAGGTGCTTGGCGAGAGCCGTGACGGCGTCGACGAGCTTGAGCACCGTGCCGGAGATCCGGGCGGTCATCGCCGAGACGCGGCTCGTCGCCTGCGCGATGACATATGGGGTTGCAGTGCCGAGTGAGATGACCAGCGTGCTCGCGTAGGAGATCAGCGAGCCCACGAGCTGCGAGAGCGTGTCGCGCACGAGCTCATGAACGACCTGGACGAGCATGGATGCCGCTTCCATACCGGTCTTCATGCCGCCCGCCCACGCGCCCGCGGCGGAGATATGAGCGGCGACGTCCGCCTGGAGTCGGAGGTACGCGGCGATCGCCTCGCCCGACATCGAGCTCACGTCGGCGAGTCGGGAATCGAGGGTCTCGCCCGCCTGCTGCAGATGCTGGGCGATGTTGCCCCACGTCGCGGCGAATCCGGCGACTTCACCTGCGTCGCCGGTCAGGTCGTTGAGCCAGCCTTTGAGCGGCTCGAGATGGTCCATGAGCCAGCCCAGACCCGCCGCGATCAGCGATCCGAGCGGATCCATCGCCGTCGCGACGGTGTTCGCCAGGGCGGAGAACGATGCGAGGCCTCCGGCCACCCAGTCTCCGCTCTCGATGGCGTTGACGAGCTCATAGCCGTCCTCGAGCAGCCCTGCGCCGCTGAACGGCGTCGTCGGATCGATCGGTCCGGCCACCAGCGGGTTCGGCGGCGTCATCGGACGCCGCCCTCGACCGATGCCATCAGACCGCTGATCGTGTCGAGCTGTCGCTGCTCGCCCTCATCGAAGTCATCGGCGAGACCTTTGAGCTGTTCCTCGGACTGCTCGAGCATGGTCGCCGCGGCGGAGATCGCGCCGATGGCGATCGACGAGACGAGTTGCGCAGGCGGAACCAGGAATGCGCACATCACCCCGAACGCCCCGCCGCCGACGTTCATCGACCCGGCGGCGTTCTCGGCGAGCCTGACATCCGACGCGATCTGGCCGACGCGCTGCGCGTGCCTGCGCACCGTCTCGGTGTCTACCGCGATCAGCTCCGCCATCAGCGGTACTCGATCCGTGGCTGGCCGTCCTGACTCGGGTCGGGGAGCTGAGCGATCTCTTCACGCAGGTGCTCGACGGCTGCGTCGTCCGCGCCGAACGCCTCGGCGGCGATCTCGACGGCCTTCGCGCCGGCCGCACGCTGCGCATCTCCGGCGAGGGAGACGATCAGAGCGCCCAGGGCTGCGGGGGATCGGTCGAATGCGGCATCCGTCAGCGTGACCTCGGCGAGCCGACCGGAGGAATCCACCGTGACCGCGACATCACGGCCAGGCGATGTCGCCCGCTCACGCACGGCAGCGATGTCGTCGCGCACCTGCTCGGCCTGTGCCGCGCGGCGCTCTGCGTCTCTGACCTGCTGCTCGATGCGGGCCCGTGTGGCGATCGGATCCGACCAGTCGAACGTGTCCGTCATTGTCTCCCCCTGATTCAACGCACAAGAATGCTACCGGACGGCATCGGCTCGTCGCCCGCGCTCTGCGGACGTAGGGGCGCTCAGGCGGCGGTAGTAGGCTGGGGATTGATCGATGTCTCGACATCGAGAGAATTCCAGGCCGCAGCCCAGTGAAGGAAGCACAGTGGATCTGTACGAGTACCAGGCACGAGACGTTTTCGAGAAGTACGGAGTGCCGGTCCTCGCCGGCATCGTCGCCGACACCCCTGAGGAGGTGAAGGCAGCCGCTGAGAAGATTGGCGGCGTCGTCGTCGTCAAGGCCCAGGTCAAGACCGGTGGTCGTGGCAAGGCCGGCGGCGTCAAGGTCGCCAAGACCCCCGACGAGGCGTACGAGGCGGCCAAGGCCATCCTCGGTCTCGACATCAAGGGCCACATCGTCAAGCGCGTCATGGTCGCGCAGGGTGCCCGCATCGCTGAGGAGTTCTACTTCTCCGTGCTGCTCGACCGTGCCAACCGCTCGTACCTGAGCCTCTGCTCGGTCGAGGGCGGCATGGAGATCGAGGAGCTCGCTGTCGAGCGTCCCGAGGCGCTCGCGCGCGTCGAGGTCAACCCGCTGACCGGCATCGACAAGGAGAAGGCCGTCGAGATCGCTCGTGCCGCCAACTTCCCGGAGGACCTCATCGAGAAGGTCTCCGACGTGTTCGTCAAGCTCTTCGACGTCTACAAGGGCGAGGACGCGACTCTCGTCGAGGTCAACCCGCTGGTCCGCACCGAAGAGGGCGACATCATCGCCCTCGACGGCAAGGTCACGCTCGACGACAACGCCTCCGAGATCCGCCACCCCGAGCACGAGGCGCTCGAAGACAAGGACGCAGCGGACCCGCTCGAGGCGAAGGCCAAGAAGAGCGGTCTGAACTACGTCAAGCTCGACGGCGAGGTCGGCATCATCGGCAACGGCGCAGGTCTCGTCATGTCGACGCTCGACGTGGTCGCCTACGCCGGCGAGAACCACAACGGCGTCAAGCCCGCGAACTTCCTCGACATCGGCGGCGGCGCCTCGGCAGAGGTCATGGCCGCAGGCCTCGACGTCATCCTGGGTGACCCGCAGGTCAAGAGCGTGTTCGTCAATGTCTTCGGCGGCATCACGGCGTGCGACGCCGTCGCCAACGGCATCAAGGGCGCACTCGAGACGCTCGGCTCCACGGCGTCCAAGCCGCTGGTCGTGCGCCTCGACGGCAACCGCGTCGACGAGGGTCGTGCGATCCTCGCCGAGTACGCGCACCCGCTCGTCACGCTCGCCAGCACCATGGACGAAGGCGCCGACAAGGCCGCCGAACTCGCCAACGCCTGATCGCAGAGAGACACAAGGACTAGAGAAATGTCGATCTACCTCAACAAGGATTCCAAGGTCATCGTCCAGGGCATCACCGGCGGCGAGGGCACCAAGCACACGGCGCTCATGCTGAAGGCCGGCACCCAGGTCGTCGGCGGCGTGAACGCACGCAAGGCCGGCACCACGGTCGCGCACACCGACAAGGACGGCAACGCCGTCGAGCTCCCCGTCTTCGGCTCGGTCGCCGAGGCCATGAAGGAGACCGGCGCAGATGTGTCGATCGCCTTCGTGCCCGGCGCCTTCACCAAGGATGCGATGATCGAGGCCATCGATGCCGAGATCCCGCTGCTCGTCGTGATCACCGAGGGTGTCCCCGTCGGCGACTCGGCAGAGGCCTGGGCTTACGCCCAGAGCAAGGGCAACACGACTCGCATCATCGGACCGAACTGCCCCGGGATCATCACCCCCGGTGAGGCGCTCGTCGGCATCACGCCGGCGAACATCACCGGAAAGGGACCGATCGGGCTCGTGTCGAAGTCGGGCACCCTGACGTACCAGATGATGTTCGAGCTGCGCGACCTGGGCTTCTCGACGGCCATCGGCATCGGCGGCGACCCCGTCATCGGCACGACGCACATCGACGCGCTCGCCGCGTTCGAGGCCGACCCCGAGACCAAGGCGATCGTGATGATCGGCGAGATCGGCGGCGACGCCGAAGAGCGCGCGGCCGACTACATCAAGGCGCACGTCACCAAGCCGGTCGTCGGCTACGTCGCGGGCTTCACGGCTCCCGAGGGCAAGACCATGGGCCACGCCGGCGCGATCGTGTCGGGCTCCGCGGGCACCGCCCAGGCGAAGAAGGAGGCCCTCGAGGCCGCCGGGGTCAAGGTCGGCAAGACGCCGTCCGAGACGGCCGCACTCATGCGTGAGATCGTCGAGTCGCTCTAAGCGCTAGACTGTAGGAGAAGGCCCTGGACTCCACTCCGGGGCCTTCTTCTATGCCCGGACGCTTTCGACACGCCATGTGCGTGGGGACGACGAAGGGCGGATGCCGCAGCATCCGCCCTTCGTGTTGTTCGTCGTCGCTCAGGCGACGCCGAAGAGCGCCTCGATGGGACCTCGGGCGAAGAAGATCACGAAGCCGACGGCGACGATCCACAGCAGCGGGCTGATCTTGCGGGCCTTGCCGGAGAACGCCTGGATGAGCACCCAACTGACGAAGCCGGCGCCGATTCCGTTGGCGATCGAGTAGGTCAGCGGCATCACGGTCACGGTCAGGAACACGGGCAGCAGCACGTCGAACTCCGTGAGGTCGATGTACTTGATCTGCGCCATCATCATCGCGCCGACGATCACGAGCGCGGCGGCCGCGATCTCGGTCGGGACGATCGAGGTGAGCGGCGTGAGGAACATCGCGAGCAGGAACATGCCACCCGTGATCAGGTTGGCGAATCCGGTGCGCGCACCCTCGCCGATACCCGCTCCGGACTCGATGAACACGGTGCTCGACGACGAGGACGTACCACCACCGACGATCGCGCCGACACCTTCGACGACCAGCGCCGACTTGATGCGCGGGAAGTCGCCGTTCTCGTTCGCGAGGTCGGCCTCCTTGGCGAGACCGGTCATGGTGCCCATGGCGTCGAAGAAGTTCGAGAAGACGAGGGTGAAGACGATCATCACGATCGCGACGAGGCTCACCTTGCTGAAGTCGAAGCTGAAGTCCACCGCGCCGACCAGGCTCAGGTCGGGCAGACCGAACGGCGATCCCGTGAGAGTCGGAACCGTGAGCCCCCAGCCGCCCGCGTTGTCGTCGGATGCGGCTCCGAGATGCCAGATCGCCTCGACGATCACCGCGAGGACGGTGCCGGTGACGAGGCCGATGAGCAGCCCGCCCTTGACCTTGCGCGCGACCAGGATGCCGGTGACGATGAGCGTGACGATGAACAGCACGGTGGGCACGGTCGCGACCGATCCGCCGACGCCGAGACCGACCGGCGGAGATGCGCTGCCGGTCGCGGTGACGAAGCCGGAGTTCACGAACCCGATGAAGGCGATGAACAGGCCGATTCCGACCGTGATCGCGATCTTCAGCTGGAACGGAACCGCGTCGAAGATCATCTTGCGCAGGCCGGTCGCCGCGAGAAGCACGATGACGAGACCGTTGATCATCACGAGAGCCATCGCCTCGGGCCAGGTGACCTGACCGACGACCGAGAAGGCCACGAAGGCGTTGATGCCGAGGCCGGCGGCGAAGCCGAACGGCAGGCGGGTGATGAGACCGAACAGGATCGTCATGATGCCGGCGGTCAACGCGGTGGCGGCGCCGACGGCGCTGAAATCGAGCGTGTCGCCGGCGACGTCGGCCGAGCCGGACAGGATGATCGGGTTGAGGATCACGATGTAGGCCATCGTGACGAAGGTCACCAGGCCCCCTCGGATCTCGGTGCCGATCGTGGATCCGCGCTTGCTGATCTCGAAGAAGCGGTCGAGGGCGTTCTTGGGTTGGGCCTCTGAGCGGGTGGGGGACGGGGCAGTTGTCATCGGGAAACCTCCGCTGGAGACGATATCGTGTCGCCCGAGTCGCGCGCGCCCACAGGCGACGACAGGGTTCTCGTCGTAGTCTCGATTCGATATGCAACGCCTCCTCGTCGCGCTCCTCGCCGCCTTCGATGCCGCAATCGCTGCGGCGGTCGGTCTCGTGGTCCTGCTGGCGCCGCTCACCCTGCTCTGGACGCTCTCGTTCGGCGTCACGGCCGACTGGGGAGCGCTCTGGCCGCTCACCGGCACCCTGTGGCAGTTCGGCCACGGCGTGCCGCTGAGCATCGACGTATCGACCGAGGTGCTCCGCACGACGGGCATCGCACCGGCGGCCGCCGCCTTCACGCTCTCGGTGACACCGCTCGCGTTCCTGATCTTCACGCTGCTCTTCGCAGCCCGCTCCGGCACCCGCGCCGCGCGCGCGGGGGCCTGGCTCCTCGGCTCGCTCTCCGGCTCCCTCACGTTCGCGGCGATCGCGACCGGAGTCGCACTGACCGCTCATCTCGGAGCCGTCGAGACGCCCGTCGTCGAGGCGATCCTGCTTCCGACAGCCGTCTATCTCGTGGGCGCCGTGTGCGGTGCCGTCCGCATCGCCTGGGAGGACGGTGACGGCGGCTTCCTCGACCGGATCCACGACGTCGTCGACTCGTGGGGCGATTGGGGGCCGGTTCCGAGTGCGGCCGTGCGCGGAGCGGCCTTCGCCGTCGTGGGGACCACCGCGGTCTCCGCAGTGGCTGTCGCCGTGCTCACGGCGGCACGAGGCGGCGAGATGGTGGCCCTCTTCCAGGCGGCGCGGGTCGATGCGCTCGGCGCCGGAGTCATCACTCTCGGGCATCTCGCCTATCTGCCCACCATCCTCGTCTGGGCGGCCTCCTGGCTCGCCGGACCCGGATTCGCCGTGGGGGTCGGCACAGCGGTGTCCCCGGCGGGCACCCAGCTCGGCGTGGTCCCCGGAATCCCCGTGCTGGGGCTGCTTCCCGAGAGCACGTCGATCTGGATGCTCATCGTCATCATCCTCCCGATCGGCGCCGGTGCCTTCGCCGGCTGGGCGGTCCGGTCCCGCCTCGTCTGGGAGGGCACGCCGCTCGGCCTCGCCCCCCGTGCGACGATCGCCCTCGGGATCGGCGTGCTGACCGCCGCTGTCGCCGCGATCGCCGCCCTGCTCGCCGGAGGGTCGATGGGGCCGGGGCGGCTCTCCGAAGCCGGGCCTGCCCCGCTGCCGTTCGCTCTCGCGCTGGGGGGAGAGGTCCTGCTCGGCGCAGCGATCCTGCTCCTGTCGCCCCGCAATCGCGATGAGCTCGCGGAAGAGCGCACCGACCGCTGGGTCGCCGAGATGACGGCAGCCGATGCGGTGTCGAACGCACGCACGGATCCCAGCGACGGAACGGTCGGCTGGCCGGACGGACCGTCGACCAATGACACGGCGCCGCTGGATGACGCGGGCGGATTCCGGCTCCCGCGGCGCGATCCGCGCGATCCCGTCGGCTGACATGCGGCTCGGGGCCTCCCATCGGCCCCGGTAGACTGGGCGCGTGCTCACGGTCGCCGTTCTCATCTCGGGCACCGGCTCGAACCTTCGCGCCCTCCTCGAGGCTGCTCGCCACCCCGATTTCCCTGCGCGGGTGGTGGTCGTCGGCGCCGACCGCGAAGCCGACGGCCTGGCTCACGCCGAGGAATTCGGCATCCCGAGCTTCACGGTTCCGTGGCACGAGCACGAATCGCGCGAAGCCTGGGGCGAAGAGCTCGGCCGCCAGCTCGCCGTCTGGAACGCAGACCTCGTCGTGCTCAGCGGCCTGATGCGTCTGCTTCCTGCCGCCCTCGTCGCCGACCTCTCGCCACGACTGATCAACACGCATCCCGCATACCTGCCCGAGTTCCCCGGCGCACACGGAGTGCGCGACGCGCTCGCCGCGGGCGTCTCGGAGACCGGCGCGAGCGTGATCGTCGTCGACGACGGCGTCGACACCGGCCCGATCCTCGCGCAGGAGCGCGTGCCGGTCGTCGCCGGTGACACCGAGCACAGCCTCCACGAGCGCATCAAGCCCGTCGAGCGCCGACTTCTCATCGACGTGGTGCGCCGCATCGCGACCGGTGAGCTCTCGCTGACCTCAGCATCCTGAACCGATCCACGCACGCCCCCCTCGCACGAAGGAGCCCATCATGGCCGGCCCCCGCCACGACCACTCGCTGTACCGCGATCGCGACACCGTCCCGGTTCGCCGCGCACTCGTCTCGGTGAGCGACAAGTCCGGTCTGCTCGATCTCGCCGCCGCTCTCGCCGGCGCGGGCGTGCAGATCGTCTCGACCGGCTCGACGGCCTCCACGATCCGCGAGGCGGGCTTCGAGGTCACCGACGTCGCCGCCGTCACGGGAGTCGCCGAGATGCTCGACGGTCGTGTGAAGACGCTGCACCCGAAGATCCACGGCGGTCTGCTCGCGGACCTGCGCCTCGAGGATCACGAACGTCAGCTCGCGGATCTCGACATCGCGCCGTTCGAGCTCGTCGTCGTGAACCTGTATCCCTTCGTCGAGACGGTCGCCTCCGGTGCTGAGGGCGACGACGTGGTCGAGCAGATCGACATCGGCGGCCCCGCCATGGTGCGCGCCGCGGCCAAGAACCACGCGAACGTCGCGATCGTCGTCTCGCCGCAGTCGTACCCGGGCATCATCAGCGCCATCGAGAACGGCGGCACCACGCTGACGCAGCGCCGCGAGCTCGCGGCCCGCGCCTTCGCCCACACCGCCGCCTACGACACCGCGGTGGCCTCATGGTTCGCGGAGGGCACGCTCGGCGAGGGCGAGGACCTGCCGACGCACCTGACGATCCAGGCCGAGCTGCTGGCGACGCTGCGCTACGGCGAGAACTCGCACCAGCGCGGCGCGATCTACACCCGTGTCGGCGGCCACGGCATCGCCCAGGCGACGCAGCTGCAGGGCAAGGAGATGTCGTACAACAACTACGTCGACGCGGATGCCGCGCTGCGCGCCGCCTACGACATGGTGAAGCCGGCCGTCGCGATCATCAAGCACGCGAACCCGTGCGGCATCGCCACGACCGCACCGAACGCCCTCGACCCGATCGCGAGCGCGCACATCCGCGCCCACGAGTGCGATCCGGTGTCGGCCTACGGGGGAGTGATCGCCGCGAACGGCACCGTCACCCTCAAGATGGCCGAGAATCTGAAGGACATCTTCACCGAGGTCATCGTCGCGCCGTCGTTCGAACCCGCAGCCCTCGAGGTGTTCAAGGCGAAGAAGAACCTGCGTCTGCTGCAGCTGCCGGAGGACTGGCAGCAGGAGCGCATGGATGTGCGCCTCGTCTCGGGCGGACTTCTGCTGCAGGATGCCGATCGGTTCCCCGACGACATCGTCTCGGTCGCGAAGAACTGGGAGCTCGTCTCGGGCGAGCGCCCCAGCGACGAGGAGATGGAGAACCTCATCTTCGCGTGGAAGGCGTGCCGCGCCGTCAAGTCGAACGCGATCGTGCTCGCGAAGGACAACGCCACGGTCGGCGTCGGCATGGGGCAGGTCAACCGTGTCGACTCGTGCCGCCTCGCGGTCGAGCGAGCCGGTGATCGGGCAGCCGGTTCTGTCGCTGCCTCCGATGCCTTCTTCCCGTTCGCCGACGGTGCGCAGGTGCTCATCGATGCGGGCGTCACCGCGATCGTGCAGCCCGGTGGCTCGGTGCGCGATGAAGAGGTCGTCGACGCCGCACGCAAGGCCGGCGTCACGATGTTCTTCACCGGGGAGCGTCACTTCTTCCACTGAGTGCGGCGGCCCTGAGGCCCAGGCACATCCGAGACCCCTCGCGCCGATGCAGGTGCGAGGGGTCTCGTCGTCGGATGATGCGGCCGATCCCGATGTCCACCGTGATGTCCGATTTCCGCCAGTCGATGTCGGAGGGCGGTGGCAGAGTGGAGGCATGAGCTTCCCCGTGACCGACTTCGATGAGCGATACCGTGCGATCAGCGCGCGCGACACCCGCTTCGACGGGCAGTTCGTGACCGCCGTGCGCTCTACCGGGATCTACTGCCGTCCGAGCTGCCCCGCGCGCACGCCCAAGCCGCAGAACGTCACCTTCTATCCCACCAGCGCAGCGGCGCACGAGGCGGGCTTCCGGGCGTGCAAGCGCTGTCTGCCAGAAGCTGCCCCGGGCTCGCCTGCGTGGGACCTGCGCAGTGACGTCGCGGCGCGGGCGATGCGTCTCATCGCCTCGGGCGTCGTCGAGCGCGAGGGAGTGTCGGGCCTCGCCGTGCGTCTCGGCTATTCGACACGGCACCTGACCCGACTGCTCTCGACCGAGCTGGGGGCAGGTCCACTCGCCCTCGCGCGGGCGCATCGCGCGCACACGGCGCGCATGCTGCTGGTAGGCACGGACATGCAGATCTCGGATGTGGCTTTCTCGGCGGGTTTCGCGAGCATTCGGCAGTGCAACGACACGATCCGCGAGGTGTTCACTCTGACTCCGGGCGAGCTCCGGGCTCGACGGAAGACCCCGGCGTCCGCGGCTCCCGGTGCGATCGACCTCGTCCTCCCGTACCGCGGGCCGCTCGATGCGTCCGGAATCTTCCAGTGGATGGCTGCGCGTGCGGTATCGGGGGTCGAAGAGGCCGCGACGACATCTTTCTCTCGGCACCTGCGTATGGCGGGCGGGCCCGCGTGGTTCGAAGTGCATCAGGACTCGACGCAGCGACTGCACCTTCGGGCGCGCGTCGCTCAGCTCGGCGACCTCGCTCCGCTGGTGTCGACCGTGCGACGGATCTTCGACCTCGACGCCGACCCTCTCGCGGTCGACGAGGCGCTGAGCGCCCACCCCGAGATCGCTCCGCTGGTCGCGCGCACTCCGGGCATCCGCGTGCCGGGCTCGGCGGATCCGCACGAGATGCTGATCCGTGCCATGGTCGGTCAGCAGATCACCGTCGTCGCCGCGCGCACTGCCCTCACCGCGCTCGCCGACGCGCTGGGGGAGCGCACGGAGCAGGGGCTGCTCTTCCCGACGATGGCGGCGATCGCCGAGCACGGGGCCTCGGTGCTGCGCGGACCGGCCGCCCGCATCAGGGCGATCGTCGGCGCAGCCACGGCCCTCGCCGACGGCAGCCTCGCTCTCACGGTCGGCGACGACGGAGTCGAGCAGCGCGCTGCCCTGCTCGCGATGCCCGGCATCGGCCCCTGGACGGCCGACTATGTCCGGATGCGGGTGCTGGGCGACCCCGACGTGCTGCTCCCCGGCGACGTCGCACTTCGTGCGGGGGCCGCCGCGTCCGGACTGCCGGCGGATCCGCTGCCGCTGGTCGCGTGGGCCGAGCGGGCTGCCCCGTGGCGCAGTTATCTCAGTGCTCACCTCTGGCGAGCAGCGCCCGCACGTCCGGTTCGACGGCCGAGCGCGAGACAGACCACCGCCCTTGTGAAGGAGACCTCATGAACGCCATCATCCAGACCGTCGAGACGCTCGACGGACCGTTCACCATCCTCGCCGACGACCGTCAGCGGGTGCTCGCCTCTGGATGGACGGCCGACCAGGCGACGATCCTCGCACGGCTCGCCGTCCCGGTGCGGCCGACGGAGGTGCGCGAGGGCGAGACGGATGCGGCTGCCGCTGCGCTCTCGTTCTATGCCGGGGACCTCTCGGCGATCGACGCGGTCGCCGTGAAGCAGACGGGCACGGCGCTCCAGCTCACCGGATGGTCGGCGCTGAGGTCGATCGAGCCGGGGGAGCCGCTGACCTACACCTCGTTCGCAGCGCGGCTCGGCAACCCCCGTGCGGTGCGCGCCGCGGCATCGATCTGCGCCCGCAACGCCCCCGCGCTGTTCGTGCCGTGCCACCGTGTGCTGCGATCGGATGGCACCCTCGGCGGGTTCGCCTGGGGCCTCGACGTCAAGGCGAGCCTGCTGGAGCGAGAAGCCGCGCGGGCATGAATCGGGAATCTCTCTTGTGCTCAGCTTGTTCACAGGAATAGGCTGGTGGGCTGTCGCACCGACCGGGACGACATAGCCGAGCCCCTGAGGAGGACACCATGACATCGATCGCCGCTGTGCAGATCGCCGCTCTCGGCTCGACCCCGGTGCGCCCGCTCCGCTAGAGCCACTTTCCGACACGCACGACCACCGGATGCCGGACTCCGAGAGTCCTTCGCTGCGTCTGCCGCCTTCAGCAACCGCTTCCCCATACGAAACTCGTCTGAGAGACATGTCTTCCTCGCCCTCATCGCAGAACGCCTCCCCTTCCTCCTCCCTTTCCACACCGGCCGCACTGTGGCGCCTGAAGCCTTTCGTCAAGCCCGTGATCTGGCGGCTCGCGGGAGGCGCTGCGAGCGCGCTCGTCGCCGCGATCATCGCACTGATGATTCCCATCGTCCTCGAGCAGATCATCCGCGGTCCTGTGCGGACGGGCGCGATCGATGCGATCGCGTGGGGTGCGCTCGCGGTCTTCGGCCTCGCGCTGGGTGAGGCGCTCATGGTCTGGCTGCGCCGCCAGTTCGTGCTCAACCCCGCAACACAGGTCGAGTACAAGATGCGCACCGAGCTCTACTCGCGCCTGCAGACGCTGCCGGTCTCCTTCCATGACCGCTGGCAGTCGGGGCAGCTGCTGAGCCGGATGATGCAGGACATCGGCCTGATCCGCCGGTGGCTGGCCTTCGGCCTCGTCCTGCTGGTGGTCAACGTCCTGACCATCATCATCGGATCCGTGCTCCTGTTCCGCTGGCACTGGCTGCTGGGAGTGATCTTCATCGTCACCGCCATTCCGCTCTGGATCCGCGGCTACCTCTTCGAGAAGCGCTACGGCGCGCTCACTCGCCGCAGCCAGGACCAGGCCGGCGACCTCGCCACCAGCGTCGAGGAGAGCGTGCACGGCATCCGCGTGCTCAAGGCGTTCGGTCGGGGCAAGCACGCTCTGAGCCGCTTCAGCCGCCAGGCCGAGACGCTGCGTGAGACCGAGATGAGCAAGGCCGGCGCGATCGCGTCGATCTGGTTCTGGCTCGATCTCATGCCGCAGATCGCGTTCGGGCTGAGCTTGATGTCCGGCATCTGGCTGATCTCGCAGGGACAGATCGACGAGGCTCAGCTGTTCGCGTTCTTCGCCATGGCCGTCGTGCTGCGCTGGCCGATCGAATCGATCGGGTTCCTGTTCTCGTTCATGCTCGACGCCCGCACGGCGACCGATCGCGTGTTCGACATCTACTCCGAGACGAACAGCATTACCGACCCCGAGAACCCCGTGCACATCGCGGAACCCCGTGGCGAGCTCGCATTCGACAAGGCGCACTTCCGGTACCAGGACGCGGGCGCGAACGAGCGCGATCTGCTCGACGGCATCGATCTCGTGCTGCTCCCGGGCGAGACCATGGCGCTCGTGGGGCTGACCGGCAGCGGCAAGACCACCCTGACCACCCTGCCCACGCGCCTCTACGACGTCACCGGCGGGCGCGTGACGCTCGACGGCGTCGACGTGCGCGACCTGCCGCTCGCCGAGCTGCGTCAGCACATCGCTATGGCGTTCGAGGACGCCACGCTGTTCTCGGCCACCGTGCGCGAGAACGTCCTGCTCGGACGTGCCGATCTCGACGTGCACAGCGACGAAGCCGAACGAGTGCTGCGCGAAGCGCTCGACGTGGCACAGGCCTCTTTCGTGGACTCGCTCCCTGAGGGGGTCGAGACCGTCATCGGCGAGGAAGGGTTGAGCCTGTCCGGCGGACAGCGTCAGCGTCTCGCACTGGCCAGGGCGGTCGCCGCCAAGCCGAAGGTGCTCGTGCTCGATGACCCGTTGTCGGCGCTCGACGTCGACACCGAGGCTCTCGTCGAAGAGGCGCTGCGGCACGTGCTGGCCGATACGACCGCCATGATCGTGGCGCACAGGCCCTCGACCGTGGCTCTGGCCGACCGGGTCGCGCTGCTCGAATCGGGCCGAGTCACCGCCGTCGGGACGCACAGCGAGCTGCTGAAGACGAGTCGTCACTACCGCCACGTCATCTCCAGCCTTGAGGCTGAGGAGGCGGCGCGCACCGGCGCGATCCCGATCATCCGCGATGAGGAAGACGAGATCGACGCCGTCGTGCAGGACGGGATCCGCCAGGACGCCGCCGACGAAGACATCATCACCGAGAAGGAGGTGCAGCGATGAGCTCCGCGATCACCGGAACCCAGGACGAAGACCGCTCCAGCTACACCAAGGAGGAGAGCCGGGCCATCCGTCGCCGGTCGCTCCGACTGCTGGGATCGCTCGTGCGTCCGCTGAAGCCGCAGATCACTCTGGCGGCCATCGTTCTCGTCATCTCGACGGCGCTCCAGGTCGCGGGACCGATCCTCATCAGCATCGGTCTCGACCGTGCCCTGCCCGCCGTGCTCGAGCGCGCCGATTGGATGCCGACCTTCATGATCGGCGGGATCTACCTCCTCGCCGGCGCCGTCGCGGCGGCGATGATCGCCTGGTACGTGATCATCGCGGCCAAGCTCACGCAGGCGGTGCTGCTCGACCTCCGCAAGCGGATCTTCCTGCACACCCAGCGCCTCAGTCTGGAATTCCATGAGTCCTACACGTCCGGTCGCATCATCTCGCGTCAGACGAGCGACCTCGACTCGATCAAGGAGCTGCTCGACGGCGGGCTGAACGAGCTCGTCTCCGGCGTGCTGTTCGGCCTATTCACCTTCATCGCGCTGTGCGTGTGGGACTGGCAGTCCGGGCTCATCCTCGCGATCGGCGGCGTACCCCTGTTCTTCCTGATGCGCTGGTTCTACTCGCGCTCGCAGCTCGTCTACCGTGAGTCGCGCGTCATCAGCGCGAAGGTCATCGTGCAGTTCGTCGAGACCATGACCGGCATCCGTGCCGTCAAGGCCTTCCGCAAGGAGCCTCGCAACGACGTGACCTTCCAGAGGATCGCCGGCGACTACCGGGACGTCAACCGACGCTCGATGCTGCTGTTCGGCACGTTCGAGCCCGGCCTGATGGGCGTCGCGGCGCTCGTGCTCGGAATCGTCGTGCTGTGGGGCGGCATCAGGGTCTCGAACGAGACCCTCACCGTCGGCGTGCTGCTGTCGGCCGTGCTGTACGTGCGCAACTTCTTCGCGCCGATGCAGGAGATCGCGATGTTCCTGAACTCCTACCAGTCCGCCACCGCGGCCCTGGAGAAGGTGTCCGGAGTGCTCGAAGAGGTGCCGACGGTTCCGGATCCCGAGAAGCCGGTCGACCTGTGGGAGTCGCGCGGACACGTGCGGTTCGACGAGGTCACGTTCGGATACAACGGCGAGAAGACCATCCTGCCGAACTTCTCGCTCGACATCCCTGCCGGGCAGACGATCGCGCTGGTGGGTACCACGGGCGCGGGCAAGTCCACTCTGGCGAAGCTGATCTCCCGGTTCTACGACCCGTCGATCGGCACGGTCACGCTCGATGGAGTCGACCTGCGCAGCCTGCATCCGAAGGACCTGCGTCGCGCCATCGTGATGGTCACGCAGGAGGCCTACCTGTTCAGCGGCACGGTCGCCGACAACATCGCTCTCGGAAAGCCCGATGCCTCGCTGGATGAGATCCGTGCGGCTGCCCGCGCGGTCGGGGCAGACGAGTTCATCTCGTCGCTGCCCGACGGATACGGCACCGACGTCAACAAGCGGGGTGGCCGGGTGTCGGCGGGGCAGCGTCAGTTGATCTCGTTCGCGCGGGCATTCCTCGCGGACCCTGCGGTGCTGATCCTCGACGAGGCGACCGCGTCGCTCGACATCCCCTCGGAACGTCTGATCCAGGATGCGCTGCAGACGCTCCTCAAGGACCGCACGGCGATCATCATCGCGCACCGGCTGTCGACGGTCGCGATCGCCGACCGGGTGCTCGTGATGGAACACGGCAAGATCATCGAGGACGACACCCCGGAGACCCTCATCAGCGGCACGGGCAAGTTCGCTCAGTTGCACGCCGCCTGGCAGCAGACGCTGGTGTGACCGTCGCCTGAGCGAGCGCGACTGCTGTCGCCCTCTGCGTCTTCTGCGGCCAGGCGCACTTCTGCGGCCACGACGAGAAGTCGTGGCCGCAGAAGGTCACTGTGGCCGCGGGAACCGTTGGCCATCATCGGCGCCGACGGGGTGGAAGATGCAACCCCCGCGCGATCGCGGCCTGCAGAGTGCGCTCGACGTCTTCCCACCCGTGCACGATCTGCGCATAGGACAGGCGCAACACGGTGTACCCGCGCAGGCGCAGCTCGGCATCATGGGCGACATCGGATCCCCGCTGCGCCGACGAGGAGTGATGTGCGTATCCGTCGATCTGCACGACCAGGTGTGAGCCGATCACGATGTCGACCCGGCGACCCGCGAGCCGGACCTGCTGGCGCAGGGGCACACCCCAACCACTGAGCCGTACGACCACCATCGTCTCCAGGCCGGAGTCCGACAGTCCGATGACCTCCTCGGCCAGTGCGCGCGACCGCGGCTCACGCCATTCCACCAGTCGAAGAGCTTCGACGTCGAGCCGCTCGATGCGGACGGCCGACTCCCAGATCACCCGTGCGTCCTCGTGGAGGCAGCAGCCGGCGATGTGCGCCAAAGCGTCTTCGACGGACGCCGTGAGTCGCCGCGGGCCGCAGTCGACGAGCGGCGCGCCCCAATGCAGGGTCGCGTCATCTCGGTGGCGGTGCGCATTGGGCCCGACCTGCAGGTGCAGACCGTCCGGCGCTCGATCCGGCACCCACCACCCGCGACGACGTGCGAGCGACACGCAGGTCAGCCGCGCGGATGCCGCGGCAGCCGCCACCAGGTCGTCGGGCGCCGATGCCAGGGCCACCCACTGAGCGCGCAGGCGGCGCACTGCTCCGGAGCGGATCGCCCCACGAACCTGTCTCGGGGCGAAACCGTGTTCGGCAGCGTCCGATCGGTGGGCGATGCCGCCTCGCGCAGTGAGCCATTCCCTCAGGTCCATCGCCTCAGGATGCCGCCCCGCCCACCTCCTCGAAAGCCGGCTACCCGCATCCTGAGGAGAACCGACTGCCGAAGCGGGATGTGGAGGGGCAGTCACGCCCTCCACCTCGGCGGCTCGGGTGAGCTTCTGCGGCCGTGAGCTTCGGCCCTGGCCGCAGAAGGTGACCAAAGCCGCAGATGTGGGGAGGGAGACACGAGGGAGGAGGGGGACACGAGGGAGGAGGGGAGGAGGACAGGAGAGGGGAGGAGAGAGAGGGGGAAGGGACACGAGCCTTGGCTCTGGGTACCATCGAGGTATGGATCCGCTGCTGCTCGCCGTCGAGTTGTGGTGGATCGCGCCCGCCGCAGCCGGGGGTGTCGCAGCCGGCGCGGTCGGGCTGCGTCGCCGCAGCATCAAGAGCGGACGCCGACTCGAGTACGACGCGGCTCGGCATGATCTCAAAGCCGCCAGGCAGACGGCGGTCGAGAGGCGGATGGCCGTCAAGCTGGCGCGCGCCGACGTCGCCCGCATCTCGGCCGAACGCAGCGCGCGGCGTGCGACCCCGGAGCAGGTCGCGGGTGCCAAGCGGATGCTGCGGGCGAAGGAGAACGACGCCAAAGCCGCGTCCGCCGACGTCCGCGCCAAGCAGGTGCGCCTGAACGCCGCCCGTGCGGCGATCCCGCCGGCATCCGCACCACGCCCCCTGGAGAGGCTTCAGGCGCAGCACGAGGCGATCGTCGTGCGCTGGATGAGCTACGAGACCGATCCGGGGCTGCAGATCGCCTACCCGGAGATGACCGACGTCCGACAGCCGGCGACTGCGGCGTATCTGCGCGCGGCAGCGCACGCGGTCGAGATGCGCCGCGCCGCCACCGGAAGGGTCAGCGCGGCGGACTTCGCCGCGTACCGCGACGCCGTCGCCGATCTCGAGCGGGCCTTCGAAGCGGCCGAGCACGCCGCTCGGGTGCACGCGGGAGAGGCGTCTTCGGCATCGTCCACCTGGCAGGATGCCGCGCAGGATGTGATCAGTCGGTCGGCCGAGGCGATCGACCGTGCCGCCGGCGCCGCCGCATCGGCGTTCGCCGCGTGGAACGAACGCAAACGCCCGGACAAGCGCTGAGCGCCGCCTCCGCAGGGCGAAGACGGCGCTCGATGCTCACGTGAGTGCGGTGCCTCAGGCGCCGATCGTCCGTGAGGCGATCAGCTGTCGATACCAGTGCCCCGAGTCCTTGACGGTGCGTTCGAGCGAGTCGAAGTCCACGCGCACGATGCCGAACCTCTTGGCATAGCCGTAGCCCCACTCGAAGTTGTCGAGGAGCGACCACACGAAGTAGCCGCGCAGGTCGACACCGCGCTGGATCGCACGATGAGCGGCCGTGAAGTGCCTGCGCAGGTAGTCGGTGCGCTCGGGATCGGGGACCGAGCCGTCCTCAGCCACCTCGTCGTCGAACGCCGCCCCGTTCTCGGTGACCATGAGCGGCTGCGACGGGAACTGCTCCGACAGCGAGACGAGCAGCTCTTCCAGTCCCTCGGGCGCGATGTTCCATCCCATCGCCGTGTACGGCCCCGGCTGCTCGACGAACTCGACCAGCTGATCGCTGCCCGGCCACGCCGTGCCTCCGGCCGTGCCCTTGTGCCCGTCGTTCTGCTGCTTCTCCGACACCCCGTCCCACAGGCGGACGGTCGCCGTCGAGTAGTAGTTGACCCCGAGGACGTCGATCGGCTGGCTGATCGTGGCGAGGTCGCCATCCTGCACGAACGACCAGTCGGTGACCGATGCCGTGTCGTCGAGGAGGTCTGCGGGGTACTCGCCGCGCAGCATCGGGTGGGTGAAGGCGCGATTCGCGAGACCGTCGATCCGGCGCATGGCCTCGTCAGCGCCGTCGCCGACGCCGCGCAGGACATGGAAGTTCAACGTCACCGAGTAGTCCGGGTCACCGGTCGACGTCGCCCGGAGCGCCTGGATGGCGCGCCCGTGCGCGAGGTTCAGGTGGTGCACGGCCGACAGCGCGGAGGCGGGCTCGTGCCGACCCGGCGCGTGACCGCCCTGACCGTAGCCCAGATAGGCGGAGCACCAGGGCTCGTTGAGCGTGGTCCAGGTATGCACCCGGTCGCCCAGTGCTGCGCCCACGATCGACGCGTATCGCTCGAAGGCATCGGTCGTGGCGCGAGAGGTCCACCCGCCCGCATCCTCGAGGTACTGCGGAAGATCCCAGTGGTAGAGGGTCGCCACGGGGCGGATGCCGCGCTCGAGGAGTCCGTCGACGAGACGCGAGTAGAAGTCGATGCCCGCCTGATTGACTCGTCCGTCTGCCGCAGGGACGATGCGCGGCCAGGCGATCGAGAATCGGTAGGCCTGCAGTCCGAGATCCGACATCAGGTCGAGGTCCTCATCCACGCGATGGTAGTGATCGCAGGCCACATCGCCGGTGTCGCCGTTCCACACCTTGCCCGGCGTTCGGCTGAACGTGTCCCATATCGACGGCGTCCTGCCGTCCTCGTCTGCCGCACCCTCGATCTGGTACGCGGCGGTCGCCGATCCGAACGTGAAGCCCTCGGGGAGGACGAGTCCGGATCCGCGGTAGTCATCGGCGGGGGAGAGGGTCACCGGGTCACCTCCGTCAGGTCGGTTTCGTAGATCTTCTCACGGCCGTCGGGGCTCGTGACCGTCACCGTCGTCGACCCCGATCCGCCGGGGAACACGCGCAGTCGCAGGCCGTCGTGATAGTCGTAGTCCGGCCGATCGGTGCGAGCGCCCCAGGGGAGCGCGGTGCCGGGGCGCACGTACAGCGGCAGTGAATCGAAGGCATGGGTCTCCCGGCGCCATCCGCCGCCCGCGACCGTCTCTCCGGTCAGCAGCGACGTCCACTCGCCCTCCGGGAGATAGAACTCCACCGTTCCGTCCTCCGAGAAGACCGGCGCGACGAGCAGGTCAGAGCCCAGCATGTACTGCCGGTCGAGGTAGCCGACGGCCGGGTCGTCCGGGAACTCCAGCTGCATCGGACGCATCACCGGCAGCCCGGTTCTCGAGGCGATGATGCCCTGCTGATAGAGGTAGGGCATGAGCTGCATCTTGAGGTGGGTGAAGCGCCTCGTCACGTCGACGGCCTCCTCGTCGAAGGCCCACGGCACCCGGTAAGAGCTCGAGCCGTGGAAGCGGGAGTGCGAGCCGAGCAGGCCGAACGCCGTCCAGCGTTTGAAGACCCCGGCATCCGGAGTGCCCTCGAAGCCCCCGATGTCGTGACTCCAGAAGGCGAAGCCGCTGAGCGCCAGCGACAGCCCTCCGCGTAGGGTCTCGGCCATCGACGCATAGGTCGAGGTGGAATCCCCGCCCCAGTGCACCGGCATGCTCTGTCCGCCCGCCGTGGCCGAGCGCGCGAACAGCACGGCGTCATCCGCGCCGCGGGCGTCGACGAGCACATCGTGCACCGCGCGATTGTAGAGATCGGTGTACAGGTTGTGCATGCGCTCGGGGTCGGAGCCGTCGGCCCAGACGACCTCGGTCGGGATGCGCTCGCCGAAGTCGGTCTTGAAGCAGTCCACGCCCTGGTCGATCAACCCACGGAGCTTCGACTGGTACCAGGCGGTGGCCTCGGGGTCCGTGAAGTCCACGAGACCCATACCCGCCTGCCACAGGTCCCACTGCCAGACCGATCCGTCGGGGCGCTGCACGAGGAAGCCCTGATCGGCGGCCTCGCGGAACAGCGGGGAGCGCTGGGCGATGTAGGGGTTGATCCAGACGCAGACGCGCAGGTCCTTGTCGTGCAGTCGCGACAGCATGCCCTCGGGATCGGGGAACACCCGCGAATCCCAGACGAAGTCGGTCCAGTTGAATTCCCGCATCCAGAAGCAGTCGAAATGGAACACCGACACCGGGAGCTCCCGCGCCGCCATCTCGTCGATGAACGAGTTGACGGTCTGCTCGTCGTAGTCGGTCGTGAAGCTCGTCGACAGCCAGAGCCCGTATGACCAGGCGGGAACCACCGGCGGCCGTCCGGTGAGAGCGGTGTAGCGCGAGAGCACCTCCTTCGGCGTCGGACCGGCGATGACGAAGTACTCGAGCACCTCGCCCGAGACCGAGAACTGCACGCGCTCGACCGATTCCGAGCCGATCTCGTACGACACGTGACCCGGATCGTTCACGAGAACCCCGTACCCGCGGTTCGACACATGGAACGGGATGCTCTTGTACGCCTGCTCGCTCGAGGTCCCGCCGTCGGCGTTCCAGATGTCGACCGACTGACCGTTCTTCACCAGCGGGCCGAAGCGCTCGCCGAGTCCGTAGATGAGCTCGCCCACTCCCAGGTCGAGCTGCTCGTGCATGAAGACGGACCCACTGGGGGTCGAGCCGCCCTGGCGGGCGTTGTCGACGATTCCGGCATCCACCTGCGCGTCCGGAGCGAGCCGGACGTAACCCTGAGCCTTGTGCCCGCTTCCGGTCACACGCCTGCCGTCGACCTCGAAGGACAGGCCCCACGGCGCACCGTGGGTGATCCGCGCCACGAGCGAGCCGGAATCCAGGACGCCGCCCGCCTCGCTCACGGACACGGCGGCGGCCCCCGCTCCTCCGCCGGGGAGGCCGAATCCGCCGTGCCAGCGGCCGCCTTCGTGGTGTGCGATGCGCACGCGCACCACCCCTTCGGCGGGAGAGGAGAGCGTGGTCGTGAGCACGGGACGGTTCAGGGTGTCGCCGCGCTTGGCGATCACCATGGTGGGCGCCGTGATGACGATCCCTCGCCCGTCGGGGGTGTCGGTGGTCTCGGCGATGTCATAGGCCTCCTGCGCGTACAGCGCGGTGACCCCTGGACGCAGTTGCCAGAACCCGTCGGTGAACTTCATTACTTGACTGCTCCTGCCGTGATGCCGCGCGTGAGGGTGCGCTGGAAGATGAGGAAGAAGATGAGCGTGGGGATGATGCCGAGCAGCGCTGACGCGCTCGTCGTCGTGACGTCCATGAGCCGGTCGCCCTGCAGCACGCTGATCGCCACGGGGACCGTCTGGTTGGCGTTCGACGCGAGGAAGGTCAGCGGGATCAGGAACTCGTTCCACGTCCAGATGAAGAAGAAGATGAGCAGCACCGACAGGGTCGGACGGCTGATCGGGAAGACGACCCGCCACAGGATCTGCCAGCGGCTCGCGCCGTCGAGAGACGCCGCCTCGAGGATCTCCTTCGGGAACGTCCCGTAGACCGACGACAGCAGATACGTGCCGAACGCCGCCTGGATCACGGTGAAGACGATGATCACCGACCACACGTTGTCGTACAGGCCGACGGACTTGAACATGTAGTAGAGCGGGTAGAGGAGGGCCTCCTGGGGCAGCAGGTTCGCGAGCAGGAAGAGCAGCACGATCCAGCTGCGTCCGCGGACTCGCCCGATGCCGATCGCGAAGGCGTTGAGCATCGAGATGACCACGGCGAGGACGGAGACCACGCCAGCGATGAAGAGCGAGTTCCAGACCTTCTCGGGGAAGTTCACCCTCTCCCAGAACTTGATGATCCCGCCGAAGTCGAGGGTCTCGGGGAACGCCAGCGGACCCGACGTCGCGTAGTCGACCGGCGACTTGAACGAGTTGACCAGCACGAGGTAGAACGGCGCGATGATCAGCAGCGCACCGATCACGACGAGGGCGAGCATGAGCCAGTCGATCGGACGCTTCTTGGTCATGCCGCCGCGCGGACGGCTGGTGGCCGGCTTGCCGGTGACGATGGCGGTGGTGGCGTGCATCAGAGACCCGCCCTTTCCTTGCGCTCGAGCGAGTTCTGCACGCGGATGAAGATGATCGACACGATCACCACGACGATGGTCAGCACGGTGGCGATGGTCGCGCCGTAGCCGACGTTCCGCTTCGTGAAGAACTCCTGGTAGGCGTAGTACGCGGGCACCAGGGTGGCGCCTGCGGGGCCGCCGCGGGTGATGATGTAGACGGGGCCGAAGACCTTGAGTGCCGCGATCGTGCAGGTCAGAGTGACGACGAAGATCTCCGGGCGGATGATGCTCATCGTGATCGCCGAGAATCGCTGGAACCAGTTCGCCCCGTCGAGTTCGGCGGCTTCGTAGAGCTCAGGGTCGACGCGCTGCAGCGCCGCCATGAAGACGACCACGGGGTAGCCGAGCTGCACCCACACCATGACGACCATCAGCACGATGAGGGCCGAGGGCATCTGGCCGAGCCAGTCGTAGGCGGGGATGCCGAACCATCCGAGGATCTGGTTCAGCGCGCCGTCGCCACCCGGCCGGACGATCCAGCCGATCACGATGCCGGCGACGGCGATCGGGAGGATCTGGGGGAGGTAGTACGTCGCCCGCAGGAAGCTGCCCACCTTGCCGCCGAACTTGCGTCCGACGACGTCGAAGAGAAGGGCGGCGACGATGAGACCGACGATCGTGGGCACCACGACCATGGCGATGATCATCCACACCGAGTTCGTGAACGAGGTCCAGAAGTCGCTGTCGGTGAGGATCTTCTGCCAGTTCTCGAGACCGATGAACTCCGGTGTGCGGACGCCCTTCCACTTCGTGAAGGTCAGATACACGTTCCAGATCAGCGGGACGATGACGACGACGAGGAGCAGGACGAAGCCCGGGAGCAGGTACATCCAGTAGGCGCCGGTCCCACCGCTGCGCTGTGGGATCGACGGCTCTTCGGGCGGCAGCTTCGTGCGGCCCTCGCGGCGGGTGACGAGTGACATGTTCATCTCCAGGAGGATGCGGGGGCGGCGACGTGCGGTCGCCGCCCCCGCGAGTGGATCAACGGAATTCGGCCGTGCCCTCGTCGTACTGCTCGCCGAGGTTGGTGTTGGTCGTCTCGGCGTCCTGCGTGCCGGTGATCAGACCCTGGAGCTCCTGGACGATCACGTCGTAGAAGCCGGGGGCGGGCCAGTCGGGGTAGAACGAGAGTCCGTCGGCGTCGAGCACGCCGTTGAACGTCTCGATCAGGGCCGCGCTCTTCTCATCGGTGATGTCAGCGGTGTCTGCCGCGACGGGGAGGCCGCCGTTGTTGCCGATGATCGCCTGGATCTCCGGCCGCATCGTGATGTCGATGAACTCGTACGCGAGCTCCTTGTTCGCGGCGTTCTCGGGGACGACCCACAGGTTGCCGGACGAGCCGAGCGAGAGATCCGCTCCAGGGAACGCCGTCATCGTCCAATCGAAGCCGGTGGCCTCCGAGACGAAGCGTCCGAACCACCAGGAGCCCGAGACGAAGATCGGCGAGGTGCCGTTGATGAACGAGACACCGGCGTCCTCGGCCTTGACCGATGAGACGTCCGAGGCGATGTAGCCCTTGTCGACGTAGTCCTGGAGCGTCTCGGAGGCGGCGGTGACCTCCGGGCCCTGCCAATCGACCTCTCCGTCGTAGAGCTGATAGGAGTCGACGAAGTCGCGGTCTCCCTCGAGCAGCGCGAGCTGATACCACAGCTGTCCGAGCGGGTACTCCGCGCCGGCCTCAGCGAGAGGGGTGACTCCCTGTGCGACGAACGCGTCGAGCACGTCGACGAACTCCTCGTAGGTGGTGGGGATCTCGAGCCCTGCCGCGGCGAACGCGTCCTGGTTGTAGTAGACGCCGACGAACTCGCCGTAGTTCGGGACGCCGAACCACGTGTCACCGCCCATCACACCGTCTTCGGAGTACTTCGCGGTGGTCTGGAGAGAGGGTGCGAGCTTCTCGTCCCACCCGTACTCCTCGACGGCGTCGGAGATGTCGGCGATCAGGCCGGTGGAGGCGAGGAAGCCGGCCGTCGCGTTGCCCTTGTTGAACTCCATGAGGTCGGGGGCGGCGTCCGTGTCGAGCACCTGGCTGGCGGTCTTCTGGATCTGTTCGAAGGACTTCTCCTCGAACTCGACCTTCGCGCCGGTCTCCTCCTCGAAGATCGCGATCGCCTCGGCCCACGCCTTGCCCATCGCGCTGTCGGCGCCCTCGTAGTGCCAGAGCTTGAGGGTGTCGCCGCCGCCCCCCTCGTCGCCGGAACCGGCGGTGCATCCGCTCAGGGCGATGCCTGTCGCGGTGAGAGCGGCGAGAGCCGCCAACGTCTTCGTCCTGCGGGTGGTGTGTGCCATCGTCGGCACTCCTTTCTCGGTGGCCCTGGGGCCGGACACTTCAGTGGGTCGGGTGTTCAGTTGTGATGAGGCGATCGTCGAAGCGTTTCGATGATCGCGATGCGGCTGCGTGGTCGACGCCCGTCACTTCCGAGCGGGAGCGACGGAGCCGGCGGACTGGTACTCAGGTGGGATCAGGTGGATCTGCGCGGGCAGGCCCGGTTCCTCCAGGCGTTGCACCGCGAGGTCGACGGCGAGCTCGCACGACCTCTGGGGTACGAGCGGGATCGTGTCGATCGGGACGACGAGCGCGGACGTGTCGAACGATGCGGCCGCCGAGATGACGGAGACGTCTTCTCCCACCGTGAGCCCCTGGGACGAGATCGTCTCGAGGAGGACATCGTGGACGTCGCCGACGGCGTGGACGATGAAGGCGCGGACGCCGCGCTCCAGCGCCAGCTCTGCGGCCGCGCGCACGGAGGAGGCGTCGGTGGTCGTGACGCCCGTCGTCACCCAGTCGAGGTCGACGCCACGCTCGGCCGCTCGCTTCTGCACGCCGAGGAGCAGGCGACGAGGGAAGTTCGACTTCCGGTAGGAGACCTCGGTCTGGCCGAACAGCGTGACGGAGGTGTGTCCGGCATCAGCCAGTCGATCCACCGCGAGATGCCCCGTCGCCTCGAAGTCGAGGTCGACACAGGTCAGATCGCGGGCGTCGTCGGGGATGCCGATGAACACGGTGGGGGAGCGCAGGGAGCGGGCGATGTCCGCGCGCTCGTCGTCGGGGGCGACGTCGAGCACGAGGATGGCGTCGACCAGATTGCTCGCGGCGACGCGGTTCATGCCCTCCGACGCCTGCTCGTCGGTCAGGAGGAGGATGTCGTAACCGCGGCGCCGCGCGGCGACCGCGGTCGCGAGCACGAACGCCATGTGGGTCGGGGCGTGCGTGTCGGCGCGGAGGGGCTCGGTGAGCCCGAAGATCTGAGTGCGGCGCCCGGCGAGCATCCGTGCTCCGGCGTCGGGTTCGTAACCGAGCGTGTGCACCGCGTCCTCGATGCGGCGGCGCGTCTTCTCGGAGACGGGGCGCTTGCCGCTCAGGGCGTAGGAGACCGTGCTGATCGACACTCCGGCGGCTTCTGCCACCTCGTGGATCGTCGTCATCAGGACTCCATCGTCGCTCGGTTCATGTCGTCGAAGCGTTTCGCTCACGCTTCTGACAGCGATGATAGGCACGGTTCCACGCTGGGCGCAACCTTTTTGTGGTCACTCGCAACAAATCGATCGCGGAGAACGCGGGAGCGGTCCCATCGATTCACCGGACAGGGCGACGGGGCCTCGATGGGGGAGGGGATTCGAGACCCCGCCGCCGGTCTACGAAGGGATGCGGATCTGAGCGATGACCTCGGAGTACTCGGTCTCGCCGACAGGGGTGAAGCCGACACGCAGGAAGAATGCTTCGGGGCCGTCTTCTCCGGCCTCGTAGATGACGTTGACGTGGTCGAATCCGCGGACTCGCGCCTCTTCGATGAGCTGCTCGACCGCGAAGCGACCCACGCCCTTGCCCTGGTCATCGGCGTCGACGTTGATGCGCCACAGCACGGAGCGGAAGTGCTCTTCCGGGGCGTCGGCGTCGAAGTTCGCACTGACGAAACCGACGACCTGGTCGTCGTCGAGGACGACTCGCTGCCAGGAGGTCTGGGGATTGATGACGGTCGCGGCGATGCCGTAGGACACCGGAGCGAGGAACTGCTCCTGTCCGGGCTTGAGCGACATGTTGTTCACGGCGACGATCGTCGCAGCGGAGAGTTCGACCATGCGCAGTTCGGACATGATCACAGGCTAGCCCCTCATCGGGTCGCCGCGCAGAAACCTCGACTTTCGTCAGGGGTGCAGCTCTGCGGAATGCCGGAAGTCGATGTCCACCCCGCCTCCCGGCGAACGTGCGTCGGGAGCGGCTCAGGTATCTTGGTATCGAGACAAATATGCCCTCGCGAACGGAGAACCTCCTGGTGACCGACGACGCCATCATCTACACCTACACGGACGAGGCTCCGGCTCTCGCCACCGCTTCCTTCCTGCCGATCATCAAGGCCTACACGGGGCAGGCGGGCATCGAGGTCGAGACCCGCGACATCTCGCTCGGCGGACGCATCCTCGCGGCATTCCCGCAGAAGCTCACCCCGGAGCAGCAGGTCGGTGATTCCCTCGCCGAGCTCGGTGGCCTCGCCACGCTCCCCGAGGCGAACATCATCAAGCTGCCGAACATCTCGGCCTCGATCCCGCAGCTCAAGGGCGCGATCGCCGAGCTGCAGGCCCAGGGCTACGACATCCCCGACTTCCCGGACGAGCCGACCTCTCTCGAGGAGAAGGACGTCCGCGCCCGCTACGACCGCATCAAGGGCTCAGCGGTGAACCCCGTGCTCCGCGAGGGGAACAGCGACCGTCGGGCACCTCTGGCCGTGAAGAACTACGCGAAGAAGCACCCGCACCGCAACAAGCCGTTCGCCGAGGGATCGAAGACCCGCGTCGCGACGCTCGGTCACGACGACTTCAAGCACAACGAGCGCTCCTGGGTCGCCGCCCATGACGACGTCCTGACCTTCCGCCACACCGCCGCAGATGGCACTGTGACGATCCTCAAGGAGGGGCTGAAGGTCCTTCCGCGCGAGATCATCGACGCGACGTTCCTCTCGGCCGCGCACCTCGACGCCTTCCTCGCCGAGACGCTCGAGACGGCGAAGAACGACGACGTCCTCTACTCGGTGCACCTCAAGGCCACCATGATGAAGGTCAGCGACCCGATCATCTTCGGTCACGTCGTGAAGGTGTTCTTCAAGGACGTGTTCGCGCAGTACGGCGACAAGCTGGCCGCCGCGGGACTCAACCCCAACGACGGTCTCGGCTCGATCCTCTCGGGCCTCGGTGACATCGCCGACGGCGACGAGATCGCCGCAGCATTCGACAGGGCCATCGCCGAGGGGCCGCGTCTCTCGTACGTGAACTCCGACAAGGGGACCACGAACCTGCACGTCCCGAGCGACGTCATCGTCGACGCCTCCATGCCCGCGCTCGTCCGCAACGGCGGCAAGCTGTGGGGCAAGGACGGCGGCGAGGCCGACACGCTCGCGGTGATCCCGGACTCCTCGTATGCGAGCGTCTATCAGGCGGTCATCGACGATGTGATCGCCAACGGCCCGCTCGACCCCGCCACGATCGGCACCGTGCCGAACGTGGGCCTCATGGCGCAGGCGGCTGAGGAGTACGGCAGCCACGACAAGACGTTCGAGATCGCCGCCGCAGGCACTGTTCAGGTGCTCGACAGCGAGGGCACCGTGCTGATCGAGCACGAGGTCGGCGCGGGTGACATCTGGCGCGCGACGCAGACGAAGCACATCCCGGTGATGGACTGGGTCAAGCTCGCCGTCTCCCGCGCTCGCGCCACGGGCGTGCCCGCGGTGTTCTGGCTCGATGCCAACCGCTCGCACGACGCGCAGATCATCGCCAAGGTGCACCAGGGTCTCGCGACGCTCGACACCAAGGGCCTCACGATCACGATCCTCGCTCCCGAGGAAGCCACTCGCTACACGCTGGCGCGGATGCGCCACGGCCTCGACACCATCTCGGTGACGGGCAACGTGCTGCGCGACTACCTGACCGACCTGTTCCCGATCCTCGAGGTCGGCACCAGCGCGAAGATGCTGTCGATCGTCCCGCTGCTCGCCGGCGGTGGCCTCTTCGAGACGGGCGCCGGCGGATCGGCCCCCAAGCACGTGCAGCAGCTCGTCGAGGAGAACTACCTGCGGTGGGACTCGCTGGGCGAGTTCTTCGCGCTGGCCGCGTCGCTCGAGCACTTCGCCGACCGCACCGGGAACGAGAAGGCCCGGGTCCTCGCGGAGACCCTCGATGCGGCGACCGGAACGTTCCTCGAAGAGGACCGCTCCCCGGGCCGCGCTCTCGGCACGATCGACAACCGCGGCAGCCACTTCTACCTGGGTCTGTACTGGGCGCAGGAGCTGGCGAAGCAGACGAAGGATGCCGAGCTCGCCGCGTCCTTCGCACCGATCGCCGCCACGCTCGCCGAGAACGAGGAGAAGATCGTCTCCGAGCTCAACGCCGTGCAGGGCAAGCCCGTCGAGATCGGCGGGTACTACCGCCCCGACGACGCGCTCGTCACCGCAGTCATGCGCCCGTCCACCACGCTGAACGGCATCGTCGACGCGCTGAGGTGACGCAGATCACAGAAGAAGGGGCCGGATGCGAGAGCATCCGGCCCCTTCTTCGCGTGATCCCTCCGCGGAATCGACGACGCGTCGCGTGCGGGGGATCTGCTCGGTGAGAGCGGGGATCAGTAGTGGACCGCGACCTCGAGCCCCACGGGAGACCATTCGTAGACGTACCGGGCGACATCGATCGGCATGTTCACGCAACCGTGGCTGCGGGGATTGCCGAAGTCGTTGTGCCAGTACGTGCCGTGGAAGCCCTCGTCGCCGTTGAAGTAGGTGACCCAGGGGACGTTGGGCGTCTCGGTGATCGAGCCGTCCGGCTCGCGGCTCTTCATGGTCTGCTCGCGCACGTGCGCGTAGACGCGGAAGTTGCCGGTGTCGGTCGGTGTCGCGCTCTTGCCCGAGGAGATCGCCCAGGAGCGCACGACCGCGCCGTTCTCGATGAGGGTCGCGGTCTGCGACCCGAGGTCGACATCGATCTTGCGCACGAGGTTGACGGACTCGAACGGCGTCTCGGTGACCTCGATGGGGAAGATGCCCTCGCCGGCCTCGAGCTTCGTCGCGACGTCTGATGCGAGGGCAGAGGTGTCGCCGATCGCGCGACCGCTCACTCCCTCGGCCTCGGTGCGGAGGATCTTGCCGGCCGAATCGACGATGTTCGTCGCGTTGACCGGGGCCCGGTCGACGGCTGCCGGGAGGGCGTCGATCGTCGCCTGGATCGAAGCCTCGTCGGCGACCACGCTGAGCTCGCCACCGTCGTCGACGACGGAGATCCAGGTCGAGGCGGTCGCCGCGTCGACGGGAACCGTGCGCTCTTCGCCGATGTAGAAGCCGATCGAGCCGAGCATCGTGTTCAGTGAGGTCGCGAAAGCCGTGGCGTCTTCATCAGTGATCGCCGGCGCGGCTTCGGCCGGGTCGCCGGAGAACTCGAGGCTCGTGCCACCGTCCGCGATCGTGTCGACGATCGCGGCGGTGAGACCGTCGAGGTCGACGGCCGTCCCGGTGGCTGAGGGGGTGATCGCGTAGCCACCGCCTGCGGCGTCGAAGACGACGCCGGCATCGACCGCGTCTTCGAAACTCGACGGCACGGCCTCACGCAACGCGGCCTCGGCCGTCGCGGGATCGAGAGTGATCTCGCCGGCGACGGGTTCACCCATCCAGGCGGTCACGTTCCAGAGCGGACGCTCCGCGAAAGCGGCGTCCGCGAGTGCGGTCGCGTCGATCTCGGCGCCGAGATCCGCTCCCGTCAGCACGGTGTCGCCGCCTGCTCCGGTCAGAGTGACCTCTGCATCGGCGACGTGGGCCTGGATCGTGTCGGCCGCGGCACCGGGCGTGAGCCAGCCGACGGGAATCCCGGCGACCGTGGTGCCCGGCGCGATCAGGATCATCGAGGCGGCGGCCGTGCCCAGGGCCAGCGCGCCCACGCCGAGGCCGATCCACAGGCCGAGGCGCTTCTTCTTCGGAGCCGGTTCGATCGGCGCCCAGGCGAGTTCCTGGTCGCCGCTGCGCGGCGGCTGGGAGTCGGTGGGTGCGTCGCCGGAGTCGGCGGGCGCGACAGGATTCGGCTGGTCGCCGGAGGCGGTCGCCTCGGTCAGCTTCTCGGTCTTCGCATCCTGCGCTGAGATCAGATCGGTCACGAACTCACCCCCCGGTTTCTCACGTGTCCTTAGCGATATGCTACGCGATCGCTGATAACGAGGAGGCAACGGTCCGTGGACCGCGGAAATTCCCGATGCGTCAGTCGCTGATGACGGCGAGGCCGTCGATCTCGACCAGCATCTCCTCGCGGGGGAGGCCCGTGAAGACGGTCGTGCGCGAAGGCAGGACCCCGCTGGTGGTGTGCGCTGTCACGAACGCGCCATACGCGTCGTTCATGATCGAGAAGTCCTCGCGCTTGGTCAGGTAGACGCGCAGCATCACGACATCGTCGAATGTCGCGCCGGATGCCTCGACGATCGCCTTGACGTTCTCGAGCGTGCGCGTGGTCTGAGCCGCGACATCGCCGGGGAAGAGGTATTCGCTCGTCTGGGGGTCGACAGGGCCCTGTCCGGAGACCTGCACGATCGGGCCCTTTCGGATCCCCTGCGAGAAGGTGTGAGCGGGAGCGGGGGCGGCGTCGGTCGACACTCGGATCTTCGCGGTCATGCGACCAGCCTAGTAGCCTTGTTAGATGCCTCTACAAATCCCGGATCCTGTCCTCGGCACCTGGGCGAAGGGTTTCCCTCCGCGTTCCGCGGGGCTGCGGCTGTCGGAGGTACCCGACGCGGGCCTGCACCTGTCCGATCTCGTGACGCCGGTGATGACGGTCCATGAGGCGGCGCTCTCCCACAACGAATCGACCGTCTTCGCCTGGGCGGCGGAACAGGGAGTCGTCCTCGCACCGCACGGCAAGACGACGATGGCGCCGGCGCTCTGGCAGCGGCTGCTCGATGCCGGCGCATGGGGGATCTCCGTCGCGACGCCGTGGCAGGCCGAAGTCGCGGTCGAGGCAGGGGTCTCCACCGTGCTCATCGCGAACGCCGTGACGGATCGTGGCGCCGCGCACCACCTCGGCGCTCTGCTCGCTGCGGCGGGCGATCTCCGGATCCTCTGCTGGGCGGACTCCGTCGAGACCGTCGGCATCCTCGCCGACGCGCTTCACGACGCCGAGCGTCCTCTCGACGTGCTCGTCGAACTCGGTGGCCGGGGCGGGCGCACGGGCGCACGCAGCGTGGAAGAGGGGGAGCGCATCTCCCAGGCGATCGTCGCGGCCCCCGGTCTGCGGCTCGCCGGAGTCGCCGGCTACGAAGGACCGTTCGGTCCCGACCGGTCGGAGGCGTCTGTCGCCGCCGTCGACGCCTATCTGTCCACACTCGTCGACCTGCACCGTCGCCTCGAGTATCCGCCCGGCGTTCGGCCCGTGCTCAGCGCAGGAGGCAGCGCCTTCCCCGACCGGGCAGCGGCGATCCTGGCCCCTCACGGAGCGGATGCCGACATCGTGCTGCGGTCGGGTGCGTTCCAGATCCACGACGACGGCTTCTACTCGCGCATGTCGCCGTTCGGCGCCCTGACATCGACGGCGCCGCTGCGTTCCGCCATGCACGCGTGGTCGCGCGTCGTCTCGCAGCCCGAAGAGGGACTCGCACTGCTGGACGCGGGCCGTCGAGATGTGCCGTTCGACCTCGACCTGCCGGTCCCGCAATCGGTCGAGGGGCGGATCACGGCCCTGAACGACCAGCACGCCTTCCTCGCTCTTGCAGACGGGGCGGATGTCTCCGTCGGCGACGTCGTGCGTCTCGGGCTGTCGCATCCCTGCACGGCTTTCGACAAATGGCGCGTGGTGGCGGTCATCGACGACCCGGATGCGGCGGACCCCCGGGTGATCGGAGCGGTCGCGACATGCTTCTGAGCACCGAGAAGCCCGTGCGGGTGTACCGAGGCGTCACCGTGGTCGACGGCACCGGAGCCGAGAGGTTCGCGGCCGACGTCGCGGTCGAAGGAGCCCGCATCGTCGCGGTGATCCGCGACGGAGATGAGAGGGTCCTGGAACTGCCGGCGGATGCGGTGGAGGTCGCGGGGGTGGGGCGGGTGCTGGCTCCCGGGTTCATCGACATGCACGCGCACAGCGAGCTGGCCGTGCTGCAGGGAGCAGCCCACGACGCGAAGATCCTCCAGGGCGTCACGACGGAGGTGCTCGGCCAGGACGGGCTCGGCTATGCCCCGCTCGACGACGCGACGGCGGCGGTGATCCCGGCTCAGATCGCGGGCTGGAACGGCATGCCGCCCGCCGTCCCCTGGCGTTCGATGGATGACCTGCTCGCTGCGATCGACTCGGCCGCGGTGGGCAACGCCGCGGTCCTGGTGCCGCAGGGCAATCTGCGCATGATGGTGGTCGGTCACGAGAACCGGGCGGCCACACCTGCGGAGATCGCAGCGATGTCCGGCATCCTCGGCGCGGCGCTCGACGCAGGCGCGTTCGGCATGTCGAGCGGATTGACCTACACCCCGGGGATGTACGCCGACACGGCGGAGCTGGAAGCGCTCTGCCGAGTCGTCGCCGAACGCGGCGGCTACTGGGCGCCCCACACCCGAAGCTACGGCGGGGGAGCCCTGGACGCCTATCGGGAGGCGCTCGACATCGGCCGTCGCACCGGGTGTCCGATCCATCTCACGCATGCGACCATGAACTTCGCTCCGAACCGCGGGCGTGCGGCAGAGCTGCTCGCTCTGGTCGATGAGGCCCTCGACGACGGCGTCGACGTGACCCTCGACACCTACCCTTATCTTCCCGGTGCCACCACGCTCGCGGCGCTGCTTCCGAGCCGACTGGCCGAGAGCGGCGACCTGCTCGCGACCCTCGCTGCGCTCGATGAGAGCGGACGCGAGACCGTCCGCGTCGAGCTCGAGGAGATCGGCTGCGACGGTTTCCACGGGGAGCGTGCCGACTGGTCGGCCATCCAGATCTCCGGCACCTCGTCGCCCGAACTCGTGGACCTCGTCGGACGGACCGTCGCGGAGATCGCCGAGTCGTCCGGCAGGCGCTCCGTCGACGTGGTGCTGGACACGATCCTCGAGGATGCGGGGGCCACCGGCATCCTGATGCACATCGGCGACGAGGAGAACGTCCGCACGATCATGCGGCACCCGCGGCACAGCGGCGGCAGCGACGGGATCCTGATCGGCGCGAGACCGCATCCGCGGGGCCGAGGGACCTTCCCGCGCTACCTCGGGCACTACGTGCGAGAACTCGGGGTGCTCTCCCTCGAACAGGCTGTGCAGCACCTGTCCGGCACGCCGGCGATGCGGCTGGGCCTCGACCGGGGTGACGCGCCGCGGGGTGTGATCCGCGAGGGAGCGACGGCCGACCTCGTGCTGTTCGATCCCGAGACCATCACGGCGGGGGCGACCTTCGATGCTCCCCACGAGGCGCCGATCGGCGTCGACGAGGTGCTCGTCGGCGGTGTGCCGGTGGTGCTGGCGGGACACGCGTCCGGTGCGACACCGGGTCGAGCGCTGCGAATGACGCCCGCCGCGCATCGTGCCCCGGTCCCGAACATCCCGTCGGTGACCGATCCCGCTGCCGAGCCGTTCGAGTGGACGGTTCACACCCCGGTGTCGGCTCCGGAAGCCCTCGTCGCGAGCGCATCCCGTCTCGGCGAGCATCTCGAAACCGGGAATGCGGCATCCGCGATCACGCTGAGGATCGACGAGTCTCTCGCGGGGGAGCCGTTCGCCCGAGCGCGTGTCGGCGCCGAGGCATTCCGCGTGACGGTGACGGCCGACGGAATCGACGTCGCGGGGGCGAGCGCGGCGGGCGTGTTCCGGGGCGTCACGCTGCTCCGGCAGCTGCGCGAGCCCGGCTCCGATCGCGCTCGGATCCCCCCAGGAACGTGGCAGTCTGCTCCGGCTCACACCTGGCGGGGGCTCATGCTCGATGTCGCGCGGCACTTCCATCCGGTCGAGGATCTCAAGCGACTCGTCGATCTGATGGCCGACCACCATCTCACGGTGCTGCACCTCCACCTCACCGACGATCAGGGCTGGCGCTTCGAGGTGCCGGGTTATCCGCTGCTCACAGAGGTGGGCGCGCGCCGCGAGGAGACACAGCGGGGCCACGGGTCGCACGCCACAGTGGTGCCGGGGCTGCACGAGGGTCATTACACGGATGCGGAGCTGCGCGACCTGGTCGCCTACGCCGCGGAGCGATTCGTGGCGGTCGTGCCGGAAGTCGAACTGCCCGGGCACATCCATGCGGCGCTCGCCGCGTACCCCGCGCTCGGCAACACGGATGCGAGCGAGCGCGCTGTCGCGCCGTGGTCGCGCTTCGGCGTGAACCCTCGCACCCTCGCGCCGACGGATGACGCCCTCGCGTTCGGGCGCGCGGCGATCGACGCCCTGTGCGACCTCTTCGACTCTCCGTGGATCGGCATCGGCGGCGATGAGGTGCCGGTCACCGAGTGGGCGCAGAGCGCCGCTGCGCGCGAGCGGATGGGCGAGCTCGGTCTCGCGACTCCCCACGACGTGCAGCCCTGGTTCACCGATCATTTCGTCGCCCACCTCCGCAGCCGTGGGCGCATCGCCCTGGCATGGGACGAGGTGCTCGAGGGCGATGTCCCCGAGGGTGTGCGGATCCTCGCGTGGCGGGGTCCCGTCGCGATGCGCGAGGCGCTGAGGCGCGGCATCCCCGTGATCGCGTGCCCCGACCTCGAGGTGTATCTCGACTACCCCCAGTCGGAGTCGGCGGAGGAGCCGATCCGGGTCGGCCCGCCGCTGCCGATCGAGCAGGCCTACACGCTGCGCATCGAGGACGGCGCGGTCGGCGGACAGGCCAACGTGTGGACCGAGCACCTCCCGACGAGAGATCGGGTCGACTTCGCGATGTTCCCTCGTCTCGCAGCGATCGCCGAACGGCTGTGGGACGGCGGCGAACCACCCTCGTATGAGGGGTTCGCGCGACGTCTTCCCGTCCATCTCAGACGCCTCGCCGAGTCCGGTGTGCGGTATCGTCCTCTCGACGGTCCGACGCCCGTGCAGAGGCGTCCTGGAGTGCCGGGGAAGCCTCTGACACGCGAGGCGCGGCAGGCGATAGTCGCGGGCCTCGTCGAAGGCCTGGCGGACTCGTCCGGCACCGCCGCCGGAGTACTCTCGGCATAATGTAACGTTTCCGTAACCCTCCCTGTGCTAACTGTGGCAGGGGTTGCGAAATTTTTGTTCGTAAGGTCTACTAACAAACATGTCCGTATCGGATGGATCGCGTCCTTCGACGTCGCCAGATTACGTCGCCGCGAGCGCGCACGCCTTCGGCCCGGGGCGCCACCTGCGCTCTCGCTCGAAGGTGCTCCCGGAACACGCTCGCGGTCACAACCGCGCGCTCGTGCTGCAGACGCTCTATCACTCGGGAGCGATGAGTCGAGCGGACCTCTCTCGCGAGACCGGCCTCACTCGGGTCACCATCTCCGACCTCGTCGCGGAGTTCATCTCCGACGGCATCGTCGTCGAGATGGGAGTGCGCGAGACGGTCGGACCGGGCAAGCCTCCGATCCTCATCGACATCGACCGAGTCGGGCACCAGATCATCGGGATCGATCTCTCCGGCCCCCATGCCTTCGTCGGCGCTCTGCTCAGCCTCGACGGCGACGTGCTCGAGCGCCGTGAGGTGCCGCGACCCGAGAGCGCAGACGGCGACGCCGCCTACGCCGCCACGCTGGAGCTGGCCCGAGCGCTCGCCGAGACGGCCACGCAGCCCATCCTCGGCGTCGGGATCGGCAGCCCCGGTGTCGTGCGTCCCGACGGCGTCGTGCTCAGCTCGCCCAACCTCGGGTGGAGCAATCTCCCTCTCGAGGCGAAGCTGGGCGTCGATCTCGATCTGCCGGTCCTCGTGCGCAACGACGCCAACGCCGCGGTGCTCGCCGAGTACACGTTCGGCGAGGCGAAGGCCGACTTCATGCTCATCAAGATCGGTCGCGGAGTCGGAGCCGGCGTCATCACCGGCAGCCAGCCGCTGCTCGGCAGTCGCTTCGCAGCGGGCGAAATCGGCCACGTCGTCGTGGGCACCGACGGTGGACCCCGCTGCGCGTGCGGCAAAGACGGCTGCCTCGAAGCGTGGCTGAGTGAGACGCGGCTGCGTCCCGCCATCGCAGACGCCCCCGGATCGCGCGACGAGATCCTCCGCGATGCGGGCACCCGCATGGGCATCGCGATCGCCCCGATCGTCGCGGCACTCGATCTGTCCGAGGTCGTGCTCTCGGGTCCTGAGGATCTGCTCGACGGCGTGTTGATCGACGCCGCGGTCGAGACCCTGCACGCGCGCACGCTCGAGGGCGTCTTCGAGGACGCGCTCATCCGCCGCACACACCAGGACGACATCGTCCTGCGCGGTGCCGCCGTGATGGTGCTGTCCAGCCAGCTGGGCGTCTCGTGATCCGTACCGGCGGGAGCGACCGCGTCCACGAGCCGAAGACGAGCAGGGGCACCATCCGATGACGGATGCGCTCGCCGTCGACCTGTCCGGTCGGCCCATACGAGTGGGCCTGGACGTCGGCGGAACCAAGATCGATGCCGTCGCGGTGTCCGCGGACGGAGACATTCTGGCGCGCCTGCGCCGACCCACCGGCTGGGGTGAGGAGGCAGTCGTCGTCAGCATCCTCGAGACGGTCGATGCGCTCGCCGACGAGGGAGGATTCGCTCGCTCGTCGGTCAGATCGGTGGGCGTCGGGATCCCCGGGCTGGTCGACGCCGACACCGGTCGGGTGCTCCATGCCGTGAATCTCGGCGTCGAGTCCCTGGATCTCGCCGGGCGCGCCGGTCGACAGCTGGGTATCCCCGTCCGCGTGGAGAACGACGTGAAAGCGGCCGCCCTCGGGGCTGCGGTGCTGCGCGGCGTCGACGGGTCGATGGCCTATCTCAATCTCGGCACCGGGGTCGCTGCCGGGATCGTCGTCGACGGCACGATCTGGCGTGGCGCGCGAGGCACGGCCGGGGAGGTCGGGCACCTCTCGGTCGACCCGAACGGCCGTCTCTGCGGCTGCGGACAGCGCGGCTGCATCGAGACCTTCTGCGGCGGAGGCGCGCTCGCACGAGCCTGGGATCGTCCCGGTGCGCTCCCGGTGCGCGACATCTTCGACGCGGCCGACACCGGTGACGAACGGGCGCTCGCGCTCCGCGCCGATCTCTTCCACGGCGGGGCCGCGGCGGTGCGTGCGCTCGTGCTCTCGGCCGACGTCGAACGCGTGATCATCGGCGGCGGCCTCACTTCGCTCGGCGACAGGCTCTACACGGGCATCCGCGACGCTCTCCGGTCCGATGCCGAGGCCTCGCCCTTCATGCGCTCGCTCCACCTGGACGACAGGATCGAACTGCTCCCTGCCGGCTCTCCCGCCGCGGCCTTCGGGGCCGCGGTCGTCGGCGCGACCACCCCCTCTAAGGAGACCGTTTCCCATGGCTGAAGTCGTCATCGTCGAGAACGCAGAAGCGGCAGGCGCGCTCGTCGCCGCCGAGATCGTCGAGCTGATCGACAGACGTGCGGACGCCGTGCTCGGCCTCGCCACCGGTTCGACACCCCTCCCCGTCTACAAGGCACTGCGAGACAGGCTCGCGGGTCGCGACGTCTCGCAGGTGCGCGGTTTCGCCCTGGACGAGTACGTGGGGATCGACCCCGCTCATCCCGAGAGCTACCGCTCGGTCATCACCCGCGAGGTCGTCGAGCCGCTGGGGCTCGACCCGCGACGGATCCATGTGCCCAACGGCGCACAGGCCACCATCCAGCACGCAGGTGACGACTACGAGACCGCGATCGACGCGGCCGGAGGAGTGGATCTGCAGATCCTCGGCATCGGCACCGACGGACACATCGGCTTCAACGAACCCGGCTCGTCGTTCGCCTCGCGCACGCGCGTGAAGACCCTCACCGAGCAGACCCGCGAAGACAACGCCCGCTTCTTCGACTCGATCGACGACGTGCCCATGCACTGCATCACCCAGGGGCTCGGCACGATCCTTCGCGCTCGGCACCTCGTGCTGCTCGCCTTCGGAGAGGGCAAGGCACAGGCCGTGGCGGATGCCGTCGAGGGGCCGCTGTCGGCCATCCTCCCGGGTTCGGCGATCCAGCTGCACCCGCACGCGACCGTCGTCGTCGACGAGGCCGCGGCGTCCCGGCTGAAGCTCGCCGACTACTACCGCTACACCTTCGCGAACAAGCCGAGCTGGCAGGGGATCTGACGCGGTCGGCTCTCAGGGCCGAATCGTCGGCCACGCCAGCGGCAGCAGGTGCTCGATGCTGAGCGGCGCCAGCGGCAGCGTCTCGGCATCCGCGGGTGTGATCCATCGCAGCTCGGCGAGCTCCGCCTGGACGACGACCTCCGCCGCGGCGATGGACACCGAGAACGCGTCGGCCACGACTCGGTGACCGGGCTCGTTGGCCGCCTCGGAGACGAACGTGCCGAGCGGCTCCAGATCGCCCTCATCCAGGCGAAGGCCGAGCTCTTCGTGCAGCTCGCGGATCAGCGTCTGCGACGGGGTCTCCCCGGGCTCGGGCTTGCCGCCGGGTTGCATGAAGCGCGTCGTGCCCTGCTTGCGCACGACGAGCACCCTGCCGGCGTCATCGACGATGACCGCGGCGCTGACGTGGATGTCAGGCATCGGGAGCGAAGACCTTGCCGGGGTTGAGGATTCCCAGCGGATCGAACACCCGAGTGATCTGACGCTGCAGCTCCCACTGGTCGTCTCCGAGCTCGTCGGCCAACCAGCGGCTCTTCAGCGTTCCGATGCCGTGCTCTCCGGTCAGCGTGCCGCCGAGCGCGATCGCGGCCCGGAACAGCTCGTCCGCCGCCGCCCAGACCTCAGCGGGAGGCTCTGCGCCCTCGAAGATGAAGTTCGGATGCAGGTTGCCGTCGCCCGCGTGAGCGACCGTGGGGATCGCCATCGAGTAGGCCTTCTCGATGCGGGCGATCTCGTCGAACATGGCGGGCATGGCGCTGCGCGGCACCGACACGTCTTCGATGAGGGTCGTGCCGAGCGCCGACATGGCGGGGTGCATGGCACGCCGGATGGCCAGGAGGCGCTCTCCTTCTTCGCGGTCATGGGAGACCTCGGTCACACCCTGATGAGCCGTCAGGATGTCGGAGATCATCGTCGCCTCGGCCACTGCCGCCGGACCATCGGTCTGGATCGTCAGCTGGGCGCTCCCGGCCACGGGCGAGGGGAGGTCGAGCAGGGCTGCGACGGCGGCGAGGCTCGCGGAGTCCATCAGCTCCATGATCGCCGGCTGCGCACCCGAGGCGGTGACCGCGGCCGAGGCGGACGCTGCGGCACGCACATCGGGGAAGACGGCCGTCACGGTGCAGGTCGTTCCCTCGACCAGTCGGCGCAGCTTGAGGGTGGCGCCGACGACCACGCCCAGCGTGCCCTCGGAGCCGATCACGAGCGAGGTGAGGTCGAGTCCTGTCACGCCTTTGACGCTGCGGTGGCCGAGGTGCAGCAGTCGGCCGTCGGCGAGAACCAGATCGACACCGAGGACCGCGTCTCGCACGACGCCGTACTTCGCACAGAGCAGCCCACCCGCTCCTGTGGCGATGTTGCCGCCGACCGTCGAGATCGCGCGGCTCGCAGGATCCGGTGCCCACCAGAGTCCGTGCTCCGCGAGCACGTCGTTGAGGTCGGCGTTGAGGATTCCGGGTTCGACGACGGCAAGCAGGTCGTCGGCCCGGATCTCGTGGATCGCGGTCATCCGGCGAGTGGACAGCACGATCTCGCCCTCGCCGCCGTTCGCCGCGCCGGCGAGACCGGTGCCGGCGCCACGAACCACGACAGGGGTCGCCGTCTCGGTCGCGATGCGCATCACCGTCTGGACGTGCTCGACCGTCTCGGCGTGCACGACCGCGAGCGGCCGCCCGGGCGCCGCATGCCCCGATCTGTCGGCGCGGGCTTCTTCGAGGACCGTCGCATCGGTGTCGACGATGTCGCCGAGTGCGGCGACGAGCAGGTCGAGTGCGCTCATCGGATGCGACGCCGGCCGCTCACGACGCCTGCGCCGACGGCGACCACGGCGAACGCGATGCCGATGAGGGGCTGGTCCATCAGCCACCACGCGATCGTGACGCCGACGTAGATCAGCAGCTCGACGACGACGCGAAGGAACGGATGCAGTCGCAGGACGGGTCGCGGCGAGAGGAAGAGCGCCCAGATCAGGATCACGACGACCGGAGCCCCGATGCCGAGGATGACGTTGTACGGGAAGGGCCAGGTGGCGAATCCCCACAGGGCGAGGGTGCCCACTGCGACGATCAGGACGACCGATCGGACGACGTCGAGAGCGGTGATGGTGGGGCGGTCGACGCCGGGAACGGAGGCGGGATCCTGGGACATGGATCCAGTCTATTCGCCGCCGATGGCGGGTCAGAGCGCGGGCGCGGCCTCGTCTGCGGCTACCTGGTCGACCGGCGCGGTCTCGTCGGCGGGCGCGGTGTCGTCAGCGGGGGCAGGCTCTGCCGGAAGGGCGGTCTGGTCCTCGGTCACGGGCTCTGCCGGAGGAGCGGTCTCGACGGGAGCGGCCGGGGCCTCCGTCTCGGGTGCCGGCGTCTCAGGGGACGCCTCGGCGTCCGGGGACTCGGTCGGGGCAGCGGGTGCTGCCTCGACCGTCGGCTCGGGGATCGGCGCGATCGCGTTGTCCGGAGTCGGCTCGGAGGGTACCGTCTCGGCGGGATCCGCAGCCGGCCCTCCGCACGAGGGAGCGAGGGCCACGGAACCGAGGGTCACCCCGAGAGCCGAGAGGCTCGTGGTCGTCGACAGCATCGGACCGGACGCCGTCACGTAGTGGACCTCGAGGGGCGCGCCGAGGAGAATCTGGACGAGACCGGGGCGCAACTCGATCGTGCCGGTCCCTGCGTCACTCAGCGATGTGCCGTCGACGCCGCCGCGGCGTCCGCCGAGCAGCGCTTCGATGTCCGCGCCCGGTTCGCCGGACACATTCACGGTCACATAGGTGACAGCGCGTGCGTCGAGGCAGATGCTCGCGAGGCTCACTTCGATCGGAGTCGTCGGCGCGGCCGGTTCCGTGGGGTTCTCGCCGGGGGTTTCGCCGCCGGGGGTTTCTCCGGGGTTCTCGCCGGGGGTTTCGCCGCCGGGGGTTTCTCCGGGGTTCTCGCCGGGGGTTTCGCCGCCGGGGGTTTCTCCGGGGTTCTCGCCGGGGGTTTCGCCGCCGGGGGTTTCTCCGGGGTTCTCGCCGGGGGTTTCGCCGCCGGGGGTCTCTCCGGGGTTCTCGCCCGGGACCTCGCCATCGGGGTTCTCGCCGTCGGGGTTCTCGTCGTCAGGCTCTTCGTCCACGGGAGGGGACGTGGACTCGGGCAGCGCCGGCGCGGTCGACTCGGTCGGGGCCGGGGGTGAGACGATCGCCGGCGCGATGTCCTCAGCGGGCTGGGGGGTGACGGGTGCTTCGACGGGCGGGGTGACGGGCTCGGGCTCGGTCTCCGCTTCATCGACGATCGGCGTCTTGTCGTCGGACATCGACTCGTCGGGCCCGACGTCTGCACTGATCGACGAGGAATCGCTGTCGCCCGCACTCGGCATCGATGCCGCGGGCGTCGCGCCCGTGAGGCTCGGGATGATCGTGGCGGCCGCCACGACGCCGGCGACCACGAGGGCCGCCGATCCTGCGCTGACGAGCGCACCGACTCCGCTGAAGATGCCTCCGGTCGCCGTGCCACCGGCTCCGCCACCGGTCGCTGTGCCTGCGCCGGTCGCGCCGCCTCCACCGGTGCCGCTCGACGATCCGGCGGCGGCTGTTCCGCCTCCCGCAGCCACGACAGCTCCCTCGGTGATCCCCGAGGGCATGGCCGCGAGCGCGACGATGGGCGTACCGCCACCCTGGAGGGTGGCGAGGTAGCCTGCGGAACCCGTGACTCCGAGGACGAGCGGCAGCAGCACGAGGGCCAGCCGCTTGGAGACGTCCTTCGCCTCAGCCGCGACGATCATGCAGCGTGCGCACTGGTCGAGGTGCTGCTCGAGACGGTTGTGGTCTCGCGTGCTGAGGTTGCCGCGCGAGTAGGCACCCAGGTGCTCGATGGTCCACCGGCAGTCGGAACCTTCGGCCGCGCTGCGGAGGTGAGCCTGGATCCACGCTTCGCGAAGTCCTTCACGCGCTCTGAAAGCCAGCTGCGAGACGGCGCCGGACTTCATGCCGAGCAGGGTCGCGGCCTCCTGCGGCTTCATCTGCTCGATCTCTGTGTACCAGAGCACTTCCTGCCAGCGGGAGGGCAGGCTGCGGAACGCCTGCGCGGTCAGGCTGCGATCGAGGGCCTCGTTGGCGGCCTGGTCTGTGCTGTCGGGATCGGCGACGGAGTCGAGCTCGTCGATGGCGGACTCGCGTCGAGAGCGGCCCCACGCGGCGGCGGTGTTGCGGATGCTCGTGAACAGGTAGGCGCGGAACGATCCGTTCGGTCCGCCGCCCTTGATGATCGCCTGATAGATGCGGGTGTAGGACTCCTGCACGAGGTCGTCGGGGTCGATCGACGACGTGATAGATCGCGCGACCGACATGCCGGAGGGATAGTGCCGCCTCCACAGTTCGCCGAAGGCCGCCGCGTCACCCGAGCGGGTGCGCAGGACGAGATCGGCGTCGGCGATCGTTTCCTCGTGTGAAGTGCTGTCCTGATCCACTGTCATCCATCTGTCGTGGAGCGCGAGTGCGCCTCCACATGAAGAGACGCGTGAACCCCATTTTCATCACGCGTCATCTCCATTCTCTCTCCTATCTCTCAGGCTTGCCACCCCTTCTCGAAAAGTGCTCGCAGAAGACCGGGGGCGAATAAAGACCTGATCACGGGCAGATCAGTCGGGCTCGCGGAAGAACCGTGAAAAAAGATCTGAGAAATCGCGTAATGAATCGGCGTCGACGTCGTCTCATCACTAGAGACAGCCATGGGGCTCCACCGGGGGGCGGAGCTCAGGCGCTGGTGCAAGGGGTAAGTGCACCGGCATGGTGGGTCGGGCACCTCGGGGGAGGAGCGCTCGGACCGCCAGCTCTCGCAACGTGGGGGGAATTGTGACGGGGTCGCCGATCTGGGGAACGGCGGCCCCTCACCCGCACCGGGCTACGGCCGGTCGCCGACCCACACGCGAGCGACCTGCAGCTGTGCGTTCAGCAGCACCGCGTCAGCGACGAACCCGACCGCCAGGCGACCCATCCGGTCGCCGTATCCGATCGCTCCCGCCGGTGTCTCGGTGAGCGCCCGGACGGCTTCCGTGAGAGGTGCGCCCGCCGCGGTCGCCCTGCGCAGCGCCACGTCGAGGGTGAGCGTCGACCCCGCGATCGATCCCGTGTCGTCCGCGCGCGCGATGCCGTCGAGGACCGTCACGCTCACCGCACCCAGGTCGTAGTGCCCGTCGGCGCTGCCGGCAGCCGCCATGGCATCCGTGATGAGTGCGACGCGACCGGGTGCCGAGTCGAACACGAGCTTGACCACGTGCGGGTCGAGGTGGATGTCGTCGGCGATCACCTCGAGCACCACGCGGCGGTCGGCCGCCGCCGCCAGTACCGGCCCCGGCGCTCGGTGATGGATTCCGGGCATGGCGTTGAAGGCGTGGGTCAGCACGGAGGCGCCGGTCTCGAATGCCGCGTCCGCAGTCGCGGCATCCGCACTCGTGTGTCCCACCGCTGCGACAGCGCCGGCGTCCACGATCATCCGGATCGCCTCGAGACCGCCGGGGAGCTCCGGTGCGATCGTCACCTGCCGGATCGTCCCGCGGCCGGCGTCGAGCAGGCGGGCGACGTCGTCTCGTGTCGGAGTGCGCAGCAGCGACGGCTCGTGAGCTCCGTGGTGCGCCGGGTCGAGGAACGGCCCTTCCAGATGCGAACCGAGGATGTCGGCATCCGACTCCATCAGGTCGGCGATCTGCGCCACGCGTCGAGCGAGGGCGTCGACGGGGGCGGTGACGAGGGAGATCACCGATCGTGTCGTGCCATGAGCGCGGTGCAGAGCGCGAGCCGAGCGGATCGCCTCCGGCCCGTCGTCGAACGACGCTCCGGCGCCGCCGTGGCAGTGGATGTCGATGAATCCGGGTGTGAGCACGGCATCCGGCCCGGCGACGACGGTCGCGTCGACGACCTCATCGGCGGGGGCCCACGTCTGGCCGGTGCCGAGAGCGGCGACCCGCCCGTGTTCCATGCGAACCCAGGCGTCCGCGACCTCGACGCCGTGGTCGATCAGTCGGGCCGAGTGGATGACGACCGATCCCGTCGCTGTCGAAACGGATGTCATCGCTCGCTCCAGGGGATCTCGTCTGCGGGGTGGAAGTCCACGCCCTCAGCCTTCCACAGCGGGGCGAGTGCGCCGAGTCGCCCGCGGAACGACTCCCAGTCCCGGCCGTCGGCGTCGCGCGGTGACCACGCGACCTCCGCCTGAGCGGCGGCCCGCGGGAAGACCAGCTGCTCGACCTCGCTCAGGGTGCGGGTGGTCTCGCTCCACAGCGGAGCCTCGATGCCGAGGATCGCGGACTCCGGGACGTCGAGCACAGCGGTCGGCTCCCATTCGTACGCCCTGCGGACATCGATGATCGCGGCCCAGGTGAGTCCGAGCGGAAAATCCTCGGTGTACTTCATGTCGAGGTAGGCGACGTCGGCGGTCGACATGATGAGCGCCCCGCCACGCTCGACGAAGTGCGCCGCCTCCTCAGCGTGCGATCCCTCGGGCGTCGTCTTGCCCCAGTACTGGCCGATCGTCCCCTCGGCGATGTCCTTCGCTGCGCCCACCTCGTGCCAGGCGACGGGGATCTTGCCCTCTTCGAACACGATCGCGGTGGCGCGCTCGACGAACAGATCGAAGTCCGCCTGCGGGGTGCCGAGGGACTCGTCGCCGCCGATGTGGATGTACGGACCCGGGGTCATCTCGGCGAGCTCGCGCACGACGTCACGGACGAACTCGTAGGTGCGCTCTTCATGGATGCGGACGCTCGAGTGCCCGACGCCCCACCCGAGATAGGGCTCGCCTGCGACGGGGAGCGGCTGCCCCAGGCGCGCCGATTCGGCGATCAGGCTGTCGTTCATGACCGGATCCTCGACGAGCTCCGGATACGCGACGCCGATGGCGTGCGTGTGACCGGGGAGGTCGATCTCAGGGATCACGACCATGTGCCGCTCAGCGGCGTACGCGACGATCTCGCGATAGTCGTCCTTCGTGTAGAAGCCGCCGGGGTCGCCGAGGGAGGCCGTGGACGAGGCGAGCTCGGTGAGCTTCGGCCACGAGTCGATCTGGATGCGCCAGCCCTGGTCGTCGCTGAGGTGCAGGTGCAGGTAATTGAACTTCAGGGCACTGGTGCTGTCGATGAACTTCTTGACCTCATCGACGTCGAAGAAGTGACGCGTGACGTCGAGCATGACGCCGCGACGTGCGAATCGTGGCGCGTCGGTGATCTCGGCGCGCAGGAACGCCCATCCCTCGCCGTCCTCGCGGAGCAGCTGCAGCAGCGTCTGCACGCCGTAGAAGAGCCCTGCCTCGTCGCCGCCCACGATCTCGACGGAGTCGCCGACAGTGAGCCCGTATCCTTCGGGCGCCGCGGCGGGGTCGATCCGCAGGACGATCGTCGACCCGGTGCCGGCGCCGGTGCTGTCCGTCGAGTGCGACAGCCGGATGCCGCTGCGGCGCGCGACGGCGTCGATCAGCTGGGCCGCCGCGGGGGAGTCGCCGACGACTCGCAGGCCGTCGGAGACGGGCAGCCGACCATCGACGGCGATGGAGGAAGCGGGAAGAGGAACAAGGGGCATGGAATGGGGAAGGACCATGAACAAAACCTACCGTGCGCAGAGTCGGCAGCACAGGGAAATCCGCTATGCTTTCTCACGTCGCGACTGGCGTCTGGGTGGACTACCACCGGGGAGCGACTGACCACGGAATTCGACCGCGCGCCTGGGCCGATAGGTACACCCTTCGAATCCGTTGTCAGAGGAGCATGTCATGACCGACCGTTACTTCAACGCCCCACTCTCCGAGGTCGACCCCGAGATCGCACAGGTCCTCGACCGAGAGCTCGCACGGCAGCAGACGTTCCTCGAGATGATCGCATCCGAGAACTTCGTGCCCGTCTCCGTGCTCCAGTCCCAGGGCTCGGTGCTGACGAACAAGTACGCCGAGGGATACCCCGGCCGTCGTTACTACGGCGGCTGCGAAGAGGTCGACGTCGCGGAGGAGCTCGCGATCCAGCGCGCCAAGGACCTGTTCGGCGCGGAGTTCGCGAACGTCCAGCCGCACTCGGGAGCATCCGCGAACGCCGCCGTGCTGCACGCGATCGCTCGGCCCGGCGACACGCTGCTCGGCCTCGCGCTCGACCAGGGCGGTCACCTCACTCACGGCATGAAGATCAACTTCTCCGGCCGTCTGTACGACATCGTCGCCTACGGCGTCGACCCCGAGACCTCGACCATCGACATGGACGAGGTGCGTCGCCTCGCCCTCGAGCACAAGCCGAAGGTCATCATCGCCGGCTGGTCGGCATACCCGCGCACGCTCGACTTCGCCGCCTTCCGTGCGATCGCCGACGAGGTCGGCGCGCTGCTCTGGGTCGACATGGCGCACTTCGCCGGCCTCGTCGCCGCCGGCCTCCACCCGAACCCGGTGCCGCACGCGCACGTCGTCTCGTCGACCGTGCACAAGACGATCGGCGGCCCCCGTTCGGGCTTCATCCTGACGAACGACGCCGACCTCGCGAAGAAGCTCAACACGGCTGTGTTCCCGGGGCAGCAGGGCGGCCCCCTGATGCACGTGATCGCCGCGAAGGCGACGGCGTTCAAGCTCGCGGGCACCCCGGAGTTCAAGGAGCGCCAGGAGCGCACGCTGCGCGGAGCGTCCATCCTCGCCGAGCGTCTCTCGCAGCAGGATGTGAAGGATGCCGGCATCGGAGTGCGCTCCGGCGGCACCGACGTGCACCTGGTGCTCGTCGACCTGCGTGACGCCGCGATCGACGGCAAGCAGGCCGAGGACCTGCTGCACGACATCCACATCACCGTCAACCGCAATGCGGTGCCGAACGACCCGCGCCCGCCGATGGTCACCTCGGGTCTGCGCATCGGGACGCCGGCACTCGCCACCCGCGGCTTCGGCGACGCCGAGTTCACCGAGGTCGCCGACGTGATCGCACTCGCGCTGCTCCCCGGCGCCGACGTCGAGGCGCTCCGTGCGCGTGTCGATGCGCTCGCCGCAGGCTTCCCGCTCTACCCGGACCTGCAGCAGTGACCGCGAAGATCCTCGACGGCAAGGCGGCGTCGGCCGCGATCAAGGCCGAGCTCACCGAACGGGTCGCCGCGCTGAAGGCGAAGGGCGTGGTGCCCGGCATCGCGACCGTTCTCGTCGGAGCCGACCCGGCATCTCAGCTCTACGTCGGTATGAAGCACCGTCAGTCCGAGGCGATCGGGATGAACTCGATCCAGCGCGAGCTGCCGGCCGATGCCACCCAAGCCGACGTCGAGGCGCTGATCGACGAGCTCAACGCCGATCCGGACTGCCACGGATACATCGTGCAGCTGCCGCTGCCGAAGCACATCGACACGGACGCGATCCTCGAGCGGATCGACCCGGCGAAGGATGCGGACGGACTGCACCCGACCAACCTCGGTCGACTCGTGCTCAACGTCAACAACCCGATCCACACCCCGCTGCCGTGCACGCCGCGGGGTGTCATCGAGCTGCTGCTGCGCAACGGCTACGACTTCGCCGGCAAGCACGTCGTGGTCGTCGGACGAGGTGTGACGATCGGTCGCTCGATCGGCCTGCTGCTGACGCGACGCGACCTGAACGCGACGGTCACGCTCACGCACACCGGCACGGTCGACATGCCGCGGTACCTGCGGGAGGCCGACGTCATCGTCGCCGCCGCGGGCGTCAAGCACCTCATCCGCGCCGAGGACGTCAAGCCGGGGGCCGCCGTGCTCGACGTCGGCGTGACCCGCGAGACCGACCCCGAGACGGGCAAGAACCTCGTCTTCGGAGACGTGCACCCGGATGTCGCCGAGGTCGCGGGCTGGGTGTCGCCGAACCCGGGCGGAGTCGGTCCGATGACCGTCGCCCTGCTCATGACCAACGTCGTCGAGGCGGCGGAACGCCTGGTCTGACCGTCGCCGGTCTCGATCTGCATCGTCGGTCCCGATCCGTGGACTTCCCCTTCCGATCCGCCTGCGGATCGGGGTGAGGCCCGGGATCGGGACCGTCTGCGTTCAGCCCAGCTCGTCGAGCATCCGCCGCTGCTCCGGGGTCAGACCGTCGTGGAGCTCCTCCCGCGCCTCCGCGGCGGCGGTCGTCTCCGGGGCGGGCGTGGAGGCTGCGGGCGCCGGTTTGCGGCGCGACACCTTGCCCTGCACGGCGTCGTACAGCTCGCCGGCCTTCGCCCGCAGCCTGTCGTCGACCTGGTCGTAGATCATCCAGCCGAACAGCAGGAAGAGCGGCGGGAGCGCGTAGCTCCAGAAGCCCGAGGCGCGGACGCCGCTCAGCCAGACGACGGCCACCCAGATGAGCAGCTCGACGAGATAGACGAGGACGTACTGGACGACCTTCTCGCCGGTTCTCGTGCGATCGGCCGCGGACTTCGCCGCCGCGTTGCGGAACGCCGCGGTGAGCAGCGGCTTCACGAAGAGCGCCGCGAGCGTCAGGATGACGGCCGCCCACAGCGCGGTGAACCCGACAGAGACCCCCGACGACAGCAGGCCGATGAGCAGCAGCACCGCGACGTTGAACACGTAGAGTGCGGCGAACCGGACGATTCCGTTCTTCATCTGACCAGAATTCCACACACCCCCCCCTGCCGCGGCATCTCCGTGCGGAGCCTGGTGGGGATCAGCGTGCGGGAAACGCGCGTTCGACCGCATCGACCACGGTGCCGTAGACGGAGTCCCACGGGACGAGCGGGGGAGTGACCCCGGCGAGTTCGAGGCTCACGGCTCCATGCACCTGCGCCCAGACGGTGAGAGCGGCGGCCATGACCTGCGGTTCGTCGACGCGGGCCGCGAGCGCGCGCACGAGCGGCGCCATCGCCGTGCTCATGGTCGCGTCATCGGGGCGGCAGTCCGCGGTCGCCACTGCGCCGCCGAACATGAGGCGGTAGAGCGCGGGATTCTCCATCGCCCACGTCCGGTACGCGAATCCGAGTGCGCGGAGCCCTTCCGGTTCGGCCGTGGCCTGCGCCTCGCCGAACGACGCGAAGCCGTGCTCGATGACCGCGACGAGCAGTTCGGTCTTCCCGCCGAACAGCGCGTAGACCGCTGAGGTCGAGGTGCCCGCGGTCTGTGCGATGTCGCGGAGACTGATCCGCTCGGGGCCCTTGTCGTCGACCATCTCGGCCGTCGCGTCGAGCAGGCGGTCGCGCAGGGCGTCGTCGTACAGGGGAGGTCTTGCCATGGGATCGATCTTATCGTAACGTTGTTGCATAACGCAGTTACGTAACGATGTTCCAAGGAGAGCGCATGACTCAGCACGTCTTCCCCGGCAGGTTCACCGCCGCTCCGGAACGATCGGATGTGACGGTCTTCCTGATCGGGATGCGAGCCAATCGGTGGTGGCAGCTCGGCAGGGTGTGGCGGACGGCCAGCAAGATGCCCCCGATGCTGCAGCATCTCGTGACGCACCCGGAGGCGGGGATGCTCGGAGTGCACAGCTGGTTCGGTCGCACGACGATCCTGCTGTCGTACTGGGAGAGTCCGGAGCATCTGCAGCGGTTCGCCGCCAACCGCGACGCACCCCATCTGCAGCCCTGGCGCGACTTCATGCGCACGCTGCAGGGAACGGGGAGTGTCGGCGTGTGGCATGAGACCTATCAGGTGCCGACAGCGGATCTGGAGGCCGTCTACGTCGACATGCCGGCATTCGGACTCGCGGCGGCGACCGCGCACGTCCCCGTGGGGCCGGGCATGAAGACGGCGCGCCAGCGGATGGGTCGCTGACGCGCCGGCATCATCAGAGCTCAGCCCTGGGGGTGCAGGCTGCTCTCGATGTTCGTGATGCGAGCCTGCTCGTCGAAGCGGAAGGTCGCAGTGCCCGTGCCGTCGGCGACCGTGGCCCCCGAGAACGCCTCGTCGGTCCACGTGAGGTTCCACCCGGCGAGACGGGCGGCGTCCCAGACCGCCGTCCGGGCATCAGGCAGAGCCAGGCCCGAGAGGATCCGCGGAAGGGCGATGGAGGCTGCGGCGACGGTCAGGGCGGGGAGCGGCGCATCGAGCAGGAAGACGGCGTACGTGCCGCCGCCGACCGGCGCGAGGTAGTAGGGCGCTCGACCGGTGAGCTCGACCGCGACCGCGCCGACCGTGTGGGCGGCTGCGGTGATCCAGTCGGCGTCGCCGGTGGCGTCCGCAGGGAAGGGGAGCTCCTGCTCGCTCAGCTCCGGGATGCCGTGCTCCCTGCCGTAATCGCGCAGCTGGCCGGCGATGCCGGCAGGGTCGCCCTGCGGGTGCGCCCACGCCCAGAGCAGCGAGCGGGGACCGGGGGCGATCGTCGCGACGAGGTGGGCGCGGGCCACGAGCCGGCGCGTGGCATCGGCGTTCGAGGTGAAGGTGAGGGTGCCCGCCGCCATGTCGGCATCCCATCGATTGTCACCGAGGTCCTCGAGGGCGGTGGCCAGGGAGTCCTGACGGAGGGCGGAGAACAGTGCGGCACGGTCTGCGAGCGGCTGGAGCGCGGCGAAGGTCATGCCCACAGTCTCGCCCGGATTGCTATGAATCCGCCAACTCCGAGCGCGGGGACAGTGCATCGGAGGGGCGGCCCATCCGCCAGACACTCGGTACCACCAGTGTCACGGCGGCGAGCACGGCATAGAGGATCCCCGAGGTGACCAGCACCGTCTCGACATCGCTGCGGGTGATCAGCCAGCCGTAGACGAGGGTGCCGATCGGCATCACGACGAAGCTGCCGAGCATGTCGTAGCTCGAGACGCGGGACAGCTTGTCGCCCGGGATGTTCTCCATCATCGCGAGGTTCCACCCGGTGCTGAACACCTCGGCCCCGGCGCCGGCGAGGAAGGCGGCGATGGCGAGCAGCACCACCGCGGGGTGCACGCCGAGGACGGTGAGCGGGATCGCGAACGCGGCCATGCCGATCATGCCGTAGCGCAGGGGGCGTTTCAGCGGGAACCACATCAGGACGAGGGTCATGAGCAGGATGCCGACGCCTTCGGCGCTGACGACCCACCCCCAGCCGGCGATGCCGAGCCGTTCGTCGTTCTTGGCGATGTACGGACCGACGACGCCCCACGCGCCGATGTGGATCGCGTTCATGACCATGAAGGCGAGAACGATGACCCACAGCCACGTGCGACTCCAGAACTCCTGCCACCCGATCCTGAGGTCGTGGAACATCGTGGTTCCGCCCGCATGATCAGGCGGAGGCAGTCGGACCATCGCCAGGACGGGGATCGCGATGACCCAGCCGATCGCCTGCACGACCATGGCCCAGGCGGGGCCGGCCGCGGCCACGACGATGCCCGCGATGATCGGGCCGCCGATCGTGGTCGCCGAGCGCACGAACGACAGCATCGCGTTGGCCTGCTGCAGGTGCTCGGGGGAGGTCAGCTGCGGGATGATCCCCTGCATGGCGGGGAGCACGAACGCGGTGGACGCACCGTTCACGACCGACAGCAGAGCGAGCAGGGGAACCGTGGCTGTGCCGCTGAACAGGAGGGCGGCCATCGCGCCCACCGTCAGGATGTCGATGACGTAGCAGGACTGGATGATCAGCGCGCGAGGCAGCCGGTCGGCGATCACGCCGCCGAAGAGCAGGAAGACGATGTTGCTGACGGTGAAGGCGGCCAGGACCAGGGAGAGCGAGCGTGCGTCGTTGTCGATCTCGAGCACGGCGAAGGCCAGCGCGATCGACGACATCGACCCTGCGATCAGAGTGATGGCGCGGGCGAGGAAGAACCAGCGGAATCCTCGGTCCTGCATCGCTGCGAGGGCGCGGATCATGACGGCTCGTCGCTGCTCTGCATCCGTCAATCCTGCCACTCGAGGGCAGCGACAGGCGTCAGTAGCTGGAGCGGGTCGTGTCGTCGGATGCCGGGATGAAGCGGGCGGCCAGAGCCTCGGATGCGCGTGCCAGCATCGCCACGTCGGCACCGACCGCCACGAAGTCCGCGCCGGCGGCGGTGTACGCATCGGCGGCGGAGGGATCGAAGGCGTTCACACCGACGGGCGTGCCTGCGGCCGCGACCGCGGCGAACATCTGCTCGACGGCGGCGACGACATCCGGATGCGTCTGCTGCCCGAGCAGGCCCATCGACGCGGAGAGGTCGGACGGGCCCACGAACACGGCGTCCACGCCCTCGACCGCCGCGATCTCGGAGGCGGCCTCCACCCCGGCGACCGTCTCGATCTGCACGGTGAGGGAGGTGTGCCGCGCCGAGTCGCGCAGGTAGCCGTCGACCCGGTTCCAGCGCGCGCTGCGGGCGAGCGCGCTCCCGACTCCTCGGACGCCTTCTGGCGGATAGCGGGTCGCCGAGACGGCCGCGCGTGCTTCCTCGGCCGACGAGACCATCGGGACGATGAGGTTCTGTGCTCCGAGGTCGAGGACCTGCTTGATCGCCACGATGTCGTTGGACGGCACGCGCACCACCGGGGTGATCGGATAGGCGGCGACGACCTGCAGCTGCAGCAGCGTGGACTCGAGCGTGTTGGCCGAATGCTCCATGTCGATCAGCAGCCAGTCGAGGCCCGAGCCCGCAGCCACCTCGGTGACGAGAGAACTGCCGGAGCACGCCCACATCCCGATGAGCGGGCGATCGGAGGCGGAGAGTTGCTCGCGGAAGGAGGGGCTCAGATGAAGCGGCATTCGATCGTTCCCATCGGTCCGTAGTCGCACAGCACCTGATCGCCGCGAGACACCCACATCGGGCGTGTGAACGATCCTGCCAGGATGACCTCGCCGGCCTCGAGACGCGCGCCGTGCTGGTGGAACTTGTTCGCGAGCCAGGCGACGCCGGTGGCGGGGTGGCCCAGCACGCCGGCGGCGACTCCGGTCTCCTCGATCTCGCCGTTGCGCGAGAGCACGCCGGGCACCCATCGCAGGTCGATCTCGTCCGGGCGCTTGTGCACATCGCCGAGGACCATGGCCCCGTAGGCGGCGTTGTCGCTGATCGTGTCGACGATCGTCCTGCCCTCGAGTTCGATGTGCGAGTTCAGCACCTCGAGCGCCGGCACGGCGTAGTCGATCGCGGCGAGGGCGTCGTCGAGCGTGCAGTCGGGCCCCTCGAGCGGATGCTTGAGCACGAACGCGAGCTCGACCTCGATCCGCACGTTCGAGAAGTGGTCGACCGGGATCTCGGCACCCGACTCGTAGACGGTGTCGTCGAACATCACCCCGTAGTCGGGCTCGGTGATGCCGGTGGCCTGCTGCATCGCCTTCGACGTCAATCCGATCTTGCGTCCGACGAGACGGCGTCCCGCGGCGATCTGCGAGTCGCGCCAGACCCCCTGGATCGCGTATGAATCCTCGACCGTCGCGTCCGGGTACCGGGCGGTGATCCGGGGGATCACCGAGTGGGTCCGGTCGGCCTCGGCGAGCTCTCCGGCGATCTGCGCGACGATGTCAGGTGACAGCATCCGTCTCTCCTCTGTGTGCGAACCTGCGGATGAATCGATCAGAGCTGGTGGCCGAGCTTGTACTCGCCCTGCTTGTACTCCGGCATGGCCTCGTCGTCGCCGGGTCGCGTGTACGAGAAGCCGTCGGCGCCGATCGTGACGGCCATCTCGGAGTCGTCGGTGCGGGCGACGACGGGCTGCGGGTTGCCGTCGAGGTCGAGCACGAGCGAGGCCTCGGTGTACCAGGACGGGACGACCGGGTTGCCCCACCAGTCGCGGCGCTGGTTGTCGTGCACATCCCAGGTGATGACGGGGTTGTCGGGGTCGCCCGTGTAGTAGTCCTGCGTGTAGACCTCGACACGGTGACCGTCGGGGTCGCGGAGGTAGAGGTAGAACGCGTTCGAGACGCCGTGACGGCCCGGGCCGCGCTCGATCGCGTCGGAGCGGCGGAGGGCTCCGAGCTTGTCGCAGATCGCCAAGATGTTGTGCTTCTCGTGCGTCGCGAAGCAGACGTGGTGCATGCGCGGACCGTCGCCGCCGGTCATCGCGGTGTCGTGCACGGTGGGCTTGCGACGCATCCATGCCGCATACACGGTGCCCTCATCGTCCTGGATGTCCTCCGTGACACGGAACCCCAGATCCTGCATGAACTTCACGGCGCGGGGCACGTCGGGGGTGACCTGGTTGAAGTGGTCGAGTCGAACGAGCTCGCCCGGGATGTGCAGGTCGTAGCGCCACGACATGCGCTCGACGTGGTCGGACTGGTGGAAGAACTCGATGGGGAAGCCCAGCGGGTCGACCACGCGCACCGAGTCGCCGACGCCCTTGACGAAGCCCTCCGGGTTGCGGCGCACGTCGCAGCCGAGCTCGGTGTAGAACGCCACGGCGAGGTCGAGATCCTCAGCTGAGCGCACGCGGTAGGAGAACGCGGCGACAGCGGCGATCGGCCCCTTGCGCAGCACGAGGTTGTGGTGGATGAACTCCTCGGTCGAGCGGAGGTAGATCGCCTCGTCGTCCTCTTCGGTGACATACAGCCCCAGGACGTCGACGTAGAACACCCGCGAGGCCGCGAGGTCGGTGACGACCAGCTCCATGTAGGCGCAGCGCAGCACGTCCGGGGGAGTGCTCTCGGGCGTCGCGATCGGGTTGGCGGTCTCGATCGGAGCCTCCTGGCTCACGTAGTAGCCCGAGGAGGTCAGCGTCTTCGCAGTCTTGTCGGTCATGTCGGGTCCTTGCTCAGTTCTTGCCGAAGGTCGGGTTGTGCGCGCCGCCGAGCGTGATGTGCACGCTCTGCTGGTCGGTGTAGAAGTCGATCGAGCGGTAGCCGCCCTCGTGGCCCAGGCCCGAAGCCTTGACGCCGCCGAAGGGGGTGCGCAGGTCGCGCACGTTGTTGCTGTTCAGCCACACCATGCCCGCCTCCACGGACTGCGCGAAGTTGTGGGCGCGCTTCAGGTCGTTCGTCCAGATGTAGGCGGCCAGGCCGTACTTCGTGTTGTTCGCGAGCGAGAGCGCCTCGTCGTCGGAGTCGAACGGGGTGATGGCGACGACGGGGCCGAAGATCTCCTCCTGGAAGATGCGGGCATCGGGGGAGACATCGGCGAACACCGTCGGCGCGACGAAGTTGCCCTCGTCGAAGCCCTCGGGGCGGCCGCCGCCGGCGACGAGGCGGCCCTCGGTCTTGCCGATCTCGACGTAGCTCATCACCTTGTCGTAGTGCTCGGGGTGCACGAGCGCGCCGACCTCAGTGGCCGGGTCGTGCGGGTAGCCGACCTTCACGCGCTTCGCCTGGGCGGCGTAGCGCTCGACGAACTCCTCGTAGATGGAGCGCTCGACGAGGATGCGGGAGCCGGCGGTGCAGCGCTCGCCGTTGAGGGAGAACACGCCGAAGATCGTCGCGTCGACCGCGGCCTCGATATCGGCATCGGCGAAGACGACGGCGGGGGACTTGCCGCCGAGCTCCATCGACAGGCCCTTGAGGAACGGTGCGGCGTTGCCGAAGATCAGCTGTCCGGTCGAGCTCTCGCCCGTGAACGAGATGAGCGGCACGTCGGGGTGCTTCACGAGGGCGTCTCCGGCGTCTTCGCCGAGGCCGTTCACGAGATTGAACACGCCCTGCGGCAGCCCGGCCTCCTCGAAGATGCCCGCCCAGAGCGAGGCGGAGAGCGGCGTGAACTCGGCGGGCTTGAGCACCACGGTGTTGCCGGTCGCGAGTGCGGGGCCGAGCTTCCACGACTCGAGCATGAACGGCGTGTTCCACGGCGTGATGAGGCCGGCGACGCCGATCGGCTTGCGGTTGACGTAGTTCATCTGCTTGCCGGGGACCTTGAAGGCGTCATCGGACTGGGCGACGATCAGGTCGGCGAAGAAGCGGAAGTTCTCGGCCGCGCGGCGGGCCTGGCCGAGCGCCTGGGTGATCGGCAGTCCGGAGTCGTACGACTCGAGCTCGGCGAGGCGGGCATCCCGCGACTCGACGATGTCGGCGATCCTGTGCAGCACCCGCGAGCGCTCCCGCGGCAGCATCCGAGGCCAGGGGCCCTCGTCGAACGCGCGCGTGGCAGCGGCGACGGCGAGCTCGATGTCGGCCTTCTTGCCGGCGGCTGCGGTCGTGTAGGTCTTGTTCGTCACCGGATCGAGCACATCGAACGTGTCACCGTCGACGGAGTCGACGAACGCTCCGTCGATGTAGTGCTGGATGTGGTCGGGCAGGTCTGCGGGGATGCGGGAATCGGTCATGACTCGTCTCCTGAGTTGTGGTGAGAACGGGTGTGCAGCGCGTCGAGGAAGGCGTCCCTCGTGCGCAGGCGGTGATTGCGGGCGGCGAGCTCGATCTCGAGCGGGTCGGCGCCCGTTCGGATCAGCTCGAGGATCTGCGCGTGCTCCTCGACCGAGTGCTGAGCCCGGCCGGGCACGTAGGCGAAGGTCGAATCCCGGATGCCGGACAGCCGCGCCCAGCCACGGTGCACGAGGTCGAGCAGGTGCGGATTCGGGCAGGGTTCGAAGAGCAGCGAATGGAACTGCCTGTTGAGCTCGGTGAACGCATGGGCGTCGAGATGACCGAGCATCTGGATCATCCGCTCGTTCACCGCCTCCGCGGCGTCGAGCGCCTCGGCGTCGAGGAAGGGAGCGGAGAGGGCGGTGGCCGAGCCTTCGACCAGCCCGAGCGTCTGCATCGTGTGCGCGTATTCGCTCTCGTCGACGAGGGTCACCCGCGCGCCCACGTTGCGCTCGAACGTCACGAGGCCCTCGGCTTCGAGCCGGCGGATCGCTTCACGCACCGGCACGACGCTCATCCCGAGCTCTTCCGCCAACGATCCCAGGACCAGACGGTAACCGGGGCCGAACACGTGTCCCGAGATTCGTGAGCGGATCCAGGCGTACGCCTGCTCCGACTTGCTGGAGTTCGCCACCGTCGTCATGAGCCGGCACCGGTGCCGGTGGCGGCTTCGTACTTCTCCCGCCACGCGGAGTTGAGCGGGAAGAGGCCGTCGACCGGATGTCCGGCGGCGACCTGCTCGGCGATCCACGCGTCCTCGATCTCCTGCGCGAGAGCATCGTCTGCGACCTGCTCGGCGAGCGAGGGAGGGATCACGATGACGCCGTCGCCGTCACCCACGATGATGTCGCCCGGCTGGACCGTGGCGCCGCCGCACGAGATGGTGACGTCGGAGTCCCACGGCACGTGCCTGCGTCCGAGGACCGAGGGATGAGCGCCCTGCGAGAAGACCGGGAGGCCGATCTCGGCGACCGCGTCGAAGTCGCGCACACCGCCGTCGGTCACGACTCCGGCGGCGCCGCGGGCGCGGGCGCGGAGCGCGAGGATGTCGCCCAGTGTTCCGGTGGTCGCGTCGCCGCGCGCTTCGATCACGATGATCTCGCCCTCGCCGACGGCATCGAACGCCCGCTTCTGGGCGTTGTATCCGCCGCCATGGCTCGCGAACAGGTCTTCTCTGAACGGCACGAAGCGCAGCGTCTTGGCTGTGCCGACGATCTTGCTGCCGGGGAGGTTCGCAGAGACGCCATCGATGAAGCACGAGTGGTGTCCGCGCTTGCGCAGCTGCGACGAGAGGCCGGCTGTCGGAGCTTCCATCAGCTTGGCGCGGAGCTCGGGGGACAGCGCGGACGCGGCCTCAGGCGGCAGACCCGCGTCTTCGCGGGAGCCCCATGCCTCGGTGCGCTGCAGGTCGTCGACGGCGGGAAGCGAGCCGACCTCGGCGTCGAAGGGCACATCGCCCTGGGTGACGGTGGTCACCAGGCGTCCCGAGGAGGGGGAGCCCTCGGTATCCGGAGCATCCACCTCGATCTCGACCACGTCGCCGGGGACGATCACGGAGGAACCCGCGGGCGTGCCGGTGAGGATGACGTCGCCGGGTTCGAGCGTGAAGTGCTGAGAGAGGTCGGCGACCAGCTGTGCGAGGGGGAAGATGAGGCCGGCGGTGGTGTCGTCCTGACGCAGGTCTCCGTTGACCCAGGCCCGGACGCGCAGGGCCGCGGGGTCGACCGTGCGGGCGTCGATCAGCTCGGGGCCGAGAGGCGTGTAGCCGTCGCCGCCCTTGGAGCGCACGTTGGATCCCTTGTCGTTGGCGCGCAGGTCGTAGAGGCCGAGGTCGTTCGAGGCGGTGACCCAGCCGACATGGCTCCACGCGTCATCGAGCGAGACGCGGCGGGCAGGGGTGCCGATGACGAGCGCGATCTCGCCCTCGAAGGCGAGCAGCTCGGTGCCCGCCGGGCGCTCGACCGTGCCCCCGGAGACACCGACGGAACTCGCCGGCTTGAAGAAGTAGGAGGGAGCTGCGGGGCGCCGGCCGCGCTGGTCGGCTCGGGAGGCGTAGCTCAGATGGATCGCGATGATCTTGCCGGGGCGGGTCATGGATGCCGTCACGGGGCGCCTCCTCGCGCTTCACGTCGACGCCTTGTGCGTCGTATTCGAAATCATATATCATCGTGTCACCCCTCGGCAAGCAACTCGACACACCTCGGACGCGAGCCGTGACAATGCGGTCACAATCAAAGGAGACACCCCTATGAGCGGGCAGTCACAGGCTGGGTTCACACCCACCGGAACCATCGCGACACCGGCCGATCGGCGCCGGGTCGTGTTCGCCACCGTCGTCGGCACCACGGTCGAGTGGTACGACTTCTTCATCTACGCCACGGCGGTCGGGCTGGTCTTCGGGCAGCTCTTCTTCGAGCCGCTCGGCGCGAACAGCGCGTTGATCGCCTTCGCCACCGTCGGCGTCAGCTTCCTCTTCCGCCCGCTCGGAGCGTTCCTCGCGGGACACTACGGCGACAAGCTCGGGCGCAAGACCGTTCTCATGTGGACGCTGATCCTGATGGGAGCGGCGACCGCGCTCATCGGAGTCCTGCCGACCTACGACGCGATCGGGATCGCCGCACCCATCCTGCTGGTGCTGCTGCGCATCCTGCAGGGCATCTCGGCCGGAGGCGAGTGGGGCGGTGCGGTGCTGATGGCCGTCGAGCACGCCCCGAAGAAGAAGCGCGGGATCTTCGGCGCATCGCCCCAGATCGGTGTGCCGCTCGGTCTGCTGCTCGCGTCGGGAGTGATGGCGCTGATGACGGCGATCGCCCCCGGAGACCAGTTCATCCAGTGGGGCTGGCGCATCCCGTTCCTGCTCAGCGTCGTCCTGATCCTGGTCGGCTACTACGTGCGCCGTAAGGTCGAGGAGAGCCCGGTGTTCATCGAGCTCGCCGAGCGCAAGGAGAAGGCGAGCATGCCGATCGTGCAGCTGTTCCGCAAGCACCTCCTGCTCGTCATCGTCGCCGCCCTCGTCTTCGCCGGCAACAACGCGGTCGGGTACATGACGACCGGCGGATACATCCAGGGCTACGCCACCAACCCCGAGGGCCCGATCGGTCTCGAGCGCGGACCGGTGCTGTGGGCGGTCACCGGCTCGGCCGTCACCTGGCTCATCACGACGCTCATCGCCGGGTGGCTGTCGGACCGCATCGGTCGGCGCACCACCTACATCATCGGCTGGGTGATGCAGCTCGTCGGTGTGTTCACGCTCTTCCCGCTCGTGAACACCGGCCAGGTCGGACTGCTGTTCGCCGGCCTCGCGATCCTCACGATCGGTCTCGGCTTCACCTACGGGCCGCAGGCGGCGCTCTACACCGAGCTCTTCCCCGCCAGCATCCGCTTCTCGGGCGTCTCGATCTCGTATGCGATCGGCGCCATCGCCGGCGGTGCGTTCGCGCCGACCATCGCGACCGCCATCGTGCAGGCGACCGGCTCGACGCAGGCCGTCACGTGGTACCTCGCCGGCATGACGCTGCTCGGCCTCGTGGCGACGCTGCTGCTGCGTGATCGCTCGGGCATCCCGCTGGGGCCGGATCACGAGGAGGAGCAGTCCGTGAGCCCGATCCGCGGGCTCGCCAGGGCCTGACCCGCATCCACGCACGAGCGCACGTCCGCCTGGCGGGCGTGCGCTCGTGCGTGTGCAGGAGAGCGTCGGTCCGGTTCTCCGCCGCCGAGCGCTCAGCCGTCGAGCGCGTCGCGGATCGCGGATGCCGAGCGCCTCAGGCGGTCCGCGATCTCGGCGTCATCGAGGGCGGTCGCGACGTGGACGACCGCGATCGCCGCGGGCCGCTGGCCGCGCAGCACGAGGGGCACGGCGACGGACTGCACGGTGGGGATGACCTCGTCATGGCTCGTTGCATATCCGCGGGCGCGAGCCCGGTCGACCTCTGCGCGCAGTGTCGCCCCCGGTTCTCCGGGCCACTGGGACACCGGGAGCTGCGTGAGGATCGCCTTGCCGGGCGCTCCGACCGTGACGGAGTGCCTGGCGCCCGGTCGCTGGGCGACGCTCGCGATCGCGTGGCGGGGTTCGATGCTCGCGAGCGTGATGCAGTCATCGCCGTCGAGCACGCCGAGGAAGCAGGTCATGCCGAGCTCGTTGGCGATCGCGGTCAGCTCGGGGATGGCCTCGGCCTGCAGATCGTGAGCCACGCCCGCTGCCAGCGCGGCCATGCGCGGTCCCAGGGTCACGGCGCCTGAGGCGTCCCTTCCGATGAGTCGGTGGTCTTCCAGGGTGCGCAGCAGGCGATAGGCGACCGAGCGATGCACGTCGAGTCGCGCGGCGATCTCGTCGATCGTGAGGGGGATCCGCGCATCGGCGAGAACCTCCAGGATGCGGATGCCGCGGCTCAGGGTCTGCGAGGCCGGAGTGCCTTCGGGCATGCGTGCGCTCCCTTGCGTTTCGAGACGACCGTCCCTAAGCTGTGTTCAATAGTAGAACGTAGTGTTCGAATATAGAACACGTGCCGTTCGAAGGCAATACCTGACAGAGAAGTCCGGAAGGAATCGACGACGATGCAGTTCCACCACCACGGCTATGTCTCCGGAGACCCCCGCGTGAAGGACGCCGCGGGGCTCGGCGCGGACCGGCCCGCCGACCTCCCCGCCGAGATCGATGTGCTGATCGTCGGCTCGGGTCCCGCCGGCATGCTGCTCGCGGCGCAGATGTCGCAGTATCCCGACATCTCCACGCGCATCATCGAGAAGCGCGAGGGCCGTCTGGTGCTCGGGCAGGCCGACGGCATCCAGCCGCGCAGCGTCGAGACGTTCCAGGCGTTCGGATTCGCCGAGCGCATCATCGCCGAGGCCTACAACATCGGCTGGATGAACTTCTGGGGTCCGAATCCCGAGAAGCCCGACGAGATCGTCCGCACGTCGCGGACGGCGGACTACGCCTACGACATCTGCGAGTTCCCGCACCTCATCGTCAACCAGGCACGCGTGCTCGACTACTTCGCCGAGGCGGCGTCGAACGGTCCCGGCCGCATCGCGCCCGACTACGGCATCGAATTCGCCGGACTCACCGTGCACGACGAGGGCGAGCACCCGGTCGAGGTCTCCCTGCGCTACGTCGCAGGGGAGCGGACCGGCGAAGAGCGCACGATCCGCGCGAAGTACGTCGTCGGCTGCGACGGCGCACGCAGCGGCGTGCGCCAGGCGATCGGCCGCACGCACGTCGGCGGCAGCGCTGCGCATGCCTGGGGTGTCATGGACGTCCTCGTGAACACCGACTTCCCCGACTGGCGCACCAAGTGCGCGATCAACTCGGAGGCGGGCAACATCCTGCACATCCCGCGGGAGGGCGGGTACCTCAGCCGGATGTACATCGACCTCGGCGAGGTCGCCGAGGACGACGACCACCGCGTGCGGCAGACGCCCATCGAGGACATCATCGCCAAGGCGAACGCGATCCTCAGCCCCTACACGCTGGACGTGAAGGAGGTCGCGTGGCACAGCGTCTACGAGGTCGGCCACCGGGTCACCGACGGGTTCGACGACGTGATCGACGGGTCGGGTCGCACGCCGCACGTGTTCCTCACGGGCGATGCCTGCCACACCCACAGCGCGAAGGCCGGCCAGGGCATGAACGTGTCGATGCAGGACGGATTCAACCTCGGCTGGAAGCTCGGATCGGTACTGACCGGTCGGGCGCCCGAGGCGCTGCTCGCGACCTACGGCGCCGAGCGTCGGCCCGTCGCGCAGCAGCTCATCGACTTCGATCGGGAGTGGTCGACCCTGATGGCGCGCAAGCCGTCGGAGATCACCGACCCCACGGACCTCGCGACGTACTACCTGGCGACGGCGGAGTTCCCCTCCGGCTTCATGACGCAGTACACCTCGTCGATGATCACCGGCTCGGACGCACATCAGGCCCTCGCGGGCGGCTTCCCCCTCGGCAAGCGCTTCAAGTCGGCCGAGGTCGTGCGGGTGGGCGACGGCAACGCGATCCATCTCGGGCACCACGCCAAGGCGGACGGGCGCTGGCGCGTCTACGCGTTCGCGGGTCGCGATGCGGCGACGCTCGACGCGTGGGCCGAGTCGGCGGCTCCGGTGCTCTCCCGGTTCACGCCTGCGGATGCCGACACCGATGCCGTCTTCGACGTCAAGGCGATCTACCAGCAGCCGCACGAGGAGGTCGAGGTCACCTCGGCGCCTGCGCTGTTCCAGCCGAAGACCGGTCCGCTCGGGCTCACCGACTGGGAGAAGGTCTACGCGGCCGGCCCGTCGAAGTGGACCGAGACCGACATCTTCGAGGCGCGGGAGCTGTCGCGCGACGGCGTCATCGTCGTGGTGCGGCCCGATCAGTATGTCGCCGCGATCCTGCCCCTCGACGCGACGGGCGAGCTGGCGTCGTTCTTCGAGGGGGCGCTGCTGCCGGCATCCTGAGCCTGCGATCCGGGAGGGGATCTGCGATCCGGAGGCCGTGGTCCAGGCGGGCGCGATCCGGAGGGCATCTGCGATCCGGAGGGGATCTGCGATCGGGAGGTGCTTCCTGCGCAGGACGCCCTCCCGATCTCAGATCTCCTCCCCATCGGGCGTCAGTGACGAGTGCAGACTGCTGCGGGCGAGAGCCTCTGGCGGGTGTCGGAGGCCCCGCGTACTCTGAGGGCCGATGGGCGAAGGCGCCCCGACAGGAGGAGTGCGCGATGGAGTGGAAGATCGAATTGATCTTCGTCCCGGTCTCGGATGTCGACCGGTCGAAGGAGTTCTACGAGAGGATCGGCTTCCACGCCGATCATGATCAGGTGCCCTACGAGGGCCTGAGGTTCGTGCAGATGACACCGCCGGGGTCGGCCTGCTCGATCGCCTTCGGCACCAACCTGGGCGAGGGACTGCTCCCTGGGCAGCAGAACACGATCCAGGTGGTCGTTCCGGATGCCGATGAGGCGCTGGCGCACCTGACGGGCCTCGGCGTCGAGGCGCAGGGGGTCGATGAGCAGGCGTGGGGCCGTTTCGTCACCTTCGACGACCCCGACGGCAACACCTGGACACTGCAGGAGCTTCCCGACTACGGCGCGCAGTCCTGACGTGCTGTGATCCGGACGCTCACCGGACGCGCTCGACGAGGGTGAGCAGCGCTTCCGGTGCGCCCTCGGGGAACAGGACGCGGGTGCCGGCACGGATGTCGTCGATCGGCACCCAGCGAACCGGGCTGCCCTCGTCGAGGATGTGAAGCTCGGCGTCGAGGGGCACCGCATCCAGCTCGGCGGATGTCACCGCGAACACATGGGCGATCTCGTGACCGGGCGCGCCTTCGTACGTGAAGATGTTCTCGAAGACGCCGAGTGGCTCGGCGCCCTCGAGAGTGACGCCGAGCTCCTCCATGAACTCGCGACCGAGAGCTTCTGCGGCGGTCTCACCGAATTCGATCCCGCCGCCGATCGCCCGGAGGAAGTCCAGGCCGCGCGAGGCGTCGTGCCCTTCGAGCGCGAGCAGGTGTCCGTCCTTGACGGGCAGGCCGACGGCGATGTTGCGGATGGCAGGCATCTCGGAAGGCTAACGCAGCGGGTGTGTGACGACGGGCTCAGGTCAAGGACGGGCTCAGGTCAGGAGAGACGCCCCGCCGGAGACCTCGATGCCGCCGGTCGGCGGGATCGTCACGGTCAAGAGGCTCGGACGACGCACGTGAGCGCCCTGATGGATGCGGACGGTCGTCGCCGGGTGTCCGAGGTCGCGCAGATACGCCCCGACCGATGCAGCCGCCGAGCCCGTCGCCGGGTCCTCGGTGATCCGTCCCACCGGGAAGAGGTTGCGGGCATCGAAGTCGGCGGTGCTCGCCGCGTGCAGCACTGTCGAGGTACCGAACCACCCCTGCTCGCGCATGAGCGCGGCGACCTCGGCGGGCGAGAAGCGGAACTGATCGAACAGCTCCCGATCACGCAGCACGACGATCGGATGCCAGTTGCCGGCGAACGATTCCTTGGCGGGGAAGCGCTCATCGAGATCCGCCCGGGTGAGTCCGAGCAGCGTGAGGAACCGGTCGAGCACGTCGGAGTCGAGATCGCGCACCTGCGGCTCGACGCTCGTGAACGACACGGTCACCGCGCCATCCCGATCCACCGTCGAGCGCAGCGTCACAGCGCCCGCGTTCGTGTCGAACACGACATCGCCCGGCCCGTCGCGCTCGGCGAGGGCGACCGCCGTCGCGACGGTCGCGTGTCCGCAGAACGGCACCTCAGCCGCCGGTGACCAGTAACGCGCCCGGTAGCGCGGCACACCGTCGCCGTCGGTGCGTGCGACGAGGAAGGCGGTCTCGGAGAATCCGACGTCCGCGGCGATCCGCTGCATCTGCTCGTCGCTCAGATCTGAGCCATCGAGTACGACTCCCGCGGGGTTGCCGCCGTCGGGCGTCGCGGCGAATGCGCTGTATCGCAGGACTCCGGAATTCTCGGTCATGACGAGGAGCCTAGCGACTCGGCGAGGTCAGGAATTCACGCGGATGATCTCCTGCTGGTAGGGCGCGATCACGTCACCCGAGATGCGCAGGTCGAGCAGCAGGAACCGCCGCGTCGCAGCATCCTCCTGCGTCCATGTGGCGAGTCGATCGAGGTCTGCGAGCGTCTTCACGACGACGCCCTCCGCGCCCACCGCGGCGCCGAACGCCGCGAAGTCGACCTCGGGGATGCGCATCGGGCCCTCGGCGAGCCCCTTGAGCCCGTAGAGGTTGACCTCGGCACCGTAGGCGGCGTCGTTCCAGATCACGGCGATGCCTCGACCCGCTGCCGCGCGCACTGCCGACTCGAGGTCGGCGATCGCCATGAGTCCGCCGCCGTCGCCCGACGTCAGCACGACGGTCGACTCGCGGCGGGCGAGGGCTGCGCCGACGACACTCGGCCAGCCCTGCCCGATCGACTGGAAGGCGGTGCCGACCATCATCATGCGGTCGGGGGCCTCGACCGGCCAGTACATGTTCGCCCAGCCGATGAAGTGGCCGCCGTCGGAGACGACGACGCGGTCGGAGGGCAGGAGCTCGGCGATGCGGCGCGCTGCGGAGCGGGGGTCGAGGCGTCCGTCGGGAGCGAGCTCGTCGCCCTCGTCGTACGCGCGTGCGGCCTCGACGTCGACCGTCTCGCGCCACGGCTGTGCGGGCACAGCGTCGGATGCCGGGTGCGACTCGCCGTGCTGGACAATAGGAGTCTCGGCGCGGTGTGCCTCCGCTCCGAGGCCGTGCTCGGCAGAACCGCTCTCAGGGGCGGCGCCGGAGCCGAGCGAGCCGACCCGGGCGACGAGCTCCTCTGCGGCGACGCGAGCATCCGCACGCACGAAGCCGCCGACGTGCGGGTGCGTGGCTGCGGGCGCGATGTCGATCTGGAAGACCCTGGTGCCCGGTGCGAAGAGTTCGCCGAATCGCATCGTGAACTGATTCAGCGAGGCGCCGAACACGACGGCGACATCGGCGGTGCGCACGAGTTCCATGGCGCCGTCGGCCCCGAATCCTCCCGTGACACCGAGGTCGAACCGGGTGTCGGGGAAGACGCCGCGCCCCAGCGCGGAGGAGGCCGTCAGAGCGCCGGTGAGGGACGCCAGCTCGCCGAGCGCCGCACCGGCCCCCGCGAGCCAGGCGCCGCGACCCGCCAGCAGGAAGGGGCGCGATGCTCGGTGAAGCGCCTGGGCGATCTCGTCGAGCGTGCCCTCGGCGAATTCGCCGCGCGGCGCGAGCGGCGCGGGGATGCGCGGCAGCGGAGCCTCGGGCACCGGGCCGGCCTCGCGTGAGGCCACGTCGTAGGGGATCGCCAGCACGACGGGCACGCGGTAGGTCAGCGCGTGCTCGATCGCGATGACGGTGGTCGCTGCGGCATCCGCGTGCCCGACCGTATAGGTGCGGGCGCCGACCGCCGAGGCCAGGGCGATCTGGTCGACATCCCATGGACGAGGGCCGGACGTCGGCTCATCGCCCACCACCAGCACGAGGGGGACATGCGCCTGCACGGCCTCGGCGAGTGCTGTGAGGGTGTTAGTGAAACCGGCGCCGTAGGTCGAGGTGCCCGCGGCGATCCTGCCGGACGCGCGGAAGTGCGCATCGGCGGCGACCACTGCGCCCTGCTCATGACGGACGGCCGTGAAGACGGCATTCGTCTGGGTCTCGATCGCATCGAGGAAGTAGGCGTTGCCGTTGCCCATCACACCGAAGACGGCGTCGATGTGCTGGGCGAGAGTGAGTGCGACGTGCGCGGAGACGGAGGGCATGCGAAAGCCTTTCGAGACAGGGACGGAGAACGTTCGTATTCCGTATGTGTCTCGCCCCCGCGTCATCGTGGGGAGCTTCGTGCCTCTTTTTCAGGCACCGGCGTCGGAGAGCGCCGGACGCGTCGATCCTATCGCGCCCGTGCCGACGCGGCGCCGACTTGCGCGCGTAACACCGCCGAAACCGCGACACGGAAACATGCGGCCATGGAGTCACTGTTCGACGGATACACCTCGCGCCGGTCGCCGCAGCGAGCGGGGGCCGCGCCGTGGGACGAGATGTTCCCTGCCGATGCGCAGCCCGGTGGTGGGGGAGTGCGCCTGCCCTATCAGGACATGTATCCCGCGCTCGCGAGCATGGACGACGCCGAGCTGAGGGCACGGACCGACGCGCTCGCCAGCTCGTACCTCGCGCAGGGCGTGACGTTCGACTTCGCCGGGGAGGAGCGTCCGTTCCCGCTCGACGTGGTGCCTCGCGTGGTCGCCGCCGACGACTGGCGCTATGTCGAGTCGGGGGTGAAGCAGCGGGTGCGTGCGCTCGAGGCCTTCCTTGCCGACGTCTACGGTCGGCAGCACGCGGTGCAGGACGGCGTGATCCCCTCGTCGCTGATCAGCTCCTCCGCGCACTTCCACCGTCAGGCGGCCGGCATCGTCGGAGCGAACGGCGTGCGCATCCATGTCGCGGGGATCGACGTCATCCGCGACGAGCTCGGAGCCTGGCGCGTGCTCGAGGACAACGTGCGCGTGCCGAGCGGCGTCAGCTACGTGCTCGCGAATCGCCGGGTGATGGCGCAGACGCTCCCCGAGCTGTTCACCAGTCTGCGCGTGCGTCCCGTCGTCGACTACCCGGGGCGGCTGCTCCAGGCGCTGCGTGCGGCGGCGCCGGACGGCGTCGATGATCCGACCGTCGTCGTGCTGACCCCCGGGGTGCACAACTCGGCGTACTACGAGCACACCCTGCTCGCTCGCATGATGGGCATCGAGCTCGTCGAAGGACGCGACCTCTTCTGCTCGGGCGGTCGGGTGTGGATGCACACGACCTCGGGGCCGACGCGGGTGGACGTGATCTACCGCAGGGTCGATGACGAGTTCCTCGACCCGCAGCAGTTCCGTCCGGACTCGGTGCTGGGCGCGCCGGGGCTGATGCTCGCGGCGCGCCTCGGCACCGTGACGCTCGCGAACGCCGTCGGCAACGGCGTGGCCGACGACAAGCTCGTGTACACGTACGTCCCCGATCTGATCCGCTACTACCTGGGAGAGGAGCCGGTGATCCCGAACGTCGACACCTGGCGGCTCGAGGAGCCGGACGCGCTGGAGGAGGTGCTCGACAGGCTCGACGAGCTGGTGGTGAAGCCCGTCGACGGATCCGGCGGAAAGGGGCTGGTCGTCGGTCCCGACGCGTCGCGCGAGACGCTGGACGAGCTGCGTCGGTCGCTGCGGGCGGATCCCCGAGGCTGGATCGCCCAGCCGGTCGTGCAGCTCTCGACCATCCCGACGCTCGTGGAGGACGGATTCCGCCCGAGACACGTCGATCTGCGACCCTTCGCCGTGAACGACGGGCACGACATCTGGGTGCTGCCCGGCGGTCTCACCCGCGTCGCTCTGCCCGAGGGGCAGCTCGTCGTGAACTCGAGCCAGGGTGGAGGGTCGAAGGACACCTGGGTGTTGGATCCGTCGCTCTTCACCGGGCCGACGTCGACTCTGGACGGAGACCCGGACGCCGCCGCAGACGAGGTGTCGCTGGCGACCGGGGCGATCGCCGTGGTCGCTCCGGCGCGTGAGGAACCGCATCCGCCCTTCCTCTCGTCTCCGCAGGACGAGGACCTGGACCTGCGTCACCAGCAGCAGCAACAGCAGCAACAGCAGCAGCAGGGAGGCGCAGGATGCTGAGTCGCATCGCCGAGGCGCTGTTCTGGATCGGCCGCTACGTCGAGCGCGCCGACGGCACCGCCCGCATCCTCGATGTGCACCTGCAGCTGCTGCTCGAGGATCCGTGGGTCGAGGAGGACACCGCATGTCGGGCGCTCCTGTCGGTGATGGGGACGACGGCGGATGCCGGCACCGTGCTGAGCCGGGACGACGTCGTGCGGCTGCTCGCGCTGGATCGTGAGCACTCCGCGTCGATCGCCCATTCGATCGCGGCGGCGCGGGAGAACGCTCGTCGAGCGCGCGAGATCATCTCGACGGACCTCTGGGAGACGCTGAACGAGTCGAACGCACGGATGCCGCGGCGGATCGCCTCGGACAAGACGCACCCGTTCTTCCGCTGGGTGCGTGATCGGTCGGCGCTGGCCTTCGGGGTCGTCGACTCCTCGACGAGCCGGGATGAGGCCTGGCACTTCTTCGTGCTCGGCCGCTCGATCGAGCGCGCGGACATGACGGCGCGGCTGCTGGCGACGCGGTCGCTGACCGAGGCAGGCGGGCCGAGCTGGACGACGCTGCTGCGCAGCTGCGGGGCGTACGAAGCCCATCTGCGCAGCCACCGGGCGGTGCCCACGGGAGCGTCCGCCGTGGAGTTCCTCCTGATCGACCGGCTGTTCCCCCGATCGGTGCTCTCGAGCATCCTCCAGGCCGAGGAGTGTCTGCGCGGTATCGATCCGGCGGGTGCGTTCGGCGTGCCCGATCGGGCGCATCGCGTCTTGGGACGCATGCGGTCGGAGCTCGAATACCGACCGATCGGCGACACCGTGCATCGGCTGTCGGAGAGCATGGAGGAGGTCCAGGTGGGGATGTCGGTGGCGAGTGACGCGATCAGGGAGCGGTACTTCCCCTCGATCGCGATGCCGGTGTGGATCGGAGAGGCGCTGTGAGTCGGCTCAAGATCGTTCACCGCACCGGCTTCCGCTACGAGCAGCCGGCGACGGCGTCGTACAACGAGGCGCGGATGCTGCCGCACTCCCGGGACGGACAGTTCGTGCTGCAGGCGACGCTCGACATATCGCCGACCGCGACCCAGCACTCGTACACCGACTACTGGGACACCCGGGTCTCGACGTTCGAGCTGCTGACCCCGCATCAGATGCTCTCGGTCACCGCGACGAGCGTGGTGGATGTGAGGCCGCTGCCGACGGGAGAGGCGGACATCGACTGGGACGAGCTGGCAGCCCGAATACCCCAATCGCTCGAACTCGCGGAATGCGTGGCGCAGACCCCTGCCACCGCTCCCGATGACGAGATGCGCGACCTCGCCCTGCACATCGAAGCGGAGGGTGGCGGCGTCGGCGAGACGGCCCGGGAGATCTGCCGCACCGTCGGGGAGGCCATGGAGTATCGCAGCGGCGTCACCGGCGTGAGCTCGACCGCCCGCGACGCGTGGCCCACCCGGTCCGGCGTCTGCCAGGACATCGCTCATGTGGCGCTGGGCGTGCTGCGCGCCGCGGGGATCCCGGCGCGCTACGTGTCGGGGTACCTGCATCCCGATCCGACGGCCGCGATCGGGCAGGCGGTGACGGGGGAGTCGCACGCCTGGGTCGAGTGGTACTCCGGCGAGTGGAGCGGATACGACCCCACCAACCTCGTCGACATCGGCGAATCGCACGTCTATGTCGGCCACGGTCGGGACTACGCCGATGTCGCACCGCTGCGCGGGGTGTACGCGGGACCCAGCGCCTCCGAGCTGTTCGTCTCGGTCGAGGTCACGCGCCTCGGCTGAGGCGACGGCGTGGCGGGAGTTCGAGTGGTGGTGCAGGAGAATGAGACGATGACGGATGCATCGATCGAGCGCGAGACGCTCACCTGGGACGGCTTCGGATCCGCGACGCGAGACCTCGCGCGCCGGATCCTGGACAGCGGCTTCATGCCCGAGGTCGTGGTGGCCATCGCGCGGGGCGGTCTGCTGCCTGCCGGTGCCATCGCCTACGGTCTCGGAGCGAAGAACTGCGGTGCGATCAACGTCGAGTTCTACACCGGCATCGGCACGGTGCTCGACGCGCCGGAGGTACTGCCGCCCGAACTCGACATGGCGTATCTCGACGGTCGACGCGTGCTGCTGGTCGACGACGTCGCAGATTCGGGTCGCACGCTCGCCCTCGCCGTGCAGCTGCTGAAGGACAAGGGCGCCGACGTGCGCTCGGTCACGATCTACACCAAGCCGTCGACGATCATCCAGCCCGACTACGCCTGGAAGGACACCGACCTGTGGATCAACTTCCCCTGGTCGTTCCAGGGCACGGTGCGCGAAGAGGACCTCGGTCTCGCTCCGTCGGCCTGACGGGAATCACCCGCGCAGCAGCGCCCGCAGGGTCTGGATCGTGTCGGCGTCGGCAGGGTTCTTATCGGGTCGATAGCCCTTGACTCTCGCGAACCTCAACGCGATGCCTCCGGGGTATCGCGGCGAGCGCTGCACGCCGTCGATCGCGATCTCGACCACGAACTCCGGTCTCAGGAACACCGCGCCCTGCGTGCGCCTCGTCTCGAGCGGCGGGAAGTTCTCCGTCTGCCAGCGCAGCAGCTCGTCGGTGAGCCCCTTGAACGTCTTGCCGACCATGACGAGACCGCCGGGCTCGCCGAACTCGCCGGTCGGGTCGAGTGCGCCGAGGTGCAGGTTCGACAGGAGCCCCTGGCGCCGCCCCGACCCCCATTCGGCGGCGAGCACGACCAAGTCGTAGGTGAGCACGGGCTTGACCTTGACCCAGGACTTGCCGCGGCGTCCCGCCGAGTAGGGCGCATCGATCCCTTTGACGAGCACTCCCTCGTGGCCCGCGGCGAGAGCCTCGCGCGACAGCTGCTCGGCTGCTTCGGCGTCGTCGGTGACGATGCCCGGCATACGCCATTCGCCGACGACCCTCTCGAGTTCGGTCAGGCGGGTGGACAGGGGCTCGTCGAGCAGATCGCGTCCGTCGACGTGCAGGATGTCGAAGAACCAGGGCCGCAGCACGAGCTCGCGCGAGACGTCTGCCCCGAACCGCGACATCGTCTGCTGGAACGGCCGAGGGCCGCCGTCTTCGTCGAGTGACAGCGTCTCACCGTCGAGGATCAGATCGTGTGCGGGGAGCGCGCGCACGATCTCGACGATCTCCGGCACCCGGTGGGTGATGTCGGCGAGGCTGCGGGTGTAGACGCTCACATCGTCTCCCTGGCGATGCACCTGGATGCGCGCGCCATCGAGCTTGTACTCGACGGACGCGGTGCCGGTGATGTCGAGCGCGGCGGTCGGGGTGGCCGCGGTCGATGCGAGCATCGGCAGCACGGGGCGACCGACGACCAGGCCGACCGCATCGAGGTCGTCTTCCGTGCCGGTGAGTGCGAGCACGGCGGTCTCGCCCAGGTCGCCGGAGAGCATCGCTGCTCGTCGCACCGATGCCGCCGGGCGATCCGCGGCACGGGCGATGGCATCGAGCAGGACGCCGCCGAGCGCGCCCGTGCGCAGCTCGCCGAGCATGGCCCGCGACAGGAAGTCCCATTCGGGAGCCGTCGCTCGCGACGCGAGAGCCGAGAGGATCGCGGAACGCGCCGCGGCCGACCCCGACCCGGACGAGCCGGTCACGGCCTCGAACGCGTCATCGACATCACGGATCGACAGCGAGGGCTCGGCAGCGTGCTGCACGTCGAGCGCCGCCACTCCGCGCCAGCCGACACCCAGCCGTCCCTGTCGCGGCGTCGCGAGCAGCAGCCCGACGAGGGCGGGCACGTCGGCCGCGTCAGCGCGTGCGAGCAGCCGGGACACGGCGTCGATCTTCGCCAGGCGCGATGCGGTGGCGGTGACCTCTTCGGCGGTGGAGACGAGCTCCGAGAGCAACATGCAGGCAGTCTCGCACCCGCATCCGACATCGGCGACGGCCTTGCGTCCGTCCGTCCTGTCGCAGTAAGCGGATGCGACTCAGCGGCCGCGGAACTCCGGCGTGCGCTTCTCCTGGAACGCCGCGAACCCCTCGCGGTAGTCGTCGGTGTCGCACAGGGCGGCCTGGGCGGCGTTCTCGAGATCGATCGACTCCCACAGCGCCAGGCGCTCGTCGCGGATCCTGGCGACCAGCTGCTTGCTCGCCAGGAAGGCGGCGGTGGCGCCACGCGCAGCGGTCGCCGCGGCATCCGTCGTCGCCTGCACGACCTCGTCGTCGGGCAGCACCCGGGAGAAGAGCCCCGCTGACACGGCCTCGGTGCCGCTCATCAGCCGACCGGTGTAGATGAGGTCGAGTGCCCGGTGCGCCCCGAGACGTTCGACGAAGAGGGCGTGGCCGCCGGAGTCGAGAGTGGCACCGAGCGCGGCGAACGGTGACCCGATCTTGGCCGACTCGGCGACGTACACGACGTCGGTGGCGATGAGGAGTCCGAGGCCGACGCCGAGACAGGCGCCGTGCGCCACCGCGAAGGTCGGGGCGGGGAACCGTGCCATCCGCTGCAGCAGCGGGGTCACGAGCCCGCCGAGATACCCGATCACGTCGTCGTCACGGGGGTCGACGCCCGAGATGTCGCGACCGGCGCAGAAGGCCCGGCCCTCGCCCCGCAGCACCAGCGCGCGCACCCCCGCGGCATCCGCCTCGTCGTAGGCGCGGCCGAGATCGCGGAGCGCCTGCTCGTCGAGTGAATTCCGTTTCGTCGGCGCATTCAGGACGACGGTGGCGACGTCGCCGGCGACGGTCAGATCGATCATCCGATGCTCCTCAGACGTCGTAGTCGACCACGATGCGGTCGCTCGTGGGGTGGGATTGGCAGGTGAGGACGTAGCCGCGCTCGAGCTCATCGGGCTCCAGCGCGTAGTTCTCCGTCATCGTCACGCTGCCCTCGATGACCCTCGCACGGCAGGTTCCGCAGACGCCGCCCGCACACGCGAACGGCGCATCGGGTCGCACCCGCAGAGCGGCATTGAGCACGGACTCGTGCGCGTCGACCGGACTCTCGACGGTCGACGAGACGCCGTCGAGATTCACCTCGATGCGGACCGTCTTCTCGCCCGCGCGCACCTCGACAGGGCGGGCGGCGCGCGCCGGCTCGTCACCCGTCGTGAAGAGCTCGAAGCGGATGTGCTCACGCGGCACACCGACGTCGGCGAGCACCTCTCGGCACAGGTCGACCAGCGAGAGCGGTCCGCACAGGAACCATTCGTCGACGTCGGTCGGATCGATGAGCGCCCGCAGGATGGTGCGCAGCTTCTCCTCGTCGATGCGTCCGGAGAGCACGGGGGCCGTGCGCTGCTCGCGGGACAGCACATGGTGCAGCGTCAGGCGCGTCGGGTAGCGATCCTTGAGGTCGGCGAGATCCTCGAGGAACATCACGTCGAGCGTCGAGCGGTTCGTGTAGAGCAGGGTGAATCGGGAGGTGTCTGAGCGCGTCAGCACGGTGTGGGCGAGAGCCATCAGCGGCGTGATGCCGGAACCGGCCGCGATGCCCACGACGTGACGCTGATCGAGATCGTCGAGCCCGGAGGTGAACGTGCCCTGCGGACTCATCACGTCGATCTCGAACCCGGGGTGAAGGCCCGTCTGCGCCCAGGTCGAGAAGAGCCCGCCCTCGTCGCGCTTCACGGCGACACTGAGCCGGGTCGGGACACCGGCGGAGATCTGCTCTGCCGTGCGGTGCTCGGGTGCGCGGCACAGCGAGTACGACCGGCGCACCTCCGTGCCGTCGAGCGACGTGCGCAGGGCGACATACTGGCCGGGCAGGTGGTCGTAGTCGTCGGCGAGGTCGGCGGGAACCGAGAAGGTCACCTCGACCGAGTCGTCGGTCAGCGGCCGCACCTCCTCGACGGCGAGGGTGTGGAAGCGCGCGCGCTTCTTCGTCGGCGCGGCGGCTCGACGAGGCGACGGCGCTGGCGTGGGACCGGAGAGGGCGAACAGCGACATCAGTGCACCTTGAAGTGGTCGAAGGGTTCGAGGCAGGCGCGGCATTCGAACAGCGCCTTGCACGAGGTCGAACCGAAGCGCGAGACCTCGCGGGTGTCCAGCGAGCCGCACCGAGGGCACCGCACGCTGATCGCGAGGCGGATCGGGCCGGACGAGATCGCCGAGCGCCCGGTCGGAGGCGCGATGCCGTACTCGGCGAGCTTCTGCCTGCCGGCATCCGACATCCAGTCCGTCGTCCATGCGGGGGAGAGCACGAGCCGGACCTCGACCTGTGAATATCCCGCGGCGGTCAGGGCGAGGATGACGTCGTCGCGGATCGTGTCCATCGCCGGGCACCCGCTGTAGGTCGGGGTGATGTCGACGCGCACCACGTCGCCGTCGACGCTGACCGCGCGCAGCACTCCGAGGTCCTCGATCGTCAGCACGGGCACCTCGGGGTCGGCCACGGCCGCGGCGATCCGCCAGGCGGTCGACCGGGGCGCGGTCTGCAGCGTGCCGGTCACCATGACGCTCCCGGATGCCGTCGCGCCAGGACCTGCATCTCCGCGAGGACATGGCCGAACGGACTCGCGTGCGCTCCTCGCCGTCCTCCGGCCGAGGATGCCGCGACGGCGGGAAGCGTCAGCTCGGCCTCGGCGAAGACGGCGGCGACGACGGCGTCGAAGCCCGCTCGCAGCGTCGACGGACGCGCCGCGGCGTCCCCGAGGCGGTCGATCAGGGGCTCGTCGCGGAAGAGCTCGTCGGCATACGGCCAGACGTCGCCCAGCGCGCGGATCATCCGCCGCCGGGATTCGTCGGTGCCGCCGGCGAGCCGCAGCACCCATTGCACCGCGTGGTCTCGGTGGTAGTCGACCTCTTTGAGGGACTTCTCGGCGATCGCCGCGAGGGTCGGGTCGCTGCTCGCCCGCAGGGCCGAGTACAGCTCGAACATGTAGGTCGACACGACGAACTGGCGGGCGATGGTCTGCGCGAAGTCGCCGTTGGGCTGCTCGACGATCCAGGCGCAGCGGAACTCCGGTTCGTCGCGGAAGTACGCGAGATCGTCTTCGGAGCGTCCGTCGAAAGACCCCGCGAAGTGCAGGAACGAGCGGGCATGCCCGAGCAGGTCGAGCGCGATGTTGCCGAGGGCGACGTCCTCTTCGAGTTCGGGCGCGCGGGAGATCCACTCACCGAGCTGCTGCGACAGGATCAGTGCATCGTCGCCGAGCCAGAGCGCGTACTCGGCGATGTCGGCGGATGCCGCCGCGGAGCCGGTTCCAGTGAGCTCGTCACCGAGCCGCAGCTCGTCGACCGAGACGTCCCCGTGCGGTTCGCCGTGGATATCACCCTGGATGTGGCTCACAGGTGCGGCACCCCCTCGGACGCCGTGTAGTACACGGCGTGCCGATAGTTCTTGCCGGCGGGGCTCTCGAAGTAGGCGCCCTTCGCGTCGGGGTCGCTGGTCGTGATCGCCTCGGCGGGCACCGCCCAGATCGACACGCCCTCGCCGCGTCGCGTGTAGAGATCCCGGGCGTTGCGGATGGCCATGTCGGCATCCGGGGCGTGCAGCGACCCGACGTGGACGTGGCTCAGGCCGCGGTTCGCGCGGACGAAGACCTCCCAGAGCGGCCAGGGCTCGCGGGCGTCGGCACCGGGCGTCGCCATCACGCCACCGCCTTCGTCTTCAGCGCCTGCTTGCGGGCGTACTCGGCCGCAGCCTCGCGCACCCACGCGCCGTCCTCATGGGCCGTGCGGCGGCGTTCGAGACGCTCGGCATTGCAGGGGCCGTTGCCGCGCAGCACCTCGAAGAACTCGTCCCAGTCGATCTCGCCGATCACGTACTGGCCGGTCTCGTCGTCGAAGCGCAGATCAGGGTCGGGCAGGGTCACGCCGAGGATCTCGGCCTGGGGCACGAGCATGCTGACGAAGCGCTGACGCAGCTCGTCGTTCGTGAAGCGCTTGATCTTCCACTTCATCGACTGCGCGGAGTTGGGGGACTGGTCGTCGGGCGGACCGAACATCGCCAGACTCGGCCAGTACCAGCGGTTCACGGCATCCTGCGCCATCTTCTTCTGCTCGTCGGTTCCCTGCATCAGCGACAGCAGGATCTCGAATCCCTGGCGCTGATGGAACGACTCCTCCTTGCAGACGCGCACCATCGCGCGGCCGTAGGGCCCGTAGGAGGCGCGGCACAGCGGCACCTGGTTGCAGATGGCGGCTCCGTCGACGAGCCACCCGATCGCCCCCATGTCGGCCCAGGTGGGCGTCGGGTAGTTGAAGATCGACGAGTACTTGGCCTTGCCGCTGATGAGCTGATCCATCATCTCGTCGCGCGAGATGCCGAGCGTCTGTGCGGCGGAGTAGAGATAGAGTCCGTGCCCCGCCTCGTCCTGGACCTTGGCCATCAGGATCGCCTTGCGCTTGAGGCTCGGCGCCCGGGTGATCCAGTTGCCCTCCGGCTGCATGCCGATGATCTCGGAGTGCGCGTGCTGCGAGATCTGACGGATCAGCGTCTTGCGATAGGCATCGGGCATCCAGTCGCGAGGCTCGATGCGCTGCTCGTTCGCGATGAGCTCGTCGAACAGGCGCTCGTCGTCGGACAGCTCTCCGTCGACGAGGGAGAGATCTGCGGGGCTGGTCATCATCGACTCCTCGGTTTCCGATCCGCTTTACTGACCGGTCGTTAGGTAATTCTGACACGGAGGTCGTCGCGGCGCAAGGAAGACCCCGATGCGGCGCTCGGCGAGATGCTCGGAGAGTCGCTCAGCGAGAGCGGGAGACGAGGTCGAGGAGGGCTCTGCCGTACGCCTCGGAGGGATCCGGATGCTCGAAACGCAGGGTCTCGCCGGCGATCTCGACCTCGACCACGAAGGTGTCGGAGAGGCGGCTCAGCGCCCGGAAGGTGCCGCGCAGCAGCTCGCGCAGCTGATCCTCGCGGGGGAGCCACACCGCGTCCGCGAGGGTCACGGCGTCGAGCGCCCACTCCGTCGTGCCGTTGAAGGCGAGGTCCGTGCCGCTCGGGGTCTGGCGGGCCTCGATCGTCATCTCGCTGACCGTGAAGACATCGGCTTCGGCCTCGAGCTCGACATCGTTCGGAAGATCGAGCTGAAAGCGGTCGCCCTCGGCGGGATGCCACACGAGTCCGGCGTCGCGCAGGGATACGGCCAGTTCTCGGGTGATCATCGTCCCACGCTAGACGACGTCACCGAGGCTCGGCTCGAATCCGCCTGTGGATGGTGGCGCACCGGGTGTCGGAGGCATCGGGCAGAGTGGAGACATGACTTCTCCCGCCTCTGTCGACACCCGCACCGCTGCGCTCTCGGCCCTGCGCGAGCTGGTCGGCCGCCCGGACGCCGACTTCCACGACGGTCAGTACGAGGCGATCGAGGCGCTGGTCGAGGGGCGCCGCCGCGCGCTCGTCGTGCAGCGCACCGGGTGGGGCAAGTCGGCTGTGTACTTCGTCGCGACGCTGCTGCTGCGCCGCCAGGGGGCAGGGCCGACCGTCCTCGTCTCGCCGCTTCTCGCGCTGATGCGCGATCAGATCGCCGCGGCCGAGCGGGCAGGCGTTCGAGCGGTGGCGATCAACTCGACCAATGCGCACGAGTGGTCGGAGGTCATGGAGCAGCTCGACCGAGACGAGGTCGATGTGCTGCTCGTCTCTCCGGAACGACTCAACAATCCCGCGTTCCGCGAGCAGCAGCTGCCGGCGCTCGTTCGACGGATCGGCATGCTGGTGGTCGACGAGGCGCACTGCATCAGCGACTGGGGGCACGACTTCCGCCCCGATTACCGGCGGCTGCGCGACCTCATCGAGCAGATGCCGCCCGAGGTGCCCGTGCTCGCGACGACGGCGACCGCGAACAGCAGGGTCGTGGCCGACGTCGCCGAGCAGCTCGGCACGGGAGGGGCGTCGGATGCCGCCGGCTCCGAGGTGCTCACGATCCGCGGCCCGCTCGCGCGCACCTCGCTGCGTCTCGGCGTCCTGCGTCTGCGCGACTCCGCCAGCCGGCTCGCATGGCTGCTCAGTCATATCGACGACCTGCCCGGTTCGGGCATCATCTACACCCTGACGGTCGCGGCCGCGGTCGACACCGCCCGGCTGCTGCGCGATCACGGGCACGACGTGCGCGCGTACACCGGACAGACCGACACCGACGAGCGCACCGAGTCGGAAGGGATGCTGAAGCGCAACGAGGTCAAGGCCCTCGTCGCCACGAGCGCGCTCGGGATGGGCTTCGACAAGCCGGACCTCGGTTTCGTGCTGCACCTCGGCGCGCCGTCGTCGCCGGTCGCGTACTACCAGCAGGTCGGCCGTGCCGGTCGTGCGAGCGAGAGCGCCGACGTGCTCCTGCTGCCCGGCGTCGAAGACCGCGACATCTGGCACTACTTCGCGACCGCGTCGATGCCGGATCGGGAGCGCGCCGAGCGGGTGATCGCCGCCCTCGGCGATCAGCCCATCTCGACGCCCGCGCTCGAGGCGATGGTCGACATCCGGCGTACTCCGCTCGAACTGCTGCTCAAGGTTCTCGACGTCGACGGCGCGGTGCGCCGGGTGCAGGGCGGGTGGGTCGCGACGGGGCAGCCGTGGGCCTACGACGCCGAGCGCTATGAGCGCATCGCGGCCGAGCGTCGCGCCGAGCAGCAGCACATGATCGACTACGAGCAGACCGACGGATGCCGCATGGAATTCCTCCAGCGCTCACTCGACGACGACACGGCTGCGCCCTGCGGGAGATGCGACAACTGCGCCGGCATCTGGTTCCCGAGCGAGATCGGCGAATCGGCGACGACGCAGGCCGCGGAATCGCTCGATCGCGTCGGTGTCCCGGTCGAGCCTCGTCGCGCCTGGCCGACCGGAGCCGACAAGCTCGACGTGCCGGTGAAGGGGCGCATCCCCGCGGGGGAGCAGGCCGGAGAAGGGCGCGCACTCGCCCGTCTCACCGACCTCGGCTGGGGCGGCACGCTGCGCGAGCTCTTCGCGGCGGGAGCCCCTGACGCGGTGGTGACGCCCCAGGTCCTCGGCGGCTGCGTGCGCGTGCTCGCCGACTGGGGGTGGACCGAGCGCCCCGTCGCGGTCGTCGCCATGCCGTCGCGATCGCATCCGCTGCTCGTCGACTCACTCGCCCGCGGGCTCGCCGAGATCGGCCGCTTGCGGTATCTCGGAGCACTCGACCTCGTGAACGGCGGGCCGACAGGCCAACCCGGTGGCAACAGCGTGTTCCGGCTGGCAGGTCTGTGGGACAGATTCAGCGCGCAGGGCCTTGACGTGCCTGCCGGTCCCGTGCTGCTCGTCGACGATCTCGCCGACAGCCGCTGGACGCTCACCGTCGCCGCGCGCACGCTGCGCCAGGCGGGGGCGAGCGACGTGCTCCCGTTCGTGCTCGCGCTGCGCGGCTGAGGGCAGGGACACCCGGCTCGAGCCCTACCGCAGGTCGTAGACCCGCTGGTATTTGCCCTCGCTCCGGGGCAGCGTGCCCGGCTCCTCGACCGTCACGTCGACGCTGGTGCCGATGTGCATCTTGATGCGGTGGGTGAGCACCGCAGCGGCGGCATCGCAGTCCTCGGCACTCAGCGACGGGTGTCGCTCGATGCGCACGGTCATCGTGTCGAGCTGCCCGACGTGGTGCAGCTCGAGCACGAAGTGCGGGGTGAGCGTCTCGATGCCCATCACCAGCTCCTCGATCTGGGTGGGGAAGAGGTTCACGCCGCGCAGGATGATCATGTCGTCGTTGCGGCCGGTGATCTTCTCCATGCGTCGAAGCGCCGGAAAGGTGGTTCCCGGCAGCAGGCGCGTCAGATCGCGCGTGCGATACCGGATCACAGGAAAAGCCTCTTTGGTCAGCGACGTGAAGACGAGCTCGCCGAGCGCATCGTCCGGCAGCCGTTCCCCGGTCTCTCCGTCGATGATCTCGGGCAGGAAATGGTCCTCCCAGATGTGCGGGCCGTCTTTCGTGAGCACGCTCTCGCTCGCGACCCCCGGCCCCATCACCTCGCTGAGCCCGTAGATGTCGACGGCATCGATGTTCAGTCGCCGCTCGATCTCACGACGCATCTCGTTCGTCCACGGCTCGGCGCCGAGCACCGCGACGCGCAGCGACGTGGTCGTCGGATCGATGCCCGAGGCTTCCATCGCGTCAGCGATCGTGAGTAGATAGCTCGGCGTGCAGAGGATGGCATCCGGTTCGAAATCCCTGATCAGCTGCACCTGCCGGGCGGTCTGCCCGCCCGACACCGGGATCACGGTCGCTCCGAGACGCTCGATCCCGGCATGCGCGCCGAGTCCGCCGGTGAAGAGCCCGTAACCGTAGGCGTTGTGCACCTTCATCCCCGCGCGGATGCCCGCGGCGTGCAGCGACCGCGCCACCAGGTCGCTCCACCGGTCGAGGTCTCCTTCGGTGTAGCCGACCACCGTCGGCCGCCCCGTCGTGCCCGACGACGCGTGGACGCGTCGCACGTCGGCCATCGGCACGGCGAACATGCCGAACGGATAGCTCTCGCGCAGGTCGGCCTTGGTGGTGAACGGCAGACGCCGCACGTCGTCGAGGGTGCGCACGTCGTCGGGGTGCACGCCGTGCTCGTCGAACTTGCGGCGATAGGTCGGCACGTTCTCGTAGGCATGCCGGACGGTCCACTGCAGGCGCTGCAGCTGCAGCCGCGCCAGTCGTTCAGGCGAATGCAGCTCGGCCTCGGCACCGATCTCGGCATGTGTTGCGGTCATCGTCGACTCCTTCGTCGGGGACAGAGCAGTGAGCGTGCGTGCGCTCAGGCGGGGTGCGAGCGGTTCGTCGTGAGCGAGCGGCCGCGGACCTCGGCGACGACATCGCCCGATTCGTCGGTCACCGTCACGTCGTACAGGCCGTTGCGTCCGCTGACGACACGGCGCACCGCGCGCGCTGTCAGTCTCTGGCCGGCGGTCGTGGATTTCAGGAAGGTGATGTCGGCACCACCCGCGACCGTGACGCGATCGTCCTCGTTGCAGGCGATCGCGAAGGCGGTGTCGGCGAGGGTGAACACCAGTCCGCCATGCGTGATGGCGAACCCGTTCAGCATGTCGTCGCGCACGGTCATCGAGACGACGGCCTCTCCGGGGGCGTCCTCCTCGACGGTCATGCCGAGCATCTGCGATGCGGCATCGCGCTGCATCATCTCTCTCATGCGGCGACGACCTCGGGTGTCGGCTGCTTGTTCACCAGCGTGAGCACGTCGTAGGTGGCGACGAGCTCGTCGCTCTGATTGCGGATCACCGCGTCCCAGCGCACCTCTCCGTACTCGTCTGTCTCACGCGGCGTGATCTGCTTCGCGGTCAGCTCGACGCGGATCGTGTCGCCGGGGGAGACCGGCGTGATGAATCGCAGGTTCTCCAGACCGTAGTTCGCGAGCACGGGTCCGGGCTCCGGATCGACGAAGAGACCGGCGGCCCACGAGACGAGCAGGTAGCCGTGCGCGACCCGTCCGGGGAAGAACGGGTTCGCGGCGGCGGATGCCTCGTCCATGTGGGCGTAGAACGTGTCGCCCGTGAAGTGCGCGAACGTCTCGATGTCGGCGAGGGTCACCTCGCGCGAGCCGGAGACGATCTGGTCGCCGATGCGGAGTTCCGCGAGCGACTTGCGGAACGGATGCCGACCGTCGCTGCGCGCGGCCGCCCCCGCGTGCCAGACACCCGTCAAGGCAGTCAGCATCTCGGGTGAACCCTGCACCGCCGTGCGCTGCATGTGATGCAGCACCGCGCGGATGCCGCCGAGCTCCTCACCGCCGCCGGCTCGACCGGGGCCGCCGTGCACGAGGTTGGGCAGGGGCGATCCGTGCCCGGTCGACGATCGTGCATCGTCGCGGTCGAGCAGCAGCATCCGGCCGTTGAACGGTGCGATGCGCGTGGCGAGCTCCACGGCCTGCGCCGGGTCATGCGTGGCGATGCTGGTGACCAGCGAGCCGCCACCTCGGGCGACGAGCGCTGCGGCCTCGGCGATGGTGTCGTAGGTGAGCAGCGACGACACGGGGCCGAAGGCCTCGATCGAGTGCGCCGCGTCGGACTGCGAGTCCTCGAAGCGCAGCAGCAGCGGCGACACGAAGGCTCCGTCGGGTGCGGTGCCGGTGCTGCCGTCTGCGCGACGGACCTCGGGAGCATCCGTCGTCCCGACGACGACCTGCCCGCCCGCCGCCTGCAGGCGATCCACCTGGCGCAGCACCTCATCGCGCTGCCCCGTCGAGGCCAGGGGACCCATGGTGACGCCCTCGGCGCGGGGGTCGCCCAGCACGGTCTTCTCAGCGAGGCGCGCCTGCACGGCGCCGATGATCGCGTCGGCCGAGCCCGCCGGCACGATCGCTCGCCGGATGGCCGTGCACTTCTGGCCGGCCTTGCTCGTCATCTCGGTGACGAGCTGGCGCACGTACGCGTCGAACTCCGGGGTGCCCTCGATCGCGTCTGTGCCGAGCACCGAGGCGTTGATCGAGTCGGTCTCGGCGGTGAACCGCACACCGCCGGTCTGCACTGCGGCGTGGGCTTTGAGGCTCTCCGCGGTCGACGCGCTGCCGGTGAACCCGACGATGTCGCCGAGCCGCAGGTTCTCGAACAGGTCAGGCACGCTGCCGCTGACGAGCTGCAGCGATCCGTCGGGCAGCAGTCCCGATTCGACGAGGATGCGCACCATCGCCTCGGCGACGTAGCCCGTGGGTGTCGCGGGCTTCACGAGCGTCGGCATGCCGGCGAGGAACGCGGGTGCGAACTTCTCGAGCGAACCCCACACCGGGAAGTTGAACGCGTTGATCTGCACAGCGACCCCGGGGAGCGTCGTGTAGACATGACGACCCAGGAACGACCCGTCCTTCGACAGCGGCTCCACGGGGCCGTCGACATGCACGCGGCTGTTCGGCAGCTCGCGGCGACCCTTGCCCGAGTACGAGAAGAGCACGCCGATGCCGCCGTCGATGTCGACCCACGAGTCGGCCTTCGTGGCGCCGGTACGGGCGGACAGCGCATACAGCTCGTCCTTGCGCTCGGTGAGAGCGAGGGCGAACTGCTTCAGCAGCACGGCCCGCTGGTGGAACGTGAGCGCACCGAGGCTCTTCTGCCCGACGGAGCGGGCGTACTCCAGTGCCCCGGCCAGGTCGAGGCCCTCGGTCGACACGACGGCGACGACGTCGCCGGTGGACGCATCGCGAACCTCTGAGGATCGCGTCGGTGACGACGGCGTCCACCACTCGCCCTGGACGTAGCTCGGCAGATACTCGGTCATCTCTCCTCGTTCCATGCGTAGAACCCTTCGCCGCTCTTGCGGCCCAGCTTTCCCTCGGCGACCATGCGGCGCAGCAGTTCCGGTGCAGCGAATCGCTCGCCGAGCGTGCGCTCCAGCTCTTCGGCGATGCCGAGGCGCACATCGAGCCCGACGATGTCGGTGGTGCGCAGCGGACCCATCGGATGCCGATACCCGAGCGTCATCGCGGCATCGATGTCGGCGGCCGAGGCGACGCCCTCCTCGAGCATCCGGATCGCCTCGAGGCCCAGCATCACGCCCAGCCGCGACGACGCGAAGCCCGGGGAGTCGCTGACGACGATCGGCGTCTTGCCGAGGGCGGCCACCCAGGCGGTGGCGCTCTCGACGACCGCCCGGTCGGTCGCTGCGCCGCGCACGACCTCGACCAGGGCCGACGCGGGCACCGGATTGAAGAAGTGCAGGCCGAGGAATCGCTCCGGATGCCTGCGGCCCGCAGCGAGATCGTCGATCGAGATCGACGAGGTGTTGCTCGCCAGAACCGCCGACGGGGGCAGCACGGCTTCGGCCCGCGACAGTGCGTCCTCCTTGAGGGTCCGTTCTTCGGGAACCGCCTCGATCGCGAGGTCGACCGCGGCGAAGGCTCCGGGATCGACGCCGGTCGTGATGCGCCCGGTCAATTCGGTCTCGTCGAGCGAGGGGTCGCGGTCGACGGATCTGCGGATGCTGTCGCCGATGCGGGTCAGCGCCGCCTCGGCGCTCGCCGCATCGCGCTCGATCACGCTGACGTGAGATCCGGCGAGCAGGAACGCATGTGCGATGCCGGCTCCCATGCGGCCGCCTCCGAGCACGCCGACCCGATTCGGGGCGCTGCCGATGTCGCTCATCGTCTCTTCTCCAGGAAGTCGGTCATGCGGCGGATCTTCTCGGGCGACTCGAACAGCTCGGCCTGCAGTTCGACCTCGATCGCCGGGTGGCCTGCTCGCGGAGTGCGCAGAGCGCGTTTGGTGTGCTGCGTCGCGAGGGGATCGTTCGCCGCGATGCGATCGACGATCCGGTGTGCGGCCGCGAGCAGCTCGTCGGCCGGATGGAGCGACGACACGAGTCCCCACCTCAGCGCCTCTTCGGCATCCAGAGCTCGGCCGGTGAGGAGCAGCTCGCTCGCCCTCGCGTCTCCGACGATCTCGGGCAGGCGCCAGGTCGCGCCGGCTGCGGCGATGATGCCGAGCCCGGTCTCGGGGTTGCCGATGCGGAGGGACGGCGTCGCGATGCGGATGTCGGCGGCGTAGGCGAGTTCGGCTCCGCCCCCGAGCGCGTATCCGTCGAGTGCGGCGATCACCGGCATCGGGAGATCGTGGACGCGGATGAATGCGGTCGCATTGATGGCGCGCCGGGCGTCGTCGGCGGTGCGATCGCGCAGCTGGGCGATGTCGGCGCCCGCCGCGAAGACGCCGTCGGTGCCGGTGATGATCAGCGTGCGCGGCGTCCGCTCGAGCAGCGCGCAGAGGTCGTGCAGCGCGTCGATCGTCGCCTGGTCGATGGCGTTGCGCTTCTCGGGCCGGTCGAGCGTGGCGATCACCCGGTCTCGATGCTCCTCGATGCGCAGAGTCATGTCAGACGCTCCACGATCATCGCGGTGCCCTGACCCACGCCGACGCACATCGTGGCCAGACCGAAGCGCGCGTTCTCGCGCTCGAGTCGGCCGAGCAGTGTGACGATGAGTCGGGATCCGCTGGAGCCGAGGGGATGGCCGAGTGCGATGGCTCCGCCGTCGGCGTTGACGATCGACGGGTCGAGTCCGAGGCGGCGGATGCAGGCGAGGGACTGCGAGGCGAAGGCCTCGTTGAGCTCGACGGCACCGAGGTCGCCGACCTGCAGGCCCGCCTTCGCGAGTGCCTTCTGTGTTGCCGGCACGGGACCCAGGCCCATGATCTCGGGAGCGAGCGCGGCGGTCGCCGAGGCGACGATCCGTGCGCGCGGACGAAGGCCATGTCGCTCGACCGCTTCGGCGCTCGCCACGATGATCGCCGAGGCTCCGTCGTTCAAGGAACTGGAGTTGCCCGCCGTGACGACCTGGCCGCCTGCGACGACCGGACGGAGTGCGGCCAGCGCGTCGAGCGTGCTGTCCCTGCGCGGGCCTTCGTCGGTGTCGACGAGTCCGCGGCCCGTCTCGACGCCCACGATCTCCGGGGCGAGGCGTCCCCCGTCGATCGCCGAGATGGCGCGCTGATGGCTCAGAAGCGCGAAGGCGTCGGCATCCGCTCTGGTGATCCCGTCGATGCGTGCGACCTCTTCGGCGGTCTCGGGCATCGAGAACGTGGCCTTGTCGCGGGCGCTCAGCCGCGGGTTCGTGAAGCGCCAGCCGATCGATGTGTCGAAGGCCGCGCCGGGCTTGGCCCATGCCCGCTCGGGCTTCGCCTGCACCCAGGGCGCGCGTGTCATGGACTCGACGCCACCGGCGACGATGAGGTCGGCGTCCCCTGCGCGCACGGCGTTCGCGGCGAGTGCGATGGCTGACATCCCCGAGGCGCAGAGGCGGTTGACGGTCAATCCGGGGATCGAATCGGGGAGGCCCGCGAGCAGCACCGCCATCCGTGCGACGTTGCGGTTGTCCTCGCCCGCCTGATTCGCGGCGCCGAGGATCACCTCGTCGATGTCGTCGCCGGGGATGGCGGCTCGCGAGACTGTGGCGGCGACGACGAGGGCCGCCAGATCGTCCGGACGGATGCCGGCGAGTGCGCCTCCGTAGCGACCGACGGGGGTGCGGACCCCGTCGACGAGATAGGCCTCGGACATCGTCATCCTCTCGAACGCCCACGCTGGCGATAATTTCAGACCGATCGGTCAGGAATACGATCTCAGATCCTTCCGCGAATGGCAACTCATCCGGACTGACAGACTGGGCCCATGGCAGAGCCCGGAATCCAGGCGCCGGCCCCCAAGCGCGGCCGGCCAGGTTATGACCGCGAGCAGGTGCTCGCGGTCGCCGTCAAGGTCTTCAACGAGCACGGCTACGACGCGACGAGCGTGGCCGACCTCAGCGCGACGCTGGGGCTGACGAAGTCGGCGCTCTACCATCACTTCGAATCGAAGTCGGCGATCCTCGAGCTCGCGCTGAACGATGCGCTCGATGCGCTCGAGGCCGTCGTCGATGATGCGACCGCGCAGCACTCGCTGGCCTCCGACCGGCTGCGGGCGATCATCCGCGGCGCGGTGCGGGTGCTCACCGAGAAGCTCCCCTCGGTGACGCTGCTGCTGCGCGTGCGGGGGAACGGCGATGTCGAGACCTCCGCGCTGGTGCGCAGACGTGCGTTCGACCAGCGCGTGACCGCGATCGTGTCGGAGGCGCAGACCGAGGGGCTGATCCGTGACGACGTCGATGCGGCGGTCGCCACCAGGCTCATCTTCGGAATGATCAACTCGGTCGTCGAGTGGTATCGACCCGGGGGTCCCGTCGATCCCGACGAGCTGGGGGAGGACATCCTGCGGGTGAGCCTCGACGGGCTGCAGTCCCGCTGAGCGGGCTCAGTCGTCGGCCGGCGCCACGCGGGGAGGCCAGCTGGTCGCTCCGAGCTCGCGGGAGATGTTGCGCGCCGTCTCGCGCAGCGCGTTGAGCACCGCGTCCGAGGCGGGCGCCTGCGATGTGGGCATCACGACGGCGACCGCGGCGACGATGTCGTTCGACGCGTCGGCGACCGGCGCGGCGACGGACGACTCTCCGAGCACGGCCTCATCGGTCTCCGAGGCGCTGCCCCGCTCGGCGATGGCCGGCAGGTCGAGCAGCAGTCGGGCGACGTCGGTGATCGTGTCCCCGGTGAGGCTGTGCAGCGGCCGCTCGAAGACGGTGCGCTGGAAGCCGAGGTCGTGCGCCAGCAGGACCTTTCCCATCGCGGAGGCATGCGCGGGGATCGCCACGCCGGTCTCGAGCATCTGCTGGCTGTCGTCCGGACGCAGGTCGTGGTGGATCACGAGCACCTCGTGGAAGTGCGGCGCCCCGAGGCGCACCGGCAGGTTCGTGCGGCGTGCGAGCTCCTGCGTCCACCGCATGGCTCTGGCCCGGACGTCGAGGGTGTCGAGGTAGACGTTGCTCAGCCGCAGCAGGGTGGGACCCAGCATGTAGCGCTGCCCGCCGCGCTCCTTCGCGACGAGTCCGTGCTCGCGCAGGGACTTGACGATCCCGTGCACGGTCGACGGGGGAAGGCTCAGGGCGAGCGCGAGATCCGTGATGCCGAGATGGCGCGCACCCTGCAGCAGCTCGAGCACTTTCGCTGCGCGATCGATGGCCTGGATCATCGCGGCTCCTCTCTCCGGATCGTCGTCGAGCCGGGCGGTCGCATCGGTCGTCAGGTCGATCTTGACAACTCGACTGCGCCCGAGCATATTCGACATTGACGAATAACTTTCCAATATTGCGAAAGAGCGCCGCCGTAGAGATCAAAGGAGATCGAACGATGAAGAAGCTCATCAACAACCCCGCCGATGTGCTGGTCGAGTCGCTGCGCGGCGTCGCACTCGCGCATCCGGAGCTCTCGGTCGACCTCGAGACGCACGTGATCACCCGCTCGACGCCGAAGGCGGAGGGGAAGGTCGCGATCGTCTCGGGTGGAGGGTCCGGCCACGAACCGCTGCATGGGGGATACGTGGGCCTCGGCATGCTCGACGCCGCCGTCGCCGGCGAGGTCTTCACCTCGCCCACCCCCGATCGAGTGCAGGCCGCCACGAAGGCCGTCGATCGCGGGGCAGGCGTGCTGCACATCGTGAAGAACTACACGGGAGACGTGCTCAACTTCGAGATGGCGGCGGAGCTCGCCTCGATGGAGGGCATCGAGGTCGGCACCATGATCGTCGATGACGATGTCGCCGTGCAGGACTCGCTCTACACGGCAGGGCGTCGTGGCGTCGGACTCACGGTGCTGCTCGAGAAGCTGGTCGGCGCCGCGGCTGAAGAGGGGCAGGATCTCGACGCCGTCGTCGCCCTCGCGAAGCGCATCAACGGACAGGGGCGGTCGATGGGCATGGCGCTCACCAGCTGCACGGTTCCCGCAGCGGGCAAGCCGACGTTCGATCTGCCCGAGGACCAGATGGAGATCGGCATCGGCATCCATGGCGAGCCCGGTCGGCACCGGGAGCCACTGGCGCCGGCATCCGAGATCGCCCGGCAGCTCGTGGAGCCGATCCTCGCCGATCTCGACGTCTCAGGTCCCGCCATCGTGATGCTCAACGGCATGGGCGGATCCCCGCTGATCGAGCTGTATCTGATGTACGGCGAGGTGGCCGCGCTGCTCGAGCAGGCGGGAGTGCAGATCGCCCGCAACCTGGTCGGCGACTACATCACCTCGCTCGACATGGCCGGCTGCTCGCTCACGGTGCTGAAGGCCGACGACGAGCTGCTCAGGCTGTGGGACGCACCCGTCAACACCCCCGGACTGCGGTGGGGGGCATGATGGCGGCGATCGACACCGCGGCCCTGGCCGACTGGATCCGGCGGTTCCGCGACGTCATCGCCGAGAGGCGCGAGTGGCTCACCGAGCTGGACTCGGCGATCGGAGACGCCGACCACGGCGCGAACATGGCCCGTGGCATGGATGCGGTCGTGGCGAAGCTCGACTCGGGTGTGCCCGACACGGTCGACGAGCTGCTCAAGACCGTCGGCATGACTCTCGTGAGCTCGGTCGGAGGCGCCAGCGGGCCGCTCTACGGCACGCTGTTCCTGCGGATGGGGATGGCTGCAGGGCCCGTGACCGAGCTCGATGGCGCCGGACTCGGCGGCTCGCTGCGTGCCGGACTCGATGGCATCGTCGCTCGCGGCAAGGCCGAGGCCGGCGACAAGACCATGTTCGACGCCATGGCGCCCGCAGTGGACGCGTTCGACGCCGCGATCTCCGGAGGGGGAGACCTGTCTGCCGCGACGGCGGCGGCCGCAGAGGCGGCCGCGTCCGGTCGGGATGCCACCGAACCGCTCGTCGCCCGGAAGGGACGTGCGAGCTATCTCGGGGAACGCAGTGCCGGCCATCTCGACCCCGGTGCGGCGTCGACGACACTGCTGTTCGAGTCCCTCGCCCAGGCGACCGCGGAATCCTCCTGATGATCGGCATCGTCGCCGTCTCCCACAGTGCTCGACTCGGGGAGGCGGCGCTGGAGCTCGCCCTGCAGATGGTGCAGGGCGGGGGAGCGCGAGTGAGAGTCGCCGCAGGCGCCGGAACGGATGCCGACGGCGCGCCCGTCCTCGGCACGGATGCCGTCGCTGTCGCCGCGGCGATCGACGAGCTGGCCGCCGACTGCGACGGTGTCCTGGTGCTGATGGATCTCGGCTCCGCAGTGCTGAGCGCCGAGCTCGCGCTGGAGCTGCGGACGAGCGATGTGCCGGTGCGCCTCGCCCCCGCGCCGTTCGTGGAAGGGCTGCTGGCGGCCGTCGTGTCGGCCGCTGCCGGCGCATCGCTGGACGTCGTCGCGGGGGAGGCGTCGATCGCGCTCGCCGCCAAGAGCGGCCAGCTCGAGGACCCGTCGACGGAAGCCGCTCCGATCGAGTCCGCATCGACCGACCGGTCGGGTGCCGTGACGCGGACGGTGGTCGTGCGCAATCCGCTCGGTATCCACGCGCGACCGGCGGCTCTGATCGCCGAGGCATCGGCGGGCATCGATGTGCGACTGCGTCGACTGCCCGACGGGACTGAGGCGTCGGGTGCGAGCCTGTCACGACTGCTGATCCTCGGTGCCAGGCAGGGCGACCGGATCGAGCTGTCGGCACTCGGGCGCGACGCCGAGGGGGCGCTCGACCGACTGGTGGCCCTGTTCGACGACGGATTCGGTGAAGGCACGGACGTCGACGCCGTCGCCTCGGGGTCGGTCGGGGCGCACGCTGCAGAGGCAGCCCCCGAGTCCCCTCCCGTCCGGGCAGGCGACGTGCTGCGTGGTCGCGGCGTGAGCTCGGGCAGGGTCGCCGCCGAGGCCGTGCTCCTCGCCGCGCCCGTGCGTGAGCCGGAGGAGAGCACCGTCGTCGCGCCCGGTGATCGGGAGGCCGAGGCATCTGCGATCGAGTGGGCCGCAGTGGCGGTGGCAGACCAGCTGCGGGCGCGCACGAGGGCGGCGACCGGCGAGGCTCGGGCGATCCTCGACGCGTCGCGTCTGCTGGCCTCCGACCCCGAACTGGTGGCCGAGGCGGCGGACCTCGTGCGGTCGCGGGGTCGAACGGCCGCGCGAGCGATCTGGGAGACATCGGCGGCGCACGAGAAAGGACTCGCGGCTCTCGGTGGGCGGATGGCCGAGCGAGCGGCCGACATCCGCGACGTCCGTGATCGGATGATCGCGGAGATCCTCGAGGTCGAGATGCCGGGCGTTCCCGAGCGTGATGAGCCTTTCGTGCTGGTCGCGTCGGATCTCGCCCCCGCGGACACGGCAGCCTTGGAAGGCGGCAACTGCGTCGCGCTCGTGACGGAGCAGGGTGGCCCCACCTCGCATACGGCGATCATCGCCCGGTCGCTCGGAATCCCCGCAGTGGTCGGAGTCATCGGCGCGACCGGGATCCCGCGCGGTGCGGTCGTGCTCGTCGACGGCGATCGGGGCACGGTCGAGGTCGACCCGAGCACCTCTCGCGTCACCGAGGCGAAGGCCGCGTCGCTCGTGGTGCCGTTCGACGGCGAGGGGGTGCTCGCCGACGGACGGCGCATCCCGCTCCTCGCCAATGTCGGGGGAGCGGCCGAGGCCGTCGTGGCCGCTGCCTCGAAGGCCCAGGGCGTCGGTCTCTTCCGCACCGAGTTCTGCTTCCTCGACCGCGCCGACGCACCGACGATCGACGAGCAGGTCGACGCCTACCGAGGTGTCCTCGCCGCGTTTCCGGGGCAGAGGGTCGTGGTGCGCACGCTCGATGCCGGCAGCGACAAACCGCTGCCTTTCGCGAACTCCGACGCGGAGGACAATCCGGCTCTCGGCGTGCGGGGACTCCGGATCGCGCGACGGGCTCCGAAGCTGCTGGACGATCAGCTCAGGGCACTGGCGCTCGCCGCGGGGGCGGAGTCGGCACTCGTCGAGGTGATGGCTCCGATGGTGGCCACGGTCGATGAGGCACGCGACTTCGCGGAGCGTGCGCGAGAAGCCGGTCTGGAGACTGTGGGGGTGATGATCGAGACGCCCTCCGCCGCGCTCCTCGCGTCGGAGATGCTCGAGGTCGTCGACTTCGTGAGCATCGGGACCAACGACCTCGCCCAGTACGCGCTCGCGGCTGATCGACTGCTCGGAGAGCTGGGCGATCTGAACGATCCGTGGCAGCCGGCCGTGCTGCGACTGATCGGGCAGGCGGGTGCGGCCGGACGCCGGTGGGGCCTGCCGGTGGGGGTATGCGGCGAGGCCGCTGCCGATCCCGCTCTGGCCGCCGTGCTCGTGGGGCTCGGCGTCACGTCGCTGTCGATGACACCCCGTGCGCTGGGTCGAGTCGCGGCGGCGCTCGCGGGCGTCACGGGCGAACAGTGCGATGCCGCTGCGCAAGCGGTCCTGAGAGCAGCGACGGCTGTCGATGCCCGCGCCGCCGCAGCCGCCGTACTCAACGGAGAGTGACGCGGTCGTCGCGTCACCGACATATGCGCTTTCCGGCATCATTCTGATCTCGACATGCACGGGCTCCTGGTCGAGGTCGTCCCAGCGCGCCTAGGCTCCAGGAGGGGACGTCTGCATCGGCGAATGACGAGGTCGGAGGATTCAATGGCTGTCTTCATCACGGGTCGAGCGCGAGTGACGCTCGCCTTGATCGGGATCGGTGCCGTGGCCGCCGTGAGCGCCTGCGCCCCGAGTCCCCAGACGTCATCGCCTCCGTCGCCATCGCCGTCCCGGACGACCGCTGCGCCCGAGCCGTATGCCGGACCGATCGTGTTCGTCGGCGACGAGCTCGACGCATTCGCACTCGCCCCCGAGGAGATCGTGGGGATCGTTCCGGACGCCACGGACGTCGGCGATCCGTCGCCGGTCCTCGAACAGATATCGGACGGAGGAAGCCTCCCTGCGGATCCGCCGATCTGTGACGCTCTCTACGCCGAGCAGTCACTCGGCAGCGTCGGGGCGAGGACGATCGAGTGGCAGGTGCCGACGGATCCCACGAACGGCTTCGGCCGGATGACGATCATGCAGTTCGCCGACGAGGCTCACGCCGAGGGCCGCATGGATCAGCTGCTCCAGGCGGCCGAGCAGTGCGCCGAGTTCGTCAAAGAGGGAACCGTCTCCTTCGATGCCGTGATCCCCGAAGCGTCCGAGAACACCCGGGCCTTCGCGGGCTCGCTGATCGATGCGGCGCTGGACTGGCGGTCGTTCAGCGCGTTCGCCTCGACCGGGAACGTGATCGTGCAGCTGTGGCAGCCTTTCAGCGGCGATCGCGACTTCGACGCCGAGGCGGCGGCGCTGCTGCTTCGAGAACGCGCCGAGGAGGCCCGGTCCGGGCTGGTCGAGGAGCTCACCGAGAACCCGCCCGTCGCCGAGACAGACCCGTCCGGCGATCCCGGAACCGCGTGGAGTGACTGGCAGGTCGGAGTCGGCGGCGTGGGTCCGCTCCGACTCGGCGACTCGGTCGAGTCCGCGGTCGCCGCCGCCGGCGAGGACGCGCAGGTCGTCGAACCCGAGTACGACGGCGGCCCGTGGACCCTCATCGCCCCCGCGGAGGCGGGGACGATCCTGGTGCGCCCCGTCGAGGCCGGCGATGCCGTCGGGGCGATCACCGTCGGGAGCGACCGCAGCCTCGGCGACACAGTCGGTGACGGAGCCGCGCTGCCGTCGCGAGGTGATATCCGCCTCGGCGCCCCCGTCGCGGATGCGATGGCTGCTCACCCCGGAGGCACCGTGGTCGAGGTCGTGTCGTCGAGCGATCACTTCTACGCCGTCACGACGCGCGACGGGCAGGTCTTCCGTTTCCAGGCCGATCGCGAGGTGCTCGAGGAGGGGGCGACGATCGTCGGCATCACGGTCGAGGACGCGACGGCACGCACGCCGCTGGTCTTCGGCTGACGACGGGCCGGTCGGATGACCGACCGGCCCGCAGCATGCCGGGAAGACGATGATCAGGCGTGCAGATCCACGCCCTTGGTCTCCTTCACCATCGACACGGCGATGAGGGAGATCACCGCCGTGATGGCGATGTAGACGCCGATCGTCCAGGCCGCCTGGAACTGGTTCATCAGAGCCTCCGCGATCATCGGTGCGAACGCCCCGCCGAGGATGGCACCCAGCGCGTATCCGATCGAGACGCCCGAGTAGCGGACGTTGGCCGGGAACATCTCGGCATAGAGAGCCGCCTGCGGGCCGTACGAGAGCCCGAGCGCGAACGTCATCACGAACAGCGCCACGAAGTACCAGAAGATGTTCGCCGTGTCGATCAGGAACCACATCGGCACCGCCCACAGCGCGAGCGCGATGTACCCGATCTGGAAGGTGCGGACGCGTCCGAGACGATCGGAGAGGTGGCCGCCCCAGAGCGTGAAGATGAGCCAGCCGAACGACGCGAGCGTCGTCGCCAGCAGCACGGGAGGACGCTCCATGCCGAGGGCGGTGACGGCGTAGGTGGCGAAGAACGCGATGAGCAGGTACCCGGCGGCGTTGTTGCCGATGAAGATCAGGGCAGTGAGCACGACCTGCTTGGTGTTCTTGCGGAACAGGCGACCCAGCGGCGCGGAGGCCTCCTGACGACGACGACGGAGATCCTCGAAGACGGGGCTCTCGTCGACGGCGCGCCTGATCACGTAGCCGACGGCGATCAGCACGATCGACATCAGGAACGGGATCCGCCAGCCCCACTCGAGGAACGCCTCGGGGGACATCGAGCTCGTCAGCACCCAGAGCGTGGCTGTGGCGAGGATCATGCCGATCGGGACGCCGATCTGCGGGAAGGCGCCGAAGAGCCCCCGGCGGGCCGTGGGGGCGTGCTCGACGGCCATCAGTGCCGCTCCGCCCCACTCGCCGCCCGCCGAGAACCCCTGCAGGATGCGGAGCACGATGAGAAGGATCGGAGCGGCCACCCCGATCGCGGCGTAGGTCGGCAGCACGCCGATCAGGGAGGTGGAGAGTCCCATCATCACGAGCGTGAAGACGAGCATCTTCTTGCGGCCCAGCTTGTCGCCCAGGTGCCCGGCGACGATGGCTCCCAGGGGACGGAAGAGGAAGGAGATCCCGATCGTGGCGAAGGAGAGGATCTGCGCAAACCCCTTGTTCTCCTCAGCGATCGGGGCGAGGAAGAGCGGCGCGAGCACGAGGCCGGCTGCTTGCGCGTAGATGAAGAAGTCGTACCACTCGATCGAGGTGCCGACCAGGGTGCTGGCGAGGACTCGCCGCTCCTCGGTGGGCATTCGCGCCGTCGAGGTGCGCGCGGATACTGCTGACGTCATGAAGAACTCCATTGTTCTGCGGGTGCGGAGGAGCGACGCTGCGTCACCCCGAGCTACTTACCGAATGATCGGTCAGTAATTGACGAGAGTAGCGCACGGTGGCCGGGCGACCCAAGCCCCACATCTGCGACCGCGCGACTCAGACGTCCTCACACCTTGCCGAACGCGCGCAGCGGATGCTCGATGAGCTCCGTGACGCGGCGGAGGAAGCTCGCCGCATACCCGCCGTCGCACACGCGGTGATCGAACACCAGTGACAGTTGAGCGACGCGGCGGGCGACGATCTGACCGTCGATCACCCACGGGCGCTCGATGATGCGACCGATGCCGAGGATCGCGACGTCGGGGTGGTTGATGATCGCGGCCGAGCCGTCGACCCCGAGCCCGCCGTAGTTGTTGAGGGTGAACGTCGACCCCCGCAGCCGCTCCGGAGGCATCGCCCCCGAACGCGCCGTCGCCGACAGCTCGCGCAGCGCGACATCGAGCTGTTCGACGGTGAGCTCGTGCGCCCGCGGGATGACGGGCACCAGGAGGCCGCGCTCAGTGTCGGCGGCGACGCCGAGGTTGAGGCCGTCGAAGGAGATGATCTCCGATCCGTCGTCGCTCAGGCGGGAGGCGAGCACCGGATGCTCCGCGAGCGCGAGCACGACGAAGCGTGCCACGAGGGCAGTGATCGACGGTGCCCTGCCGCCGGCCGGTACCATCTCGGAGCGCAGATTCCAGAGCTCGGTGGCATCGACGTCGACCCAGACCGTGGCCTCGGGGATCTCGGAGCGGCTGCGGGTCAGTCGTGCGCTGACCGCCTTGCGCAGCGGGGACATCCGCTCACGGGAGACGACGGCGAGGCCATCGAGACGTTCGGCGTTCGCGGACTGCGGCTGGTGATCATCGCGGCGATGCTGCGCCGCTGCCCCGTCGACGGCGTCGTCGACAGCGGCCGCCAGCACGTCGGCGCGCGTGACGGCGCCGTCATGGCCGGTCGGGGTGATGGCGTGGACGTCGAGTCCGAGGTCGCGGGCGAGTCGTCGCACCAGGGGAGAGCGGACGGCCACGGGCCGCCGTTCCGAAGCATTCGCGTCCGGCTTCTCGCGTGGCATCTCGGATGCCGCCGTCGCCTTCGGGCGCCGTCGGCCGGTCGCGCTGCGCTCCGTGGTCCCATAGCCGATCAGGACGTTGCCGGACCCTGCGCGCTCCTCTTCGCGGTACGCCTCCTGCTCCGGATCGCCGGCATCCGCACGGAGATCTCCTCCCGCATCCGTGTCCGGAGCGTCCGCCGAGGAAGGATCCGCAGAAGAAGAAGAGGCGCCGTCGGCGACCTCGAGCACCGGCGCTCCGACGTCGATGGTCTCGCCCGGTTCTCCGTGCAGTGCGGTGACGACGCCGGCGAAGGGCGAGGGCAGCTCGACCACGCTCTTCGCCGTCTCGACCTCGGCGATCGCCTGGTCGGTGACGATCGTGTCGCCGACGCAGACGAGCCACTGCACGAGTCCGGCCTCGGTGAGTCCCTCGCCGAGGTCCGGCAGCCGGAAGACGTGGGTGGTCAGCGCCGTCATGACTCGTCCTCCCAGTGCAGCGAGTCGATGGCGTCCAGCACGCGGTCGACGTCGGGCAGGTACCAGTGCTCGAGCTTGGGCGGGGCGTAGGGGGTGTCGAATCCGGTGACGCGGCGCACCGGAGCCTCGAGGTACTCGAAGCAGCGCTCGAAGACGCGCGCCTGGATCTCGGAGGCCACGCTGGCGAATCCGGGAGCCTCGGCGATCACGACCGCTCGTCCGGTCGCGCGCACGGCGGCGGTGACCGTGGCGTCGTCGAACGGGGACAGCGAACGGATGTCGACGACCTGCACGCTGCGCCCCTCGGATGCCGCCACATCGGCGGCCTCGAGCGCGAGCGGCACCGAGGCGCCGTAGGCGAGCAGGGTGACGTCGGTGCCCTCGCGGGCGATGCGAGCGGAGCCGATGTCCGCCGTCACGGAGGTGCCGACCTCGCCCTTCGTCCAATACAGCTTCTTCGGCTCGAGGAAGATCACCGGGTCGGGCGAGGCGATCGACGCCCGGAGCAGCGAATAGGCATCCTGGGGAGTCGACGGGCTCACGACGGTGAGGCCCGGGGTGTGTGCGTAGTACGCCTCGGAGGAGTCACAGTGGTGCTCGACCCCGCCGATGCCGCCGCCGAACGGGATGCGGATCACGAGCGGCATCCGCACCGCACCGCGCGTCCGGTTGCCGAGCTTCGCGACGTGACTGACGATCTGCTCGAACGCCGGCAGTGCGAAGGCGTCGAACTGCAGCTCGACGACGGGACGCATGCCGTTCATGGCCATGCCGACGGCTGTGCCGACGATGCCGGATTCGGCGAGCGGGGTGTCGAAGCAGCGGTCCTCGCCGAACCGCGCCGTGAGTCCGTCGGTGATGCGGAACACGCCGCCGAGCGCTCCGACGTCCTCGCCGAAGACGACGACCTCGGGATCGCTCTCGATCGCATCCGCGAGGGCGAGGTTCAGTGCGGCGGCCATGCTCATGGTCGACACGGACAGTGCGCCGGTGTCGACCCGGATGTCGTCGTGGGCGATGGTCATCGTGCACCTCCGGCTGCTGCGTGGTTGCGTGCGATCTCGTCCCTCAGCATCTGCCATTGCTCCTCGCGCTGCGGAGAGCGGGTCTCTGTGACGAAGCGGAACAGATCCTCGGGATCGATCTCGGCATCGACGTTGAGCGCCTCTCGCATCGCCGCGGCGGTCTTCTCGGCCTCCGCCGCGTACTCGGCTTCGCGGTCGGCAGTGAGGACGCCGGCGCTCGTCAGGTGTGCTCGCAGTCGCGCCAGCGGGTCGCGCTCGACCCACGCCTGGACCTCGGCGCGCTCGCGATAGCGCGTGTCGTCGTCGGCGTTCGTGTGCGCCTGCATCCGATAGGTGTGCGCCTCGATGAGCGTCGGACCGTCGCCCGAGCGGGCATGTGCGATGGCCTCGCCGAGAACGGCCAGCACGGCGGCGACGTCGTTGCCGTCGACGCGCTGCCCCGGCATCCCGTATCCGATCGCCTTGTGGGCCAGCGACGGCGCGGCGGTCTGGCGGCTGAGCGGCACCGAGATCGCGAACTCGTTGTTCTGCACGAGGAAGACGACCGGCACACGGAAGACGGCGGCGAAGTTCAGCGCCTCGTGGAAGTCGCCCTCACTGGTCGCACCGTCGCCGCACAGTGCCAGGACGGCCGTCTGCTCTCCGCGCTTCTTCGCGGCATACGCGAAGCCGACCGCGTGCAGCAGCTGTGTGGCGAGCGGAGTGGCCTGAGGCGCGACGTGGTGCGCTCGCACGTCGTAGCCCGAATGCCAGTCGCCCTTCAGCAGCACCATCGCCTCGGCCGGTGCGACACCCCGGGCGATGACCGCGACCGAGTCCCGATACGTGGGGAAGAGCCAGTCGCCGGCGTCGAGGGCGAGGGCCGCTCCGATCTGGCACGCCTCCTGACCGTGCGACGACGGGTAGACGGCGAGGCGGCCCTGGCGGACGAGAGCGCTGGCCTGATCGTTGATGCGGCGCCCCTCGACGAGACCGCGATAGGCGGCGAGCAGGGTGTCCGTATCCGGCAGCGGGAAGTGCGGGTCGTCGACGACACGGCCCTCTGCGTCGATGAGCTGCACCGCCGTGTCGCGCGGGAGCAGGTGTGCGTGTTCCATCCGTTCGCCCTCCTTGCCGAACTCGATGACGCCAGCATGCTCTCCTCGCGACAGACGTCCAAGAACATTCGGCGCATCGTGGACGAATGCGATCTACTTGCTCACCTCCGTGACGAAATGTCAGAATTCAGGCAGGGGACGAAGGGGGTCCATGATCACGCTGGACGACACCGATCACGCGATTCTCGAGCAGCTGCGCATCGACGCCCGGGCGTCGATGACCGCCATCGCCGAGGCCGTGCACATCTCGAGAGCGGGCGCTCACGCACGGATCAAGCGGCTGACCGATGCGGGCATCATCACCGGCTACTCGGTGCGCACCGACCCCGTGCTGCTCGGCCACCATGCGAGCGCCTACGTGACACTCGCCATCGAGCAGGCCACCTGGCAGGAGGTCAGCGCCAGGCTGCGGATGATTCCCGAGATCGAGCACATGGCGCTCGTCGGCGGCGACTTCGACGTCATCCTGCTCGTGCGGGCGAGCGACGCGCGCGACCTCCGCCGCATCGTCTTGGAGGACATCCAGGCGATCCCCTCGATCCGCTCCACACGCACGACCCTCATCTTCGAGGACTTCACCCTGATCTGAGCGGTGCGGAGGCCATCCCTTCGCACTCGGACATCTGCGGCGCGCTCCGCGACAAGTGGGCTGTCGCATCGCGTTCGACAATGAGACGACCCGCCAGATCCTTGGCACGCGTCCCGCTCGAAGGAGAGTCCCGATGTCCGAATCCGCCGCATCCGCAGCCGCCGCGCTGCTCGACCGCATCCAGGCGCCGGAGGGCGCGGGGCGAGACATCCCGGATGCCGCCACACGCGAGGTCATGGGTCGTGCGCCCGAGCACTCGGTCAGCGACCTCGACGATGCGATCGCGCGAGCGCGAGCCGCTCAGCCCGGCTGGGAGTCCCTCGGCCACGCGAAGCGCAGCGAGCTGCTGATCGCTGCGGCCGATGCGATCGACGCGAACGCCGAGGCGCTCGCGCACCTGCTCTCGCGCGAGCAGGGCAAGCCGTTGAACGGCCCCAACGCGCGCTTCGAACTGGGTGCGTGCTCGGCCTGGCTGCGCACCAATGCGTCGATCCCGCTCGAGTCGCAGGTGCTCGTCGACGACGAGACCCTGCACGCCGAGCTCGTCTACAAGGCCGCCGGAGTGGTCGGCGCGATCGGTCCGTGGAACTGGCCGCTCATGATCACTATCTGGCAGATCGGTCCGTCGCTGCGGATGGGCAACACCGTCGTCGCGAAGCCGAGCGAGTACACGCCCCTGAGCGTCCTCGCGATGCTGGCGGTGATGAACGACGTGCTGCCCGCCGACGTTCTGATCGGTGTCTCCGGCGATCGCGAGGTGGGTGCGCGCCTCGCCTCGCACCCCGACATCGACAAGATCATGTTCACCGGATCCACCGCCACCGGGCGACGCATCATCGAGAGCTCGGCAGGCAACCTCGCCCGCCTCACCCTCGAGCTCGGCGGGAACGACGCCGGCATCGTGCTGCCGGGCACCGATGTGTCGGCGATCGCGCAGGACCTCTTCTGGGGCGCCTTCATCAACACCGGTCAGACCTGCGCCGCGATGAAGCGCCTCTACGTGCACGACTCCGTCTACGACGAGGTCGTCACCGCGCTCGCCGAGATCGCGGCATCCGTCCCGATGGGCAACGGGCTCGACGAGGACAACGTGCTGGGTCCGCTGCAGAATCGCGCCCAGTTCGACATCGTGTCGCGCCTGGTCGACGAGGCGAAGGGACGCGGCGCCCGTGTCGTCACGGGCGGCGAGGCGGCCCCCGAGCTCGGCGAGCTCTTCTATCGCCCGACGATCGTCGCCGACATCGACAACGACGCGGCCCTCGTGCAGGAGGAGCAGTTCGGTCCGGCGCTGCCGGTGATCCGGTACAGCGACGTCGACGAGGCGTTCGCGTTCGCCAACTCGGTCGACGTCGGTCTCGGCGCATCGGTGTGGTCGAGCGATCCGGACGCCGCCCGCGAGGCCGCGACGCGCATGGAGTCCGGCACGGTGTGGATCAACTCGCACGGAGGGCTGCACCCGATGGTGCCGTTCGGCGGCGTGAAGAGCTCGGGCTACGGCCTGGAGTTCGGTGTCGAGGGGCTCAAGTCCGTCGCCGTGACGCAGGTCGTGTCGGGGCCGGGCCGCAAGGCGCAGGCATGAGGTCCGCGATCGTCGTCGGGGCCGGGACCTCGGGCGCGATCGTCGCGCGACGCCTGGTGGACGCCGGCGTCGAGGTGACGCTGATCGAAGCCGGAGGATACGACTCGAATCCGGCGATCCACGACCCGTCGAGGGCGGGGGAGCTGTGGCACTCCGCCGACGACTGGGACTTCTTCACCGTTCCGCAGAAGCACGCCGGTGGACGCCGACTGCACCTGCCGCGCGGGAAGGTCACCGGAGGCTCGCATGCGCTCAACGCCATGATCTGGGTGCGCGGCGCCGCCTCCGACTACGACGCCTGGGAACGCGCGGGCGCGACGGGGTGGGGCTGGAGCACGGTCGAACCCGTCTTCGCCGCGCTCGAGCACGATGTGCTGCCCGTCACCGACGACTACGAGCTCTCGCCGATCCAGGCCTCGATCATCGACGCAGCCGTCGAAGAGGGGCTGCCCCGCAACCCGGACTACAACGGCGGCACCCTCGACGGCGTCTCGCAGCAGCAGGTGACGATCCGCGACGGCCGGCGGGTGAACACGTGGATGGCCTACGCGCAGCCGGTCGTCGACAGGCTCACGATCCTCACCGAGCGCGAGGTGCATTCGGTGATCGTCGAGGAGGGCCGCGCCGTCGGAGTCCGACTCGGCTCGGGCGCCGACTCCGAGGAGGTCTTCGCCGACGAGGTCGTGCTGTCGGCCGGTGCGATCGGATCACCCGTGATCCTCCTGCGCTCGGGCATCGGCCCCGCCGACGAGCTCGCCGCGCTCGGCATCCCCGTCGTGCTGGATGCACCGGGCGTCGGCAAGAACCTGCACGACCATCTGCTCTCACCGGTCATCTTCACGACCGAGAGGCCGGTCGGACCGCCGCAGCCGGGCGTCTCGGTCACGCAGTCGCACCTGTTCTGGCGCAGCCGCGACGACCTCGCCGAGCCCGACACTCAGCCCATCCACTTCTCGGTGCCGATGTGGGGCGAGCTCGAACCTCGAGGGGATGACGGATTCACCCTCATGGCCGGTCTCGTGACGCCGTACAGCCGCGGTGGGCTCACCCTGTCCGGTCCGGATCTCGCGGACCCGCCTCTGATCGACCTCGCCGCGCTCGAAGACGACAGGGATGTGGCAGCGCTCGCGGCATCGGTTCGTCAGTGCCGCCGGATCGGCGCGCAGCCGGCGCTCGCCGAGGAATGGGGAGCGACCGAGGTGTACCCCGGCCCCGACGTGTCGGACGACGGGATCGACGACTGGGTGCGCCGCACGGCCATCACCTACCACCACCAGGTCGGCACCTGCCGGATGGGATCGGATGCCGAGGCGGTGGTCGACCCGCTGCTGCGGGTGCGCGGTCTCGAGGGACTGAGCGTGATCGACGCGTCGGTGATCCCCACCGTTCCGACGGGCAACACCAACGCCCCCGCGGCGATGATCGGCGAGCTGGGGGCGAGGTTCCTGCTCGGACCCTGACGTCGACGCTCGCGATGCCCCCTCCTGCCGAGTAGGTGGAAGGGGGCATCAGCGTCTCATCCGGCGTGCGAGGTCGAACCTGCGTGTCGTCCCGCATGCGGGGTCACCAACGCATCCGAATCGCTGCTGAGCGGTGCGTCATCGACCCCGCAGGGAGAAGACGCGCACGCCAGGCGATGTGATCAGCCCGCGGAGTACACCTCGCGACCGGCGAACCACGTCGACCGCACGGGAGTGTGCACGATCTCGTCGGCCGGGCCGGCGATCGCATCCCGGGCGAGCACGACGAAGTCCGCGGACTTGCCCGGCGTCAGCGATCCGGTCTCCGCGCCGAGGCCCATCGCGGTCGCGGCATTGATCGTGAAGACCTGCAGGGCCTCCTCCGCCGTGATCGCCTGCTCGGGCCAGAGGACGCCGGGCGCTCGGCCGAGAGGATCGGCGCGCGTGACGAGGCCCTGCAGCCCCTCGAGAGTGTTCGGCGATTCGCTCACCGGCCAGTCCGAGCCGCCAGCGACGAGCGCGCCGGCGTCGAGCAGGGCACGGTTGGGCTGCGAATGCTCGGCGCGGTCGCCGAGGACCTCGGCCAACGCCTGCGGGATCACGCCCGGGAACCAGATGAACGGCGAGATGTCGGCCGAGACGTCGAGGGCTCGCAAGCGCGGGATGTCGTCGTCGGCGAGGAACTGGCCGTGCGCGATCTGGATCGGGGTGGTGAAGCCGTCGGACCGGATGCGCTCGGCGACGTCGAGCACGAGACGCGCCGATCCGTCTCCCGTGCAGTGCACCTTGGCGCCGAGTCCGCGCTCGGCCACCGACCGCAGCCAGGTGTGCAGCTCGTCGAAGTCCATCGTCGTCTCGCCGTGGAAGTGCGCACCGTGCACGGCATCCGCGATATACGGCTCGAGGAACGACGCCGTGCGCGCGGGAGGTACTCCGTCGAGGAAGATCTTCACGAAGTCGGGCCGGTGGTGCGGGGTGCGGAACTGCTCACCGAGGTCGATGAGCGGGGTGCCGATCGGATCGAACCCGAAGATCTCATCGTTGATCAGCAGCGACGAGACGACCCAGGCGGTGAGCTCGTGCGACCGGTCGAGGGTCGCGAGGGCGGCGAGGATGTCGGTCGACACTCCGGCATCCTGGAAGGTCGTGATGCCGTAGGAGTTGAGGATCTCGACGCCGCGGCGCGACGCGGCCACGTGCTGCTCGCCCGTCAGCCCACCGCTGCGATCGTAGGCCTCCTGCACCGGGATTCCCGCTGCCTCGAACAGCACCCCGGTCGGCGTGCCGTCATCGGGATCGAGCACGGTGACTCCACCGGAGGGGATGCTGTCGGCGGTGATCCCGGCGAGCTGCAGCGCCCGCGTGCTCGCCCACCTGTTGTGCCTCGAGTCCTCGACCAGGACGACGGGGCGACCGCCGGCCGCCTCATCGAGACGCTGCCTGATCGCGCTGTTCGCGAGGCCGGGCAGCAGAGTTGTCGACACCGGGCCGCCCACGATCCACGCGTCGGGCGGCAGCGCGCTGGCCTTCTCGCGCACGAGGTCGAGGATGTCGTCGAGGCCCAGCGAGGGCGGCAGCGAGAGCTCGAACAGCTCGGTGCGCCCGGCGAGAGCGTGGTGGTTGTGCACGTCGGCGAAGCCGGGGTAGACCGCGGCATCGCCGACATCCAGCATCCTCGTGTCCGGGCCGCGGTGCGCGTCCATCTCGGCCCGCGTGCCGACGTCGAGGATCCGCCCGTCGCGCACCGCGAACGCCTCGACGATCGGTGCTCGGTGATCCGCCGTGCGGATCACCGAGCCCGTCACGATGAGCTCGGCCGTCGTCATCTCAGAGGGTTCCGAAGAGCGCCGGCTCGAGGCCGTTCGCGTGATGGGTCGTCGAGAGCAGTCGGCCGTGAGCGCCGAACGTGAAGTGCGTGGGCACCTCGCCCGACTCGTCGAGCCCGAAGAGCACGCCGTGCGAGCGGATCGCGTTCACGTCGCGATGGTCGGCGATCGTGACCGATGCGCAGGGGATGACCTTCTCGCGCCACGCGAAGACGTAGATCCCGGGGCGCACCTCCCACACGCTGTTCTCGTCGGTGTCTGCGAGGCCGCGCTCGGGGCCGGCGAGGCACTGCCATGAGTACCAGCGCTCCGAGAGGTACACGTGCTCGTAGGCGTGCTCTTCGCTGTAGATCCACTCGACCCGGCGACCGATGAGCGTCGTCGTCGGCGCCGGCTCTGCGCCCGTCACGGTCGCTCCGTCGATGATGCTCGGCGCGAAGACGTGCTGCACGCGGGTGCGTCCCTGCTCGGGCGCGGGCAGGATCACCGAGATGACGGCGAGGGCGCGGCCGTGGCGCAGGTCGACGATCAGAGACACTGCTTCGTTCGGCAGGTAGTCGTGATGGAACTGCACGAAGTACAGGTCGTCGTCGACCTCGAACGCCTCGTAGTCGTCGGTGTCGGAGGCGGGTGCTGTCGTGTCGTCGGCACCGGGCTGGTAGTCCCACGCGACCGTGGTGTCGGCGAACCGGTGCGAGATGCGGGTTCCGCGGGCGTCCACGACGGTGATCTCCCGGCCGCTCAACGCTGTCGTGTGCGGAGCCTTGTTCGCGTCGAAGCCGGGAGCCAGGCCCTCGAGCGGGAGCCAGGTGGAGGTGTCTGCGGGGTTCAGGGTCGTCATGTCTCTCCTCAGGTGAGTGGGGTTGCGGGAGCGTCAGCGGTCGCTGAAACGCTCGAGGTCGGATGCGAGGCCCTCGTACACGGCGGGCCGGGAGCGCTTGAGATACGCGCCGTAGACGATGCCGCCGATCAGCGCCACCACGAGCAGCAGCGGCATGAGACGGATGGCGAGCTCCTCGGATCCGGCGACGATGTTGAAGTTCACGATCGCCAGCACCGAGATCGCGGCGATGCCGAGGAATCCGATTCCGGGTGCGATGAACGTGCTCCACCATCGTGGATCGCCGGCACGGCGGAAGTACACGACGATCGAGATCGCGGCGAGCCCCTGCAGGATCAGCACGCTCAGGGTGCCGAAGCCGAGCATCGCCGGCACGAGCGTGAGGATGGGGTCGGCACCGGCGATCGCGAAGATGATCGCCACGATCGCCGCGAACGATGCCTGCACGATTCCTGCCAGCTGCGGGGCGCCGTTGCGGCGCGTGCGGGCCAGAGCGTGCGGCAGGATCCTCGAGCGCCCGAGGGAGTAGAGATAGCGCGTCGCGGAGTTGTGGAACGCGAGCATCGCCGCGAACAGACTGACCAGCAGCAGGATCATCATCACGGTCGTCAGCGGGCCCCCGAGGTACTGCTGCGACAGCATGAAGATCAGGTCGCCCGTCGGCAGGTGCTCGAGAGCGGTTGCCTGCGCCTGCGCGACGCCGGTCGCGCTCACCACCGCCCAGGTGGTGACGCCGAGGATCACGCCGATCGCGATGATCGAGGTGTACGTCGCCCGCGGGATCGTGCGCAGCGGCTGCTTCGCCTCTTCGCTGAACAGGGCGGTCGCCTCGAAGCCGAGGAAGCCCGTCGCGGCCAGGAGGAGGCCGATCGGCAGCGACCCCGAGAACACGGCTTCCGGGCTGAACGCGGCCACGTCGTATCCGGTCTGCACGAGCACCGACACGTCGAACACCACGAGCATCAGCACCTCGAGCACGAGGCACACACCGAGGATCTTTGACGAGAAGTCCACCCCGACCCGTGCGAGCACGAAGCACACGACGATCGACAGCAGACCCCAGATGAGCCAGTGCACGTCGAGGCCGGTGAGGTCGCGGATGATGTTCTGCATGAAGAAGCCGCTGGTGCCGATCGTGCCGACGACGAAGAAGTTGTAGCCGAGCGTGGCGATGAGGCCGGCGACCAGACCGCCGGTGCGACCGAGGCCCTTCACGACGAAGGCGTAGAAGCCGCCGGCGTTGACCAGCTGCTTCGACATCTGCGCGTATCCCACGGCGAACAGCAGCAGGATCGCGGCCACGATGAAGAAGGCCATCGGCGTGCCGCCGCCGTTTCCGAGGGCGATCGCCAGCGAGGCGACCACGACGATGCCGGTCAGTGGTGCGACGGCGGCGAGCACGAGGAAGACGATCCCGGCGACGCCCAGCGCGCCGGGTCGAAGAGAGGTGTGGTCCTGCTGCGTCGTGGACGCAGATATCGGGTCTGCCACGTCGGCTCCTTTGCTCGGTGACGGCCGTGTCGGCACGGCATCGACGACGAGGGGTTCGTCGATACAGCGAGTCTGCTCGTGCCGGGAGCGCGGCGGTTGACCCTGAGCGAAGGACGATGGTGCCAGCGCGCACAGCCGTCCTGGTCGTGTTCCCGGCCCGGATCTGGCGGAGCAGGATGACGGTGATGACACCGCCGTCCTCGCGGAGCGCCGCCGGCGCCGCGGCGATGTCTCGAGGAGATCATGGACCTGCAGCTGACGGGCACGACCGCGCTGATCACCGGCGCCGCGAGCGGTATCGGCCGCGCGACCGCCCGCGCGCTCGCCGCGGAGGGGGTGCGCGTGGCGCTCCTCGATCGGGATGCCGTTGCGCTCGCAGAGACGGCACGCGGATGCGGTGACGCTGTGGTCCGGGTGGTCGATGTCACCGACGAGACACAGGTCGCGCTGGCGGTCTCCACGTCCGTCGAGGAGCTCGGCGGGGTGGATGCGGTCGTGTGCTGCGCGGGGATCTCGGGTCCGGTCGGATCGACGATCGAGCAGATCTCGCTTCACGACTGGAACGCCGTGTTCGCGGTCAATGTCACGGGGGCGTTCCTGGTTCTCGCGCAGGTCCTTCCCGCGTTGCGGGCGTCGCCTTCGGCATCCGTCGTGCTGCTCGCGAGCGACTCGGCGTTCGTGTCGTCACCCGGCATGGCGCCCTATTGCGCATCGAAGGCCGCGCTCGTGCAGCTGGGTCGATCGTTGTCGGTGGATCTCGCCGGCACTGATGTCCGGGTGAACACGGTGGCGCCGTCGATCGTCGACACCCCGATGAGCCGTGGAGACCTCGGGGAGCACGCGTTCGTCTCCCCGGCTTTCGAGGTGCAGACGCCCGAGGACGTCGCTTCACACGTGCTGTATCTCGTGTCGCCGCGCAGCAGAGCGATCAACGGCACGACCATCCTCAGCGATTTCGGGTATTCGGCCCGATCAGGATTCCCGGCCTGATGGTCACGGGGACGACGGATCTGCGCACGAGCGCGGCGAGAGCGCGTGAGCGCGGCGAGAACAGGAGCGAACATGGGTAGTGCAGTGGGATCGACGGTCTCCGGGCGGGTCATCGTGATCACCGGCGGAGGTACCGGCATCGGGGCGGCGATCGCCGAGCGGTATGCCGCTGAAGGTGCGCACGTCGTGGTCGTGGGGCGTCGGCCCGAGCCGCTGCGAGCCGTGGCCGATGCCGTCGGCGCGCATCCGATCATCGCGGATGCCGCGGACACCGCATCGGCGCAGGCAGCGGTGGCGGAGGTGCTCGCGACGTTCGGGCGCCTCGACGTGCTGGTGGCGAATGCCGGCGGACACGGCTTCTCGCCGGTCGCCGACACCGACGACGACAGCTGGGATGCGGCGATCCGCGCGAACCTCACCACGGCGTTCGTCATGGCGCGAGAGGCGTTGCCTGCGCTGATCGAGGCGAAAGGGCAGATCGTGATCGTGTCGTCTCTCGCAGGTCTCTTCGCGGGTCCGTCGGTGGCGGGATACACCGTGGGCAAGCACGCGCTGATCGGGCTGACGCGGACCCTCGCCCGCGACTACGGACGGCAGGGTGTGCGCGTCAACGCGGTGTGCCCAGGGTGGGTGCAGACGCCGATGGCCGACGACGAGATGGACGAGTTCGCCACCCATGCCGGGCTGGGCTCGCGGGAAGAGGCGTATGCGACCGTCACGGCGGATGTGCCGCTGCGGCGCCCGGCTCGGCCGGCGGAGATCGCGTCGGTCGTGCGGTTCCTGGGATCGGGGGAGTCGTCGTACGTCACCGGTGCCGTGATCGTGGCGGATGGCGGGTCACACGTCGTTGATGTGCCGACGATCGCCTTCGACCGGGCGGGGATGTAGGAGGCGGTCGCTCGGGTGCATGGTCGGTCGTCCCCGGCGTGGGCGCTCTCGTTCTGGTTCGGTCGTTAGCGCTCCGATGACGCCTCTGTGTTCTCCGTTCTCACGTATCCCGTCTTTCGCCTCTTCCCCGCTTCCTCCTGTCGGTCGCGCCTCTTGGGGGTTTCCCCTGCATCTCTCGCGCGATCTGGGCGCCTGCGCTGTGCCATTCCGGGAGATTGGAATACGGATCTGATCTGGGGTAATTCTTGGTGGTTTCGGGTCTCGAATGTCGGTGGCCCGGGGTTGACTGGGGGTATGAACAGCATTGCGGAGCTTCTGGATCGGGTCATCGCCGACCTCGACACGGTGCTGTCCGATGACGCGCTGGCGGGGTTGTCCGATGCGGATCGGGTGACTGTTCTGCAGGGTGCGGGTGCTGTCTTCCGCCGCGCGGAGGCCGTGATTGTCGAGACGATCGCGACGGGCGACGCCGCCGACTTTCCGCATTCGGCGGGGTGCCGTGGCCTGAACGAGCTGTTGCAGCGGACGGTGTCGGTGGATGCGCGGGGCGCGTCCCGGGTCGACAGGGTCGTCGATCTGGTGCGGCGACCGGTGAGTCTGGCGGGGGAGAGGATGCCGGCCCGGTGGTCGGAGTTGCGTCTCGCGTTGCTGGATGGGGTGGTCGGGGTGGCCGGGTTTCTCGCGGCGACGGGGCCGATCGAGAAGGTGTGGGATCGGCTGACGGTCGATCAGCAGTTGGCGGCGGATGTCGCGTTGGCGGGGTGTGCTCGCGGCCACGGCGTCGTGGTCGACGCTGATGATGAGGGCCTGGAGGCTGATGAGCCGGGTCCGGCGCCGACCCCGCACGACTTGAAGGCCCTCGCCGAGGATCTCGCGTCGATGTTCGACCCCGATGGGGAAGAACCCAAGGATGAGGACTCTCGCCGCCGCCGGGGCATCACGATCGGTCGTCTCACGGACGGCGTGCACGCGATCCGCGGGTATCTGACCCCAGACGTCGCGGCGCAGTTGCAGCTGATCCTGGACGCGATCCTCAACCCCAAAGGTGATGGCGCGCCCATGCCCGGAGTGCACTTCGCCCCGAGCGAGGGTGCGGGTGCGGGTGCGGGTGCTGGTGCTGGTGCGGACGGGGACGATGCGGATCCGTTCAACTCGGATCCGCGGTGTGTGCTCGATGACCGCTCCGCGTCGCAGAAGCGTCACGACGCCCTCGCGATGGTGTTCGCGATCGCCGCGCGACACAACGACATGCCCACCCTCGGCGGTTCCGCACCGGTCCTCGTCGTGAACGTCGACGCGAAGGATCTCGTGGGCGGAATGGGCGGAAAGGGCGGAATGGGCGGAGCGGGCGGAAACGGTGGGT